>Ga0180438_10010016_pt1 | contig 11683 bp, 10 predicted proteins | sample SS_ome_12_FD_132455 | JGI IMG/M metagenome (GOLD analysis project Ga0180438, IMG submission 132455) | Hypersaline lake sediment archaeal communities from the Salton Sea, California, USA - SS_3_D_2 metaG | ecosystem: Environmental > Aquatic > Non-marine Saline and Alkaline > Hypersaline >...
AGCTAGAACTTCCGCTTTCGCCTGCAAAGAATCATCCATCTGTCAGCCTCCGTGTGAGTGCAAAAAGGGTGGTAAAAACTACACCCAACTGCTAGCTGACACAAGATTTCTTACAGGGCCCAATCTTGGGGTGGGTTCTGCTGTCCGCAAGGCTCAGGCGGCACGCATCGGCACTCTTGCCGCTCGTTTTGGCCGGGCAACCCGTCCTTTTCCCACCCCTCCCGCTCCCCCGACGGCGCCCGCGCATTTCTTGCGCCGTCCTTGCGCTCCGGGCCATTAGGGACCGGCACTCATCTCATGAGCCATCTCGACCAGCGCCACCGCATTCTCCACCGGCGTTTGTTGCAGCACGCCGTGGCCGAGGTTGAAGATGTGGCCGGGTTGGCCGCGTACCGAATCCAAAATCGATTTCGTCATCGCCCGGATCGTTTCGTGGTCGGCCAGGAGGGCGGCCGGGTCGAGGTTGCCCTGGACTGCGTGGCCGGGGCCGATTATCCGCCAGGCCTCGGCCAGGTCGATCCGCCAATCGACGCCGACCACCGCGGCCCCGCTTTCCGCCAACAGCGGCAAGAGCTGCGGGTTGCCGGTGGCGAAGGTGATGACCGGAGCTCCCGGCGCCACGCCCCGCACAATTTCCTTCATGTGCGGCAGGACGTGCTCGCGGTAGTCGGCAGGGCTTAAGCAGCCCACCCACGAGTCGAAAATCTGCACGGCCTGGGCGCCGGCCGCAATCTGGGCGGAAAGGTACCGCGTGATCGCCCGGGAGAACCGACCCATCAGGGCGTGAAACGCTCCCGCGTCTCGGTACATGAGCGTTTTCGTGTTCAGGTAGTTCCGGCTCGCGCCGCCCTCGATCGCGTAACTGGCCAGGGTGAACGGCGCCCCGGCGAAGCCGATCAGCGGCAAGTCGTCCGGCAAGTCCAGCCGCGTCTGCCGCACTGTCTCCATAACAAAGCTGAGAGCATCGACCGATTCCAACTCGATCACGCGGTCCACGTCGTCGGCTTCCCGCAAAGGATTGTGGATCACCGGACCTTCCCCCTGAGCGAACTCGAGGTCGAAACCCATCGGTTCCAAGATCGGCAACAAGTCCGAAAAAATGATGGCGGCGTCCACGCCGAGTTTGCGGACCGCGGTGACCATGATCTCGCTGCACAAGTCGGGCCGCTTGCACAGTTCGAGAAACGACACCTTGCTGCGAAGCGCGCGGTACTCGGCCATATACCGGCCCGCCTGCCGCATCAGCCATACGGGCGTGACGTCGGTCGGCTCGCGCCGGCACGCCCGCATGAACGGGCTGTCGTGCCACGGTGGCGGCGGAGCATTCGGCCCGGCGGGCGGCTGGGGACTGGCGAGCACACGGATAAACTGCCGCTTGCGGGCCACCAGCGCCGGCCCGCGCTGAGCCACGGCGGCTACCAGCGAACCCATCTTGGGATGGTCCGGCTCGAGATCGACGGGGATTTCCCGGGCGGCGAGTTTTTCGCTCGTCGTCGGACCGATGCTGCAAACCACGACCCGCCGCAAGGCCGCGAGGGCTTCCTGATATTGCCCTTCTCGCCTGGCCACGGTCAGCAGGTTTTCGAGCTGCTGGGCGGACGTGAAGAGCGCCAAGTCGATCTCGCCGGCAACGAGGGCCCGGCAATTCTCGATGAGCGGCTTGGGGTCCTCGGGCAAATCCCAGTCGTACACCTTGAGCGTGTTCACACTCGCCCCGCGGGCCTCCAGCCCCGCCACCAAACTCAGGTTGGGCGCCCCGTATTCCTGCACGCCGATGATGCGGTTGGCCAGCGGATACTCGGCGTCGAGCGTGGCCAATATCTCCCGCCAGGTGTTCGGCTCGGGCACGCGAATGGTCGGCTTCAGGCCCCGCTCCTTCATGGCGGCAGCGGGCTTGGGCCCGCGGGCGATGGTTGTCATGTCCGCCAGGGCCGAGAGCAGCCGGTCCAGCGGCACGCGGCGCTCGACGGCCGCGATGAAATGCCGAAAGCCGACGCCCGTCATGAACAGCACGGCGTCAAACTCGCCCGTCATGATCGCGTTGGCGAAGTTCACCGCGGCGGCATGGTCCTCGACCGGCTTCTCCCGCATCGAGGGGCTGACCCGCGGCGTCCCCCCGTGCCGCTCGATCAGCCGAGCCATCTCGTCCGCCCGGCGGCTTTCAAACGCGGCGACCGTAAGACTGGCCAGGGGACGGGAAGCGTTGCCCGTGGATTCTTTGGCTTCGTCGGAAGACGGATCGTTCATCCCGTCATCGTAGCGAGAGGGGCAAGGGGTGTCAGCCGGCGACGCTTTCGTTATGATGGGCCTCGTGGGAAGGATTTCGAAGGAAAACGCCATGTCCACTGCTACCGCCACTCGTCCGATGACAACCGAGGAGCTGCTCGCAATGTCGGATGACGGCGTTGAGCGGTATCTCATTGAAGGAGAACTGCGAGAATGGTTTCACGATCGTGGGCCTGATGCAATGTCCATTCGAAACCGATGGCACGCCCAGGCGGAGGCTCGCATCTCTCAGATTCTTAACAACTGGAACGACGCTCAGCCCGAACCCCGAGGGACGATCATGGCGGGTGACGCGGGGTTCATCCTCGCCGAGAACCCCGACACGACCGTTGGCATCGACGTGGCATACGTCTCGGAGGAGGTTGTTGCGTCGCAGGATGAGGGGGCAACGCTTATTGCCGGGGCGCCGACGCTGGCCGTCGAGATTCTGTCTCCCTCCGACACCAACGAGCGGACCAAAGAGAAGCTCCGTGCCTACCGGGCGGCGGGCGTCAAGCTCATCTGGCTCGTTGATCCGGAACTGCGAACCATCATGGTCATTCGCGACACGGATGAGCCCGAGCTTTTCAACGTGAAACACACCATCGAGAACGAGCCGCTGCTGCCCGGATTGTCGTTGGAGGTACGCTGGGTGTTTATGTGAGGTCTCTTCGAACTGGCGGAAATGGACGCGGAGTTGACGGAATGGATCGGTCGGCGAGTGAACAATCGGCGATGGAGGATATGCTTGCGCTCTGTCGAAAGGCGGCCGGCTTTGCGGAAGGAAAGTCGCACGAGGACTTGGCCAGCGACGAACTGCTGCAGTCCGGTTTGACGCGTGCCGTAGAATGGATCGTGGGATCAGGCCGCAGCGCGTAATGGAAGCGCGTAAGCGTAATGGAAGCGCGTAAGGGAGTGAGCGCTATGGGTCGTCCGATTCGGCTTTCGCCGCGTCTTTCGCCCCGGCCGTGTTTCCCTGGCCGTCGGTGATCGAGCGGATCTTCACCCGCACGTATTTCTGCCGGTGGCCGGTCTTGGTGCGGGAGTTGTGGGTGCGGCGGCGCATTTTTTGGATGGTGAGCTTCGGGCCCTTTTCGTCCCGCACGTACAGGCCCGTCACCTTGGCGCCGGCGAGAGTCGGGGCGCCGACGGCCAGCCCCGCCGCGTTCGAGACGGCCAGCACGTCGTCAAATTCCACGGTGGCGCCATCTTCTAGCTCGCGGTAGTCGATCTTGATTTCATCCTCGGGACTGACTTTGTATTGCCGTCCGCCGTCGCGAATGATTGCGTACATCGTGGAAACTCAGGCTTTAGGTTGGAGGGAAAGGCGACCGCCAATGGGCCCGCGCCGCTCGTTCGTAATCCCTGATTCTGGCATAACCGGGCGTCGCGGGAAAGGGGCGGACGCCTTCGTCAGGGTCGGATCGGAAGGGGGCATACACGCCGCATTTGCGTTTCACTCCTGCCCAAGCCAGTGCTCCATCCCCTCGATCACGCCGTCGGCGAACATGCTGGAGGCGTGGTAGATCTGGCCGTTGATCAGCGACTTGAGTTCGGGATGGGCGTTGGCCACGACGATGCCGCGGAAGCGGCAGCGGAACATCGAGAGGTCGTTGCCCGAGTCGCCGCAGACGAACACGTCGCCCGGCGGGATGTTCCAGTGTTGGGCGAGAAACGAGGAGGCGGTTCCCTTGTCGGCCTCGGCGGGCACCACGTCAAGATCCCGGTTCGAGCTGTAAATCACGTTCACCCGAAAACCGAGCCCGGTCAGGTAGGCCTTCAGGTCGTTGCGGTACTGGTCGGAGAGGCTCCGCGCGTAAAAGCTGACTTTCCAGGGCGTTTGCTGGTCGGGCGGCTGCAAGACCAGTTCCTGCCGCTGGTCGAGCAGCGACTGGATCGTTCCACCGTTCCAGCCGCGGAAGCGGCGTTGCCAGGTGTCGAGCCGCTCGCTGGAAGGGTACAGCCGCACGTCGGTGCCAACGCTGCTGATGATCGCGTCCGGGTCGGGCAGGGCGGTCTCGTGAATGGACCGGCAGATCGAGTCGTAGGTGCGGCCGGAGTTGTAGATCAGGCGGAGCTGGTCGCGGTGGCTGGCGATCCAATCGGCGAAGCGATGCAACGCTCCGTCGTCGCCCAACAACGTACCGTCCACGTTCGATATGAGCAGCTTCACGGCGAACCCGCGTGTTCTCGTTCTCGTGTTCCGGACAACGGCGCCCCTGTATGGTTCAGTATCGCGAAAAAACGGCGCCGGGGAACTCCCCTTTCCCGATTGAGGATCGCCCACGATTCCCGGCCGGCGGCGGTAGGCTTGCCGGGGCGTCGACATCTTATCCACGGAATCCCGTGTCCCGCGCGGAGATTCTAGCAAATGAACGCAAATTATTACCATGTGAACACTTAGCGACCCCGCCCGGCTTGGCGGCGGCGGCGGAGACCGCTCCCCTAGAGCCGGTTAACGGCAAATTCGGAAAAGTGCGCAGACATCGGCCGCTCTCGAGACTAGAATTCGCCTATTGCAGGTCGCGCCGCTTTTCCCGACGACGCGCACGGAACTCGATGGTGGCGGACCCCGAACGGGTCGCCAAAATTCTTGCTGCCAAGCTTTCAGCATTTACCCGCACGGAGCGCATGCATCCGTGCGTGACGTTCGTTTGCTGCTGGCGCCTTGCCAATTTGCCCCATGACCCGCCGACAGCGGTTTCTGCAACTCGCCGGCCATTCGCCGACCGTGGCGCCTTCGCTGCTGGCCGCCGATTTCGCCGCGCTGAAGGATGAACTGGCCGCCATCGAGGCCGCCGGGGGGCGGCTCATTCACCTGGACATCATGGACGGCCATTTTGTGCCGAACATCTCCTTCGGCGTGCCCGTGGTCGAGTCGGTGCGGGCCGTCACCGATTTGCCGCTCGACACGCACCTGATGATCGAGTGGCCGGACCGCTACATCGAAGCGTTTTTTGAAGCCGGCAGCGACTGCATCACCATTCACGTCGAAGCCTGCGAGCATGTGGAACGGACGCTTGACCGGATTCGCAAGCTGGGCGCCGCGGCGGGAATCACCGCCCGCCCGCGCACGCCGCTGAAAGATTGGGAGGCGTACCTGCCGCACTGCGATTTGGCGCTGGTGATGAGCGTGGAGCCGGGCTTCGGCGGGCAGGAGTTCTTGCCGGGGGCGCTCGGTGTGATGAAGAGAATTCGACAAATCGCGGACCACGAATTGCTGTTAGAGGTGGACGGGGGCATCAACCGCGAAACGGCCGGGCCGTGCATCGACGCCGGCGCCGACCTCTTGGTGGCCGGCACCGCCGTCTTCTCGGCGGACAATTACGCACAAGCGATGAACGAGTTACTCAGGAACAGATAACGGAACACAACCATGTTGCGCATGGCGCTGGTTCGCCCCGGGGCGACCAATTTCGACGAACAAGGGCGGATCAAGGGAACGCTCGACATCCCGCTTTCGGAACGCGGCGCCGCACAGGCCGACGTGGCCGCCTCCGAGCTCCGCGGCCTGGGCCTGGAGGTCGTCTACTGTTCGCCGTGTCAGCCCGCCACCGAGACCGCCGAGCGCATCGCCGAACAGGCCGACGCCAAGGTCAAGCGGCTTGAAAAACTCCACAACGTGGACCAGGGACTATGGCAGGGGAAACGGATCGAGGAGATTCGCCAGGGCCAACCCCGGGCCTATCACCGCTGGCGGGACGACCCCGACGCCGTCTGCCCGCCGGGGGGCGAAACCGTGGCCGACGCCCGCCATCGCGTGAAGAAGGCGCTCGACAAGATCTGCAAGAAGCACAAGAAAGGAAGCATCGCCCTGGTCACGCCCGAGCCGCTGGCCAGCCTCATCCGCAACCATCTGCTTAACGACAACGCGGTCGAGGACCTCTGGGAGGCCGAGTGCGAACGCGGGCAGTGGGAGCTGTTCGAACTCAACGGCGAGGTCGCGATCAGTTGCGCCTCGACGGCCCGTAGCGACCGTTGAAAAACCGCCCACGGAGAATCCCAACTCCGCGTGGCCAGGCGAGCGGATATCCCAACGCGGCCTTCGGCCGTAGCCGCCACGGCACGACGGGCACGACGTACGAGTCCTGACCGCCTTTTTTCCACGTCGCTGTGGACCTCGGTGTCCTCTGTGGTGGCCAATCAAGGTTGTGCCCGCGCATCATGGGCGGCGGTCGTGTATAATCAAGGGTTGGCAAGCGTTCTTTCCAAAGACCGCATCCTTCCGCCAGCATTGAGGCCAGAGTGATGCCGAGCGCGCTGATTGAGCCGGCCGACGCCGGCGCCCCTTCCGCCGATGCGCCCGCCCATGCTTCCGACGCCTGGAACGCCAGGGCGTCGCGACCGATCCAACGACCGCCCCGCGTCTGGAAGTTGGGCGGCAGGATACTGCTGGGGCTGCTGGTCGTCGCCGGCGCGGGCGCCGCCGCGTGGGTCGCCTCGACGGTAGAGATGGGCGGCGGCGAGAAGACGCTCGTCTTCTACACGGTGACGCGGGGCGACCTGCCGATCAACATCACCGAAAGCGGCAACCTCCAAAGCCAGATCACCACGGAACTCCGCTGCGCCGTGGAAAACCTCGGCCCTCAACGGGAAGGAACCCAAATCCTGACCATCGTCCCCGATGGCGCCGACGTCAAACGGGGAGAACTCCTGGTGGAACTCGACTCCGCCCTGATCGAGGAACGTCTCGACGAGCAGGAACTGGGCACCGAACGGGCCCGGTCCAAGCAAATCCAGGAGACCGTCCGCTACGAAAACCAGATCACGCAGAACGAAACCACGCTGGCGGAAGCCACCCTGCAAGTCGAACTGGCCGAGCTCGCCCTCAAGCAATACGAAGATGAAGACGGCGGCACCTTTCAGCTCGAATTGCAGAACATCGACCTGCAAATCCAAACCGCCGAGGCGAATCGGATGATCAAGGCGACCGACCTGACGGGCATCGAGACGCTAAAAAAACTCGGCTACCGCAGCACGGGAGACCTGGAACAAGCTCGCCTGGCGAAACTCTCGGCCGACCGCGAAGTGGCCACCGCCATCTCCTCGCGGAAGGAACTGGTCGAGTACACCTACCGCAAGAATAAGATGAAGCTTCAGGGCGATCTCGCCAGCGCGAAGCGCAACCTGATCCAGATCGAGCGGGACAACCAGGCCCTGCTCATGCAGGCCAAGGCCGCCAAGGACGAGGCCGATCGGGCTCTCGAAAAAGAGGAGGAAAAACTCGCCAAGTACCAGGAGCAACTGAAAAACTGCAAAATCTTCGCCCCGCACGACGGCATGGCGACCTATCCCGTGGAACGCTGGGGCCGCACGGAAATCGAGGAGGGCGCCACCGTGCGAGAGCGGCAAACCATCATTTCGCTGCCTGACCTGCGCCTGATGGAAGTGAAAACCCGTGTCCACGAATCGGTGCTCGACAAGGTTCGCGCGGGGCTCCCGGCGACCATCACGGTGGACGCCTTTCCCGACCTCAAGTACCACGGCACGGTCAAGTCGGTGGCGGTGCTCGCCGACCGCGGCGAATGGCACAGCAGCGACGTCAAGGTCTATTCCACCATCGTCACCATCGACGAACCGGTGCTGCGGCTGCGGCCGGGCATGTCGGCCGTCGTCAATATCCATGTCGAAACCGTAAAGGACGTGCTGACGATGCCCGTGCAGGCGATCGTGCAAGTGGCCCGCGAAAGCTGGGTGTACGTGGACGTGAGCGGCAAGATCGAGCGGCGGCGGGTCACGCTCGGCAAGACGGACGACAAGTTCGTCGAAATTTGCGAAGGCGTAAGCGAAGGCGACCGCGTCGTTCTCAACCCGATGGCCCTGGCCGACGGAGGCCGGAACGACAAGAAGGACAAGGATGACGAGGCCGACGACCAGGGCGAAGCCGCAGGAGAGGATGAACCCGCAGACGACGACCCTGCGGAGGGCCGCGACCCGGCCGAAGCCGCGGCCGAATCGCAGAGCGGCCCGGACGACGGCGAACCGGCGGCGCCCACCGCGGACGCCGACGACGAAGAATCACCCAGCGACCAGGCCGCGGCCACGGAAGACGTCGATCCGATCAACCAGCCCGGCGTCGTTATCAAAAAGTCCTCGGCAACCAGCGGCGGCGGGGGCTACGCCCCGCGCAGGCTCGGCGGCGGCGGCCGACGCAGAGACGGGCCCCGCGGATAAGCGTCCTCGGCAAGCGGTCGCCGTCCTTCCCGAACGGTACAACCCCGTGTTCCCCTTCCCCGGAGACCATCCATGAAACTGTTTCGCGCGACCGCCGCCGGAATGTTGTTTGCCGCCATCACCCTGGGCGTCGCCGATCTGGCCGCGGCCGAAGAGGAGACGCCCGTTCCGGGGCGTTGGCCCCTGGAAAAAGCCCGAGCCTGGTATGCAAAACAGCCGTGGCTTGTCGGCTGCAATTACATCCCCGCCAACGCCATCAACCAGTTGGAGATGTGGCAGGCCGACACCTTCGACCCCGAGATCATCGACAAAGAACTGGCCTGGGCCGAGGAACTCGGCTTCAACACGCTGCGGGTTTATCTGCACGACCTCGTCTGGGGCGATGACGCCGACGGGCTGTACCAACGGATGGATAAGTTCCTGGACATCTGCGACCAGCGCGGCATCCGCGTGTTGTTCGTCTTTTTCGACGACTGCCACCGGCCGGACCCCAAGCTCGGCAAGCAGCCGCCGCCGGTCCGCGGGTTCCACAACTCGGGCTGGGCGAAGTGTCCGGCGACGGAGGTGGTGATCCGTTATCACGAGAAAACCGCCTCGCCGGAGGAAGTCGCCCGCCTTCGCGGATACGTGGTCGAGACGATGCGCCGCTTCAAGGACGACCCGCGCGTGCTGGCCTGGGAACTGTACAACGAACCGGGCCGTTCCGCCGGCGAGAGATCGGTCAAGCTGCTGCGGGACGCCTGGAAATGGGCCCGCGAGGCGGCGCCCTCGCAGCCGGTCTGCTCGACGGCCGAAGGGTCCGCGGGCAAGGAATACGTCGAGATCGCCCGGGCCAACTCCGACGTCATCTCCTTCCACTGCTACGACGATTCGAAGCTGGAAGAGATCATCGACTTCTACGAGAAGACGGGACGGCCGGCCCTGTGCACGGAATACATGGCCCGCCCCAAAAGCACCTTCCAACGGGCGCTGCCGATCCTCAAAAAACACAACGTCGCCGCCATCAACTGGGGCTTCGTTTCCGGCAAGACGGGCACGGTCTGGCCGTGGAGTTCCCGCAACGGCAAAGACGTGTACCAGCTCCGCGAGCAAGGCGTCATCGTCAAGCCGGGCGAGCCGTTCCCCGAGCCGAAAACCTGGTTTCACGACATCTACCGGACGGACAAGACCCCGTACGATCCGGCGGAGGCGGAGTTGATTCGGCGACTGACGGGAAAGAAATAGAGGGGCAAATCCGAATTTCGAAATCCAAAACAAATTCGAAGCTCGAATAACCGAAATTCAAAACCCCCGCCCCAGTGCGGAAGGGTGTAGGGACGTTTCAAACTTTCGAATTCTGGATTGGTGATTTGTTTCGCATTTCGATATTCGTGCTTTGGATTTGTTTCGTATTTCGGATTTTGAGATTCGGATTTCAACGCCATGTGGCTCCGCATTCTTCGACTGGGCGTCAAGAACCTGCTGCTGCATAAGCTGCGGAGTTTGCTGACGATGCTCGGCGTGATTCTCGGCGTGGGCTCGGTCATCGCCATGCTGGCCATCGGCGAGGGTTCCAAACGCGAGGCCCTCGAGCGAATCCGCCAGCTCGGCGCCGCCAACGTCATCATCCGCAGCGTCAAACCGACCCAGCAGAGAACCGACGAAGACGAGAACACCAACGGGCAGCAGCGCAGCCGCGTCATGGAGTACGGCCTGCGATACAAGGACTACGAGCTGCTCACCGCCACACTGCCGACCGTGCGGCGGGCCGTGCCCATTGCGCTGTCGCGCAAGCGGGCCCAGGCGGCCCATCGCGCCCTCGTAAACGCCCGCATCCTCGGCGCCACCCCCGATTACCTGGGCGTGAAGAACCTCAAGGTTCATCGCGGCCGGTTTCTGGCCGACGCCGACCTTCAACATGCGACCAACGTGGCCGTGCTCGGCGCCGGGGCGGCGAAGAAGCTCTTCAATTACGAGGATCCGCTGGGCAAGCCGGTCCGCCTGGGAGGGATGGTCTTCCGCGTCGTCGGCGTGCTGAGCCCGCAAGGGGGCGGCGCCACACCCGGCGCCGGCAGCGAAAACTTCAACCAGGACATCTACGTACCGCTCTCCGCCGCCCGAAGCCGCTTCGGCGAATTGAACGTGATCGTCAGTTCGGGAAGCTTCAACTTCGAACGCAATCAACTCAGCGAAATCACGCTTACCGTGTCCGACGAAAACCAGGTCAGCCAAACGGCCGAGATGGCCCGCAAACTGCTCGAGACGACCCATCCCAAGTTGGCGGATATCGAGGTGATGGTGCCGCTGGAATTGCTCCACCAGGCGGAGGAAGAGAAGCGGATTTGGAACCTGGTGCTCGGCTCGATCGCCGGGATTTCGCTCCTGGTCGGCGGCATCGGCATCATGAACATCATGCTTGCCACGGTTACGGAGCGGACGCGGGAAATCGGCATCCGCCGGGCCCTCGGCGCCAAGCGGATCGACATCACCATCCAGTTCCTCATCGAGTCGGTCATTCTCTCCGCCACCGGCGGCGTGCTGGGGATCGTCTTCGGCGTCGCCGTGCCGATCGGCGTGACGTACCTCTCCGACATCGACTCCTACTTGCAGTGGTGGACGCTGCCGCTGACCTTTCTCATCTCCGTGGGCGTCGGCGTCATTTTCGGCGTCTACCCGGCGCGGCAGGCGGCCCTGATGGACCCGATCGAGGCCCTGCGGCACGAATAGAAGGCCCGCAGGAAGGATTCAGCGCTGTTTTGGGGGGCTCAAATCCGAAATTCTGCCGAGGCGTGGCCTCAGTTGCGTAGGGCAGGGTCTTCCCTGCCTTCCTTGGGGTGGCTGTGGGTGATATTGGGGCTCGCCAAACGCATCTTCGCCCGTTGAAATCGACGGCGGCGGCCATGCGCTCTTGCATTCTCGGAAGGCGTTTCCGAGCATGGCGCGATGCGCAAGTTGGTCGAACAAAACCCGCCGCCGCTGTGTTACCACCGTGAAGAAAACCGTCCCCCCGGGCACGTAGGCACGTCGATAACGGGGCATGCCTTTAAGGTAGCATTTAAGAAAGGCAGGGGGACCTGCCCTACCTGAACTACCTCAATTAAGTCCCAACCAGAAACGAACTTGCGGCGATTAAGTACCATTCAGTCCTGACCCGAATGGCACTTAATGGCCGTAACCCTCACTCGTTTCCGGGTTTATAGCTTCTTCGGGGTTTGTTCATAAGTTTGTAGGACTTGGGGCGGCGTTTGACTACCCTCGGTTCGTA
>Ga0180438_10010018_pt1 | contig 11682 bp, 10 predicted proteins | sample SS_ome_12_FD_132455 | JGI IMG/M metagenome (GOLD analysis project Ga0180438, IMG submission 132455) | Hypersaline lake sediment archaeal communities from the Salton Sea, California, USA - SS_3_D_2 metaG | ecosystem: Environmental > Aquatic > Non-marine Saline and Alkaline > Hypersaline >...
GCCCTTCCAGGGGTGGTGTGAAAAGAGTCCAGCTTGACATATCCTGCTACCCTTCCCGTGCATCCGATTCCGGAGACGACGGCGACCTTATCCAGGTCCTCTTTGTTTTTTTTCAGAGCTTCGACAAATGAGGTCACAACTGTACCAATGCCGCATCCAGGACACCAGATATGGGGAATGCGGTCCATCCTCAGGTATTCTTCCATCGGATTTTTTTCGAGACGATCCTCTTTTTTCATTTTGACGCCTCCTTGATGACTTTGTAGATATCGTCGGGATCGTGGACCCAACCTCCGAGGTGAGGAACACTGTAGACTTTACAGCGGTCGACGGAATTTCGCTCCACTTCTTTGACCATCTGTCCGTAGTTGATCTCTGGGACAACGATAGCTTTGACTTTTTTCGAAAGTGCCCGGATCCGCTTTTCAGGGAAGGGCCAGGCAGTGATGAGTCTCAATGTTCCGGTCTTTATACCAGCTCTTCTCGCTTTCTGAACGGCACGTACGGCAACTCGAGATGTGATTCCATAAGAAACGACCAGTATCTCTGCATCATCCGTTCGATCCTCTTCGATCTTGATGATCTTATCCACATTTTTTCTAATCTTTTCTATAAGATGGAGGACATTGACTTTTTGACAGTCAGCAGTGATGACGGGGTATCCACGCTCATCGTGTGTCAATCCTGTGGTGTGGAACCGGTATCCATCTCCGGCTTTGACCATGAAGGGGACCAAGTCCTTGTCATTTTTATAGGGGAGATATTCATCTTTGGGACCCGTGTACCATTTTCTCTCTACGATTTCGATCTCCTCGGCTGGGGGAATGATGACTTTTTCATGCATGTGACCCACACATTCATCGGTCATGATGAGCACAGGAACTCTAAAGGTCTCGGCTAAGTTTAATGCCTCTATGGTCAGGTCAAAACACTCCTGGGGAGAGTCGGGAGAGAGGGCAATGATCTCATAGTCCCCATGAGATCCATATTTTGCCTGCATCATGTCCTGTTGCCCGGTAAGAGTAGGTAGCCCTGTAGAAGGGCCTCCTCTTTGCACATTTGCGATGACAAGCGGGGTTTCCATCATTGCTGCCAATCCTAGATTCTCCATCATCAGGGAGAAACCAGGACCCGAGGTTACGGTCATGGGTTTTTTCCCTCCCCATGAGGCTCCGATCAGGGCTGCGATCGAGGCGAGCTCATCCTCCATCTGGATAAAAACTCCTCCAACATGGGGAATTCGTGATGAGAATCTCTCCGCGGTTTCTGTGGATGGGGTTATAGGATATCCAGCAAAGAAGCGGCATCCGCCTGCCAGAGCTCCTTCGGCAAGAGCGTGGTCTCCATCCATATAGTGGGCTCCAGTCAAGACTCCCTTAGGGTCTGCTTTCGTCTTTTTCACGTTCTTCCTCCTCCTTGAGGGTTACAAATATGGCGTATTCTGGGCAAATCGTCTCACAGAGTTGACAGTATAAGCACTTTTCCTCGTGCTTGACGTAGGGGGGGTGATAACCCTTGATGTTAAATTCTTCAGACAGTTCAAGGACGTCTTCCGGGCAGTATTCCACACAAAACCCACATCCTTTACACCTATCCTTGTTGATATGAATTTTTCCCTTTTTTGGTTTCAAATCACCGAAGTATACCATTGGGACCTCAAATTAATTTTTTTTCTTTCAAAATAGGCTTGGGATCGATGTAGTGAAGGTCCAGTCTTAGAGATTTTTCCGGACAACCCAGGGCAATCGCGAGTATCTGGGTGAAGTAGAGAATAGGAATGTTTTTGAACTCAGGGTACTTCTGTTGGGTTTCTTTCTGTCTTGTGTCCAAGTTGAAGGCACAGAGAGGACAACTCACCACAATGACCTCGGCTCCCTGCTCTTGGGCAGATGTGAGGATCTGGTAGGTTCTATCCGCCACGAGCTCAGGTTTGTCGACTGTTTGGTAGGCAGCACAGCATTCCGTTTTGTAGGGAAAGTCCACCGGATCCGCACCCAAAGCCGACATCAGATCGTCTAAAATGACAGGATTTTCCTCATCATCGAACCCGATCTCTCTCGGGCGAACCAGGAGGCAACCGTAGTAGCTTGAGACCTTGAGGTTTTTTATGGGTTTGACGACTTTATTGGCTACATTTGCGAATGTGATTTCTTCTTTAAGGAACTCGAGGAGATGAAGAACAGAGACATCGCCCTCGTATTTGACTTCTTCTCTGTACATGAAGTCGTTCACCCGATCGAGGCTCTCAGGATCGTTCTTCAGGCGTTCATTGGCTCTTTTGAGGGTGTTGTAACACATGGCACATAAGGTCATCACTCGGTCTGAGTTTTGTTCCTTGACCCGGATGAGATTCCTGATAGGAGCCACGTGATGGATCAGGTCATCGGTGGCAAAAGAAAATACGGTTCCGCAACAGTTCCAACGGTGAAGCTCTTGGACTTCGACACCGAGCTTATCTAGTGCGCATATGGCTGAATCTTCAAAGTTTTTTGCGTGGTTCTTTAATGTACACCCGGGAAAGTAGCTTAGTTTCATTATGATGATTCCTTAATGTTTTGAGATTGTAAGAATGATGGATCATAACAACATTTACGATGTGAATTTGCGGAAGTTGCTGACCAAGGCAATGGGAGGAACGTCGCCTTTCTCTTCGTTTGTGAGTTCTTCGACTTTGACATGATCCTTCCGCTTGCGAAGAAGAATCTGCCGGATGGCTTCGATCACTTCGGCGATGTTAATTCCCTTTGGGCAGCGTGAATTGCAGGTCAAACATGAGGCGCATACCCAGATGGCTTTGGACTGGAGAAGTTCTTCTTTGAGTCCTAACTGGGCATAACGAATGATCATGTTCGGGAGAATGTCCATTTCCGATACAGCTGGACATCCTGCCGAACATTTGCCACACTGATAACAGACCATCAAATTTTGGCCACTCAGTTCTTCTACCTTGCGGACAAAGGGATCCCTGGTTCGATTTCTTGAGATATTGACTCTCATGTGAGCCGACCTTTCGGTTATTAATCCTTCCTTATTTGGATGAAGGTATAATATATATGTATTAAAACAAGACAGTAAAACATAATTGCGTATACCTGTCAAGGTTCAATCGATAAAAACTGCCGATCTCTATAAATCTTGGGATTTCAGGCCCCAGAATAGGAATAAAAGACAGAATGAATTGAGGAGAATCAGGTATTTGAGAAGGGGCAAAAGCCCGACTAGAGGGACAATCACCGAGCTCACCACAACAGCGCCGGCGAATGAGCCCACCAGGTCCAATCCATATCCCATCCCATAATGCTGCTTTTCTTGAATGTAGAGCCTGTTGGATAGGATGAAAAGATCTCCGCCCAGGAATCCCAAGCAGAAGAGGATCGCGAAAAAAGCCGCCTCCGGAGGCGAAAATCTCAGCAAGAGCAAACTTGCAAAGAGGAGGAGAATAAACCCTGACTGGATGAGAAGGGTCCTCTCGAACCGGGCTGCTTTCCTCTTTTTTTCATAGAAAGAACCCAGGCTGAGTCCAATCATGAACACGGCGAAAAGAAGCGCGATTCTCTGGTAAAGGTAACCGTAGAGTGTCTGGAAGGAGATAATAAGCAGGATCTCGGTGACGATGGTCGTAAAACCCAAAACGACCAGGGGTGTCAGATAAAAAATAGATTTTTTCTTCTTCAGGCCGAGGAAGAAGAGCAGCAGAACACACCCGATCAAAGGAAGATCAAGCAGCCAGAAGGGGCTTATTCGGGAGAGACTGCCGAAAAATTGAGCTTCACGGCCCCCAAATTGAGCGCTCCAGAGGACCGAGTTATAAAAATAGCTCACAGGAGCGAGGTCTCGGTTGACCCGGCCTTTCCCGCGCGACACGGTCTCTCTCAAAAAGTTGACTCGTAAGGGGGAGAGTCTGTCGATGAGGAGTTGAGGAATAACGTATTGAGTATCCAGCTTCAGATCCTCGATAAACTTTACGATATCCGTGTATTCCAGCGAGAGAGGGCGGCTTGATGCCAGGAAGACATTGGTGTTTCCCGGTACGATGGCGACGTAAGAAAAAACTTCCCTAACGGTAAAAAAGAGAGAGGAAAGGAAGTCCTGCAGTTCAGGACTTATGTAGTTTTCGGCCGAAGAAACACGGAAGGAAAAGACTCCAAATTCAGAAAGCCTGTCTTTGACGATTCGAACGAATTCCCTCGTGTAGAAGCGGTTGATCTGTGCTGTAGTTGGTTCTGGAAGATCCAGGATAATCACATCATAGTTGTTGGTGCTGTGGCTGAGAAAGGCCCGTCCATCCCTATAATGAACCTTCACCCGAGGATTTTGGAACACCTCTTCCGCCGTTTCCGGGAGATAAGCGAGAGAGAAACGAATGATCTCAGGATCGAGTTCCACATAATCGATGGAGGCTTGGGAGTACTTGAGGGCTTGTTCCAGGTTTCCTCCGATACCCCCTCCGATAAGAAGGACATTTTCCGCGTCCGGATATTGGAACATGGCATAGTGCACGGATTCTTCGGATGCGGCCAAATCGGGGTAAGAAAACATCAAAAGATTGTTGTTGTAGATCGAGATCTGTTCCTCTGTTCGTATCGCTTGAAGTTTCCCGTAACGGGAATCCTTGCTCTGGATGAGCGTGAAAGGCTCCCAGTAGATCTTTTGGATGGGAAGGTCGAAGATAAAATAAACAACGAACACAAAGGTAAAAAATACCAGAGAATATACACGCATCCCGCTTTTAATGGTCAGGAATACCAGCATAGTTCCAAAAAAACAGATAATGGAAGTCATCTGCCAGTTGGATAGAAGGGGAATGAGCACTAAGTAAATGACCACACCACCTATCGATGCGCCTATGGATTCCAAAAAATAGGTTTGAGACAAGTTTCCTTCAGCAGCTTTGACGTTGAGAACAAAGAGAACACCGAGCGGGAAACTTACCAACAGTGTAAGCCCCATCGCCGCAACGAAAATGTAAAAAAGTCCGGCCATCTCTCCAGGAAGAATATTCAACCAATAGCGAGAAAGCCTCAGACAGAGGAGGCAGAGGGGAAAACACATAAGGACACACTGGAATGCCAGGGATAACCTGCGCGAAGAGAAGATAACTCTTTCGCCCAGGATGCTCCCCAAACCTCCCCAGAGGAGCCAGGTTCCCAATAGGATGCCGAACGTGATCTCGTTACCATAAAAAACAGCGGAAAACTCCCTCAGCAATATGATCTGGAAAGATATTGCCAAAAATCCTAACAACAGTGGGGGAACCCTTTGACCGATGCTCACACCTTTAGAATACAGAAGTCTGGTCCCAGAATCCAGGGCATTCCTCTCATTTTTTATGGTCTAGGATTCAATTGATCTGAAGTTCAAGTCCAGATGCCCGGAATGGGGGTGTCACAGAATGTGCATTTTCCATTCTTTATGTTCGATGTTTTGATCGTGTAGCCACGTCGTTCTATGCACATGTTGAAACATTTGGGACAGTAGGTGTTTTCGGCTTCGTGTCCGGGGACGTTTCCGATGTAGACATAGTTGATCCCTTCTTTTCGGGCGATGTTCCTCGCTCTCTCGAGGGTTGAAATCGGTGTGGGGGGGAGGTTTTTAAGGAGATACATGGGGTGAAAGCGTGAAAAATGGAGCGGCACATCTGGTCCAACCTCTTTAAGGATCCATTGACTCAGACGCCGGAGCTCCGCTTCGCTGTCATTGAGCGTGGGTATGACTAAATAGACAATTTCCAGCCAAACTTTTCTCTGTGAAATGGTTTTGATCGCGTCGAGTACGGGTTGGAGCTCGCCCCTTACGTAATCCGTGTAAAAGCTTTGAGTGATCGCTTTCAAATCGACTTTTATTCCATCCACAACTCCGATCAATTCTTCGAGCGGTTCAGGATTGACGTGCCCCCCAGTGATGACCACGTTTTTGATGCCTTTTTTTCGAGCTTCCACAGACGTGTCATACATGTATTCGTAGAACACGATGGGTTCGGAATATGTATACGCGATCACTGGAGATTTGTACTTCTCAGCCGCTCGCACGACTGCTACAGGCGGCAAGTCGACATGGCGCACCTGTTCCGGCCTGACCTGTGAGATCTCCCAATTCTGACAGAATTTACAGTTCACATTGCATCCTGCAGAGGCAATGGACAGAGCCGTAGTTCCCGGCATAAAGTGAAACAACGGTTTTTTTTCGATGGGATCTACGGCGACTGTACATGCTTTTCCGTACACCAGTGTGTAATAGATCCCGTTCTTGTTTTCTCTGACGCCGCAGTAGCCTCTCTCTTTGTCGCCCAATTTGCAGAATCGCGGGCAAAGGACACACTCAATCTCACGCTCAGGGTGTTTTTTATAATACCGGGCTTCCACCTCAGAGAGGTTAGCATCGTCGTGAAGAGCGTAGAGGTCCATAAGCCATCCATTCAGTCCCGAACCCATGGCGACTCCTGCACATCCTGCCGTTTTTAAAAATTTGCGTCTGTCCATAAGGTCTTTTATACTTCGATTTCTTGGGTATCGATTTTGTTAAGATCGGATATTCCCAGCCCCATTTTTTCTGCGGTTTTCAGATACTTAGGGGCCCGCTGTTCTTCCTCCAAAGAGGGAAGCCCTTTGTGTGCTCTGAGTTTTTCTATGATCTGCCAGCCGACCGTGTCGGCAGCGACCGGGTCCTCGCTGAATACGAGAGCCCCATAATTCTCGGCCCATTGAGGATGTGAGGACGGGCCGCGATGGTACTGCACTTTCAAGGCATCGAGGATCGTAATCCTGTGTTTTTTGTGAATCATCGGGGTGCTGAACAGCTCGGCAATGAAAGGATCGCAATTATTGTCATGGTACTTATTCGGATTATGGATCGCACCGAAGTAGTTTTTCATCCCCCCTGTGACGCCGGCTAATCCGTGGTCTTTCAGTATAGCGAGACTGACCGAGGCCGAAACGGTGTCGGCTTGAATGGATGAAAATAGACTTCCGATATTCAGAAAGGCAACGAGATTTCGGTTGTAGCCCACGCTGTTGGAGTCGGTACCGAAGACTTTGATTCCTGCTTTGTTCAAATTTAATCGGTATCCGGCCTCTTTGAGCTCGCGATTGGTCCTATCCCAAAGCACAACGTGATTTTCGCTCCATCCGCTATCCACAATAAGATTTGCAAGCGCTATGGATGTGGTGGGGGACGTAGATATTGTTTTTCCGCCGATGGTATTGATCTTGATACCGATTCTGTCTTTGTCCTTGAAAAAAAAATGAAAGGCATCGGCCGAAGTCTTCTGTCCCGCCAGGGAGGTCAAACCGAGGTGGTACATCTCCCTGATTTTAGAGGACCCGCTATCAGTGGCTCGGATGTTTCGTTTTCTGACGATCACAACTTTAGACCTAGACATCTTGCCTCAATTAAAAGGTACTCTTCTTTCTAATATCTGTCAACAGACTCACTCATCACGGAATCGTTTCTAAAGCCGTGACGAATGAAACTCCGTGTGATCCCATTGGTGGCTCGAAAGATGACATTCCTCTCGGTCTTCCCAGCGGGAAATTTCGTCTGAACGTGAGGGCTTCGCACGTATATCCGTTCTGGAAATGTTCTAAGCCCGATCAGCTTTTCTCACGGCTTCAATGCCACTCCGCTGGACCAATCAATAAATCAACACCTGTCCATAACAGCATGTCTTTGGTAAGGGCTAAAAAGTTTTACGATTGAAAAAAATTCTGGGAGGTATTATATTATTTGAGGAATGATTTTTCACGGAGTCGCTTAAATGAAAAATGTCAAATACAACATTTTTGTCTTACTGGTCATGATGTGTTTTCTAGGAAGCATTGGTTCGATTGCCTCTGAAGGTCAGAAGGAATCTGGATTGAGCTCTCTGCTGCCAGAGCTGGATTCTTGGAATTTGACCGAAAAACCCGAGAGTTTTTATCCAGAGAATCTTTTCGAATACATCAACGGAGCTGCTGAGATTTACTTGGCATACGAATTCAGGGAGTTGCTCGTTGCCCAGCAAATGAAAGAACAGTCCGATAAGAGTGTTGCCGTGGAGATTTATGACATGGGAAACGCAACCAATGCCTTCGGTATATACAGTGCAGAACGCTATCCTGATAATCGGTTCATTCAGATTGGTCTGCAAGGTTATGTTGAAGAGGGGACACTGAATTTTCTTGTCGATCGTTATTACATCAAGCTTCTTTGTTTTGAATGCGAGGATCAATCCGAGGAAGTCCTCAAAGAATTCTCTCAAAAGATCGCAGAAAGAGTGGGAGATGTGGGATCCCTTCCTACCCTGCTCACAGCCTTCCCTTCCCAGGGATTACAGGCCAATTCGGAAAGCTTTGTCCTGCGCAATTTTATGGGTTATAGCTTCCTCCATAATGGATATTCCGCCAAGTACAAAATCGATGATCTAGAGTTCGACTGTTTTATCGCTGAGGGCAAAGACCAGACCGATGCAGAGGAAATGCTGCAGAAATATTTGGCGGCCAAAGAGAGCCCGAATGTCCAGAAGTTCGATTCGGGTTATCACATATTGGATAAATACTACCACAATATCTATATCGCTAGAGTCGGTAAATGGCTCTGTGGAGTTATCAAGATAAAGGATGGATCTGAGGATATCGGCCTCCGATACCTGAACACTCTTATTAAAAATTTGACAGATATAAAACAGTGATGAACGGGCCATCTCTAGGTGGAAATTCCTTCTTTCGCTCCCCTCCCCAGACATTCATACAGGGAAAGCTGGGAGCTTGATCCAGCCCAGCTATCCTTTCATGGCGAGGAATTCCTCTAAGCTTCGAAATTCCTGTCCCAGTGTGGCAAGTGCACCTCTAGCTTTGTCGAGATTTTTTTCTCTCCCGGCGCATTCCATGTTCAAGGCTGCCTTTTGGAGAAAGGGGAGACTTAAATTTGCAGATGCTCCCTTTAAGCTGTGACCCAACTCTTGAATCGAGACAAAATCTTTGAGGTCGATGGCTTTTTGGAGCCCTTCGATCTTTGCCCCGAAATCCATCTTGTAGAGTTCGAGCAGCTCGTAAAGGAAGGATTCGTCATTTCCGATTCTTGCCATTGCCGAGGGGAAATCGATAGGACTGTTTTCAGGGGAAGATTCGTTATTGATCATTGTCATTCCTTATTATTTTTTTTTGATAATTGGTATCGACATTTTTTATGAACAACATAAATTAGGATGCGATGACACAGTTGCGTCCCATATTTTTTGCATGGTACATAGCCTTGTCGCTGAATTTGACGAGGTATTCTATGGATTTGTGTGATTGGCTCTCAGATGATACGCACCCCACACTGACGGTAACGAAGAGCTGGCCTGCATCTGTTTTTATACGGTCTTTACACACGATCCGCCGCAGCCTCTCTGCGATTCTTTTGGCATTATTCAAGTCGCAGCCCGGGAGTATGGCTAGAAATTCATCTCCGCCATACCGGCCGACCTTATCATAGCGCCTCAATGAGCCTTTCAATCGGGAGGCAACTTCGACCAAGACCTCATCGCCGACGTCATGGCCGTAAGAATCATTGATCTTCTTGAAAAAATCGATATCGAGCATCACTGTGCTTACAGGTTTGTTCTCCCTAAGGCTGCGGTGGAATTCGTCGGTGAGGATGTTGAGGATCTCATACCTGTTGAGCAGGTTGGTCAACGTATCATGAGTGGCGATCTCCTGGAGCTTTTTTTGGGAATCGAGGAGTTGATTCTGCAGGCCGATAATTCTTTTTCCTGTCTGCAGACGTGCTTTGAGCTCATGGGTGTCGAAAGGTTTGGTGATGTAATCATCGACTCCCGCAGCAAAACCCTTCCGGATGTCACTTTGTTTATTCCTGACGGTAAGCATAATGAGATAGATGTATTGATCCCATTTTTTACCCCTGATTCTTTGACACAGCTCCACTCCATCCATCTTGGGCATGATCCAGTCCAGAATAGCGATCTGGATATTATTTTCCTGGATCACCTTCCAAGCCTCTTTGCCGTCTTCTGTGGATATGATCTCATAGTCCCATTTTCTGAGATTTTTCTCGAGAATGGTGCGACAGAGTTTATCGTCTTCTGCGATGAGTACGCGTATCACTGGTCCTCTCCTTGTCGTGTCTGCATTATTTTTGTTTCTCTCTATATGTCATAACATCGTTTATTTTCTGGAAAACCTCTGGAGGATTCAGGGGTTTGGTCATATAATCGTCCATCCCCGCCTCTATGCATCGCTCTCGATCGCCCTGCATCGCATGAGCAGTCATGGCTATGATGGGAATATGTTCTCCGGTGCTAGCCTCTTTTTTTCGGATGGCTTCGGTTGCTTTGAAGCCATCCATAACAGGCATCTGGACGTCCATCAGGATCAGGTCGAATATGTTGTTTTCGAGGGCTGTGAGCGCTTCCTGGCCATTTTCTACGGCTGTGACGTTGTGTCCCTTTTTATCCAGCATAAAATAAGCAACCTTTCGGTTGACCATGTTGTCCTCGACGACAAGGATGCGGTAACACTCCTGAGAAGAATCAGGCTCTTTTTGGGGCACTTCTGGCTCGGGCGTTTCTCGGCGGGGCGCTTCGGGTTGCAAAACTGGTTTATCAGAGATTCCCACAACAGCTTTTACGGCCGTAGCGAGTTCGGACGGCTTTATGGGTTTTGTCAAGAAAGAAGTCATCCCCAGTTTCAACCAAGGTTCAGCGTCACCACGATTATCTTTGGAGCCGACCATTACGATCATTGATTTTGGGAGATCAGGAGCATGTTTGATGTAATCCAAAAACATAAAGCTGTCTGTTCCTGGCAAATAGGGATCGAAGATGATGACGGAATAAGGGGTATTTTCTGAAGTGGCCCGGTCCAGTTTGGCCATAGCGTCCCCTGCACTGGACGATTTTTCTACCTTGAGATTCAAGTCCCCCATCAACCTCGCTATTGTATCGAGAGCTTTGGGATTGTCATCGAGAACGAGGGCCGGAAGGTCTTTGAGTTCTTCGTGCTCGACCAATCGTGGATCAGATTCCATCGATGAGTCAATTTTCAACGGAATGGAGACATAGAATTGGCTTCCTTCCTCTTCCTTGCTTTTCACCCAGATTTTACCGTTCATCACATCGGCAAGCTGCGAACAAATAGCTAAACCGAGACCGGTCCCTCCAAATTTTCGCGTCATCGACCCATCGGCTTGAGCAAAGACGTCAAAGATGATCTTCTGATTTTCCTCTGAGATCCCGATCCCCGTATCAGCAACAGTGAAAAGCAGTGAAACATCCTCCCCCGTTCTTGAATCTTCTTCGACAGAGACAACAATTTCTCCCTCTTTAGTGAACTTAATGGCATTTCCGACCAAGTTTGTAAGAATTTGTCCTAATCGGCCCGGATCTCCGATTACGCTGTAATTGATCGAAGTAGGAATATCACAGATGAGCTCGAGTCTCTTTTTATGCGCTTGCAGACCGAGAACAGAGATCGTTGCATAGGCAAGATCCTGGATGTTGAAACTCGTAGATTCCAATTCGATCTTTTTAGCTTCGACCTTTGAAAAATCGAGTATGTCGTTAATCAAGGTCATCATGGATTCTGCCGATGATTTGATGCCTTTGACGAATTCCAGCTGCTCTGGATTCAGATCTGTGCCTAACGCCAGATCAGCCATTCCAATGATGCCGTTCATGGGAGTTCGGAGTTCGTGACTGATGTTCGC
>Ga0180438_10010020_pt1 | contig 11680 bp, 9 predicted proteins | sample SS_ome_12_FD_132455 | JGI IMG/M metagenome (GOLD analysis project Ga0180438, IMG submission 132455) | Hypersaline lake sediment archaeal communities from the Salton Sea, California, USA - SS_3_D_2 metaG | ecosystem: Environmental > Aquatic > Non-marine Saline and Alkaline > Hypersaline >...
GGCAAGTAAAGGAGAACGATAATTAATGCTCCTATGAGGATAATGGGAATCAATAATTTCCCTCCTCTTTCGGTAATTTCGGATATGAATTTAAACAGCATGATATTTGCGAGCACGACTAAAGAATAGCCCCAAGGCAATGAAAGCCTATATATTTCCATGTAATAGCTCCTCACTACTCCTTCTCCCAATCCAAATGCAAGGCCTATTATGGCAACAGTGAAGATCGTGAAGACAATTGTTAAATAAAGGGGAGCAGATACCTTCCTCTCGCGCCATTTCATGAACATCTTTATTGTTATAAAACCGGCCAAAATTGAAAGGATAATATAATAAATAAATAATGGAAAAACATTAGCATAATCAAAAGGTGTATAGGTCATAAATAGTGATTAGCGTTTTCATATTATAAATATTTTCTTATGCAGTAATTAATAATACAAGGAAGAAGGTAAAAAAAAAGAATTCAGAATCATATCAAAGATCATATCAATGATAGTGTATTATCTTTAAGAGTATTGAGTATTTGGAATTCCTTTTATTGTTATCACCTTTTATTTGAACATGAAATAGAACAATGTGATAGAAATGAAATTTGTAAAATACGTGCAGGAATACAAGCCTAAAATTGACAATGCCATTAAGGATATTTACGATAGAAAGATCAAAACCGTAAAAAACTCTTTTCTCAAGGATTATTATTCAGAATTAAGTGATTATTTCTTAGCAGGAGGAAAAAGGATCCGACCGCTTCTATGTATAGCAACTTATAACGCTTTTAATGCTACAAAGGAAGAAAAAATAATAGTTCCCAGCGTTGGAACGGAATTCCTGCATAATGCTTCTTTAGTTCACGATGACATCATTGATAAAGACGATTTTAGGAGGGGTAAACCTGCTTTTCATTATAGGTTTAGACAGTACCATGGAAAATACGCACTGAAAAAGATGGTTGCTGAAGATTTTGGAGTTAATATGGGAATCCTTGGAGGTGACACGGCATTTTTTATGGGTTTGGAGGCATACCTCTTTAACGAGTTCGAACAGGATGTAAATCTTGCTGCCATCCAGCTTTACGAGAAAGTGTTCAAGGAGGTTTGTGATGGCGTTCTCATAGAAATAGACATGGTTAATAAGAAAAGTTTAACCCTAGATGATTATATCGAAATGGTTTCGCTTAAAACGGGCGCACTGATCGAGAAGTCAATGATTATAGGCGCCACATATGCCAGAGTAGAGAAACAATATAAATCTCTAATATCCACATACGGTATTAAGTTGGGAATAATTTTTCAAATAATTGACGATATTTTAGGAACTTTCGGAGATGAAAAGGTAACAGGTAAACCAACTGATGGAGATATAAGAGAAGGAAAGAAAACTTGCTTGTTGATTGAAGCAAACGATAAATTAAACGATGAAAAGCGAACTCGGCTTACAGAATTAATTGAAAAATCAGATATGACAAAACAAGATGTTCAAGAGGTAAAAGAGCTCTTCCTGGAAGCGGACGTCTCTAATTCGTGTAAAAAATTAGTTCATAATTATTATGAGGAGGCAAAAGATTCTTTACTGAAGTTAGAAAAGGTCATGAATCCATCTGAAATGGAGTTTTTTGAAGATCTATTGAATTTTGTTGTTGAAAGAAAATTCTAAAAAATGAAAAAGAGCTATAAGCAATAAAAGAATAATTTTATATAACATGTTAATTGCAATATCTGGCGCTACTGGAGTTCAAATAGCTGTTCGACTTATCGAAAAATTAAAAGAAAAACAAATTAATGTCGAACTTATCATTTCTAAATGGGCTGAAAAGATCATTGACCTTGAAACTGACTTTAAAATTTCAGATATTAGAAAATTAGCTGATGATACTTACGAGTTTGATGATTTAACTGCCCCCCCGGCAAGTGGCTCTCACAAAATAGAAGCGATGATCGTGGTCCCTTGTTCAATGAAAACTCTCTCAGCCATTGCTAATGGGTATGCAGATAATTTAATAACTCGAGCAGCCGATGTATCCATAAAAGAAGGAAGAAAACTCATCCTTGTTGTGCGAGAAAGTCCTTTAAGCGCAATTCACCTAGAAAACATGCTTAAATTGGCAAGATTAGGAGTGATAATTGCACCTCCAGTTCCATCGTATTATATCAAACCAGAGAAAGTAGACGATCTGATTGAATATACCGTAGGAAGAATATTGGATCAAATTGGTATTGAAACCAGTATAAAACGCTGGGGAGAAGAATAAAGTAAATAGAGAGAAAAATTATTTATCTAACGTTAGATTACCACGGGTAAGTTTATTGTAAATTCTTCTTATATAATCGCATTCTGGATTTGAACATCTCATTCCTTGGGGTTGTAGATTTGGATCTTCTTCTAATAAATGCGTACATCGTGGGCAGCGTACTTCTGGTTTTGATATGAATATTCCCAGCTTTTTAGCTTGATTCGTTTCAACAGAAACTTCTAACATGCCCAAGTGAGTCCATCCTAGAGACTTTGCTAGTGACGCAGGGATGATGAGCAGTTCTGAATCCTCATCTTGGTCCTGATAAAAGAAGGTCTTATAAGATTTTTTGGTCATAATGATTTATTCTCCTTCTAATTGTTTAATTTCTTGTAACAAATATTCGAAAATCTATTTAAACATTTCAATCAAAAGAATAAGTTGGGATTAATAATGATCTAATGATGACTCGTCTAAATTTATAATTTATAAAGGTATTTTATCTTGTTATCAATGTTGTAGATGTAATATTTGAATGGTAAATAATTCATTTCACTATATACGAAAAATAACCAAGAGACATCAGACAAAGATAAGACCTGAAATCAGTTGAATTACATCATATACTGAATCATCATTACGTAACAGGTTAATATCCTTTCCAGCAGTGCAATTTATAAAGGGAAAAATACTAAGTATCATTAAGGAATTTTGATATTTTTGTAAAAAAAATATACCTCCAGGGCAAAAAAAAAATATTAAATTAGAATAGACAAAAAATTAGGTGTTGAATTTATTGACAGAAATCCCATCTGAAGATGAATATAAATTAATCACTGAAAACTCTAACGATTTAATAGCAATTTTTGACCACGAGTTCAAGATCGTGTATAGAAACCATATTTTCAACGAAAAATTAGGATATAGCTCTGGTTTACTGGAAGATTTAGGACCAATGGATTTATTTCATCCAGAGGATTATAATAGATCATTAGATGTATTACGAAATACGATTTTTTTTGGAAAAGGGAAGTTAGAAGCAAGAATAATGCATAAGAATGGACATTATATTTGGTTTGAAATTAGAGGTAGATCGTTTCTCGATAAAGACGGAAAGAAAAAAGGAATCATGATTGCTAAGGACGTAAACGAGCGGAAACTTGCTGAATTAAGGCTAAAAGATTCCTTAAATAGTTTGAGAGAATTATACAATTAAAAGTTACAACGATTTCTTAAGAATTTCTCCAATTAGGGTCCATATTTTTCATGCAAAACTTTCATTTCTGCATTCAACCAGCACAACTCATCGTAGCTTATCCCGAGTCCATGTATCTCCTTTGCTAACTTTCTAATTTCGTCTTCGGTGACATTCTCATAACCTTTATTCAAGCTTAACTCTCGCTCCGAAAGCAACCAAACTAATTGATCGTAGGTGAGCTGGTTTAAGGAAATAAAATAAGCTTCTTTTTCCACAAGGTCTTTAAATTCCTCCTTAGGTTCCTCAACAACACTTTCAGGTTCCTCAATGACTTCTTCTACCTCTGTTGTTTCCGTATATGGCAGGATGATTGCTTTTTCGGGAGCTGGTTTCCTGTGATTTTGCAGTTGAATTAACCATTTAACTACGTCGGGAACATCTTCTTTTTCTTCCTCTTTTTTCTCTACTTCCATGATTTCCATTGGTTTTACGAATTAAATTTGATATATATCTTTGTAAAAAGTAGTAAGTTTAGTATTTAAAAATTTTTATCGTGAGATTTTCGTTATACTCATCCTTTAAAATACTGCATTATTTTTTTAACGCCCCCAAACGAGCTCTTGGTCTTAGATAAATCACACGCATATGTCATGTTATACAGAACCAGATGGGCACAACCCGCTTTAGCATATTCTTCAATTTTTCCTATTATTTCGTCAGGTGTGCCGTGTATGAAGGATCCATCAACTACCTCCGATGGGATCTTTTCAAATGCTTGAAGCATTGTCTCTCGATCGTAATTAGTTGGGATGTAATCAAGGAGCCCATAAAAATCCTTACCAAATGGGTGTGTAATTCCGAATTTTTTAAAATGTTCACTTGAATTTATCAGAGTGTAGTTCTTAGCAAAAGGAGTTTCTAGCAATCTATCGCATTCTCCGTGATCTTCGTCAACTATTATATTACACCAGATACCAGGAGTAATTTCTTCAGGATTTCTACCTGCTTTTTTTGCGGAATCTTGGATGATAGTTAATTTTTCTTTATAGGTTTTTGGATCGAAATTTGTAGGAAGCCATCCATCACCGAGTCTTCCGGTCATTTCACACATTTTAGGTCCGTGAGCGGCGATCCAAATTGGGGGATATTTTCCTTCCTCATAAGGCTTGATGGAGAGGACAGCGTTTTTTAATTTCCAAATTTTTCCATCAAAATTCACTTTCTCATTGTTTTCCCATAAGAGCCGAATAATTTTTATCGACTCTTCTAATCTTGTTACTGGCTTTTCCCATTTTATCCCATATGGAATAATATTTTCACCTTCTCCCGTTCCAATTCCTAGTATAGCCCTTCCTTTTGAAATGTGATCTTGCGTCAAAAATATCTGAGCTAGAACCGCGGGATGCCTCCTAAATGGTTCAGTTACGCTTGTGCCTAATTGAACTTTCTGCGTGTTCCAAGCAGCTACCGACATTACAGAAAAAACATCATAAAAATCGTGAGGGCTAGGTTGTAGCATGGACATGCTTATGAGATCAGGCGTCCAAATCGATTCAGGTATCCAACCCATAAGATGATCAGCAAACCAAACAGAATCGTAGCCAATCGCTTCAATTCTCTTTATTGAATCAATTCCTTTTTCCATGTTCCCTATGAATGTTCCTTCAGTTCCAATTTTTAACTCGCTAATGTCCATTATCTTTACACTTAACCTAATAATTAAATTAATATAATAAGTGATTTGAATTGTTAAATATAAGTTTTGTTCTAGAGGTTGTATTATTTTAAACTAAGTATTCATAAATAAACTGAAAATAGATTATCAGAATAAAAAAGGGATTTTTATTGATGAGGTTTAATAAAATCAAGTACATCATCGTAGTCGATCCCTAAGTCCTTTACTAATTCTATTGTAGGACATCCACCTGAAGTCCATCGACGTTTTTTATAGACGGTATCTTGAAGTTTTGTGTATTGGTCCTCTCTGTAATCTCGCAAAATCTTAATTTTTTCTTTTAAAGATTTAGTTTTGGGATCAATTCCAATAATATCTTTTAATTGTTCGTCGTATCTTTCTTGCCTACTTGAGTATTCCACCTCAGTTACAGGGCCCATCGCTCTGTAAGGTAGATTAGAGTCGTGTTCACGCAATCCTTTCCCTTGTCTTATATTAAAAATCCTTTGAAAAGTATATACTTGTTCAGACATTCGAATTAAATCGTCTATTGAAGATTGTATTCCCGTCATTGCTGAAAAGTATTTTGCATACCATTCCACATGATATAGAATCTTGGCTTGAACGAGTTCTCCGGTTTCCGGATCTTTAATTGGTAAATCAAAGTTCTTAGGATCAATTACATCGTTCCATGGTAGCTTGCATAATCCACAAAGACTAAACCAAGTCCTCCAGTATGGGAACCACGTGAGTGCAGCAGCCTTATCTTCAAAGGTGGGTATTGAACCTCTCACGACGTCTTCGAATATCAACCACGCTTCGTCGTGTTGCGGTCCTTTATTAGTAAACCCATACCCGCCCTGTTGGGTTAAAGATTCTTTTGTAACGTATTCAGAGAACTCTAAACCTTTATGCTCCATGCCAATATCTTGGAGAAATTGTGGGTCCCCTCCATATTCTTTAGCAAAAATTTCCTTCATTTGCTTGATGCCTTTTCCAACTATCACGCCAAAACCTTCTCCTCTGGCCATTTGATGGATTAATTCTACTGCGGCTTCCACATTTCCAAAATTAAGCTCAAGTCCTCCTGTAATTTCAGAATTAATAATACCCTCCTCGTAGGATTCCATTACAAAAGCTATTCCTGTTCCCACTGAAATAGTGTCCAAACCATAGGTATCGCAATAGAAATTCACTTCAAGCACCCATTCAGGATCCCACACTCCCCAGTTTGATCCACATCCAGCGATAGTTTCATATTCGGGTCCATCTACTATGACTATCTCTTCTTTAAATGGTCCTGTTTTGACTTTATAACCTCTGGTAAAGTGCGAACAACTCACGGAACATCCGTACCAACACCCGTCGGCGCCCTTTCCCGTGTCTTCCCCAAATATATCTGCCCAAACTTGTCGCTTGTATGGGATTTCTTTATCCTTGATATCAGGATGCTGTCCATATCGAAAATTTTCAGTAGGAAGCAAGTCAGTAATGTTCATAATGTCTGGCAGATATCCAGTTCCAACGATTCGCATTTGATTATGAGAAGGATCAAGCGTAATAATTTCTTTTTGGTGTTGTTTGCCAATCTCAGATAAAGTCTCTGGATCTGCAGGAGCGTTTAATTTAACGTCGTATTGTGGCGATCTCACTACGAGTGCTTTAAGTTGTTTATCCGCCATTACTGTTCCAATACCACCTCTTCCTGCTTGCTTGCACGAAGCCCAATTACGCTTTCGATTATACCATGAAAAATTAAGCATCCCCCAGTTTGAATACTTAGCGCCTAATCCTGTGCTCACGACCGAGACTTTTTGTTTTTCTTTATCGCTCGTGTCCTTGGCATACATTTCAGTGAGTTTTTGCGTAAGCAAGTGAGAATGATCGGGAATATTATCTGAGTCTTCAACTTCTTCAATACGGATGAACCCTTCTTCACCGTTTATAAATACAATAATCTCTTTCTGAGCTTTTCCTTGTATTTCAATGGCATCAAATCCAGAAATTTTAAGATACCCTCCAAAATAGCCTCCAACGTTACTATCAATTACAATTCCAGTGAGAGGAGAGATTGTAGTGACAATGGATTTTCCACCTCCCGGATAATACGCCGAAGCCCCTAAGGGACCAGTAGCTATACAAATTTCGTTTTCGGGATCATCCCATTTTACAATTCGGTCTTTCGGTAACCCATTCCACATAAGCCGCAAGTCAAAACCCTTACCGCCGATAAATTTTTCTTTCATTTCATCTGATACGGGTTTAATAGTAATTTCATTTGTAGACAAATTGATGTAGAGAGTTCGATTTGCATAACCCTTTTCAATATCTTTTTTAGTATACTTTTTTTCTGCGAGAATCAACAAAATTCACTTGATAAATATAAATAGGTAATTACAAAAAAAACTCCACTTACAATAAATCTTAGCTTTTTCGAACAAAAAATAAAGCTTTTTATATACAATAAAAGTTAATAAAAGAATTGTGAATGAAAGATTAGAATCGAGACCAAAGTTACTTAAATCATGGATCGCCGCAATATGTATTCTAGCTTTAGGCACGACTCTTTATTCAGAGATTGAAGGAGAATGGTTTTCTTCATATGTAAAATATATTGCACAAGTAGGATTTTTTAATGTTGGAGTAATTTATGCTGTAAGTAAAATAGTAGGTACTATCTTTTACATGATATGGGGTGCGGTTTCAGATAATGCTCGAACTAAATTCGGGCGTAGGGTTCCATTTCTCGTGATTGGGATGTTCACAACAGCATTATTCATGATTCTATACATTTCAACGACTAATTTTATCTTTTTATTAATTATTGGTGGAGTTATTTTAGCAATTACTTCTAACATGTTCCATGTTACAAATAAATCTCTTATAGTTGATCTTGTTCCACAAGAAAGAAGGGGTCGAATGCAAATAAAAATTTTTCTCTTTGGGATGATGGGTTCCATGATCGTTTGGATTCCAGCAATTTTTTTATTACCTGAAGGACAAGCAAGTTTTTCACAGGAAATGCATGTTCTATTTATTAGCATGGGTGCTTTAAGTTGTGTTTTAGTTGGAATATCTGTTGGTGTCTTGGTGAAAGAACCAAAACTAGACATAGTGCCAAAAAATTGGCTTATAGATATTAAGAACCTCTTCAATCCAAAAGAAATGTTAAAACATAAAGGATTTCTTAAAATTTTTGTTGCGATGATTTTTTTAATTATGAGTAAAAGCGCATATTATCCCTTCATGTTGATTTTTTTTCAAGAGATTCCATTAGATTTTGCAGAAATTATTATTGCTTTACCTTTTGTAATAACCATAATCATAGTAGGCATTTTCTTTATGGGAAAATTAGCAGATACCAGAGGTAGAAAAATAACGACAATTATAAGTTTATTCTTATCACCTATTGGAGGGGTGCTAATTATTTTAGCGGGAAGTAGTTCATTCATGTTATTTTTAGGATTTGCGATAATGTTTGCATTTATTCAAGGCGTTTGGATTGCTGCAGATGCTTGGGTACAAGATTTACTTCCCAAAGAAAAACGCGGGAGTTTCTTGGGCATAATTAATATTGGAAACGCGCTTGGGAGTGTCCCTGGAGTGTTGATTGCGGGATTAGTAGCGGATGCTCTTGGTTTATCATGGGTGTTTTTTGTATCAGGTATAATATTATGGATTGCGCTTCCTTTCTTCTCGATAGTCCCTGAAACAATAATTAAAAAAGGAGCAAATAAGAAAGATTAGATTTTTAAAACTATAAATGTACGGAAACCTAATTATTTATCATGGATGCAATTGATAGAATAATAAAGACAGTCAATCATGAAGAACCAGATCGTGTACCTTCGTTTGAGTTAGAAATAGATAATTATGTTATTTGCCATCATTTTGGTGAAGAATATGTTTATCAAGGAATCGCAAAATCTGTTAAAGATACTTACGATTTAATGAAAGGAGACACGGTAGAATTGTCTAAAACGCTCTTACGTGCCACTGAAACGAGAGGATTTCTTAAAAATACCGTGAAAAGGCAATTTGGAATATACGCGAAAATTGGCATTGATGCATTTGCGGTACCACTTACAGGATACGTGTTCATGCCTACTTATTTCGATCAAACATCTTTTTCTGATGAATATGGTAGGAATTTCGACTTGAAACAAAACCCAGAAGACGGAATGGATTTATTTTATTATAGGGACGGAAATTTTAGTAGTTTTGAAGATTATGATGCGGCTCCTAAACCAGATCCCGACAATCCTAGACGAGAAAAATACTTTAAAGCAATAAAAAAAGGCGAACAAGATTACGAAGGAAAGGTTTACGCAGCGCCCGCTTTATGGAGTCTTTTTGAAGCAACCTGGCAAGCTTTTGGATTCACAAATTTTTCTAAGCTTTTAATTCAATCTTCAGAAATAAAAAAAATATTTGATGAGAGAGGAAAATTCCTAGTAGAAGTATTGAAAAGATATATAGAATGGGGTGAAAGTAATCTAGTATTTTTATTTGACGACTTTGGGTATAAAACTGGATTATTAATAAGCCCGGGGCATTATAAAAAATATGTCATCCCGTGGGTTAACGAGTTGTGCAAAGTAGCTCATAAAGCGGGACTTAAAATAATTCTCCATAGCTGTGGCGATATCAGTAAAATTTTTACCGAGCTCATGAGTGCCGGTATCGATGGATTTCACCCAATTGAACCGACTACTACAAATCCAGATTACGACATTTTCAAGTTAAAAGAAAAGCACGGAGATAAAATAACTTTAATTGGTAATGTTTCGCCTCAGGATTTAGCAACTGAAAGCCCTGAATTCATTCGAAATTACACGAAAAGGTTGATAAAAGAACTTGCTCCGGGAGGAGGTTACATGTTGAGTTCTGGACACAGTATTAATCCAGCTGTGACATTAGATAACTTTCTTGCGATGCATGATACATTGAAAAAATTTGGAAATTACCCAATCAAAGTAGAGTAATTTTTTTAAAATAAAAAGAAGGGAATTATTTTGAATATTCTCCAAATTGCGGAATTTTTTTCAATTGTTTTGAGTTAAAGATAGGTCCATCCTTGCAAACGCTTGTATTATTATTCTCTCCGATACAGCAAGAACCACAAAGTCCAATACCACATTTCATTTTTCTTTCAAGTGACGCTTGTATTTCAATGTTATTTGATCCCGCGAGATCTAGAACCTTTCTCATCATTATTTCGGGTCCACAAGTGATTACTAAGTCAATAGAGTTTTTACTAAGGATATCATCAATTGTGTCTGTCACAAAACATTTTTTACCACGAGATCCATCGTCAGTGCTACACATGGTATTTGGAATCAGATCAATCAATCTATCAGCAAAAATTAATGAGGCCTCGTCTTGAGCCCCAATGGTAACCGTTACGTTCTTTTTATTATGTTTTAATGGTTCGATTAGAGAAGTAATTGCTGCAATTCCCATTCCTCCTCCAACTATGAGAATATTTGATGCGTCTTCGTAACTCCAAGAATTTCCAAAGGGTCCTCTTACTCCAATACTATCACCTTCTTGCAACTCAAACAACTTTGCGGTTCCTTCTCCAATCTTTTGAACAGTAATTTCAATGAGGTTTCCCTCAACATTGGAGATTGACATTGGTAAAAAATCTATATCAGGAAGCCATAGGATGATAAATTGTCCAGGTTTATACGCTTTTGCAATTCTTTCGCTTCTAAGCATGATACTCTTGATTTCAGGAGAATGCTCTACAACTGATTCGATCTTGACGATATCCGTTTTATTACGCGTTATATCTAAGACTAATTCTTCATTATCCTTTGCTAGTTTTTTAGTTTCTAATATTCCCTTATCTACTGCGAGATTATAAGCTCTTTTACCCTTCTCTGTTCTAATTATCAGCGTTTTCCATCCATCTTCGCTTCCAACTCCACCAACAGAAATATCCGCAAAGGAGGCAGTGTAATCAGAGCAAGAGAAACACGCGTTTCTGATGGCTTTATCATATAAATAATTCAGTGGAATCTCTTTTTCTCCCGATTTTGTTGTTATTAGCATCTTGAAATTGTTTTTATCTGTCTTAACTTTTTCAATATCAATGGGATTTATATTGTACTCTTTAAAGCATTGAGATAATAACTGGTTGTAAAAGGTACCAAAACAAAAGGTTCCAATTGCCAAACTCACCATGTCATATGCTTCAAAATCGAATCTTGGATGGTTTTGTAATTTCCTTAATGCTTGAATTTGACACGGTGTTCCAACCACTGCGATGTCCTTATGTTCCTTGTTAATTGCTTCTCCTAATAATGAGAGCGTGGGACTTTGGCTAGGTTTATAACCAATAGATTCATGAAGGTCCTCAGGGATTTCTGCAATTAATGGGTAAGGGACATGATTATCGTCTTTTCCCGTAACGAGTGCCGCATCGATTAATTTATTTCTCATGGCAACATCTAGTAAGCCTGTTATAGGTCCTGCATTCTCAAAAAGATTATTTTTGGCTGATTCTGTGAGCCTGACCGAAACGACTTCGATGTAATGGCCTAAGATCTTGTTTTGCTCCTTTCCAAAC
>Ga0180438_10010021_pt1 | contig 11680 bp, 13 predicted proteins | sample SS_ome_12_FD_132455 | JGI IMG/M metagenome (GOLD analysis project Ga0180438, IMG submission 132455) | Hypersaline lake sediment archaeal communities from the Salton Sea, California, USA - SS_3_D_2 metaG | ecosystem: Environmental > Aquatic > Non-marine Saline and Alkaline > Hypersaline >...
TATCACCAGGATCTCATGGCTCATGCCGGTCTCCAAAAAAAATGGTGGACGGTAGGGGACTCGAACCCCCGACCTCAGCAGTGCGAACGCTGCGCTCTCCCAACTGAGCTAACCGCCCACCTGTCTGAAAACAAAGGCTTTACGGGCTTGGCGGATTTATCACCTTCGCCCGTGTGACAAATAGGTGACAAATTTAGCAGATTTTCAGCATTATTTCCAGTGCTTCGAAGGTTTAAAATCTCAACAGCTCTGCGCTTCTGATCCCGGTTGGAGTGTGTATACCGCTCGGTGGTCTTTACAGAATGGTGTCCTAGTAGTTCCTTAATGGTGATTAAATCCACACCTGCACGGACAAGCCTTGTGGCGAATGTATGTCGGCAATCATGGAAGGTGAAGCCTTCTATCCCTGCCCGCCGGCACGCATTGACAAAGGCTCTTCGAAAGAACTTCAAGTGCCGCTCCTGACCCGTTCTCGGATCAGTATACTGAAATACATATTCTCCATTTCGGTTCGTGCTTCTGAGTGTCTGAAAGACCTGGAACAGGGCTTCGCTTATCGGAAGGATTCTCTTCTTCCGGCTCTTTGTCTTAATCACCTCGATCTCTCGATTCATAAGATCAAGCTGATCCCACCGCAGATTGGCTATCTCGTTCTTGCGCATCCCGGTCTGAAGTGCCGTGATTATTATTGGCTTCAGATGATCTGAACAAGCTTCAAGCAGCCTCTGTTCCTCGTCATTTGTAAGTATTCGCTCACGCGGCTCCGGTTGTTTTAGGTAGCGGACCTGGCAAACGGGATTATGTTCAGCCATTTTCCAAGTAATCGCCACATTAAACAACCGCTTCAGGACAGACAGCTCTCTGTTGATCGAAGACGCCATAAGGCCATCGCTTTGTCGTGATTTTTTGTATAGCTCGATATGCTGCGGTGAGATATCGTGGATATAGAATTTTCTGAAGAAGTTCTTCATCTCTCTAATACAGCTCCGATCACGTTTCCATGCGATGTTGTTGATCTTTGCATAACCCTCAAAATATTGATCTGCAACCTCGGTGAATTTAATTTTCTTCTGCTCGCGCTCAAGCCCATGTTTTTTATCAAAGCTTTTCTGGATTTCATAGTGCAGCTCTGTTAAAGCCTCTTCTCTTGTTCGGGCATTTTGTGCGACCTTCCTGATTCTCGCACCATAGGAATCACGGAAATCAATATACCAGCGCTCCCCTCCTTTCGATTTTCGGGTGTATACCGACCCAATACCATAATTCCAGCGCTTCAAACTTTTGTTCAAAGCGCTCCTTCCTTTCAGGTATACTTTATCATATTTCTCGAGGGAAAGCTTTAGCTTTGGGAGGATATCTAAACTGGTATTATGTTTTCCTTGTTGTAGATATTCTTCAAGGTCACACTCTTTCAACCGGACTTGGTTACCAATCTTGTGATAGGTAATCCTCCCCTCTTTCAAATAGTTGTATACAGTCTTGGGGTGCAACTGAAGGAAGTCAGCGGCTTCTTTGACCGTGAGAAGCTGTCTCATTTATCCATGCAAAAATCTGACATCAATTATCGATTTGTAAATCTGACATTTACTATTTGATAACGTCGGATCACTTTGGCGGAAAAAACTGTAACTAGCCCTCAACCCTGATGACATATACAAATTGATAGCGTCAAGGCATTTTTTGACGCTATTAGATTGATAATGCTTTAATTTAAACACCAGTGTTAAAAGGACACATCTATTTATATGATCTGTCATGAAATGTCTTCCACCAAGCTATGGATGGATCAAACTTGCCCGTAATTTCATACTCATTTACTCTTCTGTATAATCCACCAAGTTGGGTACGTATAATCCAACCTTTATCTTCAAGTTCCTTGAATGCTTTACAGCGTGTATTCGGATTTTTTAAACCAACAATATGCTCTAACTCAGAATGATACAATCTGATTCTGCCGTTTATTGCAGGAGAATATTTGCCTTTTAGATACAAATAAATAAGTTTAGCTGCAGGACTTAGCGCTTTCCATTCATCACAACTGAACAACATCTGATTCGGCATCATGGCGTATTTCCAAGCTTTCGGCCACTTACCTCTTCTTCTTGTCACTGTAGCCCCTTGATAAAAAGGCAGCAAGGGCCATGATAGAAGGGGCTACCAAACTACCACGGTCACCTTGCCACCTAATCATTTACTTAGCCTTGTTCCACTCCCGGGCGGCCTTATCGATGCCCTTCTTAAGCTCGGGCAAAAGCTCTGCCTTCATGGTGATACCCTTCCTCGTAGGCCGCCATTCGTTCTTCTCAACATTGGCCAAGAAGTATACCCTCACCCCGACCAGGTCGAATTTGTTATATTTCCCAAACTCCACCCGTACCCTCTCGTGGGTATTCTTGACAAACTCATATAGGATCCTGTTCTCCGTCATTTTGAGACCTCCTAAATTGGAATAGCCAAAAAGTATATATAGATATCATTTCTGATCTGACCTCCTCGTATGTGACCCAGTGGCTTCATCGGCCCACAGGTTCTCCATGAGCGTATGAATACGTACGGTTTCCGGGGTAGAATTACCACTCTTAATATGGTCTCGGAGGAGTTCCATCACATATCGGAATACATCCGGGTATCTCTGCCTCGCAAGCTTCATCCTTTCCTCATAGCGCTTATCCTTTATGGAATAGCCGAGTCGGAAAGGATAGAGCGGGCAGCCGACAGCACAGCAGAAGGTCGCTTCCTTATGCGAGTCTCCTGCACACTCAACACATCGCAGTCTTATGGCTTGAGCTTTGTTCATTTTATACTTCTCATTTCTTCGCTGACCTTAGAAAACCAAATGCATCTGCAACAAATCTTCTATGATCAGAATCCTCAAACTCAATAATATCGCCTAGTCTTTGAGGGCCTCCATTTTTCTGAAATTCAAACTCCTTCTTCAACCATTCATAAAGTTGTTTTCGTGGATTGAACATTAGAGTTCTTGGGTTTTTTTCCCACCAATCAACTTTTTTTTCTGTCTGTCTGAGGATATTGATCCCTGGAAAATCTTGAACAGCTATGTCAAATAACAAGGAATCTAGAGTCTCATCGAAGGGATATCCAGGACACCCTCGAAGCATTGATAGGAATTGTTCCTTGATGGTCATTTTTTTGCCTCCTAAGTGAATTGAAGAGGAGAGGGATAGGAGTAAAGAGGTGTTAGTATGTGCCTGGATCCTCTCTCTTCTTTTCTTTTCTCTCTTTCTTATCCTCTTCTCCTCTCTGCTCCTCTCCTCTGTCTGTAACTTCGGTTACTGATCTTAGGTCCGATTCATGTAACTCGGTAACACGGTTTCCTTTGTATTCATGGTAGACTTTTTTAGCTTCTCTATGGGGTTTTTGGCGCATGTAATCGCTTTGGTATTTTGCCCACGTAAGGATTTTTGCTATATGAAGTGTAAGCCCAATTTTTGACTGGGTTGAAGCTAAATTAATCCCATTGGCAACATGCTGGGTACTTGTTATATCTTTTTTTCTTTTTGTTTTGTCTTTTACTTGGCCAATATGAGTCTCTTTGATTTCAATTTTTCCATACGTGGTAGCCTTGTCGATTGTGGAATTTAACAGCTTTATGGATATATTGAGCTGATTAGCAAGTCTTCTACGAGATATGAACTCAAATTGACGGGGGGGATCATTGAGAGCTGCTAAAGCCAAGAAATCGAACCATACTGCCCTTTCAGCGTTGGTCATTTCTTCGCGAGTTGATCCAAATAACCATCGTTCGGGATAAAACTTTATCCAGGTCTTCTTTTTTGTAGTTTTTGTGTTAGAGGACTGTACTTCATTCATTTGAAGCTCCTTCATAAAAGAGGATTTGTTTAAACTCTCCGATATAGCTTGCAAAGCATTCTAAAAAAGTCTGCCGCCTAGGTTGCTTTAGAACATTTGATATTCTTTCAATCCACTCTAATTGATTTGGGTAAATTGTAATTTTTACCTGAATAATTTCGGGACATTTCTTTTTCATTTCTCTCTAGTCATTCATTTAGGTGTTCCTTCGGAAAGATCTCGTCTTCTGTTTTATTTAATGCCCTGGCTAGTGCCTTCCTTAATTTATTTCCTGGAATTAATCGTCCGCTTTCAAACATTGAAATTAATGCCTGGGTGCATCCGACTTTTTCAGCTATCTGCTTCTGTGTTTTTCCGCTCATCAGCCTATAAAGTCTTAATTTTTTCACTGTTCATCCTCGCTTATTTTTTATACTATCTGAAATAAATATAAGCCCGTAAGTTATTGTTGTCAAATGATTTACGTGGAACAAAATGAACAGTTTCTTGGTAGTAATGTTCCACAAATTATGATAATGTATTATCTATAATGGGGCTTTTGGTTGGTGATGATTTAAGCTGTGCACCAAAGGATCTAAATGATCGATTGATCGAAAAATACGGACATTCTCTATTCAATTTTATACTCGTTTACACCAATGTGTTGATTGGTAAGACTATCCTTAGAAAGTCAGTAATTTTTGATTTGAACAAACAGCAACTGAAAAGATTTACTGATCGATTGATAAACCTAAAACGGAGAACAGTTGAGACCTTAACAGATTATTATTATTTCAAAGAATCCTTGAGTGTGCGGGACAAAGTTTTAACTGTTGAAGAACCTAAGCTCGAGGAACTGTATCAGCTCTCTAAATTTTTTAAAATCCTTGATGAAGAAATACAAGAAAACAAACGTATTCATTCTTCAGAGCTATTCAGGATTAGAAGAGGACAACATTTTTTTGATGAAACTAAAATTGTTTTAGTTTTTTCATTATTAATGTCAGAACAAATTGAAATAGATAAAAAGGATAAAGAAATTGTAAAAAAATGTTTATCTACTGAAGGTCTTGATAATCTATTTTTTAATATTGATGCCTTGAAGAAAGAATATAACAATTATTATTATGACTATTACGCAAAAAGAATACTCAATAAATTCTCTCCAATATGGGATGATATCTTCGACTTAACAAATTGGCTCAACGCCCAAACTTCATATTTCCTCCCCTTAAACGATAAAAATAAAGAAGAAATAAAAGAAAGAATAAGAAAAACTTCAGAAAGGAATATTCCATCATTAATGCTCTTTGACTTGCTTCACTTCTGTGTTCAGAGCCTTTTTAAAAAGACATCTGAGAATAATGTTGCAGTGATTAAATTTGGGGAAAATGAAATAGCACGAATTTATCCTGTAATATCAGTTGAATTTGGCATCAAGCAGATTAAAATAGGAGAGCTGAGAGGAAATAATATAGTGTATACTAAATATACGAAAAATAATTCAGATTTTGAACCAACCTCAATAGAAAAAATTAATAATGACAATACACAACGAACTTATGAAATACGTTTCCCTAACGGGAAAAAATTCACTGTTTGAATTTATTCATCGCTCAACTATCATTACGTTATCATCAATATAGAGAACAATACGCATTAGATATTTATGAGTATCCTATTACTCACATAGACTGTCTTATACAGAATAGAACTACATCTATGAAAGAGCGTCATTTAAGAATAGAAATATAGAGAGTCTTAATAGCCGCCGCCAATCCCCTAAACGTTATCGCTTGAAACGCCGTCTTCAAGTTGACATAGACATGTTCGGTGAGTTTTAATAGATGTAGCAATACAGTTAAGGGAGGGATTCAATGAAAAAGCTATTTATGATTATGTCATTGGTCTGTCTGCTTTGTTTTACTTTTGGTTGCCAGAAGGCTGAAGAGGTGGCTGAAGAGCCTGTGGTGGATGTAGAGGCTGATATTGAGGCTATAAAAAAAATAAACGAGGAGTTTGAATCAGCTCATAATGCTGGAGACATCGACAAAATCGTATCACTTTTCACTGATGATGCAGTTAGGTTTCCAGCAGCAGGGCCTGCGTTAATCGGTAAAAAAGCAATAAGAGATTGGCTGCAACAAATATTCGACCAGTATACTACAGTTGAACAGAAAAATGTTCTTGTTGATTTTGAAGTAAGTGGTGACCTCGCATTTTATCATGATACTTGGGAGGTAACCAATACCCCCAAAGAAGGAGGGGAACCTCTCAGGCTAAATGGAAACGGTATCGTAATCATGCAAAAACAGGCTGACGGGGCATGGAAAATTATTTGTAACGGCTGGAGTAATGAACAGCTGATTAGGCCTTGGGAAGAATAGTAGTAACAGGCAGATCACCCAAAAATATAGATGCTCACTTTGGGGAGGATAACATGAAAAATCTACTTATGATTCTACCTTTGGTTCTGATTCTATGCTTCATGGTCGGCTGCCAGGACAAGGCGGCGATGGCAGAGCTTGAAGAGTTCAGAACTCAGGCAGAGCTCGAAGAGCAGAATAAAGAAGTAGTAAGGCGTTACTTTGAGCTGATGGCTGATAGGAATCCCGCATACCTAGAATTGTCGAGTGAAGATTACGTTGTTCATTTCCCAGGTGGATTCGATGTCAAAGGAATTGAAAATCTAAAGAAGGTCCAGGACCCTTACTTTGATGCTTTTCCAGACCATACATATTATTTCTCAGACTTCGTTGCTGAGGGAGATAAGGTTGCGATACGGTATGGAAGTACGGGGACACACCAAGGTGTATTCAATGGAATACCTCCCTCGGGAAAGGAGATAAGAGGAACAGCAATTGGAATCGTTCGACTGAAGGATGGAAAGTTAGTTGAGAGTTGGATAGAAAGTGATTCTCTTGGCTTTATGCAGCAACTCGGCATGGAGCTTAAGCCGAAGGAGGAGAAGTAGATTCCTATTCGCTGAGCTGAAGTTGATATGACTACTGTTGTCAATTCAAGAGTTGGTCAGTCCAATTTATCGCTAAAAACAAATTTTGAAGGAGATTGCATAGCCTCCATGAATAGCGGTCAATCCTGCTGTGAAATATCCAAGCCTTGCTCCCTCCTCCTCAAGCAGTTTCACTTCACCTTTAGCAGGCTCAGCGATCATAGCGCCCACAACCATAAATAAGAATCCCGCACCCGCGCCAATTAAATATAAAGGTTTTCCCTTTTCCTCAGTTATACCATATCCATACGATATCTCTTCCTTATCCGTAACATATAAAAAGCCGTTTACAAGCCCCCCTAAAAGTCCAGTCCACTCCAAAGAATTGCCAGCTCTCTGACGAGCTTTTGCTCGTTCATAATCCCTTTTCCATTGATTATATGCATCTTCTGAACGATCAGGGCTTTCTGAGAGGATTAATTCCTGTTTGGGTTGGACAGGTTCTTTGGGAATTTCAGGCTGTGTTGATATGGATGCAAGCTCTACGAAGGATTTGTGTACATATCCTGAAACGATTATTCCATCTTTAGTGGGAGGCAGCATAACTTTGAGCCATTCAGCGATTGTTTCTGATACTTCAAATTCAGCACCCAGATCAAGTTCCCTAATAATCTGGCTGTCATTGTCTGGTTGAAGTCTGAGTACAGCATCCTCCTTAACAATTCTCACTTTTACTTTCTGAACGGAAAATAGGTCCCTAACAGTTAATCCCATCATCGTAGTGCATAAGACAGAAACAAGTATTATTTTTGCTTGGATCTTCATCTTTTCCCCTCTTTAGGCTATCAACCGTACATATCTTAAATATACCCAATCATTTTTTCAACAACATTTTGTTTCAATTGTTAGGAAAGTATCATACGTAAAGATTAGGTTTTACTGTTAATAAACTCCACTGACCAGCATATAGAGATGGTACATCTAAACTGAAAGCTCGCCGATATCGGGCTTTGTGGGGTATCAGTAGGTCGACTGTGCTGAGCTCTCGTTTAATTAATAAGGCCACTTGCAGAAGTCAAGCCGCCTTATCCTTTTCTCTCAAGATAGTCCAAATACTGTTCAATTAGAGTTTGAGCAATTCTGCGGGCTTGGATCAGTTCATCCTCAGTTGCATCTCTCAGTTCATTAGCATGCCAGCCGGGGTGCCTCCCTTGTTTTAGGGGTTCGTAATTAGCCAGACGACCTAACTCTTTCCAGCTTTTTCTGCTAAGCCCTAAAGCACTATATGCAGCGTTCTCATTACCGAATTCCCGCTTCAATGCTTCACGAATATCATACAAACTACTTAACACGTTATCTGGTTCCCTAAGAGAGGTTTCCCAACTAGCCATAATACTTTTTATAGTGGGATTTCCAGGAGAATGCTTTTCGACTAGATTTGCTAGTGCTTCCCTTTTTGCAATCCTTTCCCTTTTTGAGTCTCCGGCTACCTCTCCATTGGATTCGGTGATAACAATATCAGGTGAATTCGCTGTTACGATGAGCTCAGCCGCTTTTACAAATATGGTTTGTGATACTGCACCATTTTCATGGATTCTACTCATAGAGGACTCTGAAAGCTCATACGTTTTCCTGTTTATTATTTGTGCTGCCTGGAATCGGCTATTCAAAGATTCATGAATTTTTGTACGCAGGTCTGGATTGGAATCGAAGTGTTTAGCTTCGATGTTAGCTCTAGCTCGCCCGTCTTCAATATTTATCTCATAGTTATCCCGCAGGAGATTGATCGGTTCCTCAAAATAGTCGGCTGGAGTAAAATTCCATTCCAATATTACCATCTCTTTTTGTTCTGGTTCTTCACACATGAGAATATCCTTCCCCCTCACTCGTCTATCTCAATGAGGCCATTCTCCGGCATTGAGCCGTCATCTCAATCAAGGGAAGCCGGGGCCATGAGCTTCCGGCTTCCCCTCGCTACACCTCTCGTTGAATCCCGCCGCCTCTCATCAAGCCATAGTCAGTGAGTGTGGCACTTCCCGGTCAATAACACGCTTGAGATTAGCCAAGCACGCATTCTATCAATACTTCCAGTCTTCATGTGCAAGCGGCGATCGATTCAATTCTTCTCTGTGAAGACGCCACTGAGGCATTAGGCTTTCCATCAACTCCTTGAATCTCTCGTTGTGATGGCGTTCGAACAAGTGGATCATCTCATGCACCAGAATATACTCAAGGCATGACTCTGGTTTCTTGGCTAGCTCCAGGTTCAGCCAGATTCGCCTGTCTTCAATATTGCAGGCTCCCCAGAGGGTCTTCATCTTCTTTATTCCCCATTCTGCCACTGTCACGCCGACCTTAGTCTCCCATTTGGCGATCAGTTGCGGAATCAGTTCTCGAAGCTGCTGGCGATACCATCTGTGAAGCAAGGCTTCCCGCTTTTCCCTTCCTGTTCCCGGACGTAAACGTAACTCTATTGTCGTACTGTTCAGAATGCTGACAGCCGCTGGCCCATCATGTTCGATTACGCGGAGACGATAGCGCCGTCCCCAAACGTAGTGACTTTCACCCGTGACCATCTCGCGCTGCGATTGGCGATCCTGCTCCTTAAAGCCTTTTTTTTGTCGTCGAATCCACCCCAAGCGTGAGATGATGGCCAGTCGAACAGCCTCATCGTTAAGGTGTAGTGGCACAGCTACACGCACACGGCCATTTGGAGGGTAGACGCCCAAGTGAAGGTTCTTGATGTCCTTCCGGACAACCTCCACAGGTATGCCCTGGATTTTGATCTGGTACCGTTTAGTAGTCACGCTGATTCTTCACAATCTCGAAGATGGCATCAACAAGGTCGAGGTCTCCGCCCAACACGGATTTAATAGCAATACGCACCTCTCGTTCTTTGAATCGATTGCCTCGCCAACCTGCCTTTTTAACACTTCGAATGGCAGTATCAACTTGAACCGCCAATTCCTCGTTCTGGTCAAGATTGTCGTACAGTGCCCGACGCGCAGGGCTATTGATGCTGGAAGGGTATGAAGTCTCTGTATCAGGTTTACTCACCCTCTTCGTCAATCTGACGATCTTTGCAAGGTAAGCCTTGTAATCCATAGCCTCTTTCTTGCGCATCTGGACCAAGGCGTCGAGCAATGCCGACATCTTCTCATAGTACTTTGGATTGACAGCCATCTCATCGATGATGAGTTTGCGGACGTTGTTCTCGATCGTCTCGGCCATCGCCTCGCGATTTTCGCGGATGCCCTTGGGAAGTGATTCAATAGATTCCTCACCTCTTTCCACGATCAACTCCACAAGCGTCATGTCGTCGAACGCCGACACCTTCTCGCTCTCCTCGGCCCGGATATAGGTATCCAGTAGGTGACGCATTGCAGGCTCGTACATCTTCATGTCGATGTAGTCGCCGCTGGCCAGCTTAACTTCTTCGCGGACCTTCTCGTAATATTTCACTTCGGCCTTGATTTCGTGCGCCTCGGCTTCGGAAAACCCTGCATCGGTCATCTCGTTGGCCAGGTTGGCATATGCCCGAAGAAACGCCCCGGCCAGCTTGTAGAGGGCCACCCTTTTCGGTTCATTTTCTTTCAGGGCATCGGCGTCGGCATCATCGGCCGCACAGAAAAAGCGCATATATGACGCCGTGTCGCGTGGCGGTTCGACTGGCTCACACAGCGCCTTGATAGACTCTCGAAGTTCTTCCAGTCGTTCCCGGGCCTTCTGTATACGGTCTTTAAGCAAGCCCGCAACATCTTCCTCGTCGTAACCGTCGAATGCTTCCCCGGTGTAATCCAGGATCGATTTTTCCAGCGACTTGAACAAGTCCTTATAATCTATGATGTGGCCGTATTCCTTGTCTTCACCATCAAGACGATTAACGCGGCAAATCGCTTGGAACAGCCCGTGGTCTCGCATCTGCTTGTCGATATAAAGATACGTGGCAGGAGGGGCGTCGAATCCAGTCAACAACTTGTCCACAACGATCAGCAGCTTCATCTGACCCGGCTCTTTGACGAAACGTTTCTTGACCTCCATCTCAAACTGCTCAACCTTGTACATAGCCGTATCTTCCGGCTCATCGAAGTAGGAGGCCAACATTTTCCGGTAGATTTCATATTGCCGAAGTCTCTCCGTCATACCCTCGCCAGCCTCCTCGCCCTTAATATCGCCAGGAGCAGGCTTGTAGGAAGTGATGATCGCACACTTGCCCGCCAAGTCGGTTTTCTGGAACATCTCGAAGAATCGGCACGCAGAGTAGATGCTCCCAGAGACTAGCATCGCGTTGCCATGCCCACTCTTGAGCCGGTCTCGCGTCTCCATGTCTAAAAGGATATCCGCAACGATCTTTTCCAGCCTATCCCGTGCGCTGAGCACTTTCTGCATCGTGCCCCAACGCGCCTTGAGTTGTGCCTTGGCCAGATCGCTCAGCCCCTTTGTCTTGATTTCAAACCATTGGTCGATCTTCTCTTGCGAGGTGATATCCTGGTCGATATCGCGGGCCTCGTATCGCAGATCAACCACCATACCATCGCGAACTGCCTCATCGTACTTGTACGTGTGGATGTATGGCCCGAAAACCTCGATGCTTTTCTGCTTGTCCTTCTTAAGCAAAGGCGTGCCTGTGAAACCAACTAACATGGCACCGGGCACGATCGCTTTCATCGCATGGTGGAGCTTACCGGACTGAGTGCGATGACACTCGTCCACGAATACAAACAGCTCTCCTTTAGCGTGAAAGCCTTGCGGCAAATTGTCCTCGATATCCTTGATGAAGGCGTCAAGGTCGGCTTCATCCGACCTGCCAAACTTGTGTACTAGCGAGCAGATCAGCCACTCGTCGCTTGTGTTGAGCACACGGACGAGATCTGCCCCCTTCTTTGTACGATAAATGTCCTCGTATACACCCTTGAA
>Ga0180438_10010023_pt1 | contig 11676 bp, 8 predicted proteins | sample SS_ome_12_FD_132455 | JGI IMG/M metagenome (GOLD analysis project Ga0180438, IMG submission 132455) | Hypersaline lake sediment archaeal communities from the Salton Sea, California, USA - SS_3_D_2 metaG | ecosystem: Environmental > Aquatic > Non-marine Saline and Alkaline > Hypersaline >...
GGGGATCCACATCACGGCCGAGCAGATTGCCGAGCTGAAATCAAAGGTCGACGAGATCGACTTCGACGCCGCGGGTGAGCATGAGCGGCGTCTTCGGCACGACGTGATGGCCCACGTCCACGCCTACGGCGACGTCTGCCCCCAGGCCCGGGGGATCATCCACCTCGGCGCGACAAGCTGCTTCGTGACCGACAACACGGACCTGATCTTGATCCGTGACGCCCTGACCCTGATCCGCGACCGGATCGTGGCGGTGATCGACCGGCTGGGTCGTTTCGCGCGGGAGCATCGCGACCTGGCCTGCCTGGCTTTCACCCACATGCAGCCTGCCCAGCCGACGACGCTGGGCAAGCGGGCGTGTCTTTGGGCTTACGACCTGGCGCTCGACCTGGCCGAGATCGAGCACCGCCTCCAGTCGCTCAAGGCCCGGGGCGTGAAGGGCACGACCGGCACCCAGGCGAGCTTCCTCGAGCTGTTCCAGGGCGACCACCAGAAAGTCCGCCGCCTGGAGGAGCTGGTTTCCCGGAAGATGGGCTTTGAAGCCTCCTACGTGGTCACCGGCCAGACGTATCCGCGGAAGATCGATTCGCAGGTGGTTTCGGTCCTTTCCGGCGTGGCCCAGAGCGCCCACAAGATGGCCACCGATCTCCGCCTTCTCGCCCATCGCAAGGAAGTGGAAGAGCCGTTTGAGAAGGAGCAGATCGGCTCGTCGGCGATGGCCTACAAGCGGAACCCGATGCGGAGCGAGCGGATCTGCTCGCTGGCCCGCTTCGCGATCAGCTTGGAGTCGAGCCCGGCGGCGACGCTGGCCACGCAGTGGCTGGAGCGGACGCTGGACGACAGCGCCAACCGGCGGCTGGTGTTGCCCCAGGCGTTTCTGGCCGTCGACGCCGTGCTCGTACTCTACCGCAACGTGGCCGGCGGAATGGTCGTTTATCCCAAGGTGCTCGCCAAGAACCTGGCCGCCGAGCTGCCGTTCATGGCCACCGAAAACATCCTCATGGCGGCGGTCGCCGGCGGCGGCGATCGCCAGGAGCTGCACGAGCGGATCCGCCGCCACAGCCAGGCGGCGGCCGCCGTCGTCAAAGAGCAGGGCGGCGAAAACGATCTCTTGGCCCGGCTGGCCGCCGACGAGGCCTTTGCCGCCGTGGACCTCGCAGCCGCCCTGGAGCCCTCAAAATTCGTCGGCCGCGCCCCGCAGCAGGTCGACGAGTTTCTCGCCGAGGTGGTCGAGCCGATGCGGGCAAAATACCCCGGCGCGCTATCACTGGCGGGCGAAGTCAACGTGTAAAGACAATCATCCCGGTAGCCGCTGAAGCCCGATGGTCAACCGCCCGCTTTTTGAAAAGCCCCGGCAAGCAACGTGTCTCTGAAACTGGAGTTGGCTTATGCCGCCGATGACGAGCCGAGACTTTCAAAAGGCGGCGGGCCAATTGCCATGACGAATATATCCGCCCCCCCTGGGAGGCTAAGCGCACCGACGAGACTCGCCAGGTCGAGGAAGTCCTCAAGCGTGCGGGGTTCCAGAAGGTCGACGCCTACCGCTACAACTCAGCGTCGATCCGCGTTCGGGTGATCGATTCGCGATTCGAGAGGCGCTCGCCCGAAGAGCGCAACGCGATGGTCGAGCCCCACCTCGAGCAGTTGCCGGAGCGCACCCAGGCGGACATCATGAACCTCTTCACCTTCGCCCCGTCAGAGCTCCAGCAGACCCCGGAGACGTTCCGAGAGTTCCTCTTGAACGCGGAGTTCGACAACCCGAGCCCGTCAATGCTGTGAGGCAGCAGCCGAACAGAGTGCGCAAGCGCCTCCCGCGGCAGTCGAGCCGCGATCGCAAACTGTTGCGCGTATGGATGCCGTTCCGGATTCGCGTGGCGCAACGGCGCGTGGCCCCCACTTGTGGAGTCAACCGTCCCAAGGTATGCTCAGGATGCTGGAATTCGTGACACGGGGTAAGTTCGGCGCCTTGGCCTCTGACCGCACACTGCTTTTGGATTCCAGAAATGATGAACCCGGCATGTTCTTCGCACGTCTACCACAGCGCGGGATTCAGCTATGTCTGGCTCGAAACCGAAGCTCAAAAAGGAGATGAAGGCTTTCACCTACACCAAGCGAGGGAAGTTCTTCCACCTGCAATCAGCGATTCTATCGTCTCCGATTTATCCGAAACATGCGGAAGCGTTCAAAACCACGGCAGATATGGCTCTTGCTTGGCATGAATCTGTGAAACAGCGACCGCATCACGACGCCTTACTTTTTCCCGTATTGTATCTCTACCGGCATTGCCGACCTCCGCAAGACGATGGACTCCCTCTATCACTATCTCGATTCTCGTTATGCCGGTATTCTTGATTCGTGGGATGCGTCACAACCTGAGTATTGACCATTCGAAGAAGCTTTTCTGAATCAAGCGGGGATAACGTGGGTTACAATGTGATCGACGATGCGGGCAAGGTTGAAGTTCTACCGTTTATTTCATTCGGGATGACGTAAGAGGGCTTATCAAGATCGACCTTACCGCAGGTGACGTGGAGAACCGAATCCGAACACCGCAGATGGGTTGCGCGGGGCGTCTAACGCTGCTTCTAGGCTTGGAAGGGCCATATCGTGCGTGCTGGAGCGTCCAGCCGTGTTACCTTCGCAGCGAGCAGAAATCCTTGGTTGTTGTTTCTTGATTCCACGTGCCGCCGAACTTGGAGGTCAGGCGGCCGGAGGCGAGTCTCGCATGAGCGTGACTACTTTCCTTTCCAACGAGATACTTTGGCGGACGCTCTCCGCTAAGGTGAAGGCTGCGCGCCACGTCGATGCGGCTATCGCTTACTTCGGGCAAAGCGGGGCGAAGCTGCTCCCACTTCGGCGTGGTGACCGCCTCATCGTGGACATGAGCTCGACGACCGTGCGGGCAGGGGCCACTGACCCCCGTGAGGTTGAGAAGCTGATGCGGCGAGGCGTCCAGGCTTTCACGCGGCGTAACCTGCATGCTAAGCTGATCGTCGCCGATAAGTCGGTGATTTCCGGGTCTGCGAACATCTCCAAACACTCGCAGCAGATTCTGGACGAGGCGGCGATCCTGACAAACGACCCCGCGGCCCTTCGACGGGCACGAGAGTTCATCCACCGCCTCTGTACTGAACCCGTACGCCCGGAGTATCTTGAGGAGTGCAAGCGGTTGTACAAGCCGCCACGCTTCAAAGGCTGGCTGGCCAACGGAAAGCATCGGCAGCAGCGAGCGAAGCACGCTAAGCTCCGGATCGTCAACTTGCGTGAGTACTCTATTCCTGAGTCCGAGGTCAAGCGTTACGAGCAGGGCGAGGTGAAGGCGGAGAAACTGGTGAAGGACGAGGCCCGGTCCAAGACGGAGAGCTTTCATTGGCCGAACAAGCCAAAAATGGCGAACGAGTTGGAGTTCGGGGATTGGGTCATTCAGGTGACGACGTACAAGGACAAGAGCATCGTCGTCTCTCCGCCCGGGCAGCTTCTTTTCATGGACAACTATGTTCAAGATGCTGACTCGGGCAAAGTGCGTTGGGTGTTTCACTTTGAGGTTCCGAGGCGAGGGGAAACCATGACCTGGAAGGAGTTCCGTCGCGCGGCAAAAGCGATACTTGGGGCGGGTGCTTTGACTGCCCCGCGCACGAAGCCCATCCGGGACGTACAGGTCGCAGATGGTTTGCTCGCACTGTGGACGCTGGGTGGTTGTGTGTCGCGGCGGTCGGAGTGAGAGCTGCCTAAGCCGGTACTGCACCTGACCGCGGCGGTGAGCTTTATCGTTCTGTGCCGCTACCCAGGAGGACCCATGAAACCGAGAGTCTATGTTGAGACGACTGTGTTGGGATACCTGACCGCCTGGCCAAGTGGCGATTTGGTTGTTGCCGGCCGCCAGAAGATCACGCGCGATTGGTGGCGCTTCGCCTTGAATGCCTTCGACCTGGTTGTCTCGGAACTCGTCCATCGTGAAGCGGGCGCGGGGGATCCGCAGGCGATTCGAGATCGGCTGGAAGCTCTCAAGGGCCTCCCGGTCTTGGCCGTCAGCACGCCGGCGGAGGATCTGGCCCGGGCGTTGGTTGCGGGAGGGGCCGTGCCGTCGACGGAACCGGAGGACGCCCTTCACATTGCCCTCGCTGCGGTCAATGGCATAGAATATTTGGTGACCTGGAACTTCAAGCACATCGCCAATGCCGTAGTGAGGTCGAAGATTCACGGCGTGTGTATCCGCGAGGGTTACGATCCTTCGACGATCTGCACGCCCGAAGAGCTAATGGAGCCAGAAAGCGATGATTGACGATCCGATTGTCGAGGACATCCGGCGCGTACGACACGCCCATGCGTCGCAGTTCGATAATGACCTGGCCGCGATTGTGGCCGATCTTCGTCGGCTTGAGCGCGAGAGCGGTCGGAGCCATGTCAACTTCCCCCCTCGCTTGCTCGAAAAGCAGTCAGCACAAACCGGACGGCGACCCCCGGTTCCCGAAGCCTGAATCCCCTACTCGTCGTGCTGCCGCCGGCGGCGGCAGTCGCGGCAGAGGCCGGTGACGAACATGCGGTGGCCGAGCACCTGAAAGCCGTATTGCCGCGCGACCTTGTCGCGGAGCCGCTCGAGGGCGTCGCTGTGGAACTCGATCAACTGGTTGCAGACCTGGCAGTAGAGGTGGTCGTGGCGGGGGTAGCCGTAGTCGTGCTCGAAGACGCTGCGGCCGGCCAGGGTCATCTTGCGGAGCATGCCCGCCTCGACCAGCTCGGCGAGCGTGCGATAGACGGTGGGCCGGCTCACCTTTCGCTCGGCGATCAGCTCGGCGAGGTGGCCCATCAGCTCGTCGGCGTCGAAGTGGTCGTGATGGCTGAAAACCTGCTCGACGATCAGGCGCCGCTGCTCGGTGACGCGTTTGCCCCGGCCTTGCAGGAACTGGGTGAAACGCTCCAAGGGCGAGAGCTTCACCGGCACCGAGGGCAGCGAGAATTCATCCGACATGCGTGATAGACCTTAGATGTTAGTGCTTAGATCTTAGTTGCCAGCTCTAAGTTCCAAGCTCTAAGGTCTAAGCTCTAGGCTCTCAGCCGATCTCGTCCAGCAGCCGTCCCAAGGCGACCTGGAGCTTGTCGGCCGTCTCGTAAGTGCCGTCGGCAATCTGGGCGCGGATCTGGTTCACTCGATCCTGGCGGATTTCCGGCAACTGGCCGACCTTGTCGATCAGTTGGCCGGCTTCGGAAATGTTGAGCTCGTCCTGGACGGCTCCGGTCTGGGCAGGCGCCGGCGGCTGAGAAAGCCGAGACGTGTGCGGCGCGCCGATCGGCTGGGCACCATGCAATCGCGCTGGGCCGTAGATGTGCATCCTTCCTCTCCCAAAAACTCTGAAAGGAACGTCGGATTCCGTCCAGACAACTCTAGCTTTCGCTCGCTTCTAAAGGTCGCCGGTCCCTTGTCTGCTTGCCCTTTCGGGCGCGAAACGGAAACCTCCGCAACCGTGTCATCGACCACCCTTTCGAGCCGGATTAAAACAAACCCAAGGCGCCCCGATCGTAGCGAAACCGCGCCCGCCGACGACCTTTAACGCCTGTGCCGAGGGGTTGCCGATCCGCCTCAACCGTGGTGGCCTGCGGTCAACGGCGACGGGTGCCATTGTACCACGGCTGCGGCCTTCTTGCGACCTTGTCTGGCTCTGGCCTCCTTGCCGAAAGGCCGAAGCGCCCACGCAGCGTCCGGAGCCTGACGGCTTCGATCGATTCTGCGGCCGCGCCAATCGGTGCCGCCCGAAGCGGCCCGCCCGGCGTTGCGATCTCTCCAGAACGCGCGGCCGATCCTGATACGTCTGTTCACCCCAGATGGTTCTCCCGGCGATCCGGCGGGTCGGGATTATAGGGCGGATGCGACGGCCGGAGCAAGGTCAACCTTTCAAAACGCCCGCAATCTTCCCGAGGCCCCGAAATTGCCCTGCCTGCCCCGGCGCGTCCCCGAGAGCTCGCAAAGGAGCCAGCTTAAAGCACCTGCTCGTTCGCAGCGACCGCCGCGGCGGCCCCTCTCAGCCGACGGCAGGCTTGAAACAGGGCGCGGCACAGAACTGGCACCCCATCAAGCTGCAGCCCGAAAGAGGGGTCCTTGGCAACCGGTTTTCCTGATCCTCCCGGAATTCGCGAAATTGGCGGCCATGAACCGAAACCACGGAGGGGTGTCTAACGTATAGACTTCGCAGAGGCAGGCCTGAGGGCGAAACGACCGTCCGGCCCGCCGGCAACGCCTAGACCCAGCAGGACGGCTCCCGGTCACGCCGGGGCGGATAATACGATGCGTGGCAATCCTTGGAACTGTGTCCCCGGCGGCTGGTCGGACCGTAGGCAACCTCTGGTGCAGGTCAAAACCCGATCGTTTCGCCGCTTCAGCCGACGGATGGATCGCCGGCTGGCGAAACTGGTAGAGCGCTGGGCCCACACGGCCGCCCCGAATGCCCTTCGACCCAAACGGCAACCGCTGGCTGCCGCCGGCCTCAAGCCAAACAAGCCCAAATAGCCGAGGCGAATTTCGTCCCCCCCCCGAGCCGACGCCCGGTGGTTGCGTCCCCAAGAGGATTTGGAGTCCCCCACTCCTAGCCCCCACCTTTTCGGTGCCGCAGCCATCGGGCGTCGGCATTTTTCTTGCACCACCTTCGGCGTCCGTTCGACCCCGTTCCCGTTCGTAGTCCCGCCTTCAGGCGGAAAACGCAGTCAACACCGGTCAAGAACCGCCTGAAGGCGGAACTACGAACGTCGACCTGCAAACGAACCGGCTTGGAGTTCACTTGAGCAGCCAATCGATCGCCGCGGTCTCTCTTTCCGCCTCGGGTAGGTCGACCACGGTGAGCCGATCGGGATGGCCGGAGGCGCGGTAGGCGGCGGCCACCACTTGCGGCGCTTCGGGCCCCTCGCCGGCCAGCCAAAGCTCGTGCGGGGCGCTGAGCGCCAACATGCCCGGCAGGTCGTGGTACTTGGCCCCGCCGGGGAGGAAGTCGGCGTCGTTGATTGCCGCCACGTCGGCGAAGCGGAAGGCGGCGGTGTCGACGGCGGCCTTCGCGACGGCCCCGCCCGCCTGCGCCCTGGCCGCCGCCACCCAGTGTCCGGCGCCGGAGAGGCCCACGAGAAAGACGGTATTGACCGCGGCGTTCTTCTTTATTGCCGCCACCGCGGAGAGAATGTCGTGCACCCGTTTCGAGAACACTGGGGAGTTGTAGCCGTAGGTGTACCCGGCATACGATGCCCAATCGCCGCGGCCGCTGGCGTTGAGTGGCTGTTTCACGAGCGGCTTCCCGTCCGGCGTGAACTCACCCTGGCCGAACAAGTCGAGCGCCAGGACCGACATCTTGGCAGCGACCAACCGGCGGACGGCCGGCCGTAGGCGGCCTTCGGCATCAAAGACGTCCCGCTTGCCGGACGGGGAGGCCCAGATGACCACACGTTTCATAGCCTCCTGCATCTCATCGACGCCTACGGGAGCCAGCAGGATGGCAGGGATTTCTTCTCCGGCGATTTCGTGGCGGATCCTGAAACCCAGCATAATGCAACCAGCAGCCTCGCTCTCAATGGCGTGCGGTTCGATTGCATTGAGCGCACTGGCCGGCGGCAGCCCGCGGCCGATCATCACGTCCGCCGCCCCGCCCACCACACGGCGGAACTCCGCGAGCGACTCGGCATCGCGCGGCACCAGCGCCGCCATCTGCTTTTCGGAGTCGTTGGTGATCCACTCCAAGAGCGAGCGCTCGTAGTCGTCGCCGGCGGGCGGCTTGGCGTGCCGGTCGTCCCAGACGGTCATTTCCTCGACCGAAAGGGGCCGGAAATCCTCTTCCACGATCGGCTCCTCGAAGCCGAGCTTCAGATGCTTGTTCAACCAGGAGTACATCACCGCACGGGAGACGTAGTTGTAGTTGTGCTTGAAGTGCACCAGCGGCTTGGCCATCACGAGGTTCTCGGCGCCGAGCATTTTGTAGTGCTGTTTGAGCTCGGGCAGCCCCTTGGTCTCGATCTCTTTGGTCCAGTCGTCGGCGGCCGTCATGCCCAGCGGGCGGGGCGCGAACAGCGCGGCAATCTCGATGTTGCCGCTCTCCACCCGCAGATAGCAAGCGTTCTCGCACGTGCAGCCGCCCTGCATCGCCGTCGAGACCATCACCGCCGGAAAGGAGACTGCCGGCCGGGGATCGATCGCCGAGAGGATGAACGTCTGCGTGCCGCCGCCTGACGCGCCGGTCACCGCGATTCGCTTGGGGTCGACGCCCTCCAGTTGCGAGAGCCAGTCGAGCGCGCGGGTCGAATTGTACGTCTGGAGGCCCATCATGTTCTGCATCCGAGCTTCGGCCTGTGGGCTGAAGTAGCCCCAGCGCTCGGGCGTGTTCATCTGCTCGCGGACGCCGGGGCGGTGCTCAATCTGCTGGCTGTCGGCGTAGCCTATCATGTCGTAGTGGAAGACGACGCAGCCCATGCGAGCCAGTTGCACGCAGCGGGCCTGGAGCGGAAAGCGCCCGCTCTGCTCGAACCGCTCGGCTCCCTCCACGATCGAGCGGCGGATCGCCTTCTCGCCCGCGTCGTAGAAACGGCCGCCCGCCCAGTGTCCGTGCGGGCAGAGGACGGCGGGCCGAGGGCCGTCGTGGCCCTTCGGCCGATAGAGGCTTCCCGTGACGAAGTGGCCGGGGAAGCTTTCCAGGTAGACCCGCTCGACGGTGTAGGCGTCGCGATCCACCTTGCCGTGCACCACGGCGCCCGCCGGCGTCTTGGTCGGCATGGGCGAGAGCCCCGTGGCCATCAGCAACTGGCGTCTGAGCCGCTCGGCGCGCTCGGCCCAGGCCTTGGGCGAATCGCAGGGCTGGAAGGGGAAGTAGTCGTTGAGCGTTTTCAGCTCGCCCAGGCGGTGGTCGTCGGGCAGCTCGCCCGACGGCAATACCCGGGGCGCTTCGGCGGCGACCGCGCGCGGCTGACCGCCCACCGCGATCACTCCGGCAAAGACCAGCAACATTCCGGCGAGCATGCTCGGCCGGAAAACCGTCGTTCGTGCGTCTCTCATGGTGCGTCTCCCCTTCAATTTTCGAACCAGGGTGATTCCGCTCTGCCGCGTCGCCTGCCCCACGCGCAGCCCGTTATCCCGGATTATTCATGGCTCCATACTAACCCGAAGCGCAAGCGAGGGCTGCATAACGACTTGTCCTCGCTTGCGCTTCGGGTTGGTGTGCGGCACTCTGCTACCAAGTTGCCACTGGAATGAATAATCCGGGTTATACCCCGCCGCGCCGCGGCTGCCAAGAAGATGCCGCCGGCCGGGTGCAAGTCCCGGCGGCCGCCGGCCGCCGGCCGCCGGCTTGCGGAAACTCGCCTTGCCACACTCGGGCGGAAAGATACCATTGCAGGGTACCCGGCACAGGGGACTGTCCCCTTCGGCTGCCCCGACGGTAAAACGGAAACCGCTCGTTCCGGACGAAAGGACCTCGCAGCATGGCGGACCAGCTCACGGTGATCTATGCCGCTCGGACGGTCGAACAGGCATATCTTCTGAAGAACCTGCTCGAAGATCAGGGGATTGGTGCGGTCGTGACCAACGAAGTGTTGGCCGGAGGGGCGGGCGTAGAGATCCTCGGCTGGCCGACCCAGCCGCGCGTGGCCGTGGCCGCAGGCGACGCCGAGTCCGCCCGCCAAATCGCCTTACAGTTCGACGCCACGGTTGCGGCCGAACCGGAGCTGGCCGCCGAAGCGGAGGCGGGCGTGAAGCGGGACGCGGAGGAGGACGGCTGGCCGCAGTGCCCACAGTGCGATGCCCGCCGCCCGGCGCGATGCCCGATCTGCGAGACCACGTCGACCGACTTCCCGCCGTCCGATCCGGACTATCTCGCCGCCTCCCAACCGGTCGAGGGGAGCGAGCCGCACGCTTGCGGCTGTGGCTCCGGCGGCTGCTCCACGCAGGCGGGGCCGGACGAGCAGGCGGCCTCGGCGGCGGCAGCGGCGGAGCCCGACGAAGATCAGCGGCGCGACGGCACGGAGGCCGAACCGCAGTCGCCCCCGTTGACGGTCATCTGCACCACCTGCGACGAGCCGTTCGAGCCGGAGTTCCCGAACCGCTGCCAGTGGTGCGGCCACCAGTTTCCGGACGGCTACGAGGTTGCGCCCGAGCAGTTGTACGAGCCGATCAGCGGCCGCACGATCGCGGTGATCCTGGTGATGATCGCCCTGGGGGCGGCGCTGGCGATCTACTTCAAGCTCGTCGTCTAGCCGCCGATGACCGCCGCGGTGTTGCCGGCCGGATCGTCGACGTCGCAGACGACGGGCCGGTCGAGGAAGCTGGCGAGCATGCGGGAGCGGATGGGGTGTTGGAGCTTGCGGACCGCCTTGGCCTCGATCTGGCGGACCCGCTCGCGCGTGACCGAGAAGATCTTGCCCACCTCTTCCAGCGTGTACGAGTAGCCGTCGGCCAGCCCGTAGCGGAGGCGAATGATCTCCCGCTCGCGGTAGTTCAGCGCGCCGAGCACGTCGGCGATGCGGCTTTTGAGCGAGTCCTGGTTCATTTCGTAGAGGGGGTCGTCCTCGCGGTAGTCCTCCACGAACTCGCCGAAGAAGCTGTCGTCGTGGTCGCCGACGGGCTGGTCCAGCGAGAGCGGCTGCCGGCTCATCTGGAGCACGCAGTTGGTCTCGTCGACCGACAAGCCCGCCGCCTCGGCCGTGTCTTCCAGGCAAGGCTCGCAGCCGTTCGTCTGGTAGAGGCTCCGCGAGATCGTGCGAACCTTGCTCATCGTGTCGATCATGTGCACCGGCACGCGGATTGTGCGGCTTTGATCGGCGATGGCGCGGGTGATGGCCTGCCGGATCCACCACGTCGCGTAGGTGGAGAATTTGTAGCCGCGGGCGTGCTCGAACTTGTCGACCGCCCGCATCAGGCCCGTGTTTCCCTCCTGGATCAGGTCCAGAAAGCTCAGCCCGCGGTTGCGATAGCGCTTGGCGATCGACACGACCAGCCGCAGATTGCCGGCCGAAAGTCCCCGCTTGGCGGCCTCGTACTCCTCCTGGAAGCGGATCGTTCGCACCACGCGGCGGCGGAGCGTGGAAGGGCTCTCCAGCGTGATCCGCATCAAGTGGCGCAGCTCGCGGCGGATCTCCGCCACGCGCTGGGCGGCCGAGCGCCGCCGCCGCAGCTCGGCCAGCTCTCGCGAGAGGACGTCCATCCGCGCGGAGATCTCGCGGAGCTTTTCCAAGAGCGGCATCAGCCGCTGCGTCCGCAGGCCGAGCTCCTCGATCAGCCGGACGGCCTTGTGGCGGCGACAGATCAGCCGCCGCCACGCCTGGCGACGCTCGCGGAGCCGCCGCCGCTTGTTGATCACGACGAAGAAGTCGGCCCGATTGCGGCGAAGCAGATGATGGAGCGTTTTCAGGTTGGGCTCGAGGAGCCCCTTGATGTGCCGCTTCTCACGGATGTTGGTGACCGAAACCTCGACGGTGCGGTCGAGCCGCAGGCGGCCGTCGTGAACCTTCTCCAGAAGGCACACGGCGGCCTGCAAGAGATAGTCGGTGGCCAGGAGGCTGACGCGAAAGCGGGTCCGCGAGGACTCGATCCGCTTGGCGGCGGCAATCTCCTCGCGGCGCGACAACAGCGGGATCTCGCCCATCTGCATCAAGTAGATGCGGATCGGGTCGTCGATCTGGGCGTCGTTGCCGGTCAACTCGAGGTCCTCGTCGACC
>Ga0180438_10010025_pt1 | contig 11675 bp, 7 predicted proteins | sample SS_ome_12_FD_132455 | JGI IMG/M metagenome (GOLD analysis project Ga0180438, IMG submission 132455) | Hypersaline lake sediment archaeal communities from the Salton Sea, California, USA - SS_3_D_2 metaG | ecosystem: Environmental > Aquatic > Non-marine Saline and Alkaline > Hypersaline >...
CCCCCGCCGGAACCTGCGCTAGGACCGGTTTCTGCGGCTATGTGTCCCCGTAATACGGTCCAGCCGTCGTTCCCCCGGTCCACACGCAGCGCGCGTTTGAAGTGGCCGCGTACCGCGTCGGAATGCGAGATGACCCCGACAGCCGCGCCACGACGGCCCAGTTCACCGAGGACCTCAACGACGGCCTTGGCCCTGTACTCGTCGAGTGCGTCCAATGCCTCGTCGAAAACGAGCAGGCCCATCCCACGGGATCCCCGACTCACGGCCATGTCGTGCAGGGCGAGGGTCAGGGCGATGTCGGCCGCCCGACGTTCCCCGGCCGAGCATGCACCGGTAGAGTCGATCCCGTTGGCGTTATGGATCGTGATGTCGATCCGCTCGGACTGCTTCCCCGTCTTCGTCGTGGTCGTGGGCGACACTGTTAGAGCCAATGCATGGTTGGTCATGCGGCCGAGGTAGTACGAGCCCAGGCGTGACAAGGACGGAAGCGAGGCCTCCAAAAGGTAGGCGCGGATCCCCTTCGGCCCGTACGCCTTCTTCCACCAATCGACCCGCCGGTGCTCGACTTGAACCATGTCGTACTCGGCGCGTGTCTTGGTAAGCTGCTCCTGCGCGGCCTTTACCTCGGCCTCTGCCTGGCCGACCGCCTTGGATATCGACTCGGCCGGGGCCGTTTTTTCTGCGAGCTTGCGTGTGAGGACGTCGACCCGTGGTTCCAGCGTGTTCTGGATTTCCGCTTCCTTAGCGGAATGCGCCGCCGTTATGGTGGCCACCGCCGAGCGTAGCTCGCTGCTATTCTCGCGAGCCTTCTTCAGCGCATGTCCGTGGACGCCACTATCCGCCAGCATCTCCAGGATCGCCCCGATGGCCACGTCGAGCCGGGCGATCTGGTGTTCGGCCCTGGTAGCGGATTGAGCGGCTTCCCGCTTATCGGCTTCCAGGGCGTCGAGGGCGGTGCGCATCGATGCGTTGTCCATCGGCCGCGTACAGTACGGGCACGGGGTGCCGTCCGACGACATGCGTAGGTGGTCCAGCTTACCGTCGATCACCTGCGCCTGATTTTCGAACGAGGCCAGCTCGCCCGCTATACGAGCGCGTTCCCCGAGCAATGTGAGTCGTTGCGCGTTGGCCACGTCGACCTTGCCCTGCGCCCGTTGTACCTCCGTGCCGGCCGCGATGGCCGCCTCGGTGGCGCCGGTCTTTTGGCGTGTCAGGCGAGCCAGCTCCAGGCGCGCTTCTTCGAGGGCCCCTTCGGCCGCCGTGAGATCTGCCTTGACCTCCTGCACATGGTTCGCCTGGACGGCCGCCATCTGCCGGCGGAGTTCGTCGGCCGCCGCCGTCTGCGTACTGACGCATGTCTCCAGCCGGATCAATTCGTCATGCAGCTTCAGCTCCTTGGTGGCCAGGGCCTTCGATCGTTTGGCCGCCCGCTCGCGAGCGCCGGCAATCCAATCCAGGCCGAGGGCCTCTTCCAAGATCTCGCGACGAGCGGTGTCGGCCGCCGTTAGTAGCCCACGGTATGGGGCGTAGAACAATGTGGCGCGAACCGTTGCCGCCGACATGCCGAGGGCCCGTTCCACCGGGTCGCGGAGGCCAGCCGTCGTCGTGCCCGCCTCCGCATTCTTCAAGAGGTCGGTGCCGTCGGCCGTGAGGAACGTGAACGGTGGCGACGTGCCCTTCCGCTGCCGAACACGGATCATGGTCGCTTCGCCAATGCCGGGCATCTCGAACACGCCGGATACCACGGCGGCGGTGCTGGCGCGGTTCACGACGTCCTCGATATAGTCGCCTCGAAGGTTCGTCGAGAAGAGCAGCCAGAACAACGCCTCCTGGAGAACGCTGGTCTTGCCGGCGCCGTTCGGACCTTCGACGAGGAATGCGCCAGCGCCGTACTCGATCTTTACTTCGTCACGAACCGACCGAAAGCCGCTAATGGTCAGGGTTTTCAGCTTCATAGTAACTCCTCCCCGACCTTCAACAATGCGTCGGCCTCGTCGCCGGCCTCCCCTTGCGCCTCCACGTACCCACGGAGCAGCGGCCGCATGCTTTCGCGGTTCGTCGGCGGTGGTAGCTCCAGGCGCGGGCGGGGTTGCTCGGGCTCGTTCACGACAGTAAAGATCCGCATGTCCGGGTAACGCGCTTTTGCGGCCTCGATCGCGGACGTGTCACCCGGTTCGATCAGTAGCCGAACGAACGCGTGCGGCTGCGTACTACACGTCGCCAATTCATCGAGGGTGACGGGGCCGAGGAACTGCGGCCCATCAGTAAGGGTGATCCATTTCGGTTCGTACCCGTTGTCGAGGTCGGCGAACAAGAGCGCGCCGGCATGCTGCGTCTCGAACGAGTACGGGATCGGGACGCCAGGGTAAACGATCCCGGGCGACTCCATCGGCGAGTGGTAGTGACCAAGGATCGACTGCTTGAACCGCTCGGCCAATGCGATCGGTACGCTGCCCTCCGACGGAAACGCGGTGCCCTCGTAGGCGAAATGCCCGCAAACGATGGCGCCCTCCGGTACCCGCTCGCGTAGCCACTCGGCGACCACGCAAGCCGGGCCATGTGGTATGAGCCACAGCCCGTTCTCGGGGACGGGGGCGGACACGATGTCCACGCCGTCCTGCTCCAATGCACCGAGCCAGTTCGTGGCCCAGCCGTCGGTGGTGACCGTGGTTACCTGGTCATGGTTGCCGGCCAGGATCAGTGCGCGGGCGCCGCTATCGACGATCGCCCGAAGGCCGCGCCGTAACAGGTTCTGCACGGCAATGCGGATCTTGCCTCGGCGGTACGGCTCCTCGGCCATGTCGCCGAGGAACACAACATGGGTTGCCTCGGTCTCCCGAACGAAAAACGGGATCGTGCTGGTCAATAGCTTCTCGACCGCCGCCATGTATCCGTTCACGCCCCGTGCGTTGGTCGGGAAAATCGGGAACGGGTGCGTGTGTAAATCGCTAACAAAGATCGCCCGCATCGGACCTCCTCTCCATCAAACCCTTGAATGTGGCCAGCCACCGGTCACGGAACTCGGGCAGACCCCACGGGGCACAGGCACCAAGTTCGCCGATCGCTGCGCCCAGTAATTGGATCGCGACCAGGCCGGTCGAGGCCGTGGCCGGTAAGTACATCGGCGGTTGCGCCGGCTGGCGAAGCCGCATCAAGCGCAGGTTCCGCTGGACGAGGCGAAGTAGCTTCTCGCGCGCCATCTCGCGGATCGCTTTGTAGGTGACCTCGTTGAGATGTGAGAGGACACCACATGGCCCGTCGAACTTGCGCATGAGCTTCGCCATCTTGCCCGGGCCAATCCCGTGCACGCCGTCAATCCCGTCCGACTTGTCGCCCGCGAATGCGGCGACGAGCAGGTGCTCCGCCGGGCAGTAGCCACGCTTGCGCATGAGCGTTGCGCCGTCAATCAGCCGGTGGCGCAGGCGTTCGCCGTTCGCGTATTCCTCCTTCGAGATCTTCTCGCGCAACGACAGCCGGTACACATTCGGCCGCGTCCAGGGTTCGTCCGGAACGGGCGGCGTCAAGAGCTGGTCCAGGTCACGGTCTGACGAGAGGATGACCACCGACTTGAACTGCCCGCTGCGAGCGTTGTCGTTGACCGCCGCGTAGATCAGGTCGTCCGCCTCGGTGGGCCCTTCGCCCATGTACTGGTCGATCCCGAGAACGGTGAGCACGCGATCGCGAAGGAACCCCACGGCCGCGTCCAGCTCTTCGCGGCGTACCTGCGTCTCCACCGTTTTATCGCGTCGGTGGATCTTGTACTCGGGAAACAATGCGACGCGGCCCGGGTCGAGCCCAGAGTCCCAGCACACGAGCATGGCGTCCGGTTCGAACTCGCGTATTAGGCGCTCGATCCGCCACAAAAAACCTTCGGCGATACCGTTCGGCCGTTCGCCGTACTTCGTGTGGCTGACTTGGTGCGCCAGGTTGTACGCGTCGAGGATGAGGAGCAGCGGCTTGTCCACTTGCATTCTACTCCTCCGTTTCGACTACGGCTAACGGCGTCTCCTGCGGGAACATGGCTGCCCGTATGTTGAGAAGGATAGTGTCGAACAGCATGGGGTCGTCCTTCAAGGCCAGGGCGAACTCGCGCTTCGAGCCGTATTGAACGTCGCAAACCGCGACGCCGCTCCCGGCCTTCTCGGCGAGCCCATACCGCTTCGCCATGTCGTAGACTTCCTCCAGGTCGCTCATAACGCCAAGCGTGAAGTACATGCGGAACTTGCATTCCCTCGCCGGGAGGCCGACGCGGGTCTTGTCGATCTTCAGGCGTACCTGAATGCCGAACGGGTCGGCGCCCGGCTTCGGCCGCAGGAACAACGTCCGGTAGAGCCGGAACGATAGGTCGGTGTGAAAGGTCAATGCGTTGCCGCCGCATGGCTTCTTCGGGTCGCCGAAAACCATGCCGCCGATCCGTTCCCGGTTCTGGTTCAGTACCAGGACCGTGGCCGTGCTCGCCGTAACGATCGGTCGGATCTTTTTGATCCCACGCGACATGGTGCGCGCGAACTGCGCGGGTGTTTTCGAGTCGTAGCTATCCTCGGCTTCGGCCTTGGCGAGCGTGGCCGCGACGCTGTCCCAGATGATCAAGATCTCGATGCCGTTGTACTCGGCACATGCGGTCTCGATCATCTCGAAACATTCCTCGGCCGTGTTAGGCTCAAGGACGATGACGCGGCCCATGTCCACGCCTTGCATCATCAGGCCAGCGAAGTCGCCCGACAGGGCGCGTTCGGTGTCGAGGATAATGACGAGCCCTTCCGGGTTCTCCAACAGGTGCCGTCGGGCCATCCACAGGCCCAGGGCGGTCTTGCCCGTCGACGAGTCGCCCCAGCCGTGTGATACCCGCTGCTTCGGTAGGCCGCCGCTGAGGGCGAGGTCCACCGTGCGCATTCCCGTCGACAAGAACCCGGCGGGTCGAAGCTGGATCGCCAGCGAGGCCATGCCGCCGATCTTGCCGAGACGTTTGGCCACCTTCGCAGGATCGACCGGGGCCGTAGCCCCGGTCGATTTCTTGGCGGCCTTCTTACGTGCCGCCATGTGCTATTCCCCCTTCGTCGCGCTGTCGAGGCACTCGGTGATCATGCTCTCGACGCGATCGTTGACCTGGTCGGTCGTTTCGGGTTCGGCCACGGGCGGGGTGACCGCCGGAGCGGTGGCCACGGCCGTCGGCTTCTGAAGCCGTTCCTGCATAGCGGCCATACAGGCCGAGGCCTGCGCGCATTCGATGCACTGCTGCTTCTCGAAGTTCGGGGCCTGGCCGAAGCACTTCAACTCCTTGGCCGACTTGGACGCACCCGGTATAACGGGGGCTTCCACGACGATGGCCTCTCCCTCGATGACCTTCGGTACCACAGGCGGCGCGGAAGGCGGCGAGGGTGCGGTGGCCATGCCAGGGACGGGAGGTGCCGCGACGGGAGGTGCCGGCGGAGCGGCGGGCGGGAGGGCCTGCTGCGTCTGGCCGATGACCAATGCGGGGCCCTCGGGCGTGAGGCCGGTCGGAATGCCAGCGAGGTGGCAGAGATCCATGAGCCGCTTCTCGGGCCAGTATGCGAGCTGCTTCTGGTAGCCATGCATGATGGCGTCGTAAGTCTTCACCCGGTCGTCCGCCGTGAAGAGCGCCTCGGGGAGCGTGAACGGGGTATGCCAGCCGAACTGTACTTCGTATCGTGCGGGGCCCTTGCCGGCCTTGGCCTTCTTGACGTAGAGCAGGTGCGCCGTCTCGAAGTCGGTCGGGTCGCGGAACTCGCCATACGTCTCTTCGAATGTGGTGAGCAGCCCCATGATGAGCCCGAACACCGTGCGGCTGAACGACCACGTCTTGATCGGCAGCGTGAGGATGACCGCATGGATTTCGCCGAGGGCCTTGGCCGCCGCCTGCTGGTCGCCGGTCTTCATAGCGGCCTGGTAGGCGTTGATCAGGCCCGTGTGGTCGCGCATGTCGATGAGCTGACAGTCATGCGCGATGGACCCTTCGAGGAACTCGCGCTGGTCCTTGGTGAGCGTGTAGTACGACTGGTTATTGACCAGCTCGTCGCAAACCATGTCGAGGAAATCGGGCTGGTCGAGCACCGACTTCTTGCATGGTACGATGGCGTCCTCTTGGCCGCGCGGGTCGTTGAACCAGTGCTTCTTGACGGGCTTCGTACAGAACCGTGTATCCTCCGGTCGACGAAGGATAAAGACGGGGATATTCTTGTTCAGCTCGGTGACCTTGAACCGGGCACCGCTTGTGGTCAGATCTTTTTTGGCCGTAGCCATGTCGAGCGATTTCTTCTCCATTGTGCTCTTGCTCCTTTTGCTCTTGTGTTTTAGTGTTTATGCTAGTTTCCACCTATGCGCGCTTCGGTATTGTAGATCAATCCTTCAATGTGTAATGCCTCCCTTCTGTTTTTCAAGCCCTCGATGATTGCCCGTGCGACCTCCAGTTTCTTCTTCGCGAGGGCGAGCATGCTCTGTTGATACTGAACTCGTTTGTCCTGTGCGACGACTCCCTTCACGATCGTCTCGGTGACCTTGCCACCCGGCACGGCGATCTGGCCGGCGCGTACTTGACCCGCGACCAATGCGGACACGGAGTCCAGCCGGTCCTTCGCCGCCTGTACCGCTCGGGTGAGTTCGGCGACCACCGCACACCAAAGAGTAACGCGCTGTACCTGTTGCTGCCGAGCGTTTTCGAGGTTGTTCGGATCCCACCTTACCTCCTCGAAAATGTCGAACGTGTACTCGGTGCCGTCGATGTTCAATGTGAGATTACGTACCCAGTCCTTCAACGCTTTGCGTTTGGACTTGGCGGCTCGTGCCGGGGTCATGCCGCCGTGCTCGATCAGCATCTCTTCGGGCGGGCGCATTGGATACCTCCGAGGTAAAAACTACGTGACGGTTCGGTGACGGCGGCGAGAAACGATCAGGCGAACGACGCGAGGAGCGATCCCATAGTGAGCTGCAATGCGGGCGGTCGGCACACCCTGCGCTGCGGCGTGGCGGATCCGACGTACGTCGATCCACGAGAGCTTCCCGCTCAGCCGTTGGTACGGCTTCCCACCATGCCGCCGGTCGCGAGCACGGTCGTTCTCGGGCGCCGGTAGCCAGCACAGGTTCTCCAATCGGTTGTCGTCGCGCACGCCGTTCTTGTGCTCTGCGGTGTGACCGGGAGGGCAGGGCCCAACGAATGCGAACAGGACGAGGCGGTGAACGAACTGCGTCAACCGCCGGCCGCGTTCGTCGATTACTTCGATCCGCATGTACCCGTGTTTGTCCTTTCGTGCGACTTTCGGGCGCATCGGGGCGTCGATACCTTTGCCGCGTCCGGTGCGTCGAGTAGAGAACACGCGGCCGTCGTTCGTTACGTGGTAGCCGGGGAACCCTGGGATCGGACGTTTCTCCTTACCCACCGTTCCTCCCTCCGCATGTCCTTCCATGCCCGCTTCCGCTGCGGCCATTCGGGATCCGGGTTGTACGACTCGAAGGCGAAGAATGCAGGCTCGGGTCCGTACGCCTTGCGTGTGTAGACATGCCAACTTTTCCGTACCGCGTTAGTCACACCAACGTTCACCGGCCTTCAACTCCACGGGAAAGGGGACGATCGCCCACGGGTAGTCGCGAACGTCCTCCATGATGTTAACCATGAGGCGCGCCACGTCGCGAGCTTCGTCGCGTGGAGTGTCGACGACGATCGAGTCGTGCACGGTGACGATCGGTACGGCGCGGTACCCGCCGGCCTTCAATGCGTCGTGGATCTTCACGAGCGATAGGATCGTCATCTCGCCCGCCGTGCCCTGGATCGGACTGTTGACGGCCTTGCGCTCGGCCTCGGATTTCAGGAACCAGTCATCGGCCCATATGTCGGGGAGCGGGCGGCGTCGACCGAATGCGGTCTCGATGTAACCCGTGCGAGAGACCCAGCGAACCACGCTGGCAATCCAGTCGACGAGCGTCGGCATATGGTTGAAGAATGCGGTGCGCATGGCCTCGGCCTGGTCGATAGGAATGTGCATCTGCTCGGCCAGCGCCCTCGCTCTTCGCCCGTACAGGACGCCGAACGAGATGGCGGACTTCGCGGTCGGCCGTTCCTCCTTGGTGACCGTGCCCCAGTCTTTGTTCGGCCCCGCCTTAATCGCGTTGCCCGGGTCGCGATCGAACATGATGGCGGCCGACATGATATGCAGATCCTTGCCCGTTTGGAAGATGTGGAGCAGCGTCGGGTCCTTACAGAAACACGCGCAGACACGGGCTTCCAACTGCGAGTAGTCCGCGCCGATAAGTAGCCCGTCGTCGAACCGCGTACGGTAGACGGGTCGCGTGTCGCGTGGTACATTCTGAAGGTTCGGGCGCGCGCATGATATGCGGCCGGTGCGTGTGCCGGCCACGCGGAAGGTACCGTGCACGAGACCATCGGTGCCGCGCCATGACGGGAGTGCCTTCAAATACGTCGAGTAGAACTTGTGGGCCTCCATGAACTCCTGTATGAACTCCAATGTGCGGCGGGCGTAATCGGGGGTGTCATTCGAATGCAGCAGGTGCTCAAGCGACTCCTTGTCCGTAGAACCCTGGCCAGAGTCGGTTCGCCGGAACGGCTTCAACTGCCAATGGTCGTACAACAGTACGGCCTTCTGCTTCGGCGAGGTCATGAGTACCTTCTTGCCCGTCTTCGTTTCGTAGTCGACCAGCTCGGGTACTTGGTCCATCTGCGCGCGGATGTCGAGTAGCTTCGTCGTGTAGTCCGCCGTGAGGTTGACCAATGTCGGCTCGTCGACTTTGAGGCCGTAGGACTCCATCTCCTGGAGAACCCTCGACGCGGGCATGAGGATATCGCGGAAGCACGGGAAGCCGTTGGTCTTGTGGATGTCTTCCAACAATGTGGGGAGCACATGCAGCGGGACCATGGTGTCATACCCGTTGTACATGCCGAGCAGCGTGAGCGGTACGCGGCTATAGTCGACGCGGCCTTCCTTCTCCTGGTTCTCCTCCTCCTTGGTCTTGCGCCGCTTCTCCTTCTTACGTGCGGCGGCGGCGTTGTCCTTCGCTACGCGCTCGACCTCCAGCCAGTACTCGCCGTACTTGGTGATGCCATAACGGCGAGTGAGGTCGTTCAGCTTGTGGGGCGACTCCGGGTGCGTCATGGTGTGAAGTAGCATGGTGTCGATAAACCCGGGCATGGCGCCGATCCGCTCCGGGCTGTAAGGCTCCCACCCACATGTCTCGCGGATCCACTTATTATCGAACTTTACATTGTGCCCGACCTTGATCAAGTGCGACGTGGTTAGTACCTCGCGCGCCTTCTCCATCAGGTTCTCGCGGCAATGCAGCGGTAGGGTGTTCTCGGAATGGTCGATCGGGATGACGACCGCGCTGTTCGAGTCGGACGACAGAGAGAGGCACAACAGCCGTGGCGGCTTCTTGAGCCACGGGTTCAAGCCGTTCGTCTCCACGTCGAACGAGACATAGCAACCCTCGGGTTGCGCGCACATGGCGTCCATCCGGGCCAGCGCTTCGGGGACCTGCCCCTCGTGGAGGACGAGCAGGACGTCGAGCGCCGGTAGGTCGGGGAGGGTCATCCCCGTCTTTTCCCGCTCATACACCTCCGCCAATTTAGCGCACGACGCGGTCAAGTAATGCGCGTGCGCCCGACGGTTGCGGAGTACCCACGCGGGGTGAACGGAAGCGACGACGGGGGGCAGTACGCGTTTCTTGATCTGGATGGCCGGTATCTCCAGGGCCGTGTACCGCATGATACTGAGGGCCGTACCAGCGAGGGCCTTCAGGGCCATCCGGCCGACAGCGAAGATCACGCGGGGCTGCAATGCAGCGATCTCGTCCCACAGGTAATGGTTCACGCACAGGTTGGTGATACGGGCGCCGGGCGTCTTGTTCCCGGGCGGACGACAGCGCACGGTGTTTGTGAACGTGACGTCGGATAGGTCGATGTCAGCAGCAGTCAATGCGGCGCGGAGTTCCTTGCCCGACGCGCCGACGAAGCACTCGCCCATCTGGTCCTCGGTGCCGCCGGGGGCCTCGCCGACAACCAGGATCCCGCCCGGGCGTTTGCTGCCACTAGCATCGATGCGCGGCGATATACAACCGAAGTCGATCGCGGGGCACGCACATGCGTTCGGTAGGATCTGGCCGTCCTCCCCCGACGCGGCCTGCCGTGACTCCAACGAGTAGGGGCAGTACCACACGGGCTTCGGTTTCGGTGGGGCCTTCTTCTTGGCGGGCTTCTTCTTCTTTGACATGATCCTCCCCGGAAGTGTACGGAAGCGGAAGGACTCGAACCTTCACGCCCCGAAGGACTCCGCATTAGCAGTGCGGTGCGTTACCATTACGCTACGCTTCCAAAGCCCCGGGCAGGGTTCGAACCTGCGTCTGCGGATTTGCAATCCGCCGTATGAACCAGCTCTACCACCGAGGCATGGTCGGGGAGGCACGAGTCGAACATGCGACCTCCAGCCTATGGGGCTGGCGCGCTACCACTGCGCCACTCCCCGCCACCCATAGAATAAAAAGGCCGGGGCCCTGGTCGGGGCCCCGGCTGGGGTGTAATTCGGGAGGGACTACTTCTTCTTATTTTTCTTCGGCTCGAACTTCGCGAGGATCCGATCGAAGTCTTCGACGAGCATGGCGGCGAACTCGCGGTGCGCCCGCAGGACGCGGAGGTCGGCCTGGCTGAGCGCGGCGAGGTTCGTGTCGATGTCGGCCCGGTGCGCTACCCACCCGCGCTTGATGGCCGCGAGCTGGTTCGCGAACGGCATGGGAAAGAACGGGTCGGGCGTCGTGCTCTCGGTGGTCGTGGGCTTCTTACCGGCCTTGCCCTTGTCGGCCTTGGCCTTCTGACGCTTCGCGGCCTCCTCGGCCAGCTTGGTCATGCGCGGCCGTCCCGCCTCCTGGTTCGCAATGGACTTCACGTGCTTACGGAACGTGGGCAGGGCGTACTCGGTGACGGACTTGGCCGCGCCATGCTTGTCCGGGGCCTTCGCGGTCAACACCTGGTCGATACCGTCGGGCGTGTCGAACGTGTTCAGGATGACGTCGAACTTGTCGGGGGTCATGCCGGGGGCCTCCAGGAGCTTCACGCGGACGGCCTCGTCGCCGAGCTTGTCGACCGCATTCGCGAGGCGCATCTGCTGCATGACCTTGTTCCGGTCGTAGCCCTTGCGGTTCAGCCAACCGGTGAACTCCACGCGCCGCATCTGCTTGAACACAATGCGGTACTCCTTGCCGAGGGCAACGTAGCCGTGGATCTTGTTGTCGAGCATGTTGCGCTCGATGTCGGCAATGCGGGCGTCAGCCATGGCCAGCTCTTCCTCGGTGATGGTCGTCTCGACAGCGGGTACCAGTTCGAACACGGCGGACGGAACGTCCTGGGTCGCGACGATCTCGCCCTCCAGCACGGGCGCCGCGACGGGCTGTTCCTTGCCATTACCGAACGCCTCGTACTTCTCCAGCACGCCCTCCGTGGCCCACCGGCTGACGTCGTAGTCGGCGGGAATGCGGTGGTCGTCCTTGCTGCGTACGCCGAGCTTCGCGCGCTCGGTGAGCAGCGCCATGCAGTCCTCGCGGTGGCGGCAGGGCTTACCCCTCTTGGCGCCGCCGTCGCACGGGGTGTCCTTGCCGGCCCGGTACCGTGCGCCGAAGCATGCCTTCGGTGCGCCGGGGAACAGGTGGACCTTGCCCGA
>Ga0180438_10010026_pt1 | contig 11675 bp, 9 predicted proteins | sample SS_ome_12_FD_132455 | JGI IMG/M metagenome (GOLD analysis project Ga0180438, IMG submission 132455) | Hypersaline lake sediment archaeal communities from the Salton Sea, California, USA - SS_3_D_2 metaG | ecosystem: Environmental > Aquatic > Non-marine Saline and Alkaline > Hypersaline >...
ATCCGGCGTATCACACAATTTGATGCGTCAAAACTTCCCTGTCAAATTGCTGGAGAAATCCCTGACTTCCAACCAAATGATTATTTTTCGCATAAGGAAGCAAGAAGGACACCTCGTTCTGCGCAAATCGCTCTTGCAGCGTCCATCAATGCAGTAGAAGATGCTGGACTGCCAAATATTATGCCCGATGCCGAACGAAGCGGAGTGGTTTTTGGTACTGGCATTGGTGGGTTTGATTATTTTGAAGAAGGTCTTTCTGTTCTTAGATCGAAGGGTTTTTCTCGCGTTAAACCCTATATCTTGCCAAGCGCCATACCTAACCTTTCCGCGTTCATCATCGCACGACATTTCCAGTGTTTAGGACCGAATTGTACAATTACAACTGCGTGTGCAACCGGGACTCAAGCTGTAGGAGAAGCCGCTGAACACATACGCCGCGGAGCTGCTGATATCGTAGTAACAGGTGGTACAGAATCATTAATTTCGGATTTTATTATTGGTGGCTTTTCTGCTATGCGTGCGCTTCCTTTCAACTACAATGGGGAACCCGAACGCGCTTCTCGACCATTTGATGCGAAACGTGAAGGATTTGTGTTTTCTGAAGGTGCGGCTGCCTTGGTGCTTGAAGAATACAACCATGCAATGTCCCGTGGCGCACGCATATATGCGGAATTAGCGGGTTATGCCTCCTCTACAGATGCCTACCACATTGCCGCTCCAAATCCCGAAGCTAGCGGACCAGCCCGTGCGATGCGTTGGGCAATTCAAGATGCTCGAATTTCTCCCAATGAAATTGATTATATAAACGCTCATGGAACATCAACCACCCTCAATGATGCTACGGAAACCAAAGCAATCAAAACTATATTCAAAGACTACGCGTACGATATCCCAATCAGTTCAACAAAGTCAATGCTTGGTCATTCCATGGGTGCTACTGGCGCAATCGAAGCAATTGTCTGTACCTTGAGCATATTTCATGCCCTGATACCGCCCACAATCAATTATGAAAACCCTGATCCAGAATGTGATCTTGACTATGTTCCGAATTTTGTACGGAAACAAAAAGTTAATTACGCTTTGACAAATTCTTTTGGTCTTGGGGGACAAAATGCATGTCTCGTAATTAAAAACTTAAGAGCACAAAACTAGATAATAGCTAACAATACCTTTAATATTAAATTCTTTACTTATTTGACATTCACATTAATTTCAAATCATATGCATTAAGGAAATACAATGAAAATATACAGGAACGTGAATCTCATTAAACGGAATGCTCGAATAGCTCAGATAACTTTACTTGGAGGCTTATTGGTACTTGCGGGCGGAATGTTCATATCATTCCAATATCCGGGTCAATTCTATTATTCACTGATAGCTCTGGTAGTTGGATTTATTCTCTCCCAAATTGGTATTTATTACAGTAACCGCTGGTCAAGGAAACCGCGTCCTGATGAAATACTCGATCAAGCGTTAAAAGGTTTGGACGATAAATTTTCCTTATTCCATTATCAATCTCCTGTCTCACATCTATTACTTGGACCTTGCGGAATATGGAGCTTACGGCCATACCATCAAAAAGGCGCCATTTCATATACGGAGGGGCGCTGGCGCCAGAAGGGCGGTAATCTTTATATGAAAATTTTCGCCCAGGAGAGTCTTGGACGTCCTGATCTCGAGGTTCAATCTGATATCGTGAATCTCAATAGCTTCCTCCAAGAGAAATTATCCGAAGATTTCAGTTCAGTGGTAAAAGTGGCTTTGGTATTTACAAATCCAGATGTTGAAATAAACATTTCTGAAGAAGATAACCCTCCCGCCGAAACAATTTATGTCGCCAAATTAAAAGATATGGTACGCAAATATGCCAAGTCAAAAACAATTTCTTTAGAAAAAATTAAATTGATACAAGATGTTATTGAAGCTTAAATCAAAAGGATCCCGGATAACGATCAATCGTTATTACGGGATCTTTATTATCTAAAGGATGTGGTATTAATTACCCGGCCAGGAATGCCTCTAAGGCTTCACTGCTGATGCGGTATGCATTACCAATCTTTCGTGCTTTCAAGTCCCCGGCATCAATCGCAGCAATCACATCTTCTTCTGATACTTTTAATAGACCCGCTGCTTCTGTTGGTGTCATAACAGCCGGTATTCCACCTGCTGGGCTTCCACCACCGGTAGGCTGCATCTGTCCTGATCCAGTTGCACCTGCGCCGGTCATTCCTTGCAGAGACTGGCTGATAACTCCACCCACTCCCATACCAGCACCAATACCGGCAGTGAGTCCTGCGCCTCCGCTCGGATTTTGAGCAGCATCCCTCATGGCATCCGCAGCTTGCAGCTGCGTATATGTTTGCATATCTAACATACCCATTGCGCGTAATTCTTCTGCAGATTTACTGGATGGTTTCAAATTTTCTATATAATAACTTTTTAGGGTCAATCCCAATGCCAGGAAATCGTCCTGGGCTTTTGCTCGAACACCAGCGCCAAGTTCTTCAGTAAGGCCGATCAACTGAGGGACATCATACTCGGAAGCTGTCTCTCCAAGTAAATCCTGGAGTTTTGAGAGCAGCATGGAACGCAATCTGCTATCAATCTCATTCGTCTTGAACATTCCACGTGCACCTACAACCTGGGTTACGAATTGTTGAGGGTCCTTAATTTGAAAACTGTACGTGCCGAAACCCTGTAGAAGCGCGACGCCTAAACCCATATTTGGATTTCTAACGATTATTGGTTGTGGAGTTCCCCACTTCCGGTCAACGAACTCTCGCATCGATACAAAATACACTTCTGCTGGAAATGGTGACTTTTCATCAAATAGGCGACCTAAATAGTCGATTAATAGTGGAACATTATACGTCACAATTGTATGTCGCCCAGGTCCAAATACATCCAACGCATTTCCATCACGGAAAAATACTGCAGATTGGGATTCTCTTACAATCACCTGGGAGCCAATGCGAAAATTCCCTGGGCCCACTTCTGGAAATCGGTGGACGATCTCATCCCGCATTTCATTTGGATATTCAACTACATCAAATACTCTAGCCATCATATTCTCCTGCTTTATATTCTTTTCAAATAATAGTTTTTAACTTGTTTATTTTATGACGATTGATTGACTTCTCCGCCAAGTAAAACTTCGTCCCGTTTATCATAAACAATTATGCATTCTTGGGAAACACTCGTTAAATTTCGAATAGATGCCGGTAATCCGTCGCTGCCAATGGACATTTCCAAATTATCTACTGCTCGATTTACATCCTCAACCAGATCAAGCATTTTAGCATCATATTGGTAGAGTAGACCTAATTCTTCCTCATTTATTGTTACTGCATCGAAAAGACCAGAATAGCCTCGAGTTGCTCGCCTTATTCGATCTGAAAAGGTACGAATTTTTATCGCTGAGGCTTCAAGATCATCAATATAGCCAATTTCACCTGCGCTGATTAAATCTCGCTGCAGTGAAGATATTCGCTGGTATATTTGATCAAAACGGTCCGCAATCATTTCTCGTAAAAGTTTGTCAGAATCGCGCCGTTTTTGCCTTTCTACATAACCTCCAAAGCCCGGGATTTTACCAACAATTTTTTTAAAAGGATCCAGGTCGGAATCAACCTTACCATATATTTGATCACTCATTACGCACTCCTCATTGCATTTATTGCTGAAATTATTATCATGATTATAGCATTAGTATAATTCAGAATCCTGAGGCTTATTTATATAATACCCGATTATTTCTTGATTATCCTCCAATTATCACAGGTTATTTAGTTTGGATAACAATCTGAACCAGGGATTTTGTGAGGATTCAATAACCTTTGCAACAAGTAATGATTATTTATTACTGCTCTAGTTGATGATCTAAATAAATCGGATTAACTATTGGCTGCCTAAAGAAAAGTGCATTAACCGGTGATTTCCTGTATCACTCACCCAGATACCGCCCTCTTCATCAATCGCAATCCCAGATGGCATACCAAAACTATCCAATCCAGTTCCAAAATCACCCCAGAACTGAATGAATTCTCCCTCCTTATCAAACATTATCACCCTGTATCCTTCAGGATCAGAAGCAAATATATTTCCAAATGCATCCACGTCAATGAAAGGTTTGTTATCCAATGATTGTCCAAACCATGCAATAACCTCCCATTCTTTTTCAGGTACAAATGTATCATTGCTAAATCGAGAAAATTCTTGAACCCGCTGGTTCCATGTGTCAGCGATTAAAATATTGCCTTCTTTGCCAATTGAGATGCCGACTGGTTCATCAAATTGTCCTGGACCTAAACCAGTTTCTCCAAATTGAGATACATAATTTCCATCCTCGTCAAATACGACTACCCTCTTATTCCCGGTATCAGTGATAAAAACCAATCCATCCTCATCAACATCGATATCTCTAGGACCCCAAAATGCTTTTGGTGTTTCTGCCTGTCCAAAAAATCCCCACATCGTCAGGAATTCCCCCTCAGGAGAAAATTTTTGGACCCGGTGGTTCCATGTATCAGCAACATATACTGATCCATCAGGACCAACCGCTATACCCCACGGTTGGTTGAATGTACTACCAGGTGCAGCATTAGTGTTTACATCACCGAATTGCCCCCATGAATGCAGAACTTTACCTTCTGCAGAGAGATGTTGAATTCTATGGTTATCCGTATCTGCAACATATATACTTCCATCACCTGCAACAGCAATACCTCGTGGCCGGTTGAATTGGCCAGCCAGATCACCTTGCGTTCCTATCGTTTTATCCGCAGCTAGCGTCTTTTCCTTCCCTTCATAAGGATCCGCTTGAATTGTTTCGATTGCTGGGACAGCGCCATAATTCCATAATTGGTTCACAATATCTTTACGGATATATAACCGCATACCGGCAGAAGGAGACCAATTCGGCAGACTCATATCTTTTTTCGTGACTTGCCCATAAAGCGAGTAATCTCTATTCAACCATATCTGGAACAATGCAGCGCGCATTTCAGGGTTGCGAATAGCGCCAAAAATCCTCTCCCAGGTCAAATCGTAATAATCCTGGTTTGGCCACCAAAGTCTAATGTAATCAAATTGATTATAAGCTTGACCCACCACGGGTTCTATTTTCCCATAATTTGCATCTCCCACTAAAATCGCTGCTGAGTCCCGCAAACTTCGGGTTGGGTCGGCTCCGAAGTAATGTGCATTACTGTAGTTTCGCAAATACCACCAGTACGGGTATGATGTTTCATTGTCATAAGCTACATTTATGGCCAAACCATCGGTAGTGCGTTGGGAGATTTCTTCAATCTGATCTAGTGCTGCTTTCACCCCACCCGCTGAGTGTGCATAAACCAGGAGTTCATTGGCATCATCATAATTAATAAATGCAGCTTGTACTGCTGTTCTAGCGGTTAAAAAACTAAATATTCCAAAAATTGTTAGGGAAGATATAAGAAATATTTGAATGGTAGACCATGATTTGAGCAAAAAATATAGTCCTGCTCCGCTGGTTATTGCCGTAATTAAGCTGACAAAGAATGTGCTAGTATCACGCAATTGATCAAGTGTTTTTCCTTGGAAAGGAGGGTTATCGCCCAAAATCGATCCAATCACAGACAAAGAGCTCACAAAGAATATTACAAATATGATTATGACCAACCATCCTTTTGATTTCTGAAAACATTTCCAGTCAATCGACTCAATCAATTTTCCAAAAAACCAGGACGCACAGAGTATTAGAGGCCAGGTGATATGAACTGTCAACCAGGGCATCTTCTCCCCTGCGATCGAATATGCGACCAGGCTGGTAAAAGCCCAGAACATGAACAATGCTAAACTGGGAGCGTTTTCTGGTAAATTTTCTTGGTGGTCTAAATAGTCTGAATCAGAATTTTCATATTCATCAACAACTTTGTCTGGTTTAGGAAATACCCATTTCCTGAATGCAAGTAAAATTGTCAGCAGCAGTGTGCCTATTGCGGGCAGGTATTCGTAAATTGGAATCTGGACTATCCCATAGTAGTACCACGGTTGGCTGCCTCGGTTTACACCTTGCTGTTCTAACCAGTAACCGAGTGATCCAACAATCCCAGTGAAAAAACCAGCTCCATTCGTAAAAATTGTAGTGTAAAAAAGGATAAATATTCCATAAAATATCCCCGCATTTACCAGCCATTTCCTTGGATTCCACCACAATCCAATCAGCAGGGAAATGATTAAAAGTGATACTAAGAATACACCTACTTGCAGTATATTCGCGGTAGTTATTGACTGGACCTGAGTAGCATTTGTGGGAATTGTCCATCCTAATAATCGGATTGGAAATGCGCTCAACTGCGGCAGGACCAATGTTCCTACTAGAATTAACAGGTCGAATGATCTTTCTGCCCGAATTTTTTCCAGCGAATACCCTTTTATTGAGAAAAATACCCCTAATAAAAATGAAAACACACTGCAGGCGATTAAAACGATTGGTAAAAGTACAATATCAACCGACTGGGATACCGCGTCACCATTTTGATCGATTGTTGGAAGTGTTGTTGCTGTGGAAATGGGACCAACTGAATTGTCATCCCATAAAAATGCGGCGCCTGATCCTGCAAGGAATATAAATCCCAATAACAGAGTGATCAAAAAAAAATTTCTGTACTTTGGATACTGCCAGGAATTCTTCAAAATCCGATATACAAAATAGAAAACTAAAAATAATAAAATTTGAGCTGTATAAATAAATGCAGTTTCTTTTGCCGTAAAATGCAGCACTGTTGCAATCGTCAACCAGTAGAGATAGCGTAATTTCCCAGTTTCGAAATAACGTAGAACTGCCCATATAGTCGCTACTCCTAGTAAAGCAACATACGCTTCATTGCGAACATATCGACCATAGTACAACATATACGGGGAGATCAGCATTAACATTGCTGCGATCAGTGCGCCCGAACGACCTAAGTAACGCCTGTAATTCCACATAAAAAGGACTGTTGCAATACTGAAAAGTGCAGCTGGGATGCGTGCAGTAAAATCATTATCCCCGAAAATGAAATAGCTCAACGCAACCATATGAAACTGTAAAGGACCGTGCATTAGTGGGTCGTGGGCAAATCCCTCACCTTTGAAAAGCCGCCAGGAATAGTAGACATGTGAATTTTCATCGTGGCTCATCACCCGGGATTCGAGATCGTAAAACCGGCTGAAAACCGCCAGGATAATTATTACTAATAATAAGAAAGTTTCTACTGAAAGATTAAATTTTCTGAATATTGGCTTATCCAACCAGGAGGAATCCCTTTCGTTACTTGTATGCATCAAATCTCCCAGATCTGAAAATTTCAAAGTATCCAAGTCAGGATTATACTCAAATCAGTAATAAAATTTCTGAAAAAGTTTTAATATAATCATCCATATTTACTAGGAGAAGCAATCTATATCCCGTTAACTAATTATTATTTGATACTTCAATGGTCAACTTTTAAAATTCTTGAGATTGTGGATTTCTTTACGATTTAGATAGCGCCATTTTTTTGGTTTCAGGTTTCCTAAAACCAGATTGGCTATCCGTATCCTAATAATTCTTTCTACTGGTAATCCTATTGTTTTTCCTGTGAGTCGAATCTGGCGTTTTTTACCTTCTCGCAATGTAATATTCAACCAGGCTCCATTTTTATCATATGAACTGATTTCGACCTCTGCTCTTTGAGTACGGTAGCCATCTTCAAGGATTACACCTCTTCTCCATTTTTCGATCTGTTCCTTATCAGGACGCTTTACAACTTTTACGCGATATTCCTTTTCGTGCTGGAACCTCGGATGTGTGAGACGATTAGTCAATTCGCCATCATTGGTTAGCAAAATTAAGCCTTCGCTATAAAAGTCGAGCCGTCCAACTGGATAAACGCGTTCTTCTATATCCACCAAATCGAAAATGCTTGGACGATTATCGTTTTTATTAATCGTAGATAAATATCCGGGTGGCTTGTACAAAGCGATATATATAAATTGCCGCTTCAGCTTAATCGGCTTTCCGTCAAGAACAATCTTGTCAAGCATTGGGTCAGCTTTTTCACCGATTTTAGCTGTTATACCATTTACTTCCACCCTTCCTTTTAGGATCATACTTTCACACTGTCTGCGTGACCCAATTCCTGCTTGAGCAAGAATTTTTTGCAATCGTTCTCTCGGCATTGTCTTCAATGTTCTTTATTCAATGACCGAGACATCTGCGTTTATCGGTTCTTCAATTTCTACTTTTGGTAGTTCATTCAATGAATTTATCCCAAAATGTTGTAATAATTCAGGAGTTGTTCCGTATAGAATCGGACGACCAGGGGTATCCGTACGCCCCTCCTCTTGGATTAATCCTTTCCGGAGCAAACTTTTCAGGACGCCATCACTGTTTACTCCCCTGATTGAGTCTATCCTTGGACGGGTAACAGGTTGAAAATATAAAATGATGGATAAAGTTTCTAGTGCAGCTCGACTCAACTTGACCTTTGACTCAAGTCCTAAAAATTTTTCAATTTCAGTTGCCGCTTCAGGTGCTGTGGTTAATTGATAACGACCACGATGTATTTGTAATCGCAATCCACATTCAGAAGTATTATTTTTGTAGAATAATTCCAGTTGATCGATTCCATTTTGAATTTCTCTATTGGACAATTCGAATACATTAGCTAATTGATTGATTGTTACAGGCAAAGGTGCGACAAATAGTATTGCTTCAATTCTGGCAGCCAGCGTGAGTTCACTTTCTGGATAAATATTTTTATTCATGCTATGATAGAATTCTCCACCGGATTTGGTAAAAAATGGAGATTAAATTGAAAAAGATTAGACCACATAACCTGCTATTACTGCTCATTGCTGTACCGGTTCTAATAAGTATTGCATGTAATATCCCATTTGTTCAGATGCCGGTTTCAGAAGAACTACCTATTTCTACCCAGGTAATTGATAAAAATATCGATGAAATTGTAGAAACCGTAGATCAAGTGGAAAAAACCATTGCACAATTCGGTGAAAGTAAACCCTTCCATCTGGTGGTTACCGAAGCACAGCTTACCTCTATTATAAACGCCGAATTGCAATCTTACAAAGAATATAAAATTGATAATCTAAAAGTACTTCTAAGGGATGACAAAGTTAAGATTTCTGGAAATGCCGAGCAAAATAATCTCGTTCTACCAGTCTCTATCGTAGCGATCTTCAATATTGATGAAAATGGAATACCAGATTACGAGATTGTTTCCGCAAATTTAGGGCCATTTCAATTGCCAGATTTCATTATTGAGCAATTGGATGTAACAATAGAAAATGCACTCAATTCACTTCTAATACCAGCCGCTGATGAGGTGTTTATTGAGGATTTAATCATCGATAATGGTCAAGCAACAATTACTGGCTATACGAAGTAGGTTATTTTTATATTATCTGATTTAGTAACCTTTTTCAAAATGACGGAAATGAATAAATGAAGGTATTGCTCACTGGGGCAGCAGGATTTTTAGGGTCTCATTTAAGTGACCTTTTAATCGGAAAAGGTCATGAAGTTATTGGAATGGATAACTTTATAACAGGTAGCCAGGAAAATTTAGCCCACTTAAGCGGAAATCCCAATTTTTCATTTATTCGACATGATGTATCGAACTTCATATTTATTCCAGGAAGCGTCGATGCTGTACTTCATTTTGCTTCTCCTGCCAGTCCAAATGAAAATTCTCCTTTAGGATATGTCAACCTCCCTATTCAAACGATGAAAGCAGGCGCTCTGGGAACTCACAATTCGCTCGGCATTGCAAGGGAATATAACGCAAGTTTTTTATTGGCTTCAACGAGTGAAATTTATGGCGACCCTCAAGTGCATCCCCAACCAGAAACTTATTGGGGGCATGTTGATCCTATCGGGAAGCGGTCAGTTTATGACGAAGCCAAAAGGTTTGCTGAAGCGCTTACAATGGCATACCACCGCTTTCACAATCTCGACACCCGTATCGTCCGAATTTTCAACACGTATGGTCCCAGAATGCACCTTGATGATGGTCGTGTTGTCCCAAACTTCTTGAAACAAGCGCTTCTCCATGAACCGCTAACAATTTACGGTGAAGGTACTCAGACTCGTAGTTTTTGTTTTGTTGATGATATGGTGGACGGGATTTATCGTCTCCTCTTATCCGATGAATTTGATCCAATAAATATTGGCAACCCGGTTGAAACAAGTATTCTCGAACTTGCTGAATTAATTAACCAACTTACAAATAATTCTTCTGGGATAACATTCATCGAAGATTTTTTGGGTGAAAGTGATCCACAACGGCGAAAACCGGATATCACCAGGGCGATAAATATTTTGCATTGGAAACCAAAAACGAGTTTAGAAGAGGGGATTTTGCGAACTATCCCCTATTTTCGCGAGAAAATGGGATTAGCATGACATCGGTCCTAACAAATGATCGCGAACGAACACGCTTCTTAAAGTTTACTGTCGTTGGTTTCATAGGCGCAGTTGTTGACTTTGGGGTCATGAATTTCATGGTCGCGGTCTTGTCAACTTCGCTTGTGATCGCCGGAACGGTTTCTTTTATTATTGCTGTTCTCAGTAATTTTTTATGGAACAGATATTGGACCTATCCTGATTCACGGACAAAATCTGTTTTAAAACAGCTTACAGAATTCTCTATCGTCAGTATCATCGGATTAGCGATCCGCATTCCAACCTTAGCTTTAGTAGAACCGATTGTTTTTTCTTTGCTTTCAAACCTTCCTTTTGAAATTCCATATTTTACGAGTAAGTTTCTAACTGACAACCTTACCCTTGCCTTTGCTGTAATTTTGGTGATGTTCTGGAATTTTTTTGTAAACAGGTATTGGACTTATGGGGACGTGGAATAAAAAATCACATTTATGAAATTGGGAGGTTAATTTATGGTCTCACATCGTGAACGAATCGAAATATGCTTATCTGGTGAAAAGCCCGATCGAATTCCTATAGCTCTTTGGAGACATTTTCCAGTGGACGATCAAACTCCAGAGGGATTGGCAAATGCCACGCTCCACTTTCAAAAAACCTTCGATTTTGATATTGTTAAAGTCTCACCTTCCTCGTCTTTTTGTTTGAAGGACTGGGGAGCTCGTGATGAATGGAGAGGATCTTCTGAAGGAACACGAGAGTATATCAATCGTGTAATTACCAAACCCGATGATTTTGGTAAACTACCCATTCTTGATCCTGAGAAAGGATTTCTGGCGGATCAAATTACTTGTCTGCGTTTATTATTCAATGAATTAGGACCTTCCACACCAATAATCCAAACAGTTTTCAACCCCCTATCCCAGGCTAAAAATCTGGTTGGCAAGGGCAATCTCAATGTGTACATTAGGAAATATCCTGAAGCGCTGCATGAAGGATTGGAAAAGATTACAGAGACAACTCGTCGGTTTATTGAAGCAATCAAGTTGACTGGAGTTGCTGGGATCTTTTATGCAGTACAACATGGTCAATTCGGAATTCTTACACAGGAAGAATATGAGGAATTTGGAAAATCCTACGATCTTCAAGTATTAGAAGCAGCAGATGAAATGTGGCTCAATATGCTTCATATCCACGGCCAGGACGTTATGTTTAAACTCTTTCTGGATTATCCAATCAATGTCATCAACTGGCATGATCGAGAAACATA
>Ga0180438_10010028_pt1 | contig 11675 bp, 10 predicted proteins | sample SS_ome_12_FD_132455 | JGI IMG/M metagenome (GOLD analysis project Ga0180438, IMG submission 132455) | Hypersaline lake sediment archaeal communities from the Salton Sea, California, USA - SS_3_D_2 metaG | ecosystem: Environmental > Aquatic > Non-marine Saline and Alkaline > Hypersaline >...
CCGTCCAGGGCGGGAAATTCCCCTGCCACTATTGTTACGTATTTCGATGCCGTCTTATAACTCAAATGGGCAATGTTTCTCTCTCTCACCCACCCATGCTCAACGTCGAAGGTGATGTCGGCGGAAGGCTTTGTACACCGGAACATCATGTGATCAAGGAGGCCAGAGCTGTACACAGAGTAGTATCCTTCTCCCCTGAAAAATCGTTTGATCGGGTCCACAAAACCTTCTGGGATTAGGATGTCCAGATCCACTGGTTCGCTGGCACCCCTATCCCACAGAAAATCATGGCCACGGAGAATGATGAAGGGAATCGATTCCTTCTTGAGCAGCCTAAATATCCTTTTTGTTTCTTCTTGCTTTTCCATTTGTTTAATGTCGGGCCGCAGGTACCATTTCGGACTCTTCTATCGGGAACCTACTGGCACATACTAATCTGCTCGAGAGCTCTTCTCAGAATCTCGGGCTTCTCGTTTATGACCCCATCTACAAGAAAAAGGAAGAGACAGTACCTCAGACACTCCGCCGGGAGAGCCTCAATCTTCATTCGCTCAAAGTGCAGGCTAGTTTCCTCTCTCACCCACGAAGATCGCAGAGCATGTCGAAACACCCGAATGATGAAACCTGTCCGGTGTCGTTTCCTCTTCGGTATGGTCATCCAGATGGCGCGAATGATGAAATCAAACCAGTTCTCAAAAACCCTTCCAAGGCGCCAATGTTCCCAATCAATGACAAAGATCGTATCGCCATTAATGATAAGGTTCTCGGGGTTGAGATCACCATGGACTATGGCCTTGCGATTCTCAAAGCGCATGTTCTTGTACACCTCTTCTCTGACCGAAATCACCTCATTTGAGACCATTTCCAGAAAGCTTCTGCACCTTTCATGTTCAGGAGGTTTAATCGCGGAGAGACGTTCAATCATCTGTCTCACTCTGGTGATGGTCTTCCTTATGGCGTTATCGGGTCTTCGCAGGCTTTCCGTACTAAAACCAAGTGGCGTTCCAGGACAGTGAGGCATTTCTAGCATGGAGGCACATGTGGACTGGAAACGGATATCGGGAAGATCAATATCTCCTTTCTCCTCGCGAATCCAATCCATAATGAACTTTTCTTTCAGGGGAAAATCCCCCCGTGCCATGGGCCTGGATGCCTTTATGAATCGATTTGATCCTGATCCATCCGGATAAGTCACTGAACAGAACAGGGTTCTGTGGTTAAGCTTGAAAAACAAGTCAGGCATGCCATCTGCCTTGGTGGTGGCAGAGTACAAGAACTTTCCTGGAAGTATTTTCAGTAGGGCTAAGACAGGCGGACATCTCAAGATGCGCTCAACCAAAAACAACTTAAGCGATGGTGAACCTTTGAGCTCAACGACGTAGTTGCCCCTTCTGACAATCCGGTAGGCTTTGATACTGTTGAACCCTGCCTTTCGCAAAATATGCTTTCCTAAGGGGTACCAACCTTGCTTGAAAAGCAATAGCCTGCCGCCGGCTTTTAACGCGCGGGCTACTTCCTTGCATAACGACAAGTTCAGGTCCAGCAGGCGAATGGCAATTTTCGATTTGTCTGGAGTCCTAGAGAGTCCCGAAAATGAAAGCGTTGCTGGAGGACTCATGCCGGTGTGCAGGTGGCTCAACAAATTGAGTAGTTCCTCTTCAACAGAGTCCTGCTGTTGAAAGGCAAATCCCTTGGTTCGAGACGGACGGCCTAGCTTTGTCTCTCGCTTCAAAGAACTGAACTCCGAAAGACGTTACTTCCGCGAATAGTGCTGATAGATTGTGGCATCATTCAAATAGGTCCTTATTGTCATTCACCCAGCGGAATAGCTTCCCAACGCCAAGATCTGGTTTCACAGTGGGCGTCCAGCCGAAATCTCTTTCTGCCAGAGAGATATCTCCAATGAAAACTCTCTGGTCTCCCGGCCGCCAATCGTCATAGGCCAGAGGAATCTCTTTGCCTCTCATATCCTCCAAATGGCGAATAAGTTCGTGAAGGGACAGCGTATTTTGTGGTCCGCCGCCAATATTGTACACATTGCCGACGGTCTGATCTCTCTTCTTGTACGCCCATTCAAAAGCTCTAACAAGGTCATCGATGAACAGGATATCTCGAATCTGTTTTCCATCGCCGTAAATGGTGATCTGCTTTTCCAAGGCCGCAGCAATGCAAAACCAGGCCACCCAGCCTTGATCCTCAATCCCAAATTGGCGATAACCATAAATGCAGGACTGCCGCATCACAATGGTCCTGAGGCCATAGATTCTGAAATAGTCGCGACAATATTGATCGGCCGCTCCTTTGGAGCATCCGTAAGGGGAATGAAAATCAAGATTTCGCTTTTCGTCAACGCCATTCGGTAAATCCTGATACGTGTATCTACCGTCCCTCTCTATGATGTTCAGGTCTTCCATCTCACCATAGACCTTGTTGGTCGACGCGTAAAGGAGAGTGGTTTCCGGATCATGCCGGCGTAAGGCTTCCAAGAGGTTAAAGGTGCCCAGAGCATTGATCTCAAAATCTTCCCTAGGATCGGTCACGGAGGTGGTGACTGCGACCTGAGCAGCCATGTGAAGGACGAGATCAAATGGCCCTTGCTGGGTCGTTACGTCAACCAGGTGTTGATATTCTCTCAGGTCACCCTTCACAAATTTCAAGGGATATTGGTCTCTAATCCACTCAAGATTTTTCTCCGAGCCCCTTCGAGACAGGTTGTCAAAGACGACTATTTCATGTCCTTGGCTAGCAAAATAGTTGGCACAATTGACTCCGATAAACCCCGCTCCACCCGTAATTAGTATTTTCATCCTAGCCCCTCCAACAAGCTGATAATGTGCTGATAAATTCTTCCCGCTGTTCTCTCCTCACTAAACAGCCTGGACCTCTCCAAGCCCTTTCTGGAGTACCGGCCTCGCTTTTCAGGATCCTCTAATAAAGCTGCAATGGCTCGGCTCAGTTCATCCACATCGAGGGGGTTCACCATCACGCCTGCATGACCGACAACTTCAGGCACAGCGGTTAAATTCGAGGTAATCACCGGAGTGCCGCAAGCCATGGCTTCCAAAGGAGGCAAGCCGAAGCCCTCATAGAGGGTTGGAAACACAAAAAGGTCCGCCATTGACAATAGGGCCTCGGGACAATCCTCTTCCCTGATGGTATCGGTAAAGACAACGCGATCTTGAAGACCCTCTTTGGAAACAAGAGCCTGCATTTCAACTCCATTTGAATCCAGCGGGCCTGCCAGAACCAGCCTATACTCTGGGAAGCTTTTCTCGATCCGTTGGAAAGCAAGTACAAGGGAGGTAACATTTTTGTGGGGCTTGAAGTTCCCCAAGTAGAGGATGTACTGATCCGGAAGCCCGAGTCGCTGCCTCACCTGGCTTGAAAGGGCTTCATCATTCACAGGGACGTAACGACCAGCTACGCCCAGAGGGATCACCGCTATCTTCTCAGGCTTAACCTTCCATATTCGAGTGATATCATCTTTCGCATGCTCTGAATCGGTAATGATGCTCATGGATTTTCTGGCAAATGCTTTTCCAAATGTATCATAGTAGAGTCTGCCAAGGATTCCGATATTCCTTTTGTAAGCAGGAAAGACAAGATACATCAAGTCAAGGATCTGGTTCACAACAGGCACCCTGGTTGACAGTGGAACCTTATAATAAGGCGAGTAAAATAGGTCTATATGGTTTGCCTTGAGCGCCATGGGAAGCTTCCATTGATCCCAAAGAAGGGTGGGTGAAGCCTCAATGACCACTTGTTTCACATTTCCATGAAAAGGAACAGGGATTGTCTTTTCGGAGAACATGACAAGGCTGTGGGCTTTTTCGTGTTGTCCGAAGTAGTGAATGAAATTGGCCAGAGATCTTCCTATGCCCGTAATAACGCCTTGCTGAATCTCCCTGGCATCAATTCCAATTTTCATTTGACTGGGTATCCCCGTATGGCCTAGTTGAGTTTTCCACCAAGAAGTCCCGAATAGACCTCTTGGGGTACGGCGCAGCTGAGAACCCGCGGACAACGCCGCTCATCGAAAAAAGAGCCATTTGTGGATTGGCACTAGTTGATTTTTCCACCGATAAGTTCCGAATAGACCTCTTGCGTCTTTTTTGCATTTATTCCCACATCGAAGTGATCTTCGGCCCTTCTCCTGGCTCTTATGCCCATTTCCCTTCTTCCTTGATCATCTTGAAGGAGATCCACGACGGAACTGGCCAAAGCCTTTCTATCTCCAAAATTGACAAGGATTCCTGTCACCCCATGCTCTATCAGTTCAGCGTTTCCGCCTGTATCGAAGGCGACAATAGGTTTGCCGGAGGCCATCATCTCCAAGATGGCCCTGCTACATGCTTCCCTCTCTGTCACTGCGACGCCCAGATCAAATAATCGAATAATCTCTGAGACGTTTGACACAAATCCCGTAAATATGACGTGATTACCGACACCCATGCGTTTGGCCTTTGCTTCCAACTGTTCTTTTCTGCCCCTGTCGTTTTCTCCAAACTCGCCGCCAACAATGACAAAAGTGGTCTCCGGGCATCTCTCCAAGACGTGGGGACAGATATCGAGCAGGTATTCCGGCATTTTTCTTTTTCCCAGATTTGATACCAAGCCCACAATGCGTTTGCCATTGTTTTGAAATCGTGCGCGGAGTTGTGCCGTTGGTTCAGCCGGCCTAAATAGTTCCAGATCGACACCATTTAGAACAACCCTTACCTTGTGAGGTACGTTGCCTTTTCTTCTGAATCTTTGAGCAATCGCCTGAGAGTTGCAAATCACCCGATCGGGCAGGAACAAAAGCTTACGAGAAATATCGGGCTCGTTCCCAAAAAGGAGATTCCTTTCATGCCATATAACGGGGATACCTAAAAACCTAGCTGCGGCCGAAGACAGAATATTGTTTCTTGGCGCATAGGAGTGAATGAGGCCAATACCTTGCCGGTGACAATATCTGACAATGGACATAAGCGTTTCCGCGATTGTGACCAAGTTCCGCAGCCGGAGTCTTGGAACAGGGCAAAGAGCAACTCCGACCCCGATCCTCTGGGCCTCCTTCCGTAATGGTCCACTCTTAGGTATCATAAGGTAGGGTACATAAGTCTCCCTGTCCATGCTCTTCCAAAGATTCAGCAGGCTCCGCTCGCCGCCGCTTATTCCTACGTTACTGTGGATATAAAGAACCCTCACGTTGAAAGCACTGGGCAAGGGTTTAGTCCTGGTTTCTGTCAACATGTTGCCTTTCCCACACCTTCGCGTACGTAAGGAAGTATTCCACCGCGGAGAACAAAGAGAGCAAAAGGCCTCTCACCCCACCATTTAGGCTCCTATGAACGGTAGCCTTCTTAATGAAGTACCATGAAGGAATCACCAATAACCGAAAGGGCACACCAAGCCCCCTTAATCTCACACCATGTTCATACATATCCTGGGCCATTAGCGAGGAGTACATGTCCAATGCCCGAACTGCAGTTTCTATGGCCAAATAGTTCTTCGGCCGGTGGGTGAGAGGTTCCTTTAACCTTCCGGTCCTCCCACGAAGTTGAACTGTTTCGTGAACCCTTGAGTTTGTGAAGGTCCCTTTTTGTCTTTTAAACAAACGGAGATTCTTTGCCTTATAGTCATCCATCCAACGCCCCAATATATAGTTCCTTCGTCTTAAAAGAAAACCGTCATATTCATCAAGGTCTATCTTGCGCCGCATTTCGGTCTTGAGCGCCTCACTCACCTCTTCATCTGCATCAATTGATAAGATCCAGTCGCCGGACGCCTTGCTGAGGCCGTAATTTTTCTGAGGGCCGAACCCTTCTGACATGCTTCTGGTAAAAGTCTTGGCCTTCTGGTAATCCTTACAGGCCTCCAAGGTCCGGTCTGTGCTATAATCGTTGACGACTATAATCTCGTCAACCCATCTTACGCTTTCAAGGCAAGCCTTGATGAGCTCTTGCTCATTCTTGACGATGATTACAGCTGAAATGGTTACCACTTCCACACCTCTCAAAAATGGGTAATGAAAATGGGTGCCATGGGAACAAAATGGCCGCCAACGCTCGCCCTGGCCTTATAGATCTCGTTCGATGTCCTGTTGAGAATGTAACACTGCCGCTATAGCAAAACTACTTTCTCAAGTCTTTCTTCAGTGGCCTCTGCCGATGGGAGAAGGGATATCTCATAGGCGATGGTACGCCCTCAAGTCGGTCTTGCCTGATAAGGATGCATGGTCTTAAGGATTTGCTTTATGCGATGGGCATAGGTGTGGTTCTGCAACACGTATCGACAAGCTTCCTCTGCTATCTTCAGGCGTTCTTCTGGATGCTGTAAGTAATAGCTGATCTTCGCCTTTAGATCCTCCACATTTTTATAGCTGACCAGATGCTTGCCTTCATCGAACAACCTAAAAACATCTTCTTGGTTATCAACAACGACAAATGCCTTGCACGCCATTGCTTCGAAAAGTTTCGGGCTCATTTGATAGCAGGGCGTTTTCCCATCGTGATAGTGTATGACAACAACTACTTTCGCCGCGCTGTATATTTTGACCCATTCCGTGTAATTCACCTTAGCTTCCTGAACATACTGCCGTTGAGCCTCGTTCGGGAAAACGTTGGCTCTTAGTGGACCCCAGATGCCGAGGTTGAACTGGTCCAACTGTCTTAAAATGTTCCAACGGTTTGGGTAGAGAGCACCAACAAAGACGACATCTCTTGCATACCTTCGGGTCTCTTCCTCACTCAATTCAACAGGTCGGTGATAATCGGGATCACAGCCGAAGGGAAGCCAGCTCACGTCCTTTACCCCGATGTTTTTTAGAATCTGAATTGCTTCGGTTCCAGCGCAGAAAACATGGTCATAGCTGGAAGCCGATTCCTCTATCAATGAAAAGCCCGCGTATCCTGGGGCATCAGTTACCCAAAGGGCAACGCCGCATGCTGTTTCCCTTATCCTGCCCACCGTCTTGGCCGTTGGAAGTGGCAGGCGTGAGCCCATGACAAGACACAACTCAGGCCTGTAACTATGGGCAACACGCACGAGCCTGCTGTTCAGTCGCCGGAAATCCCAATCGCGTAACAAGTGGACCCTGTTTCTGATTCTTCCCGGCAGGATGAAGTTTCGATCATCAAAGAACAAAACCTCATGGCCCAGTTGTCTGATAGCTTTTTCCCTGTACACGTTCGTGTGGGTATATTGAGGCACATGATGCCCCACAAAAAGGACTTTCATGCCCGGTTTATTCATCCTCTGGGTGATACTTCTTAAAGGTCTTGGCCCGCGTAGACAGAGAAATCCTTGGCAGCTCAATAACACACCATGCCAAGATGTTGACTATTTCAAAGATATTAACCGCCAACGCTTTTTTGAACCAATAAACGGCCTCCTTCCACGTCCCATTCAGACAATGCATCTTGCCCATTCTTTTGAGATGGGTGACCAAGATGTCAGGATACTTTCTGAATTCACCCATGTGCTTCTCAATCATTCTGGCCCGTCCGGGAATCATGGCTGAAAAGTCCTCGGATATTTGATCTCCGTGGAAATGCACTCTAACGAGTATCTCCGGCAAAAAATCAAATTCAAAACGTGTCGACATTCTCAGCAACATGTCCCAGTCCTGACAACTCGTCAAGGTCTCGTCAAACAATCCTACCATCTGGAAGCATTTCTTCTTTATCAGCGGTGAGGGTAAGCTGATCATGCTTCTCTCTAGAAGAACTGTATACAGATTTCCCCTTTGTTGGGGGAGCGTTTTTTGAAGGACCTTGCCGTTTGCATCTAGGACTTCCAGCCCGGCATAGACGATGGCCACCTCGGGTGTCACCTCTTGAAACTTCGCGATCTGTCTTTCCAATTTGTTCGGGAGGTATTCATCGTCATCATCAAGAAGACATATGTACTCGCCTTTGGCGATTTTAATTCCCGTATTTCTTGCTGCCGACCCGCCCCTGTTGGTATCGTGACGGACGTACCTAACGCGGCAATCATCAAAGCTGTTTGCGACTTGCCGGGTGTTATCTGGTGAGCAGTCGTCCACCACAATGAGTTCAAGGCTCTGGTAGGTTTGCGAGAGTACACTCTTAATCGCCCTTCCGAGTAGACCGGCCCTCATATAGGTCGGAATAATCACACTTATGTCAGGACAGCTGCCACTCATTTGAACAACTTCCGCTCAATATCCTCTTGAATTCTTTCTGTAAAAACCCTCACCCCTTCGACGGACAAATGATCCGAGTTCAAAAAAAGCTGAGGCTTGTCCAGATAAAACTGACGATAGTCCAGAATGAACAAGAACTGATTCCTTCTTTCTTCGTAAATTCTGGAGACCTTGTCGAGATCATATCCTGCTGCCGCCCTAATATAGTCCTCAGTGATGGGATACATCACACCGATAGTCGCCAGCCCGTGGGTTCGGCAATAGTTGAGAAGTCTGTCAAAGATGCAAACCATCTCGGGAACTACTATTGATGGATCAAAATGAGATGCAACCCTTCGCTTAGCACGGCTGTACCTTTGGCGCTCGCTGAGTGTGCTCCAAATTGGAAGGTCAACGACCAGGTTTGAGGCTCTGTTACCGGCGCCCATCTTCCGCGGGTGATGAAACAGCGTGCGCTCCAACATTCCAATAACGACTAGCCCATACTTTTCCCAGTTATTGCCGGACGTGAGTGGCAGGTGATGTGCCATCCTCTGCTTAAAATATTCCAGTACGCTCACATCATAGAGCTCCATGATCAGTGACATATTATCTGTATAATACAAATCATCGGCAAACCACTTGTTAATATAGCGCGGGGTTGCGAATATGTGATAGTCAAGCGGAATTACGACAAATCTTATTGAGGGCTTTTTGCGGACAGCGAAATCGATTCTGAGAAGAATCTGCCTCAAGTTTGTTCCTCCTTCAGCAAGACTGAAAAAAGTGCCGTTGAGTGCGACTGGGTCAATGTCCATTCCCGGATGGGAATCGCCGACAAACAGAACCAGAGGATTGCTATCCACAAATGCTTTGAAGGGCTTCCTGTAAATCAGACGATTTTTTGTCGTAATCGCAGCAAAATGGAAAGAAAACGCAGCAAATATGGCGGCAAATACCCCAATAAATAGAGAGAACCTCAGACAAATCGCGCGAGCGTCACTTGTCCCTACGTGTGTGCTAGAATTGAAAATAGATAAATTCTTGAACCCCATATTTGCCAAAAACGAGTGTGCCAAAAATTAGTACATAATATAGCGGCCATCGTGCCCAAATTGGTGCTCGGGAAAGATGTTGTCGTATTGAGCCACCCCTTTGGAAAAGATGTATTGCCTCCATTACCATGATTAGAGTGAAAGCCAAAATCAATTCAGCCCTTGCCAATCCTAAATCGCCGCCTATGAGCCCTGTACCGGTGCCCAGTTCTGTGACATGAACCGTAAAATAGCCCAGATCGATGAACAGATGCTTCACAATGTAGAGGGCGTCAGATAACGAGTTCGCTCTGAAGAAGATCCACGCAAAGGTCACCAGATGAAAGGTGAGCAAGACCGATAAGCATTCTCTTAGACGGTGGTGTTTGCCAAGATAAAGGACTTTGGCAACGGAGCCCCGAATGTCTCTAAACCAGGCAGAGCATAGCAAATAGAATCCGTGCAAGGTGGCCCAAGCCAGGAATGTCCAATTTGCACCGTGCCAGAGTCCGCTGATTACGAAGACAGCCATGATGTTAAAATGCCACCTCAGTTTGGAGACGCGATTGCCGCCCAAGGGAATGTAGAGATAATCTTTGAACCATGTGGACAGGGATATATGCCACCTCTTCCAAAAATCACCAACTGATCTAGAGAAATAGGGTTGGTTGAAATTTTTCATGAGATCATATCCCATGACCTGGGCTGCCCCAATGGCGATATCTGAATAGCCAGAGAAATCGCAGTAGATTTGAAAAGCGAAGAAATACGTTGCAATAATGAGGGTAATCCCTGTGTAATCCGTGGGGCTGTTGTAGACCTGATTCACCAGAATCGCTAGTCGGTCTGCAATAACGACCTTTTTGAAAAAGCCCCAAAGCATGAGCTGTAGGCCAAAAGTAACCCTTTTGTAATCGAACGCGTTCTCTCGGTAGAATTGCGGGAGCAACCTTGTTGACCTTTCAATTGGCCCTGCCACGAGTTGCGGAAAGAAAGAAACATAAAGGGCAAATATACCGAGATGTCTCTCCGCTTCTTTTCTCCCACGGTATACATCGATGGAATAGCTGAGTGTTTGAAAGGTATAGAAGGAGATGCCTATGGGAAGTAACACCTTGATACTAGGAACGTTGTAAAGAATATTGAAATGGCCCAAGGCTGCTCGCAGTGAATCATTGAAAAAGTTGAAATACTTGAATATGAAGAGCAATCCAAGATTTCCCACAAGACACAGTGTCAAGTAGATCTTCTTTTTGGCGATGCCATCAGCGGTGGCCATCAGCAGTCCTGTCGAGTAACTGATCGCCGTTGTGGCCATAATCAGAAGAGCATACGCTGGCTCCCAGCACATATAGAAGTAATAACTGGCCCCCAGTAGAAGTGTCCACCTAAACCGCTGTGGCATTGAAAAGTAAGCTACGACCACTATTAGGAAAAACAGTAGAAAGTGTGTGGAGTTAAATGACATGCTGCATCATTCTCTTTTTCTGTCTTCTGCCTGAATCACGCATGAAGACTCCTGTGACCCTCTCCAAAATGGCCACACTAGTCTGGAATCCCAGCGGCTATCATCCAAGTAGTTCTTGATATATATGAACGAGCCTCTTATTGAGCCTTCCAACATGAAATCTTGCCTCTACGGCCTTTCTACCCACTCGGCCCATATCAACCCAGACTTCAGGATGCTTTATCAAATGATCCAGCCTCTCTGCCATCGCCTCGAAGTCTCCCCGTGGAACAAGGAAGCCACTCTTTCCATCTGCCAAGATTTCGTTAACGGCGCCTACAGAAGTTGCGACAATGGGAAGTCCGGTCGCCGAAGCCTCCATTAACACCACCGGCAAGACTTCAGAATCGCTGGGAAGAAGGAACAGGTGGGCTCGTCCCAGAGCCGCTATGACCTCATAACGGTTGCGGGGTCCAAGGAGCCCGACGACGTTTCGGAGTTTCAATTCATCGACCAGCTTCTCCAGTTCCTCCTTTAGAGGCCCACCTCCAATCACTTGGTATTCTATAGCGACATCAGGATTATTTCGCATCAGGATGTTGACGGCCCGAATGCCGTAAGACATTCCTTTCTCCTTCCTTAAGCGGGCTACGGTCAATATCGTGATCGGTGAGGGTGCATCCTTGACAGGCAGAGTCCAACGAAATGGGAAGCTGTTTACGTCAATACCGACCGGGTGACATGTGATTCTGCTGGGATCGGCGCCAAGGGCCACCAAGCGTCTTTGGGTGTAATCGGAAATGGCAAGGAAGCAGTCGCCGCCGCTCATCAGTCTGGCATACATGGCACCGCCTTTGTCACCGGCCCGCCGGAGGTCATACCCATGAAACATGGTCACTACTTTTCCGTGGATGCCTATTTCTTTCAAGAGCGCCCCAAGGTTTCCATTTTGACCGAAATGGCATTGTATGATATCGAACCTGCCCTGTCGCAGAAAAAGAGTCACTTTGTAGAACAGAGACAGGGACCAGGCGTCACCGCCATACCTGAAAACATTCAGTGAGCG
>Ga0180438_10010030_pt1 | contig 11672 bp, 6 predicted proteins | sample SS_ome_12_FD_132455 | JGI IMG/M metagenome (GOLD analysis project Ga0180438, IMG submission 132455) | Hypersaline lake sediment archaeal communities from the Salton Sea, California, USA - SS_3_D_2 metaG | ecosystem: Environmental > Aquatic > Non-marine Saline and Alkaline > Hypersaline >...
AGAAAATTTATGAAGGGGGGGTCAGATGTGATTGATTATAAGATCTACCTAATTACCGGTCAATTCGGTATAATGTTAGTACTATATTAGTCAAATTTGGTAATATTAACTTACCCTAGTTTTTGCTAGTTTTTGCTAGTTGTTGCTAGTTTTTGCTATAAATTGCTAGCTGTACTAAAAACATCATATTTTAGGTATAATTAGTACCTCGAACAGAAATGATGAACCGTTCTATCCATTCTAAACAAGCTTATACCTATCAAAGCTCTTATTAAGAGCTATCAACGATCTATTCGGATATATTAATGACCTTGATATAGCGTATAAGAAAGTTTGATCAAGTAAGTGAATCAAACTCACCCCTCTCTTTTTTATTCAATCCTCTTTGATCTAACTATTTCTCAAACTTCGATTATCTCTGTTCATTCATTCTAAACAGGTTTATGCCTAATATAAGAAAGTTAAATTAGTGACTCTCTCTTCGATTTGACTCTCTATATGTCCACCACTTAAGTAATCATATAACCTAATATGATATATCAAAGCCCTTAATGTGAATTATCAATAATCTATTAGGGTATCTAACTCTCTTATATCATATTAAGAGAGTTAGATCAGTGGCGTTTTTCTTTCAAACTGCAATCGCATATTGTAATTCATGACTTATATTAGAAGTTCCTAAAATTCAGAAAATCTGAATTTTGTAAAAATTTTCTGAAGGGGGGGGGGGCAGATGTGAGTGATTATGAAATATACCTAATAATTTGTCATTTCGGTATAATTTTAGTACTATAATAGTCAGATTAGGTGATATTAACTTACCCTAGTTTTTGCTAGTTGTTGCTAGTTTATGCTAGTTTTTGCTATAAATTGCTAGTTGTACTAAAAATATCGTATTTAGGTATAATAATTGGTACCCGTCAATCTCTCCATACCCTAGGCTTACTTATTCTAGTTTATTAACGATCTATTACGATTTCTTAATAGTATCAGATAAGGACCTCAGACTAACTCTTTCTTCAACTCATCCCAATAAGAACATTAACGTACTTTATTAGGTTATGTATAAGAGATTGATCGCTTATCAATGTATAATCCAAAGATTTAGACGGTTTTTAAAATTTTAATAAATTTATAAAGGTTGGGGGGGTCAAATGTGAGTGATTATAAGATCTACTTAATAAATTGTCATTTCGGTATAATTTTAGTACTATATTAGTCAGATTAGGTGATATTAACTTACCCTAGTTTTTGCTAGTTGTTGCTAGTTGTTGCTAGTTGTTGCTAGTTGTTGCTAGTTGTTGCTAGTTGTTGCTAGTTGTTGTTAGTTTTTGCTATAAATTGCTAGCTGTACTAAAAACATATATATTTAGGGTATTAATGGTATTTTGAATAGGGGTGCTCGGTGATCTAGTATACCATAGCTCTTAATACGAATTATCAATATCCTATTAGGATATATTATGGTATAAGGGAGCCCTGATTTAACTTTCTTTGTTGAATTCCTAAGTTCGCTTATACTAATACACCGTGTTAGGATATTAGTATAAGAGAGCATTAGATCAATGATCTAACTTTCTCTTTTTTCGATTTACTTTGTTGATTACCTAAACTCACTTATACTTAGTTGTTTTTCAATCTCTATAATTCCAATGTTTCATTGAACTTTTTCTGGGGGAAATTTCTAATTCTTGACCAGTCTTCTAAACTTCAGGAATCTTGTCAACTGAGAAATCGGCTATTAGGTCTTCTCTAAAACTCTTGTTAATTTTAAGGTATTCTAATATTACTTTATTAAGTTCGTCTACATTTTGTAAAGTATTTTCTTTAACGATTTGGGCTAGTCTTTTTTTGGTAATATTTCTTTCACTTTGTTTAAGTTCTTTCTTTTGTTCAGAGTATATTTTCATGTACTGTTGTTCTAAGTAATGATCATTGTTTTCTTTTACACTAAAATTGATTATTTCATAATCGGTCATTCCTAGAATATATGGTGGGATATCAAAAATAGCAATAAACTTATAATAGATATATAAATGTTCCAATAGTGCCCTTTTGTTAGCCACTAAACTACTGGGATCGTGAAGATGTTTTATTAGATAAATTTCATAGTTATTGAGAAAATAGCTTTTAATAAGACTGACCAGTTCTCTTATACCAATTTCTTCTAGATAGGACTCCCATTCTTTCGAACGATATATTTTAAGTCTTCCTATTTTTTTGTCAAATAGGCAACTTAACTCATTAATTTCGTCTTTATTAACACGTGTCACATAATTAAATAGGTCGTAAATGCTTTCTTTATCCAGAACATATGCGGCTCTGTAAGTTTTGTCTTCTAATCGTTCAATTCTTTTACCGAATTTCTTTTCTAGTTTATCCTCATAGTCCACTTGTGATTCTCCACTGTACAGGAGAGCCTTATCTAATTTATCAATAGTGTCCATTCCAGCAATAAAATTGCTAACATTATTGTAGTTGTTGATGATTTTTGGGTTGACCACTTCGGACTCTTTCTCTTTTGGTTTCACCTTATGATCAATTCGTCTATTTGATAGTATTTTTTCTTTTAATTCTTGAGTTAATTCGATGTCGTTTAGGCAACCAGGGCATGTTTTATGTAACGTAAACAAGTGTTTACGCATATTGTCTTTACGTTCGCTTTCATACCCGCACCTTATACATTGGTACGTTGGTTTTTTTGAGCTCATTATATTATATTATATTAAAAAAATTGCTCTTGAATTAAAAGAATTTGCTATTTTTGACTATTTATAACTTAAATTTGCTATTTTTTGAATATCTACTTGATAAAAGTCAATTTATATAAATGGATAGGTTGTTGGTATAATTGATTTATTTTCTCATACACTGACTCTATTTTGCCAATTCTGACTAACTGTCCACAACCCAGATAGACCATTACTACAAATGATAATTAAATAGTTTTTTCTTTCTCAACGCTAATGTTAATTGAATTCACAATAATCGAATTATGTAAATGAAATAAGGCTTGCTTCCGGTGAATTCATTTATTGAATTCACTAAATGAAATGGTGAATATTCATAGAGACATTAATATTTTTTCTATTTGTTCACTGGAAACACCACGCTTATCTAATATTTCAAGTATTCTGGTTCTAAGTTCCATTTGTTTAGTAGTTTCTTCCATTTGTTTAGTAGTTTCTTCCATTTGTTTAGTAGTTTCTTCCATTTGTTTAGTAGTTTCTTCCATTTGTTTAGTAGTTTCTTCCATTTCTCGCAATTTAGTCTCATCACTTTTATTTGGTTCAGTTAGAAATGGATTGAAATGAGTACCACTTTGGAATTCACCTATAACAGTCTCAATCTCACAATGTGTCTTATCAAGACAATCAACTTTGAAAACTTCGTTTGGACGCGAAATTTGACCGTCTGATTTTACTAAGCCCACTCTATCCGCGGTAAATAATTTTGTCTTTACCTCATCCTCAATATCACCAAGTCTCGCAATAAAATTGATATCATATTGTACCCTAGCCGTGAGATCTAGGTCATATAATTGGCACAGACCGTTAATATAATCAACTTGTCTCCCCATACTGCAGAGTTCTGTTTTACCAATCTTAACTAACTTTCTACCACCCAGATCATTCTTACAGATAATAACCGAACAGTCTAAGTTATCAATATTAACATTAATTGATTTTAAATAACTGATGCTTTCCTCACGTGTCTCATAGACTAGAATCAATTCATACATATAAAGGCAACCAATTATATTAAGGTTAACACTACGTTCCCTGGCTCTTGAACGTGAGCGATATGGTCTGGCACTTTGACTTCGCCGACCCTTAGTTCTAACTCTAGCTCTAACTCTAGCAGTTTCTTGTATAATATTCGACTCTTCGATAACCGCTGAAACAGTTGGAGTTATAGATGTCGTAATATTCTCAGATTTACTGATAGCCTGTTGTTCTCTGGCCTCTAATGTATTAACCAAAAACTCCTCAGCCCATAATCTTAAAAAGTCGTCTGGTTCATATTCATCGATTAAACTTTGTGCTATGTACATATATTCCAGATCATCAGGTTTGGGGAGGTCTCTATTCATGAATCGATTACCATGTGATACTAATATCTCGGTTAACCAATTGGCCTTTCTTCCAATTGCGAGTGCGACTTTGGTGGCTTGATAGATATCTATAACCATAGAATCATCTGTTGATAATCTCGGTTCTTCTAATTCAGGAAACCTAATTTTTGATGTTCTTATTTTCGTAAGAATATGAGAATTTTCTAGTATTGCTAAACTTTTTATAATTTCTGCCCACTCATTGAGAATATCTTTTGTTGTACATCCAGTCAAGGCTGAAATAAAATCAAATAGGTGCATTTTTCGACAACCATTTTCAATAATAACCCTAATAGGTGACCGATTTCCATCATACTTGGCATATAAGACCCAAACGTTTTTACCACATGCAGATTGTTTTATTAATGGATTAATGCCATTTATAGTATTAATATCGGGTTCTTGAAAGCTCACTACATTCTGTGTGGTTCTACCAGTTATTTGAGCATTGTTAGGCTCAGGAATATCTTGATTAATATCTGTAGTTGCAAGAACTTGTTTTGATTGTAATTGGTTGATGGGTGTCTCTGTTTTTGGTGGGTAGTATTTATGATGATTAAGGACCATTTCCCTTATTTCGTCTGTCAGATCCAGATTATTCTCGTTACTGCAAATACGTTCTCTGTATAAATGTCGTTTCATGTCAACTTTATTTGGGGTCTTGTAATTACACCTGGGACAAACGTAATACGTTCTGATAGAGTTCATATCTTTACTATGTAAAATAATATTTCAATTTTTTCATGACCTATTATAGGTCATGAAAGAGTTGAAATATGGTCAATTTCTTTTCGTAATGAATCGCAATAATGGAACTAGAAATCTCTCTGTTTAATAACGTTGCATCCGTATCGCCAAAAACTTCCAATATTTAAGAAAAATTATCGATTTGAAAATCTAAGGAAAACCACTCACAATTTAGGTTGAACATCACCGTTCCAGAAGCTATTAGTAACTAATTACCAAGAACTCGAGTTTTTATACTTGGCCTGGACCGACGCCAAGTTAACCTAATTACTTAGTTCGCAATTTCAACAAAACTTTCTTGCGCCTTTTTAAGCTTATCTTCGTTTTATGTTTTAAATTTTTTATTAGGATATTTCGAGCACCATTTACGTCACGGTCTGGAACTACGTCACAACCACCAACCGACTTCTTACAATTGTAAACTTTGTTGCCTCCTAACTCGCTTTTACGTTTCACACGACCACACATTCCACAAGTTAAAGAGGTGTAACTTTCATCCACCAAAAATAGATCTAAGCCCTTTTCTAGACTAAAATTTTCTGAAGTCGCTTGTAATCCATTTTGATACCCTTATCTGCTTGTATCCGCTCTATCAACAATTTTTTATACCCTCGTTTATAGCCAATTGTCTTCAAGGTCTCTTTGATATACTTAAAAAGATCACCATCTTGTTCCATCAAATCTTTAACTTCATCACTTTCCACTAATCGTGGTTGATCAATAATCTCGGGTATCATAGGCATAGTTTCTTTCTCTGAACTCTTTTCGGCGAACTCATCAACAATTTCGTTAGAAACTATTTCTGTATTGTGAGTATAGTTCAAAATTCGACCATGGGAAGTCATTTGAAACCCCCCTATAGTAATTTTCCCTGAGTGTACGGAGTGATGACATGACTCACATAGGACCACTAAATTATGGTCAACATTCTTGTGAAAGTGCTCAAAGTTGCCATCTTTATCTGCATCACATTGAAATTGGATATGATGTGTATGTAAATGACCAGCATCTTTACCTTTGATAGTACAAATTTCGCAGCGATCAACCACTACTCGTGGGTTATAAGTACTGGTCTTGGTATTAAGAATGGCAAGTTCACCTTCTTTATTTAGGATTTCATTTCGCACTTCAAAGGCCAGAGACATAAATTCTTCCGGTAAACCCAAGTACTTGCTAACCTCCAATCCGTATAAGTGTGTACCTTCACCGTTTTTTAATTTTCGATCATATACCAATATTTTTCTATTTTCGTCATAATTTACTTCCAGGTGTTTAATTACTAATCCTGAAAGACTTGTGACTCTTTTCATTTTAGCTAAATCATGTAAGTGAGTGGCCATAAAAAGACAACAATTACGGTCATGTAATAACTTAAGTGTTGCTACAACAGTGCTAATGCCACTATAACTCTCTGTACTGGCGACTAATTCATCAATACAAACAAAACTGTTCTTGTTTGCATGTTTGAGTATATGATTAAGTTCTAACATCTCCACCATATACGAGCTCTGACCTTTTAATAAATTATCTACATTACTGATCCTAGTAAAAAGATGACTAAATGGTCGAAACTTCATTGATTTGGCTGGTACAAAGCCTCCACTTTGGGCCATAATAATTGCTAGAGCCAATGACTTTTGTAATGTGGTTTTACCCACGGCATTATATCCATAACATAAGATATTATGTGGCGAACCATTACCAAGATTTACATTGTTTGTCACATATGGGAGGTGTGGTTGTAACTGTTCGACGATTAAATGTCGTATTTCTTCAATATGTAAATAACTAGGGGATGTATCACCACACTTTTCACTCTTATCATTTCCTATGACTCCCTCATTCTTATCGTAATCATGTCTTGACTCTGGACATGGTCTTGTTAAACGTAAGTGATCAGCATTTTCTGCATGAGTTTTTATAATGTCGAGTTGTGCCACCCATTCTGCAACGTTATGAAGAGTAGGTCGATAATCAGTGTCAATTAGTCCGAGTACTTCAAGATATCGGGTATTTGAAAGTGCACACATTTTAAACCGAAGTCTTGCTAATTGTTCTCCCCATTCTTTCAAATCATGATGAAAAATTTTAGTACTACTTGCACCAGATTTAAGGGTAAAATTCTTAATTGTATACTGATGTGCACTTCCCGAATAGAGAAAACTCCAATTATTTTTAGTTAGTTTACCTTTTAATGTTTCTGCTCTTTTGTTAGTACAAGTAAGAAAATAACCCTCTTTATCATTATTTTCAAGGGTTAACATATCCTTCTTGCCTTCAATAATCAAGCTCAATTGGCCACTGAATTCATCTAATTTATTGCTAATGCTAATAATTTCTTCTTCTAAATTATCGATTTCGGGAAAACAACCTTTAACAAAAATACTTCTGGTCATACCACCCAAATTATATTTGCAAATTTCCTCCGGTTGTAAATAACTACTATAAAATTGAATATATGTATTAAATTCTAATGCAACTTGTTCGTCCATTGTTAAATTTTGGCATGCTAGTCTCTGTAATGTTTGGTTTAATTTTATAATTGCTAAATTGGATTTGTGTAAATTATAAAATTCATTGGGAGTAAGAATTTGCAAGGTTAGTCTTCGGTGAAGTCTTTCAATATCGAACACTTGGTTCAGAATTGGTTTAATTTTACTATATTTTTTGTCAGCCCTCAATAAGTCAATCCAATTATATCGATTTTCCAAAACTTCGACATTGGTGATTGGATTTAATAATTGATGTTTAAATTTGCGTTTGCCTAAAGCTGTCGAACAGTTATTCAAAATTGACAGAAGGCAAGTATTGGGCCCAATGACAATATTCTTATCTGGTACTACTCCTAATTGATGGATACTATTCAAGGTTAAAACTAGACGCCCATTGGCTTCAATCAGTTGTGGTCGATTAATTTTATCAACAAGATTGACTCGATGACTCTTGGCGAATTCTAAGACAATTAGGTAACTGACTAGTGCCGACGAATAACGTTCTAGACCAAGATATTCGATTGGGGTTAACATTCCATGATTAGGGAAGACACGGTCAAGAAATTCATTTTGAAAGGTTATTCGTGTGTATTTATTATCTATTACATTATGGTAGAAATGTGTAGCCCGTCCATCAATTTCTAGTTCTAAATGTGTTAGAATTTGTTCTTTGTTCAAAACTCCTGCTTTGTCATTTAGATGAATAACAACTTCCTTGGGATTATACAACTTCAAACAATTATATGCCCAATCTAGTCCACCACCTGGATCTATCTTAGTTGTTTTACACCCTGTTCCGGCTTCTCCTATATAATTTGTTGCAGTGCTAAGATCAATGAAACTGGCTCCGATTACATAATGATCACCGTGCGCGACTGTTCTAGTGGTTTCAATATAAAATGCAGCTAAATAATTATTATCAACAGAAGGAAGATAGTCTAAATTAGTACTGGGGCTAATAATTTCGTCAAGTACTCTAATGAATTTACCCTTATTTTCTTCTTTCTGAATATAAATTCCAACAGTATAACCGGCGTTGAGTAAAATTTGAACGAATTTAGCTTTAGCCCAAAGAGGGAAACCAGCCATTTCCCAGTTATTGCGGCCAACTTCTAGTATTTGTTTATTTTTCCGACTTACTTGAATATTTAAAAGATCGGCCAAGTTATAGATATTAGGGCCATCGGGGCAACGATAGTTATATATTTCAAAGAAACTGCCGTTTTGTAAGAGGACAACACTATGTTTTCCGTATTGTTTAACTAGTTCACGATGAAAGTCCAAATAATCGTCAATTAATAATCGTTTATCTTTGTTAGTCATATTGAACCAAAGAGTTATAGAAAGGTTTGATGAATAATTGTAAAAATACTTCATCAATTTTTTCTACATCAAGGACACCTTATACGAAAGATGTCAGTTAAGATTTTGTTGTTTGGGATATTGGATATCTGGATTCCGGTGCAGACGTTTGAAATTGGTTCTTGAGTATTTTTAGTATTTCGCAAAATTCCGCATCATGGTTACATGCCCATATTTCACCATAGTTTTGTAATGCTTCAAGATTTCTGGGGCACGTATTATCTAGTGGCCAGTTGTCTTTTTGGATTTCACCGTTGATCCGCATATAATATTTTTGTATATTTTTATGTTTTAGTATGGTTTTATGGTAAATGTCCAAAATAGTGTGACATCTTTTTTGGGCAATATCAGCGCTTCCATTCGCAATTTTCTGAAGCAGTCTACCGGAGAATAGCCATCTAAAGATACCCCAATCTTGGGTGTTAGATGGATTAATTGTTTCTTTGGTAAATCCGGAACCAATAGAAATCACTTTAATGTCATTTGGTATCATTTTTAATAGTTCTAAAACCATTACATCACTTGGATTATTGCAGGTTAATCCTCCGTCTACACCCCATAAACCGCAACATCCACCCCCTGATTGTTCCTTGTCACTTGGTTCATAGTGCCCTGAATCCGCGTGAAGGATAATTTTTTGTTTTTCGCAATAAAATTTGTCAATGTAGACGCTTGAGAAATAGATAGGTGCAGAACTGGAAACAAGTAATGTGTCAACGATATTAAAATGTTTTCCGGTTCCGAAACTGGTAAAATATACAGTCTTTTCTCTAACTAGATCATAGCCAGTTATCAAGACTTGATTATTAGTTTCTTTGAGTGTTTTGTCTCCAAAAATATCAGAAAGGATTTCTAACCGTTGACTGTCATTATATTTAGGTTTCCACTGAAATAGTCCAAAGATTCGATCCCATAACGATTTAGGCAAAAATTTCTGTAATAATTGTTTTTCATTAAAGTAATCCAGTACTTCTTGTGCACTCCAATTCATGTAAGCAAAGAAACAAACAATGATTGCTCCTATACTGGTTCCACTGTAACAGTTGAATAAGTCTGGTGTACGGAAACCATATTGTTGTTCCCATTTAGCTAGGCAATGTAGAACAATTAGTCCACGAACTCCTCCTCCATCGATTGAAAGTAGAGTAAGATTACTGAGTGAATTTGTGAGAACATTTCTTTCATCTTGTAAAGGGATCTTATTTAGTGACTCAATTTGTTCCATGACTTGATAGCTCTGCGACTCAATTGGATGAACATTTCTATTTTTTTTAGTGAATGAACTGTCTAAAGATATCGATCGATAAGGTGTGTTTGTTTGATCTGACATATTCTATCTTGCATTGCTTATATTATATAACATATATTGTTTCTTAATTATTAGAAATTATGTTTCGATGATATTGTTGGAAAAAGCATTTCCGTTTTATGTTATTTTATATAATATACTCACTAATGGACAATTCAGTTGACAAAGAAAGCAACCCCAAACACAGAGCTGTGATACATAAGCCTTGTCGATTATGTAGATATTTAGGAATGATTCATGATGTTATTATAGGGGAACCTTTAAATAAATCAGTGTGTGGTTGGTGTCGAAAGTCATTATTGAATGTGGACCCAAGACCTAAAAGACCGTTTTGTTCTTCTGATTGTCAATGGAACTACGATTTAGTCATATTGGATGCTGGATTATAAGTTATGTTATCAAAACTAACCCAAATTCTACCGAAAATGACATAAGGATATCATTTGATTATCCAACTTTTCTGGAAAGAGATGAGTTTAATTCACTGATCTAATACTATCTTGAGATAGTGGAAGTAAGTGGATTTAGGTAATCCAAAATATAGTTTGAAATTTGAGGGTGAAGTGGCATCTCTAAGGTTCGAATAAAATGCGGTAAAAAGAGATCAAGGTCAGTTTTGTTTACAAAACATAAAAAATTGAGGTAAATTTAGATAATATTATGTAGTTGTCATGCCATTTAGTTCTAATGTTATCCTTCTAGATCAAAGTGGGTTTACGTATTACCGAGTCATTGCTACACTTAATTGGGCCGCAAAAAACGATGTAAAGCCATGTCTCGATAATATTGAATTTGTCAAAGTGCTAATCTCTCAATATTTTAGTGATCTTAATAGATTTCTCAAGCAACTTCAAATGGATTTTGACATCATTGTGAGATTAGATCAAATATATAGTGTTCTTGATTGTAAGGGAGGTCGTCATCAAGTATGGCGTCGTTTTTATTATCCATTTTACGAGATTCAACGATATGAAAAAAGGGAATCAGATACCAGTGTGAATATAAGTGATATAATGAATTATGTTTATACTAAAACTGAACAATATTTTGGCAAAAATCTTAAAGCTGAATCAGCTGAAGTTGATGACGTGGTTTCTGTTGTTACCAAAATGGCACAAGAATATATTGGCATGGAACGGATAATTATTGCAAGTCCTGATCGTGATTTTCAACAGTTATTGTCAGATCCCAGAGTCTTTATTTATAATTCCAATAATTGGACACGTATAACTTGTGACAATCCATTAGAAACCCTAACAACTAAAGTCCAGAATGGTGGGGTATTCTGTCTAGCTAATCGAATACATTCTGTTGGAGGTGAATATTATTATGGTTTCTTATTAAGTAGTCAACTAGTCGATTTTGATTACGTTCCCCGAAACATTCAAGATAATATTGTGCATAGTTTAAATTTTAGCGAGGCTGAATTGCCTAGTAACTATCGACCTAGACCGATACAACTTGGTCTATGTTGTATTAATATGGGACTTCGTGATCAAAATATATTCTGTAGCCGCAAGCCTATTATTAGAACTATCAAGGATAAAGGTTTAGTGGAACTGATTTCAAAATGTCATCAAAATGTCCGTGATCTAATTCGGCTAATTGACTGGAATGGTAAGAATGGTATTCGAGTATTACGAATCTC
>Ga0180438_10010031_pt1 | contig 11672 bp, 8 predicted proteins | sample SS_ome_12_FD_132455 | JGI IMG/M metagenome (GOLD analysis project Ga0180438, IMG submission 132455) | Hypersaline lake sediment archaeal communities from the Salton Sea, California, USA - SS_3_D_2 metaG | ecosystem: Environmental > Aquatic > Non-marine Saline and Alkaline > Hypersaline >...
GTTCAAGGTTCAACGTTGATGAGCTTAAAAGAATAATTAACTTTTTTAAGTACTTTGGAACAAACATTGAACTTTGAACTTTGAACATTGAACACCAAATCCACCATTTTCTAAAAATCAGGTAGTGGATTTGGGTAACCAATCATTTGTTGAAATCTCGGTTGACATCTGATAGAATATGATTATATAGAAGAAAAAGGGTGTATTTTATGAAAAAAGGTGTCTTAATTATCTCAATTTTTGTTATCTACTTGGTTTTATCTTCCTGTAAACGTCACCATCAGGGATTGGATATCGAACCCATCCTTAACCCTGTCATCTCCGGTATATGCCCCGCCGGTGTGATAAATACCCATGAGGGATTCGATCTCACCATCAACGTGAATGGAACTCTGAGCCAGGGGGTGAGGGTGTTCTGGGGAGACCAGGAACTGGAGGTGGCGTACCTGGGACGATTCAAGAACCAGGTATACTCATCGGTTACCCGTGAAATGATAGGCCGGTTCGATCAACGTTCAGACCATGTCGTCCAGGTGCGGGTGGTGGAGCCTGAGTCCTACACCCATCTGGGAACCATGCCACCACTCAACTGTTTCATCAATTACCGGAATTTCCCCATCAAGGAAAATCCTTATCCCCAGGTTCCCAACCGGATTCTTTTCTGGGATTGGTTCCATTCCAGCAACCCAGTTCTGGAATCCCCGGGGGACGGTGAACTGGTTCTGGCGTGGAAAGACCTGGATAACGGCCGCTACCAGGCCATGGCCAGCAAGTCCCTGGATGGCGGAGAAACCTGGTCCCAGGTGCTTAACATTTCTCGGTCTGAGCGGGATATTGATAAACTGGACCTGGGCTGCGATGATGAAGGGCACTATTACATGGTTTGGGATGAAAAGATGGATGCTGGCCGGGAAGTTTACTTCAGTCGTTCCCTGGATGGTGGGGAAACCTGGTTTTTTCCCACCCGGCTGAATGACGATGGCGCTTGGGGGCAGAGCCCCACCCTCGAAGTTCTGGAATCCGGGGAGATTGTGATGACCTATCTTGCCCCCCAGGCAGTGATCATGCGATTATCCCGGGATCGGGGAACCAGCTGGGACCGCAGGGTTATTCAGGAATTTTCAGTGGATAATCCCCACACATTTAAATTATCGGTAGGGGCGGGGGGGCGACTGTTCCTGCTGCAAGGTGAGTCTTCTGTGCTGACCCTCTACCGGTTTAATGGCGATTTTACCGCCTGGGAGCAGGTGTTCACCCGCAACCTGACGTTCGCAGATTTAAGCGAACCGGTTTTTCTCAGCGAAGGCCAGAGGAACTACCTGTTCTGGACCGTAGACGGCTACCACCGGGATTACCCCGGCGAATATGCCTACCTGGCCTGGAATGACGATGCAGGAGGTTCCTGGAGTGATGAAATCCCGCTTCATGACATTTATACTCCGGCTGTTGGCGGCAAGGGGATAGGAGCCAGTGAAAATGGTCTCGGCATGATCCAGAAGGCCTCACCCGCTCCCTTCCTCACGCAATCCTCCGACCGAGGAGAAACCTGGTCCTACCCGATGTTCCTGCCGGGGATGGAGAACCACACCCACGGATATAATCTCAAGCGGGACCGTGACGGCACCATGGTCTTCATTTACTGTGAAACCCACCCCACAGGGGAAAGCAGCGCCCTGACGATCATGACCTTCCGCTGAAATGAACCCATACCACAACTCTCCCAAACCAATGGTTCATCGCCTTTCTCTGGGCTTATCCGGGCACACGCAATGTTCCAGTTAGCCCCATAAAGAGAGGAGAAGGGAGTCACCGCTTCATCTCACAGCTTTCTTTTCTTTTGAAAACTTTGGAGCCATCTCGATTGTAAAATTCTTCCTGGTAATACTATCGGAAATATCTTTAATGATCATTTGGCGACTGTCCATTTTTTCTTTCCACCACTAGCCACTGACCAATACAGCATAACACTTCCTCTTTTCCTTGCACCGTCCCCTTTTTGAAAATAATAACCAGAAGGAGCCAAGGCCAGTGCTTCCTTTTACAGCCTGATTGAGACAGTAAAAGCTAATGGCTTGGAACCATCCAAGTACCTAAGCTATTTATTTAATAAATTTGATATTTTTAACACGACCGGCATTTGCAGTGTAAGCAATGATTTTTCCCCCGCTATCTCGTTGAAAGATTATGTTTATTCCTTTCAGTTGGAACTCATCTTTGAAAATGGGTAAAAAAGCTTCTTTCGGATAATCTTTGTGCGGATTTTCATGCCGGATATACATTTTATTTTTTTTCACAAAAACATTATAAGCAACATCAAGCTCGTCACTATAGTACCGCCCTACATACTCAGCCAGTTCCTCTGAAGTCGGCTTCACGAGTGTGATCGGTTTAAAAAATGAAGGCTCATTACGCCCTTCAACAATAAACTTGACTCCAGGGCGCGTTTCCTCTTTCTCCTTCTGGAATTCAACACTCGCATTTACGGGCGCATCTACAACATAAAAGAGTGTTTCACTGACCGGTTTGAGGCCAAATTGGAAATAGGGTGATTTTACAAGGAGTTGTTTTTCCTTGATTAATATCTGCCAGACTGTTTTTGTTTTTGGATTTCGGAAAGTACCGGTTAATGGTTTGAGCTTTTCTGGGGAGAGCTCGATAAATTTCGGCTTCTCAGGAATTTTTTCAGGCTCTTTTTTTAAATGGTCCGCAAGATAGATGTCTGCGATTTTTCTGGCAAGTCTGGAGGGATTGATGGCTCCCAAGTTTGCAAGGCAAATAACCGAGAACTTATGCTCTGGAAATCGGATCATGTCTGCTCTGAATCCAACAAATGCTCCGCCGTGAACAACCATCTTAAGGCCTTTATATTCAGTGACCATCAGCCCAAAAGCATAGTCAAGCTCTTTTCCACTGTTAAGCTTTCCAGTGGCCAGCACTTTCCGGATTAATTCCGGACTGCCTTTTCCAAGCTTGTTATTGTAGAAGTTCTGATCCCATAAGAGGAGATCGTCTACGCATGTAAAAATTCCTCCATCACCGATCATCCCCAGTGTAGTCATACTGATCTTATATTTATCCTTCCCTTTTGGAGCATAGCCCATTGCCCTGTTCTTAACGACGATAGTATGGTCATCATGAAAATGGGTGTTCAACATTTTTAAAGGCTTGAAAATCTTTTCCTGAGCATAAACACTCATTGATTTTCCTGTGACATTTTTAACTATTATTGATAGCAGGAAATAGCCGGAGTTGCTGTAAAGGAATTCCTCTCCAGGTTTAAAGTTGAGTTCTTTCTGTCTTGCAAGCATTTCAACCACTTCAGGATCTGTGAAAAAATCATCATCGCGGAATCCTGCCAACGACCAGAGGGTCAGGTAATCACGAATACCGCTGGTATGGTGGATGAGATTCCGGATAGTGATGTTATTCGCGTAAGCGGGCATTTCAGGGATATACTTTCTGATACTGTCATCAAGAGAAAGTTTTCCCTCTTCCTCCAACAGAGCGATGCACATGGCTGTAAATTGTTTTGAGGTCGAGCCTATTCTAAAGACCGTCTGAGAGTTGATGGGCACATCATGTTCAAGGTTTGCCATCCCGTAACCCTTTCTGTATATAAATTCGCCATCCTTTATTACCCCCAAGGCACATCCTGGAGAGTTGGATTTATTCCATTTTTCAAAGATCTTATCTACTTTTTCAATGAGCGGTTCTTTCTTCCCGACCTCCTGTCCTGATGCAAGAATGAACTGCACCATAAATAGGAGCAAAAGAACAAAGAGAAATAGCTTCTCGATTCGAGTGTTATTTTTCATGGATGTCTCCTCTGGACCTATAACAGCAACTGACAGGAAAATCAATTTTAGTCACAGTAAATTTGTAAGCGCCTTCCTTAATACTTACGGTTCTATAATACGGAATGGAAATTAGTATGTCAAATCTATTTCTAAGTAAGCGCTAAAAGCCTCTAAAAATTTATGATACTGAATTGAAGTTAGTTTGTCAAACTAATTTTTGAAATATTCATGGGTAATAATTTAAAAAATTCTGTTCGTGATTCTTCCTCGGGGATCAATGGAATATGGAGTTAATTGAGAGCTTATCAAAAAACGCAAGATTTCAAGCACCGCCCCTTTAGTCACTATAATCTGCTACCCATGAATATTTCAAAGAGTGACTTGAAATAAAAATTTTGATTATGTAAAATTTCAGGGTAAGCATTTAAAAAGGCGCTTACAGTAAATCCTAACAAATTAGGAGGTAAGACATGCACAAAATCCTGATGATTTTCCGAAGCATTGTAATGATCCTTTTAGCGGGACCAATAATGCTCTCCTTCGTGGGATGTGAAAAAGCAGATCCATTGGAAGAGAATAAGAATATGGTCCGTGGAGCTGTCGAAGAGATCATCAATCAAGGCAAGCTGGATGCAGTAGATGACTATTTTGCCAAGGAATATATCCGACACCCGGATCCAAATTTTAAAGGTGCTGGGGACATTAAAAAGACTGTAAAAGCTGTGCGGGCCAGTTTTCCTGATTATCATTTTGCTATTGAAGATATGATTGCTGAAGGCGATAAGGTGGTCACCCGCTATACTAGCAAAGGAATACATAAGGCAGAGTTTATGGGCGTTCCCCCTTCAGGCAAGGAGGTAACGGCTACTGGCATCATCATCTCCCGCATTGCCAACGGAAAAATTGTGGAGGAATGGCAGTTCAAAGACACATTAGCCGTGCTTCAGCAGCTGGGAGTAATCTCTATAATGCCCGAAGCGCCTTTGGCAGTGATGAAGCGAACCAAGCCCGAAGAATTCATATGGAGTGTACCCTCAAAGGTGACTGGTGACCCAGGTGATCCGGAAACCAATAAAGCCTTAGTCCGCAGGGAAGAGGAGGAAGTCTGGAATCAAAGAAAGCTTGAGTCTTTTGATACGTTTTTCTCAACAAAATTTATTAATCATGATCCTGGTTTTCCTGATATCCGAGACTATCAGGGTTACAAAGAGTTCTGGACAACGGTTGGACAAATCACAGAGGATTACCACCTCACTGTTGAAGACATGGTAGCTGAAGGAGATAGGGTGGCGGTGCGCTGGTCCAGCCGCTTAATTGCCTTACCTGCAAAGCAGCCGGTTAATAATAGGGGTATTTTGATATACCGGCTGGCAGATAAAAAAATTGTGGAAGCCTGGTTTTGTACAGATATGCTGGCATTTATGCAGCAGATGGGTATTCTGCCTGCCCCAGCAGAATAGAACCTCACCCATTGGATAAGTGACTTTTAACTTAACTAGTTTTATAATTCTACTCTTCGATTTCACTCATGAAAACATCATTCATGGCAAAAATTTCGCCTGACCCCTTTTTTTCTTTAAATTAATTGCTAAGTTCTTTATACAGTTTTTCGGCTTTTTCTCACTAAAATGGTGAAAAAATTCGTCTGCCCCCCTTTTTTACTGCCTTCCGGAGAAAATAGGACAAGCGCTACCCGCGCTCATAAAATGGTTTCATTCAAGGTGTGACCCTACCATGTTCATATTGACGTTTTGACCCACCGTCCCCAGTTTTTTATTATCTGCCCAGGCTAATTTTTGTCATATGGATATGGTGGCATTCCCGGCATAGATATCTTATGGGTCGATAACCTTTGCGATAGGCTTTCCCACCGCATTTGGGACATTGGGCGGGCACGGCGTTGAAAACAACTTTTAAAAGAAGCGCTATGAAAATAGGCCCAAGAAAAAGGAGAAACAACATAAGCCCCTGTGCCATTCCTTCCACACGGGGAATCATGAAGAACATCCATAACAAGCTGCCGCCAAAGAAACCGAAGACGCTCCATCCCAAACTAAAGATCAAATGCGTGGTTATAGGCAATTTTTTATGGTGCCTCAGTAGTATTATCGACTCCATGGTTTTCCCGGTCAATTCATACAAACCGATCAGGGGAACCACAATCAGTAAGATCTGCCCAAGCACATAGCCCACATAATTGGGCGAACGAGGCACATCTTTCTTAATTCCTTCATAAGCTTCCAGGTATTTTTCCATGGTCAGTTGTTTTCCTGCTTCAAATCTATTGTAGTCTTCGCTTATCTCGACAAGCCCCGCACTTACCGCGACAATGAATAAAAGGATCAATTTTGCTGTGATGTTAGCGTTTGCCGCTTTCTTAAGGATCGCGGGGGAAGGACTGTGGAAAGAGTCTTTCTCTGGCGGGCCCCGGCGATGTTTGCACAGTGCGCGGTTCAGGAGCATTTCCCCGCCTCTCCAGCCTCCTTCGTAGAAACCCCAGAAAAGAATGATGGTGGTCAACCCAAGTAGATAACTTAACAAGAGAGGACGGGGTGGGAGCGTCATTTTTTCTTTAAAGGTATCATAGTCAGTGGTGTATTTTTCCAGGGTCAGGGTATTTATCTTTTTTATTTTCGCTAATCTCCGATCCACTTTTGCCTGGCCCAGGTACACACCCATGAGGATGATCAAAATCACTTTAGAAATAGCAGACTTGTGTTGACAGATTTCTCCCATTAAACCGGGGGACGATTTGCGCTTTATTTTTTTTTGTGACTTCCGGCTTTTTTTCAAGCGGTGCTGCCGCTTCCGGGATTCCAGGATTTCTCCCAGGTGGTTGGCTTTCCAGACCTGGACGGAAGGATTTTCTTTAAGATAGTCTTTTACCCGTTCCCGGTGGATTTCCAGCAGTTCTTCGAGCGATTTTTCCGGTTTAACGTCTACTTCGATACCGGGTTTCCTGACGATAAAGGGGTTTTTAGTGGTAATGATGAAGTATCCGTCGGTAAATTCGGTTTCGAGGTTCACGTACTTATTTGCAAGTGGGATCATGATCCGTGAAATGCTCAAAAAACCCGTGGGTTTGATCTGGTAGCAGAGTGCCTGGATATTTCCTTCATCGCCAGCCAGGAGACGAAGGCATGTTTTCTGGTGTGGGTTTTTTTGGTTCCATTCGACATCCTCGACGTCCTCGATATGTGAAAAACCTTTATCTTCAAGGGATCGGGTGGTTTCCCGGTAAAAGGAATGCTCGAGATGGGGATAGTCTTCTAAAGATGTTTTTCTAAACTCGTGTTCGCCCTTTATATCTTCATTGGCCATGGTACGTTATAACCTCCTTTTCCACGGGTTTCAACCCAGGATAACCTAAAACAGCAGAAAGTCTGACCACCAATTTACCACCAAACTATATTGTATCTTACAAATTTGTTTTGCACAATTTTGTATCATAGTTGAAATAAAAAAGGAAATCAACAAATGAAAAAATATTTTTGTATTTTCTTTCCAGGAAAAATTTCGCCTGACCCCTTTTTTTATTCCCTTAAACGCTTGGATCTCCGTATTTCCACTAGCCACTGACCAAATACAGCATAACACTTCCTCTTTTCCTTGCACCGTCCCTCATTTATCTTTCTCATTTCTCATCCACGTATACACAAAATGCAGCCAGGCTTTCGGAAAATGATCTAATCTTGGAATATTTGGATCTAATAACCACCTTACCTGACCTATCTATGAAACTGATTTCATTATCCTTTTTCACCTTAGCCAATCCATCACAAAAATAACCCAACTTATGATATTGAGGTTTGACAATAAAATTACCTCCGGCATCTACCAATCCTTTCTTGCCACCTATTCCCACACGCCATAACTGCCTTTGCCAATAGCTGATCTCGTCAAATATCGGTTTAAACACAACTTCTCCTTTTCGATTAATCAAGCCGAATTTTTGGGTTGTCTCAGCATTTTCCCAAACCATAGCTAGTTCACCGGTAAAATCCCCTAGTATCTCAAAAGGTGGTTCGAACAAAAACTTCCCTCTGGTATTTATGTATCCCTTCTGCCTTCCTTTTTGGGCGAATGCCAATCCCCCATAAAAAGGTCGGGCAAAATCAAAAATTGGTGGAATAACTATATCTCCTTTTTTGCTAATATATCCAAATTTTCCACCTACCTGAACAGCGTAAATATTTTGATTTACTAGTAATTTCAATTCGTCATCCTCAACTATGGCATAGCGAACATAAACGGGAAATATAATCTCATCATATATTGGTTGAATTAGCCAGTTTCCTTTTTTATCAATGAATCCGTCTTTTCCATTGAAAGTTACTTTTGCCCGACCATCTCTGAAATCATTTACATATTCAAACTTAGGAGGGATAACGAACTCACCTCGGGTGTTGATATATCCACCTTCATTCTTCTTTGAATAAATGTATGCCAGACCATCGATAAATTCTCCTATAAAATGAACAATCTTAACGAGGGTTTTTCCTTGCCAATCACGAAGGCTCATTTTATAATTCATACCTTCTCCGTTAAAGACGTAGAGATAGGGAACAGGTATTTTTTTACCTTTCTTGTTTAGAAACCATCTTGTTTCGATTTTTCCCCGTTTCTCACGGTAAACCACTCGGCCATCCTTAAAACTTGTCATATCATCATAAGCATATGGAATAGTAAATTGTACTTTGCCGGTTTTATCAATATATACAGTTTTACCACCTAGCATTGCTTTTGCCAGTCCATCTGAGAAATCACTTACCTTTTCAAAGCTCGGTTTTATCACTATTTTCCCAGTTATATCAATAAATCCCCATTTGGCTACCTTTTCGATTTTTGCTGATAAGGGAACAGATACAACCAGAATCAGTAAAAATGACTTAATTATTATCTTTTTAAACAATTCATTAAACATCACTAAATTTTGGCGTCTTTGGCGTCTGTCCCCTAATCCTTGAAAGATATTACTGTTCTTTGGATTGTCATTTAACCAGGATTACATGCAAATCCCATCCTTCCACTTCATTCTCAACCACTTGATAAACGTTACCCCCCATAATAGACTGGGGATAGGTTTCTACAATATTCTCATTAATGATGGGCAAAAACACCTTCTTTACTATCTCGCCGCTTAAATCCATAACATAGAACTCCGTCTTCTCATCATCCATCCTGTAGGTCTGAATATAAATCAGACGATTGTCTACGTATATATACCTGATCGCCGGTAGATACGACGGCAAGATTAATTGCTTCTTGATCGTTTCGAACCTCGATTTTGTCTCGGGATTAAATTTGAGAAATTCGTAGACCTGCCGTTTGTGATCTTCGGAAAATTTTAACCGCTGGTAATCCTTCTTGATTGGTTTTAACTTATTTCCCTCCTGGTCCACCACAGCAATGGTAAAATCTTCAAATCCGGCAATAAATATCTTGTTATCGCAGGTCTGGAAATCATAAGCTGTGGAAAACATTTTAATTTCTCTTGTTCTCTGGATATCGGATTCTTTTCGGTAGATTTCCTTGATTTTGGCCAACGCCGGACCATAGAGGTTGATGGTTTGATAAAGTATTTTTTTATCAAAGGCAAAGCCGTTTCCTACAAATCCTTTCCCTAAAGGCGTATACCTGGAACTGTATCCGGACGCGGCGTTTGTCTCTTTTTTATATTCACCCTCTTTTGAATAGAAAGAAACTTTACCCAGGCTACTCACAACCATCACATCGGTTTGCATATCGATATTGTCGATGCGTCCTTTAAACTCCTGCGGTCCTTCGCCTTTTTTCCCAAAGGTTTTGATGTGTTTCAAGTCCGGTAGCGAATAAAGGTACACGGTTGTCCCTTCGGTGATGGCAAGGCGGTTTTGTGAGGTATAAATACCATCTGGATTGGAAAGCCCCGGTAATGTTTTAGCCTTGCCCGCAAAAGCAAAGCTTACCACTATTGTTAACAATAAAATGATGAAAATTTTTTGATAAGAAAACATTTTATTTCCTCGTTATTTTAATTTTGCTGTTCCTTTTTCTTTTATCCTAGACCAAATCTTCCAATTGTGTGGGAAAAACCTTCCTCTGTAAAAACGAGGATACAATGGAATTTCAAGTCCAAAATATAAATTTTGACCTTATAGCCAATCATTTTAACCGGTTTTGCCAAAAAAAAATTTCCATATTATGGAATTTCCAAGACAGATTCTAAGCCAATTGGATTTACTTTAATTGGCGCTTCAGGTTTACCTCGTTCGTGGTATATTATGATGAAAATAAATGCACCAATTATCACAACGATTAAAGAATTAACAATTAATACCTTCTTCATCTTTAGGCACCTATCTTTTTTCTTCAGGATTGGTACAAGATTTTGTTTCGGTTGGATCCAAAATGCTTACCGTAAAAGAAATTTTTACATCACAGCCTTTTTTTATCATCATTTTTTCTCTTCATTTATTCAAAGGCAGAGTATATAAAAATAAAGAAAAAGTGTCAAGTCTTTTAAACGTAACTATTCAGTTTTAGAAAAGACTTTTATGTATGCAGTTCATGTCTCAATCGCACGTATAGAGGCGTCCGGGGAGAAAAAATTCGCCTGCCCTCTTTTTCTTCCTATTGACAATTTACTTCTAATGGGCGTCCCTCTTCCCCTTATAAGCATATTGCCTTATTGGGAAACGAGTACTTCTGATTTCCAGTTAGTTTCCTCTTTTGTTGTGTGGCTTTCATGAAATAAAAATATTAAACCATCCCTTATAGCTTCCGCAATGTAACTACCGTGATTGTGATTGAGGTAGATCCGGCTTCCAAGTTTCAAATTATTGTACTGTCTGGAAATTAAAACATCTCTCATGGTGGTGAAACTATATAAAAACCTATCCTCTTCAAGACTGCCAACTCCCAAAAACAACGCCATATTGACTTCCCCTTGACTGCCAATTTTCTCGAAAAAAGTTATTTCTTCATCAAATAAATCCATAAGAGGTTTTACAAAGTCCCCACTTAAAGTAATGAAATTATGAAAATAATTGTGGTTAATTGAATCATATTGAAAAAAAACAAGCATGGTAAAATAGGCTGCCGATGAATGTCCGATAAGTGTTCTCCCGGTCAGATTGTTGGTGTCAGTATTGAATCTTTTATCAACGATTGGGATGAGCTCTTCTGTGATAAATTTTAAAAAGTTATCTGTTTTTTGGGAATGAAAATCAAATCCCCGCATATTGGTTCCATGGGTATCTAAATTGCCAATTCCCACCAGAATGACATCCGGTATTAATTCTTCTTCCACAAGCCGGTTGATAATTCCCACTACCCCACTATTGCCAATCCGAGTATTGCTGCCATCAAAATACCAGTTGGCATCAAGCAGGTACACGGTGTGGTATTTTCTGGTATTTTCTGAGTTATAGTTCTTGGGTAAACTTATATTGATGTACCGGTTTCCAAAAAGGTTGTCTGAATGAAACCAACCGGGTGTGTTTTTTGAATTATCAGGATTTAAACTCTTTTCTGGCGGGGCCACAATTTCTTTACAAGAGAGGTTAAAAATGATGGCAATAATACCAAAGAAAAAAAGCATAATCTTCATTCTAAGATCCATAATAGTATATAAAAGCTTTTTATTTATCTTTAGATAAATGGTAGCGCCTTTTAGAACTTTTCTATGTAATTTTACATGATCAAGATTTTTTATTCAAATCTATTTTCAATAACGTTTTGGTGCCTGTCCCGAATGTCACTAACTTAAGACTAAATTCGAAGCACGAAATCCGAAATTCGAAACAAATTCAAATGACCAAAATCTAAATGACCAAAACAAAAACGGCAGCAGTAAACAGTTTGGAGCTTTTGTTTTGAATTTTGAACATTTGA
>Ga0180438_10010032_pt1 | contig 11671 bp, 12 predicted proteins | sample SS_ome_12_FD_132455 | JGI IMG/M metagenome (GOLD analysis project Ga0180438, IMG submission 132455) | Hypersaline lake sediment archaeal communities from the Salton Sea, California, USA - SS_3_D_2 metaG | ecosystem: Environmental > Aquatic > Non-marine Saline and Alkaline > Hypersaline >...
GCGAGGATATCGGCAATGCGATTGCGCTGAATTCCTCACTTTTCAACCTGGCGCGGCTCGTGGGACCCTCGATTGCGGGAATTCTCATAGGGTTGGTGGGAGAGGGTATGTGTTTTTTGCTTAACGGGGTGAGCTATTTCGCGGTTCTTATCGCGCTATTCCTTATGAAAATCCATCACAGGGCAAATCATGTTGAGGCCTCGAACATGTTTGGGGAGATAAAAAAGGGGTTCACATACACATTCGGTTTTGCCCCGATTCGCAGCATCCTTATGCTACTTTCCTTTGTGAGTTTGATCGGGATTCCATACATGGTATTGATGCCGGTTATGGCAAAGGATGTATTAAAGGGGGGTCCTGAAGCCATGGGCTTTTTAATGGCTTCTATCGGGGTTGGGGCGCTTATTGGATCGTATTATTTAGCCTGGAGAAAGAGCATCCGGGGTTTGGAGAGGGTGATACCTGTTGCGGTTTTTATTTTCGGGTGCGGTTTAATTGCATTTTCCGCATCCCGATTCATGCCGCTTTCCATGTTTATCCTGGTATTTTGCGGATTCGGGCTTATGGTTCAAATGGCATCGAGCAACACGGTTTTGCAGATTATTTCGGACCAGGATAAACGGGGAAGGGTGATGAGTTATTACACGCTTTCGTTTCGCGGTGTTTTTCCGTTCGGGGGATTGATTGCAGGAATGATCGCTGGGAAGATCGGGGCTCCTGCAGCGATTTTTATTTTCGGTATATGTTGCATTGCAGGGGCGTTTTTCTTTACTAAAAAACTTCCCTCCCTTGAAAAAACCATTCACCAGCTTTACGAAAAAAGGCTGGCGTGAAATTGATGGGTTCTTATTTCTGGCTATATCAAAGGGCTTCTTTTATCATATTATTGGAAATTTTTTATATATTATTTTTTTCTTGAAGCGTTTTCAAAATCATCAATGCTTAATCCTGCACAGCGTATTAGAGAGCGCAGGATTCCTTTTGCCACTTCCTTATGATTTGGAATAGAAAGCGTTGCCATATATCCTTCTTTAACCATGATAATATGGCTGCTTTTTTGTCCCGCCTTTTCCCATCCGAATTTCTCAAAAATGTTTACCACTTGTTTCCCGCTCAAAACCGGTAAAGGCGGCATTATATCATAACCTCCACATGCTTGGTTTCAATGGTGAGGGGAAGACCTTTTTCTGCGCGCACCTCCAGGCATAAATGAATCGCTTCTGTTATATTATTAACTGCTTCTTCCTTCGTTTTCCCCTGGCTAACGCAACCAGGTATGGAAGGACATTCGGAAATCCACATCCCATCTTCATCGCGTTCAAGGGTAATGATAAATTTCATGTTAAAAAACCTCCGGATATTTAGTTACAGTAAAATACGAAAAAATATTAATTTTCCGCAATAACATAATATTGTTCATTATTTAAAAATATTGGTTTTTCAACTTTTTACATACGGAATTCCCAAGTCCTTACAGATTTTCCTTGCAAGAATGTCTCTGACTTACTTGTGCCTTGGAACCGCCGATCTTTTAGTTCCATCCGTATTTGACCACCAGGAATGTTTTGCACCTTCACGCAAAAATCGGCAGCCGTTTTTTTTGAGATGTTTTATAAGCCGGGTGAGTTTCATACTGTGATAGAGACCTCACGGTATTCGGGTACCGCTGCCTCGAGGGCTTCATTCCTATTTAACTCAAGGGCTTCTATTAAAGTGGTCTTTAGAGTTTGAAGGAGCTCCTCGCGGGTTTTTTCCTGGCAATTAACGCCGGGAATTTCCTCTATCCATCCGATCCACCAATTCCCATCCTGTTTAATAATTGCAGTATAGGTATTTTTCATAAATAATCTCCGGATATTTTAAGAAATAATTTTCATACTCACTCTGATACAAAAAAATAATACATAATACCTTATATCAGAATCAATTAGATTCTTTTGAATCTTAATCCAGGAAAGCCCGAATTATGTGTTTTTAGTCGCCTGATCGATGAGATCGAGGATCACGGGGATATCCACCTTGTGGATGAACCGATCCGCGCCGGATTCGGATAATTTTTTGGTAATAGCGGCTTTTTTTGCAGGGGTCCATTTGAGTATGGATTCGAGTTTTACGATATCGCGAGTGCGGGAAAAATAATCGCCTGTGATCATGATGGATTCAATGGCGCCGCCGGAAAGGGCAAGGTGAACCCGGAGCAAACCGCCCGGAGTTTTTTTCTCTGAAACACTGGTTGTGCGCTTCGGTGTGCGAACCCCATAAATCCATTCGTCGTTTTCATATTTTTCCCTGCACAGATCCGAAACACGTGCTTCTTCTTCAGTTGTAAGAACGCCCGGGGGAAAATCCATGCCAAGGGTTTCACAGATTGCCTTGTGCACGGCTTGTTTAAGCTGTTCCAGTGTAAACTGCTCCCCTGCCTCTTTTGTTATGGTGGTCATGCGCTGCCCAAAGCAGCTGATTCCCCGATCCAGCAATTTTTGCGTGGGGAGGTTTAAAATATCGAGCATGGTTTCAATATCGAAATCCAGGAGCAGGCTGGTATGGAAAAAGGTCACGTTTTCCGTATCCTGGGAAATGGCAAGACCTGCGATTTTTTTGCCATTAACAGTAAGGTCGTTCTTTCCCATGAACCGGGCTTTTAAACCGAAGCTGGAAAGGGCGCGGGCAAAAGCGGCGGCAAGGAACTCGAACGCGCCATGGATGCCGGAAGGCAAACCGGGGAAGTTATTCGGAAGCGCCAGGGCAAACGCCATTTGATCCGGCGTCATAAAAACCGTGCCGCCACCGGAAATGCGGCGATTCACTTCAATGCCGCGGGCTTCGCACCGATCCAGGCGAAGGCAAGCGGCTGCATTCTGATACCGCCCCACGATCACACACGGTTTGTAGTTATAGAGATGAAGCGAGGGGGGGGGCTGCTTCTTTGCCACGAACTGGCAAAGGGTTTCGTCAATAGCAAGCCCCTTGGCAGAGCTTAAATTACTGTTAAATATTGTGCGACCTTGCATGGGAGTTGTTTTAGTAATATGTCCTATAGGACTTATACGACATATAATACCTATTTAAATCATTGTTACAGGGTGCGGATCAGGATTGCGTTCAAGTCCTGGATATCCATGCGGATTCCTGCTTCCTTGGCGCCTTCTTTGAGGTTCAAAAGGCATGTGGGGCAGGCGACAACCAGAACTTCGGCTCCTAGAGCCTTTGCCTCCTTGATGCGTTCGGATGCAATCTTCCTTGCCATATCCGGATAGCTTCCCAGGAGCGGACCGCCGCAGCATACTGCATTTTCGCGATTCTTTGTAAATTCCAGGAGCTCGAGTTCCGGGATGGCTTTCAAAATATCCCTGGGTTCCTCGTAAACCTCTCCGTGCCGCCCGATATCGCACCCGTCAAAATAGATCACCTTTTTCTTGAATGGTTTTCGAAACGTAAGTTTCCCCTGTTTTATCAATTGATCGAAGAGCTGAACCACGTGAAGGGGTTTGAAATCATCGGAGTAATTTTCCTTGAGCGCTTTGAAACATCCGGCGCAGGGAGTAATCACATATTCCACGCCGAGTTTTTTCCATTCCTGCTTGTTGCGTGCGATCTGTTTTTCCGCTTCCTGTTTTGCGCCCATGCGAAGAAGGGGATCGCCGCAGCATTCCTCGCGATCACCCATCATGGTGAAATCGATTCCCGCCTGTTTCAGAATGCGGATCACGGCTTTGCCGATGCGGCTTTGGGCATAGGATATGGCGCAACCGGCATGGAGGAGGTATTTTGCTGGTTTTGGCTGGCGAAGTTCCGGGGGAAGCCATGCGCCGCGTTCTTTTTTTGTCTGGGCAAAGGGATTGCATTCATCCTTGATGCTGATCCTTACCTGGTCCTGTGTATCGGGGAGTTTTTTCCCCTTGGCTAACATGGCTGCCTTTGCCGCAAGGAGCATATCGTTTACAGGAACGCCCGGGGGGCAGCTAATGCGGCACGCATCGCACTGGAGGCAGGTAAGCAGGGATTCCTGCACTCCATCGGTGATGTCGATTTCCCCCTTGATCACTGCCTTGATCAGGCGGAGCCTGCCGCGTGCCACGCGGGATTCCTTTTGAGTAATCAGAAAAACGGGGCAGGTTTCCTGGCAATTACCGCACTTCATACATTTTACCAGCTCTTCGTTATATTCCGGAATAAAAGCCATATGTCACTCCCGATATTTTTAAATCCTGTTTGCTCAAACAAACATTTTGCCCGGATTGAGGATGCCATTGGGATCCAGGGCGAGCTTGATTTTTTTCATTACATCCAGCCCTTCGTCGCCCACTTCTTTTACGAGGAACTTTGCCTTGGTGGAGCCGATGCCGTGTTCACCGGAAAGGGTGCCGTCCAGGGAGAGCGCCAGGTCGAAGATTTCTTCGATTGCCTTTTCCACGCGTTCGAATTCCTCCTTATCGCGTTCATCTGTTAAAATGGTGGGGTGAAGGTTGCCGTCACCCGCATGGCCAAAGTTCCCGATCTGGATGTTGTATTTCTCGGCGATTTCAACAACGCCCCGAACCATGTCTGGGATACGGCTCCGCGGAACAGTAGCGTCCTCGAGAATCGTAGTGGGGCGCACACGAGCGAGCGCGGAAAATGCAGTTCTGCGCGCTTCCCATACCATTTCCCGCTCTTCTTCGGACGCAGCTTTATGCACCTTGAAAGCTTCGTTCTTTTTACAGATTTCTTCAACACAGGCGATTTCCTTGATTGCGGCTTCTTTGACTCCATCGGTTTCGATAAGGAGAAGGGCATCCGCATCGCGCGGCAATCCGATCTCTTTGAAATCCTCCACTGCATTGATCGTAATATGATCCAGGAATTCGAGCGTGGCAGGAACAACACCCGCTTTTATAATATCTGACACGGTTTGCGCCGCCTGGTTCATGTTCTTGAAAATAGCCATCATGGATTCCTTGTGTTCCGGAGCCGGGATAAATTTTAACGTGATCCTGGTGATAATGCCAAGGGTGCCCTCGCTTCCTGTAAAAAGCTGGGTTAGATTATAGCCTGTGGCGGTTTTAACGGTATGGGTTCCAGTGCTAATGATTTCGCCGGTTGGCGTTACAATATCAAGACCCATCACGTAATTTTTGGTGACCCCGTATTTCAGTCCCCGGAGTCCCCCGGCATTTTCCGCCACATTGCCTCCGATCGTGGAGGTTTTCATGCTGGCAGGATCCGGAGGATACATAAAACCCCTTTTATCCATCTCGTCATTTATAGTTTGTGTAATCACGCCTGGTTCAACGATCATGTAATAATCCGCTTCGTTAATTTCGAGAATGCGATTCAGGCGTGTAAGGACCAAAACGAGCCCTCCTTTAACTGGCACGCTTCCGCCGGAGAGTCCGGTTCCTGCGCCGCGGGGGATCACGGGCATTTTTGCCTGGTTCGCCCATTTCATAATTTGTGCAATTTCCTCTGCGGAACCGGGGAATGCAATTGCCTCCGGAAGGGATTCCTCAATTGTGGAATCATAGGAGTAACAGAGCCGATCCTCCAGGGAATCGGAAAAGTAGTCTTCTCCCACAAGTTCCCTGATATTTTTCAGGGTTTTTTCAAACATATTATTCTGCTGCATAATCCTTTCCCTCAGCTTTTCCTTTTTCCAGATCCTCGATTTCCTTTTGAAGCCAATCGAGCGCAGCCTGCCCTTGCATGAGGGCGGCTTTTTCCTCTTCGAACTTGGAGGGGGCAAGTGTAAATATCCAGCCATCTCCATAACAATCGGAATTAATGAGTGTGGCATCTCCCTCGAGATCGTAGTTTACTTCCACGATCTCTCCGGACAGGGGCGCCACGAGTTTTCCGATCCATTTTGCGGATTGAATTTTGCCGCACGTTTCATTCGCCTGGATTTCATCACCCTCAAAAGGAAGGTCTATGTAAGTAATGTCTCCGGCTTCCTTTTGGGCAAAGTCAATCATTCCCACCCGGACAAGATCGTCCTCCTCGATCTTCACCCAGCTGTACTGCTTGTGATAAAAAAGATCATCCGGCATTTCGTAATCTTTTACCTTTGCCATGACAGCTCTCCTTTTTAAGTTAAAATTTTCAATACTCTTTTGGCATATCCATTAATTGTTCATAAGTAAAAACGGGTCCGTCGATGCAAACATAATACTTGCCGATATTGCAGCGTCCGCATTTTCCGATGCCGCATTTCATGCGCATCTCCAGGGTGGTGACGATCTGGCTTGGTTTGAAACCCATTTTCGTGAGTCCCTGGAGAACGAATTTTATCATGATAGGGGGACCGCAAGTAACAGCCATGGTGTTTTCCGGGGAGGGGGAGATTTCGCCAAGCAGGGTGGGCACAAAGCCTTCCCTTCCCTTGTAATCCCCGGAAGCCTTATCCACGGTTTCCTCGTACTTTGCATCCTTTCTTTTTGCCCAGGATTCGAGTTCATATTTAAAAAGTAGGTCGCCCGGGCTTCGCGCTCCGTACAGGATTGTAATATCCTTGTAATCGGACCGGTTCGATTCATCAAGCATATAATTGATCAGGGAACGAAGGGGCGCGAGCCCGATGCCGCCTGCAATGAAAACCACGTTCTTCCCCTTGAAATCCTCTAAGGGAAAGGTGTTGCCATAGGGACCCCTAACGCCGATCACATCTCCCACGTTTAAATGATGGATCGCTGTGGTGACAACCCCCATGCGCTTGATGCAGAACTGGAGCCTGGGTTGTGTGGGGGACGATGTAATGGAAATCGGGGCTTCCCCGGCACCAAAGATCGAGAGTTCGGCAAACTGCCCCGGAAGATGTTGAAACTTTTTTTTGTGCTCGGGATTTTCCCACTCGAGTTCGAACGTGCGCGTATCATTGTTTGCGGACTCATCCGTGATTTTCACGATTTTCATGGGAAAGGATTTATAGGGATTAACAATTTTTTCTATTGGTTTTTCCTTTTTTTGAGTTTGTGTATTGCTCACGGGAACACCTCTTTTCCGGTTATTTTTTCGCAGGGGCGCGTACCAGTTCAGCCAATTTTTTTAAAGTTTCCCTGATATCCATGTTCACCGGGCATACTTCAATGCAACGTCCGCATCCTGTACAGGAGACAATTCCCTGGTTATCCATAAAATAGGAAAACTTGTGAAGCACGCGTTGGCGCATTCTTTGCCCGGCTTTTGTGCGGGGGTTGTGCCCTGAGGCGTGCATTGTAAACTTGGGAAACATGCATCCGTCCCAGGTGCGCACGCGGCATCCCAGCTCCTTTTTAACATCGTCCGTGATGTCAAAGCAATGGCACGTGGGGCATACAAAGGTGCAGGCGGCGCACCCGATGCATTTCATGGCGATTTCATCCCAAATCGCGGAATCGAACTCGTCGCCCAGGGTTTTGACGATTTCATCAATAGGGACGGGCTTGGTTGTAAATCCTGGAGGCGCTTCTTCAAGCTGCTTCAGAGCCTTTTCATCCTCCGATCCTGCTTCTGCAAGGTGTTTGACCAGGTTTTCCCCCTTTTCCGTGTTTACACGGATATAATAGCGATCCTCTAAAGGAACAAAAAACAGGTCTGCAACGTCGGAAGCAAGGCGATCGATTCCGAAAAAGTGACAAAAGCAGGTATCCGCAGGCTCTGGGCATCCCATACCCACGAGAAGGGTTTGCTTTCGCCGTTTGAGGTAATACACATCAATGTAAGATCCGGAGGCAAAGATTTTATCCTGTGCAGCGATCCCAGCCAGGTCGCACGAAGGCACGCCAAACAGCACGGTCTCTTTTTCCTTATCAAGTGCCTCGATCATCTTCTGGGTTCTCTTGTTGAAATAGAACATGACCTCGTTTTGGGGAAAGAAGACTTCCTTGGCGGATTTCCGGGGTTTCAGGAAATCCAGGTAAACATCTTCGCCCTTTTCCACGGATTCGTAAAGGCTGAAATCTTCCTTTTTCACCGGTGCGATCACCTGGGAGGTTTTCAGGAGATCATTGATAAATCCTGGGAGGTTTTCCCTTTTCAGGATTCGGTTTTTCATGGTTTTCTTTTCCTCGATAAAATACATAAAACTTCATGCGAAACACAGCATCCAGATCCGCCTTTGGCGGATCGTCGCTTCGCTCCGCATCTTGCATCCTGCATCTTGCCCCCTATCATTTGATGAAATCATTATAATCCTCGAGATTGAACGTAGAGAGAGCGGCAGGTTTTTCCGGGTCCATGCCGGCGCGGTGTTCGTACAGGTTCAAAATATCCTTATTGATCTTGGAATTAATGAGCTGGAGGTTAACGCCCATGGGGCACGCGCGAACACACGCGCCGCATTCGCCGCAACGCCCCGCTGCATGGAGCGCGCGAACAATATGGAAAATAAGGGTGTCCGAGAGATCCGACCCCTCCCCCACCCACCGGGGAAGGGTGCGCTCCACAAAGCATTCCTCGCAGTAACACATGGGGCATGCGTTCCGGCATGCATAACACCGGATGCATTTCTGCATTTCCGCTTTTATAATTTCCCATCTTTGCTCCGGGGTTTTCGATTCAAAATCGGAAAGCACATTACTTGATGGTTCTTTTTTTTCAATTTCCTTTCCCTCGCCGATCAGGGTATCGTAAAGAGGAGGAATCGAAATATCGCAAACCGCGCAAACAGGATCGAGGAGTGTTCCGTCCTTATCCAGGAGCCCGGGGCATGCAAAGGATATGATATGCAGCTGATCGCGTTCCACCTGTTTTTCCTGGATCAGGCTTAAAATGGTCCTGACATCGCACGGTTTGGCTACAATGGCAAGTTTGCCCTTCTGTTTAAGCCTTGAAAGGTAAATGGAAAGATTGTTTGTACAATGCCTGTTAAACACGAGTTTATCGGCACTTTCCGGTTTTTCGATAAAGATCGGCATGGTACGGGCGGGAAGCGACGAGGCGCCATACCCGATCACCATAGCCACCTCTTTGTTCTCGAGCAGCTTTTTTGCCGTGTTCCTTATTTCCTTTTCAAAATCGATCATTTTTTTCCTTTATTATCCTGCATTGTATGTTCCATTGAGCTGGCAAGCCCGGTTTTTTCATCTTCACGAGTAAGAAGGTTCAGGATATCCTCGGGGATATCAAGGGACTTGATCATTTTTTTTGCAGGTCCCAGTTTTTTTACAGAATCTGTAACCTCTTTTATCACCTGGGAAAAGCGTTCCCCTTCCGCAGCAGATACCCAGGAGAATTGAACTCTTCCCTCCTCCAAACCCAGGTACTCGAGGAGGTTTTTCAAAACCGCAAATTTTCTTCGCGCAAAGTAGTTGCCTTCCAGGTAGTGGCAATCCCCGGGGTGACACCCGGATACAAGCACTCCGTCCGCGCCATTTTGAAGGGCTTTTAGAATATAGAGGGGATCAACCCTTCCGCTGCACGGAACGCGAATCACCCGGATGTTCGGGGGATACTGGTATCTTCCGATACCTGCGAGGTCTGCACCCGCATAGCTGCACCAGTTGCACAGGAAAGCCACGATTTTGGGTTCGAATTCTTCCTTTTGCTGGTTTTGTTCCTGGTTTACCATATTTCCTTCTTTCCCAAGTTTCATAAAGCGCCGAGTTGCGCCAGGATTTCTTCGTTTGTAAACCCGCCCACATCGGGCGCGCCGCACCGGCACGAGGATGCGCAAATACCGCACCCCTTGCAAAGCGCGGCATTCACCACAGCCACGTTCTTTTCCTCATCCATGGTTATGGCTTTGTAGGGGCACATCTCGACACAGGTTCCGCACCCCTGGCATAACACCGGATCGATGCGGGAAATCTGCCCCATGGTTTCCAGTTCGTCATGGGAGAGAACCACGGATGCGCGGGCTGCTGCCGCCTCGCCCTGGGCAATGGCTTCATCAATCAACTTCGGAGCATGTGCCAAACCGCATAAAAAGATGCCCTCTGTTGCAAAATCCACGGGTCTCAGCTTCATGTGCGCCTCGAGGAAAAATCCGTCTTCATTCAAGGGCACCTTTAGCATCTGCGCCAAGCGCGCATTATCCGGATTGGGAACCGTGCCCATGCTCAAAACAAGATAATCCGCGGAAATACTGATATTTTTTTGGAGGATAAAATCCCGCATTGCCACCTCAAGGGCGCCGCCGGGGTTTATCCTGACTTCAGGGGGCGCATCGGAATCATACCTTAAAAACATAACACCCTGCTCCCGCGCCCTGGTATAATACGCCTCTTGAAAACCGTACGTTCTCATATCGCGATACAGGATGAACACATTGGCGCCGGGTTTTTGCTCCTTGATCAGAAGGGCGTTTTTTACTGCCTCGTTGCAGCAAACACGGGAACAATAGGGGTGCTCCTCATTCCGGGACCCGACACACTGGATCATGACAAAGGTGTCATCCCCTTCAAGCCTCTTTTCATGAAGGAGCGTTTCGAGCTCCCTTTGGGTGATAATGCGGTCCGATTCCCCGTAACGGTACTCGGTCGGCTTTTTTTCCATGGCGCCCGTGGCAACAATGACCACGCCATGCTCGAATTCCTCCTCTTTTCCATCAGAGGCAATTACAGTTTTGAAATTCCCGAGGAATCCTTCCAGGGATTGGATTTGCGCGGATTTAAAAACCTTTATATCGGGATCGTTTTCGATCTTTTGGATAGTTTCGCTTAGGAACTTTGCCGGATCGCCGCGCCGTAGGGTGTGATGGATATATCGCATTTGTCCCCCCAGCTCGGGTTCCTTTTCAACAATTGCCACGCCGAAACCCTGGTCTGCAAGCGCCAGAGCTGCGCTCATGCCAGCCATGCCCCCGCCGATTACGAGCGCGGCTTTTTTCACCGGGGTTTTTTGCCGCTCGAGCGGAGCCAGGTAATTGGCTTTGTAAACCGACATCCTCACAAGGTCCTTGGCTTTTTCCGTAGCTTTCTCCGGAAGCTGCATATGCACCCAGGAACATTGATCGCGGATATTTGCCATTTCAAAAAGGTAGGGGTTAAGCCCGGCTTCTCTCAGGGTTTCCTGGAACAGGGGTTCATGGGTTCTGGGGGAACAGGAAGCCACAACCACCCGGTTTAAATTGTATTCCTTTATAATATCGCACATGATTTCCTGAGTATCCTGGGCACAGGTAAAAAGATTTTCACCTGCATAAACAACGCCGGGAAGCGTGGCTGCATATTTTGTAACAGAGGGCACATCCACCACGCCCCCGATATTGATTCCGCAATGGCACACGAACACGCCGATCCTGGGCGATTGGGCGCTGACATCGATTTCCGGGGGATAGAGTTTTTCCGTTGTCTGTGTGCCGCGTGCGGAAGCCAGGAGGCGCTCGGCACGCACAGCAGCGCCCGAAGCCTGCATCACGGTTTCCGGAACATCCTTGGGACCCTGGAATGCACCGGCAACGTAAATTCCCTCCCTCGTGGTTTCCAGGGGATGAAACTCCGGGGAATCGCTAAACCCGTAACGATTCAGTTGAATATCAAACACAGCAGCCAGCTTTTCCGCATCCTTCGGGGGATTAAGCCCAACGGATAAAACCACCATGTCGAATTCTTCGGAATGAAGAATACCGTCTTCGGATTCGTATTGAATCACGAGGCTTTTCGTTTCGGGATTCTGTTCTATCCCGGAAATCCGGGAACGCACAAACCGCACCCCGTATTCATCTTTTGCGCGTTCGTAATAACGGTCAAAGCCTTTTCCGTAACATCTCATATCC
>Ga0180438_10010033_pt1 | contig 11671 bp, 8 predicted proteins | sample SS_ome_12_FD_132455 | JGI IMG/M metagenome (GOLD analysis project Ga0180438, IMG submission 132455) | Hypersaline lake sediment archaeal communities from the Salton Sea, California, USA - SS_3_D_2 metaG | ecosystem: Environmental > Aquatic > Non-marine Saline and Alkaline > Hypersaline >...
GCCGCTTGCGGCGCCGCCTCGCCGTGCAGATGCCGGATGTTTGCCATGTGCGTGTACAGCCGGCTTATCGGCAATCTGTTGCTCGTGTGCGGCGTGTCGCCGTAGCCGAACTCCAGCGGTTCCGGGTCGGCGGCGATCCAGTTCCAGATGATGTAGTTGGCGAGCATTGCGCTGCCGGGCCAGTCCGGAGCGATATTCTCGCCGGTAGCCGACAGCAAGGTGTAGAAGAAATTCTGCTCCGCCCAGGGATAGGCGCCGAATACGTAGCCGAGCGTCGACGAAGCTCCGCCGCCGTCGTCTCCGCGGGCCTTTTTGCGATATTCGAGCAATTTTCTATTCTCATCGTGACCCCAGACGATCCACTCGTTGACCAGTTCCGTTTCGATGCCGGCACCGTAAGCCGTGCAGCCTATGAACCAGAGGCAGTTCCTTACGCCGTAAAAGCCCGTTGTGTAGCCGGACATATTCTCGCGGTAGATCGAGGGCCGGGCCTTAACGACTTTGTCGATGACGCGGATGAGACGGGACATGTAGCTTCGGCGCTCGGATTCAGTAAAGTCGTTGTACAGCCAATCCCAGGCTAACGTGGCGTGAACGCGCGAGGTCGAGTACCAGTTGACCGATTTCTTCTGCTCGAAACAGGCTTCGTAAAAGCTCAGACTTCTCTCAAGACATATTTTGGCAATTTCCAGATATTGCTTGTCGCCGGTCACTCGAAAAACAAATGCGGCGCACGCCGCCTGCGGCCCCATCTCTCCGGGCTTAGAAGCATCGAGCGACTGTCCATTGAGTCTGTCGACGCGATTTTTTATGTTCTCGTACCATTTGCGCTCGGTGCCGAGAGCCCGCTGCTTAACCTTGGGCCACGTGTCGGCGTTGAAGAAGAGCCTCGGATGGTCGCTACGGATTTTCGCGGTCCAATTGGGGAGCTGCCGGGCATGGGCGGCTGAAAAGACCAACAACACAAGTGCCATAGCAGAGACTTTGAGGTAACCAAAATTCATAGAATGTTCTCCTTCCATTTGTCTCCCACTTGTGCAGAGCTATTGATCAGTCGGCTAAAGGCCACTTTGCAGTCTTACAAATTCGTTAGGGTGGAAGCGTCAAGCGCAGCTTGGGGATGGCTTCTCTGACATTGGCCATCCCCATCCCGATAAACGAAATCGGGATGAGGCTGCCACCCAATCACGAAAGAACAGTTCAAATTCGCACGCTTGACACATTATCAGTTCAGGCTCGTGTCGTATCACAAATCCAACGCATCTATTTAAGTAAGGCAGGGTGGGCCTTGGCCCACCGATCCTAAGGTGGTGGGGCAAGCCCCACCCTACAGTTTCGTTACTACCAGAACGAAACTTTCATTTTAGCAGAGTAAGCTTGACGGCGCGCACGTCCATGACTTGCTTACCCGGTACATTCAGTGCCCGCAAAGTTAAAAGACCGCGATCCTTTTCCAATCTAAACTTACCGAGTCGAAGCGGCCGAAAATCTTTGACAAACGATTCGCTGCCGCGGTCACAGCGGTCGAATTCCGCCCCCACCAGCGGCGGATCGTGCGGCACGGTTACAGTCGCCTGCGTCCGGCTCTGGCCGAAGCTGAGCTCTACAGTCGAACCGACATCATCCGGCGGGCACGTGTAATACACAACCGCCTCGTAATCTCCTTTGTTCGCCACCTCGATATCCCACGTAATTCTGTCCTCGGCGCTGCTCCAGCCTGTGAAAAAGGAACAATTTGGGGCTCTGGCGCTTCGGCGGACGCTTCCGTGCGGAACTCCATCGCGCGCAGGCAGAAAAGCCGCCGGAAATTCTGAGTATCCGACCGGGAAGGGTCTGTCGTCTTTTGCAATGCCGGGCAGCACTTCTTCTTTCCAGCGGGCGACCGCTTTTCTCAAACTCTCGGCGGCCTGCGGCCTGTCTTTCGAGAAATCGTGGTTCTGCATCGGATCGGTCTTCATATCAAAGAGCTTGCCGGTATAGTCAAGCCGATATCGCTGCGTGCGCACGCTTACCCTGCCCCTCTGGTTCGAGAAGATCATACGATCTTTCCAGCTTTTGCTGCTTGCCATAAGGAGCGGCTTGACGCTGATTCCATCCAGCCGTTTGGTGCTAATGACCTGAATCCCCGCCATGTCGGCGAGTGTCGGCAGAAGATCTATCGCGGCGGCGATCTGTGGTATCTTCCTGCCCGGTCTGATACGCCGGGGCCAACGTACAATGCAGGGCACCCGCAGGCCGCCTTCATCGGTCGAACCCTTTCGGCCTTTCATGCCGTCGTTCCACCGCCAGCTATTGGGCCCGTTGTCGCTGAAGTAGATGACGATGGTATTGTTGGAAAGATTCAACTCACTGAGCTTTCTAAGAACCCGTCCCACGTTCCAGTCGATATTCTCGCACATCGCCAGAGCGCAACGTGTCTTGTCAAGCTCCTCCTTTTCCGGATCGCGGTTGCGCATTTTCAGCGGATTATCTTTGTGTTCATCGAAGAAACGGTCGGGCACCTGCATCGGCGAGTGCGGTGTATTATACGGCAGATAGCAGAAGAACGGCCGCGATCTGTTTCGCTCGATGAATTCAATAGCGTGATTGGTCAGATCGTCGGTGATATATCCTTTTCCTCTGACGATTTCTCCGTTGTGTTCGAGGATCGGATCGAAGTAATTGCCCCAGTGGCCCGAGCAGAAGCCGTAATACTCATCGAACCCGCGCGCATTCGGATGGTACGGATACTGGGTGCCGTTATGCCATTTGCCGAACGCTCCCGTGGCGTATCCGGCCGTTTTGAACGTGTCGGCTATTGTCTTTTCGTCGGTGTTCAGCCGCTCGGCGCCGGTTGTTACTCCGCGGACGCCGCCGCGAGGATGGTATCGCCCGGTCAGGAACTCGGCACGCGTCGGCGCGCAGACGGCGCATACGAAGAAGCGGTCGAACATAGCCCCGTCGCGGGAGAGGGAATCGATGTTGGGCGTCTCAAGATTGACGTTGCCGTGGAGGCTCAGATCGCCCCAGCCCTGATCGTCGGCCAGAAAGACCACGATGTTGGGCTTGTTGCTTGCCGGCAAGGGCTGCCCTCGCACCGCTGCGGCCGCTCCCAACGCGCCAATACATGCACTTCTCAGAAAACCCCGTCGCGTCAATTGTAAATTCTTCATGTCAGTTCTCCTCTTAGTCATTACAATGTGCCTGGAAAGATCATAAGGTTTGTCGGGGCAAAGCACAACAGCTTTCTTACGGTCAGGTAACAACTACCTGTACGGGGAATATAGAATTTTCCGTATCCCAGGCCCTCATATATAGCGAATTGTCCGCAATTGATTGCCTTACTGTGACCGGCGGTAGTATGTCATGGCCTCGGGAACCAGGTCTTTTAGCTTTTGGATTCTTGTTTCGGGGGCCGGGTGGGTGCTGAGGAACTCCGGCGCCGCAGAGCCCTTGCTTTGTGCGGACATTCTCTCCCAGAAAAACGGGGCTTCTTCGGGATTGTAGCCGGCCATCGCCATAAATATCAGCCCAAGGTGGTCCGCCTCGCTCTCGTGGACTCTGCTGTAGGGAAGCAGAAAACCAACCTGCGACCCGACTCCGTAAGCCGACATGAAGATACTCTTGGTCTTCTCGGGGTATTTATCCATCGCTGTCGAGAGAGCTATGCTGCCCATCTGTATGACAAGCTGTTGGCTCATCCTCTCGGCCCCGTGCTTGGCAAAGGCATGTGCGATTTCGTGGCCCATCACTACGGCCAGGCCGGTCTCATCCTGCGCGACCGGCATAATTCCCGTGTAGATAACAACTTTGCCCCCGGGCATACACCAGGCATTGACGTTGGGGTCATCTACGAGGTTGAATTCCCACTCGTAGCCTTCCAATCGGTCCTCAATGCCGTTTTCGACGGCGTAATTCTCCACGGCTCTCTGGATCCTGCCGCCTACGCGTTTTACCATCTGAGTCTGTTCGGCATTCGTGCTGAGCTTGTTCTGAGAGAGAAATTCATCATAAGCATCGAAGCTCATCGAATTCATCGTTGTGCTGGGCACAAAATTGAACTGCTTTCTCCCGGTGATCGCGACCTCAGAGCAGCCGGCCGCCAGCAATGCAAAAACACACAAAACCAAAAGTCTCGACATAAAGGCACGTTTCATAGCATACCGTCCTTTCCCAATACACAGGGTGGGGCCTGCCCCACCGCCATTGATCGGCATAGAAAAACCTGACATATAGTTAAGCTTACATATCCAGATTTAAGCAGACAAGTTCGTTTTGTTACAAGTGTTTTTTCAGTGGTCAATCACTTTTCGTTGATTTCAGTCTTGATTTCGTTCAGCAGATTTATTGCTTCGATGGGAGTCAGGTTGTTGACGTCTGTTGAGGCGAGCTTGTCGAGAACGGATTTGTGTTTCTGAACGAAAAGACTGTCGCTGTCGCGCTCTTTCGTCTTGTGACGGGCCAGATGTTCGCCCGTAGCCTCCTTTTGGAACGTGCTTTCGAGTTCCTCCAGGATTTCTTTCGATCTTTCCAGAATCGTTGCCGGGACTCCGGCCAGCTTTGCCACGTGGATGCCGTAGCTCTTGTCGGTGCCGCCGGGCAGAATCTTGTGCAGGAAGACAACCTCGTCCATCCACTCGCGCACGGCGACGTTACAATTTTTCACATTCTCGAACAGCTCTGACAATTCGGTCAGCTCGTGATAGTGCGTGGCGAAAAACGTCCGGCACTTGAGCTTGTTGGCGAGGTGCTCGGTGATCGCCCAGGCCAAGGACAGCCCGTCATAGGTGCTCGTGCCGCGTCCCACCTCGTCGAGAATGACCAGCGATCTGTAAGTTGCGTTGTTGATTATGTTCGCCGTCTCTGTCATCTCGACCATGAAAGTGGACTGGCCGCGGACCAGTTCGTCAGAAGCACCCACGCGGGTGAAAATCCTGTCAACCAGGCCGATCTCGGCTTTTCTTGACGGGATGAATGAACCGGTCTGCGCCATCAGTACCAGAAGTGCAACCTGGCGTATGTAGGTGCTCTTGCCGCTCATGTTGGGGCCTGTGATTACGAGAATATCGCCGGACTTGTCACCCAGTTCGACGTCGTTCGGCACAAATTCGGCGCCGAGCGATTCGGCAAGAACCGGGTGCTTGCCCTCGTGGATAATTAGCTCGCCGCTGTCGGTGATCTTAGGCCGAACGTAGTCTCGCCGCATTGCCAGGTATGCGAGAGCGGCCAGGCAATCGCACTGGGCGACGGTCTCTGCCAGAGCCTGAAGCCGGCTGATGTACTGAGCAGCCTGCCGGCGGAGCTGGTCGAAAAGCTGCTGCTCCAGCTCGAGCGCCTTTTCCTCGGCGCTGAGCGCCTGAGTCTCGTACTCTTTCAACTCGTCGGTGATGTAACGCTCGGCGTTCTTTATGGTCTGCTTGCGAACGTAGTCGGCGGGGACTTTATCAGCCGAGGTGTGATTGACTTCGATATAGTAGCCGAAGACCTTGTTGTAGCCTAACTTCAGGTTCGTGATTCCCGTCCGTTCGGCTTGTTCCCGCTGGTAATTTTGCAACCAGCTTTGGCCGTCTTTGGAGATCGAGCGCAACCGGTCGAGCTCTTCGGAAAAGCCCTCTCTTATTACGCCGCCGTCGCGCAGATGTGTCGGCGGCTCGGGCACGATCGCGGCTTCGAGCAGATCGGCCAGTTCGTCCATGCTGTCGCACTGACCCGCCAGTCGTCTGAGCAGCTCGGCGCCGAATCCTTCCAGTATCTCTCGCAGCAACGGTATCTGCCGCAATGTCGCCGCCAGGGCGACCATATCTCTCGGCGATGCGCGAAATGTGCTGATCCGGGCTGCGATTCGCTCAGTGTCGAAAACGTTGGACAGCAGCCTGCGGATGTCGGTTAGCTTGTCGCCGGCGTCGGTGATTTCCTCGACGGCGTCCTGCCGCTGTTCGATAGCGCTAAGATCGCAGAGCGGCATACAAAGCCAGTTGCGAAACTTGCGGGCACCCATGCCGGTCATCGTCTCGTCGATACATTCCAGAAGCGATCCTTTGCTGCTTTCGGATCGGATTGTCCTGAGTATCTCCAGAGATCGCAGCGAGGACGGATCGATCTGCAGGAAGTTCTGTTGATTGATCTTCTTGAGACTCTGAATATGTCCGAGCGTGGTTTTCTGCGTTTCAGCAAGGTACTCGATAATCGCGCCCGCCGGGGGGATAAGGTCGTCGTCGTTATCGTCGATGCCGAAGCCTTCGAGCGTGGCGGTTCCGAAATGCTTGAGCAGGCGCTGCTTCGCCTGATAGGGATCGAAGTACCAGCCGGGGCGCTCGGTGACGATGGCGCTGGTCAGTTGTGTGATGTCTCTGGTTAGCTTTTTCGTCTCGGCCTCGAACAGCTCGCCCCGCCTGTCGGCTAACAGGCACTCGGCCGGCGAGAGACGCAGCAGCTCATCAAGCAGCTTCGCTTCCGGCAGTTCCTGAACGAAGAAGTGTCCGGTGGAAATATCGACCCAACTGACGACCGCCTGACTTCTCGTCCCAAGGCTGACGGCACAGAGAAAGTTGTCCTCCTTGGCGTTGAGCAGCATGTCGTCGGTGAGCGTGCCGGGCGTTACGATGCGAACGACGTCGCGCTTAACGACGCCCTTAGCGGTCTTGGGATCCTCGACCTGCTCGCAAACAGCGACGCGATAGCCGGCCTGGAGCATCTTCTTGACGTAACCGTCAACGGCGTGGTAAGGCACTCCGGCCAGCGGGATAGGATTGGCCCCTTTGCTCCGGCTTGTCAAAGTCAATCCGAGGACCTTCGAGCAAATCTTGGCGTCCTCGTAAAACGTCTCATAGAAATCGCCCATACGGAAAAACAGTATACAGTCCGGGTGCATCTGCTTGAACTTATGAAACTGCTTCATCGCAGGCGTTAGTTTTTCAGTTTTTGGGGCCATGGATGCAGATTATACACATACGGGCGTGTTTAACAAGTAAGGCGTTGAAGGGATTCTTCTTGTAGGAACCATACAGGATATGTAGAATTGTGTATATATAAACGATACTTGCGGATTATGAAAAATGGCAAACAGATCGAAAGATTGGCTGGCTCAGGCCAAGCGGGATTTGGACCACTCAGTCAACTCCTGCGACAATGGCGATTTCGAGTGGTCCTGCTTCAGTTCTCAGCAGGCGGCGGAAAAAGCAGTCAAGGCGGTCTTTTTGCACCTGCACGGCGAAGGCTGGGGACATTCGGTATTTGGATTGCTCAGAGCCATCTGCGACAAAATAACAGTGTCGCCCGACCTGCTGGAATCCGCCAAGATTCTTGATAAGCACTATATTCCTACGCGGTATCCGAACGGCTTTGACAGTGGAATGCCCGGCGATTACTACACCGAAAAAGAGGCTCAAGAGGCGATCAGCCATGCAGAAAAAATCATCAGATTCTGTGAAAGTCACATTTGCGGATAAAGATAAAGTCTTCCGTCAATTACGTCGATTCGTAGCCGAGCTTAAGCGAACTCGGCCGGAAGTCGAGAGTGTGGGAGTGTTTGGCTCTTACGCCACCGACACATTCGGCCCGGCCAGCGACGTTGATCTGTTGATAATTCTGCAGCATAGCGGCAAGCGATTCCTGGATAGAATGCCGGATTTCATTCCGGGCAATCTGTCCGTAAGTTGTGACGTATTTCCTTACACCAGCGAGGAAGTCGAGAAGATGAAACGCGACGGCAGTCATTGGATTCGACACGTTCTCGACGAGGCAGTCTGGCTTTAATATGTGATTATTGAAAACACTGTGATAGAGAACAGCCAAATATTTGAGCAATCATAAGTTGTCTACATCCGGCCACTGATTAGATCAGTAATGATTGAAACGGCTTGCCGCTTAGATTCAGCTATAGTCAGTCGGTCGAGCAGATCATTTTGGCGATGCGTAAAGCAGACCGATTGCCTTAGGTCGAAGTTTGAAGTGCCTGTCTTTTGCCGGATGTTCTCTGTTAATTCTTCCATCCCCATACCTTCTTTGGCGCTGGTCCTTACAGCCTCTGACAGAAAGTCCGGTAACATGCCGACGTCCAGACTGCCTGGCAGGTCGGACTTGTTCAGGACCACTATGACCTGTTTGTCGGAGATTCTGTCGAGGAACTCATTATCAAGTTCATTCGTTGGCTCGCTGGCATCCAGAACGAGCAGTACAAGATCGGCCTGCTCCAGAATTTCCGCGGTCTTTCGACGTGTGGCTTGTTCAATTGCCAGCTCGGAGACGGACAGATCCGCGTTTAGCCCAGCAGTGTCGATCAGCGTTACCGATAGGGAACCCGCCCGACACTCGGCTTCGACCCAGTCTCTGGTTGTGCCTTTGATGTCGGTGACGATTGCTTTTTGCCGGCCCGCTAAGTAGTTGAGCAGCGTGCTCTTGCCGCTGTTCGGCGGGCCCGTCAGGACCGCCGTGCAGCCGTAGATTATGAGTCCGGCAGCCTTAGAATTTTGCAGTATCCCTGTGGTCTCAGCTTTGATCTTATCGAGAGAAGCTCCCTCCATGCCGTCGAGCCAGCTTTGTGCCGTCTTATTAAGTCCTCCGTCTATTTGATTCGCTATCAGTTTGGTGCCATCAACGGTCTTTGCTCTGGCCTGGGCAAGCCTGGCTTCGACTGCAATTGTGTTGAATTGCCCTTTTGCGGCAAGAGTTTCGCCCAGCAACTGCTCGGCAGTGACCAAGTGTGCTCCGTGTTTGCAGAGCAACTCCATTATCATCTCAACGATGAGCGGATTGCCGTGGCAGTGTATTGCGAAGTTCTCAGGGCCTTCGCAGCCAATTGTAACCTGATCGATTACCTCTGTCCCGTCGGTAATAGTCCCTATCAGGATTCGACCTGTCTCAAAATTCGTCGTTCCCGCACGGGCGGGCCTGAATAATTCTCTTATGACGGCTTGTGCCGAATCGCCGAAAACTTCAACGGTCGATATAGCGCCAACACCCCTGCCGGTCATTAATGCAGCGTGAATAGTCATAGGCTATCGAAAAAACATGTGGGCGCCCTTACACCGTTTTTTGTGCGAGATGCTTTTTGTAGGCCAGGACGATACCCTTGACGACCAGACTGGGAACGAATGAATCAACAAAGTTGCAGTCGTCCTTGATCGTTTTCGCACCGGCGCCGGTGATGACGGTTTGGGGCCATCTGCCGATTTCCTCGGCGTAACGTCTGATGATCTCCTCCAGTGCTCCCACGGCTGAATAATATAATCCGCAGTTAATCGCATCGGCTGTGTTCTTGCCGTACGGCGCATCCGGCTTGCTGATTTGGGTCTTAGGCAGTTGGGCGGTGTTCTGTTGAAGCGTCTTGGCGCTTATCTCGAAGCCCGGGCATATAGCGCCTCCGAGAAAGACGCCGTTCTGGTCCACCAGATCTATCGTTATAGCCGTGCCGAAATCGGCAACGACCACTGCATCTTCGGTTACGGCGTATGCCGCCGCGGCCGAGACCACCCTGTCGGTGCCGACTTTGTCCGGCTCATCCACCCACAGACTCATCGGAAGCGGGATATCTTCGCCGATAACGCTGATCTCTTGGCCGAGCTCATCGGCCGCGATCCTGCGAATCAGTTCGGTCCAGGCCGGTTTCACGCTGCTGACAACGATCGCACCGTTGCGTTTTTCCTCCGTCGAGCCTTCGACAAGAGGTATCTGTTCCCAGGCACTCTTGAGGTGATCGGCCAGCTTCGACCCCGACTCGCCGGGGATTGACGTGATAGACTTTTCCTCGTCCTCGAGGTAGAAGCCTATGTCAATATTCGTATTTCCAATGTCTATTGCAACAACATTCATAATTGATGACTCAAGGTCCGCAAATATAGTATAATCTTTTACCCGTTTCCTCGCAGAAGTCAAGACCAAAACGCTGCCGGTCGCCGACAAGAGCGACATTCTCAGTCCATCTGCCTTCCTGAATCCGGCCCAAGATTGCCTGCAACACCGACGTTCGGCGGCTTTTGAGGTTGACTTGCGAGCAAATCACGCTAAAATGTACTGCTCGTATCTCGGATGAGAGAGTTTCTTGAGAAAGTCCAGACGAACTAAAGAGCCTGACAAGGAGACAATAAGTGGCCTACAATTGCGTTGTACTGGTAAAGCAAGTGCCTGATACAAAGAGCATTACGGGCGAGGCGATGAACGACGACGGCACCGTCAAGCGCTCGGCGCTTCCGGCGATTTTCAATCCGGAAGACCTCAATGCCCTGGAACTGGCGCTGCAAATCAAAGAGAAGCACGGCGGGCATATAACCGTCATTACGATGGGATTGCCGGCCGCGAGTGCGGTTCTTCGCGATTCACTGTACCGCGGGGCCGATGAGGCAATCCTGCTGACCGACCGAAGATGTGCCGCAAGTGATACGCTGGCAACCAGTTACATTCTCAGTTGCGCGGTCAAGAAGATCGACTATGACATAGTCCTGTGCGGCAGGCAGGCGATCGACGGCGATACCGCCCAGGTTGGCCCTCAGTTGGCCGAGAAACTCGGAATTACACAGATCACATACGTAGAAGAATTGGAAGACCTGAAGGGCAAGACCATCACGGCCCGCCGAAACATCGGCAACGGCTGGCAGAGAGTCAAAGCAACCCTGCCGGTCCTGCTGACGGTAGTTGGCGATGCGAACGAGCCAAGAGTCGCCGCGGCCAAAAAGATGATGAAGTACAAAAACGCCTGCACGCAAATCGAGATCGAGCAGAGGATTAAGACTGAGAATCCCGACGCAGTCGAGGCCGAACTCAAAGAGCTGACCGAGCACAGGTGCAGCAAGCTGGCGAAGTCGGGTTCGCTCATGAAGCAATTAGACCTCGATGACATCAAGGCCGACCTGACCTGGTGCGGCCAGAGCGGATCGCCAACAAAGGTCCATCGCATTCAAAGCGTCGTCCTGGCCGCCAAAGAAAGCAAAGAAATCGAGCCGACCGAAGAGGCCATCTCAGACATGATACACGATCTGATCGACGACAAGATCATAGCATAGAGACACCGGTGGGGCAAGCCCCTTCGTACGAAATACGACATACGAAAAACGAGCGACGAAGAAATGATAGATGTAAATAGAAAAGGTGAAGTTTGGGTTTTTGCCGAACAGCATAACGGGCATTTAGAAGACACGCCGATCGAATTGATGAGCAAGGCCCGGCATCTTGCCGACACGCTCGGCGTAAAATTAGCGGCGGTCCTGCTGGGCGACGGCGTCAAGAGCCTCGCGACGCAGCTCGTACATCGCGGCGCGGACAAGGTTTACGTGGTCGAACATCCGCTGTTGAAAGACTACCAGACCAATAGCTATGCAAAGGTAATGTACGACCTGATCCACAAGCACGAACCTCAGATCGTGCTCTACGGAGCGACGGCTACCGGCCGGGACCTGGCGCCGCGAATCGCCAGCGCCATTAAGGCCGGCTTGACCGCCGACTGCACCGATCTGCAGATAGGCGATCATACAACAGTCAAAGACAAGAAGGTTCACAAGAATCTTCTGTTCCAGATCAGACCGGCCTTCGGCGGTAATATCGTCGCGACGATCATCAATCACAACCGTTGGCCCCAGATGGCGACCGTTCGAGAGGGTGTGATGATGATGCCCGAATCCGATGAAACGCGCAAGGGGAAGATCGTCGAGGAGAAAATTCAACTCGCTCAAACCGACCTGCCGCTGGAAATTCTCGATGA
>Ga0180438_10010034_pt1 | contig 11670 bp, 11 predicted proteins | sample SS_ome_12_FD_132455 | JGI IMG/M metagenome (GOLD analysis project Ga0180438, IMG submission 132455) | Hypersaline lake sediment archaeal communities from the Salton Sea, California, USA - SS_3_D_2 metaG | ecosystem: Environmental > Aquatic > Non-marine Saline and Alkaline > Hypersaline >...
CACTGGGGCGGCCGGGAATGGAGCATGGGAGGCGAACTGACACCCCGTGACCCGGTCAGTTTTTACCACGTCAGCAAGGTGCAGGACACATTCAACATCTACGAGGCGTGCAAATACTGGTGGTTGCGTTCGTATGACATTATGCAGGGTGTCATTTACGGCGTGCACACCGACCAGGTGGCGGCCGACCCTCGACTCCGTACCCGCTTCGATATTGATGAGTGGTTCGGGACGGTCATCAACCGCTTCGTGGCCCAGGCGGTGGTCGGCATCCCGCTGACCATCTACGGTGCGGGGGAGCAGATCCGTGGCTTCATCGGCTTGCAGGATGCCATGCAGTGCATGACCCGGCTGATCTGTTCCCCTCCAGAGCCTGGTCAGTACAGCGTGGTCAATCAGATGTCAGGCTATTGCAGCGTACGCGAACTGGCCGAGATCGTGGCGCGGGTCGGCTGGCGGGAGTTCAACCTCCCGATAAAGATCCAGCGCGTGGAGAACCCCCGGGTGGAAGCCGACCGGCACCCCTTTGAGCCCATCTATGAACGATTGCCCAACGAGTTCGGGTTCGCGCCCCAGGTCTCTCCAGAGGAAGAGATCTACCGTATTTTCGAACTCCTGATGCAACCGGAGATCAAGGCACGCGTCGAGCAGAAAAGGCACCTCATCCTCCCCAAGACTTGGTGGTCGGGGATGAAGCGCCAGGTAGAGACACTTGAAGTGTTGGATGAGAGCGGGATGCCAGAGGAAGAGGCGGGGGGAATGAAGGTTGTCCCATCTTATGTGGAGCATAGGGCCTAAAACGCAGCGCGTAAAATACGATGGGTTGCGCATTACGTTTGTGAGAGGTTAGAGCATGAGCCACCCCATACGCTTGACGGATGCCAACTTTGAAGACGAGGTGTTGCGTTCAGATATCCCTGTTCTGGTGGACTTTTGGACCTCTTGGTGTCCGCCCTGCAAGATGGCGGAGCCTGTCATAGCCGAGTTGACGGAAGAGTACGATGGGCAACTAAAAGTGGGCAAGCTGAACGTGGATCAAAACCCAAAAACCGCCCAGCGCTACCACATCATGGGTGTGCCGACCTTTGCCGTGTTCCACGCTGGTGAGATCACAGGTAGCAAGACGGGGGCCCAGTCCAAACAGCAGCTTTTGCACTTGCTGAGCGAGGTGCTCTGATCTATGTCCACATTGCGATGGGGGTGGAGAAAAGCGTTCAAGAGCTGGCCACCATGGTGCAGGAAGTGAACGGCGGCTCGGTTGAGATGCGCCACGGCCCGACAGGGCAGGGGGGGTATGCGGAAGAGCTATTCCATGATGAACAAAGTGCGCACAGCCCTAGGGTGGGAACCGCGAGTTGCACTATGTGAGGAGTTAGAGCTGACCTGGGATTGGTGCCGCCGGTGGGAGGGCAAGTGATAGCATGGGCACCCCCTCTGGACACGACACACCACTTGGCGAGTCGGTAGCACTGAAGTCAATCACAGGCTCTGCCTTCAGCATCGGCGCTTCAGCGGTGACGCTGGTCCTGGGATTTGCGCGTTCAGTGCTGTTGGCCCGGCTGCTGCTGCCGGAGCACTTTGGCGTGTTCGCGCTGGCCATGTTCTTTCTAAGCTTGGCAGCAAGGGCGCAAACTTTTGGTTTCAACGCTGCATTGGTACACCACGATTCCCATAGCAGAGAGGAAGTGGCAGCCCACTTTATTTTACGAGTTGGTACCGCTTTGCTTATCTGTCTGATCACAGTTGCTGTATCTCCACTACTCTCGCAGCTCTACCCAGGCCAGCCGCTGATGCCTCGGGTGATGCTTGCGCTGGCCGGATTGGAGGTGATCAAGGCAGTTAACTCTACGCCAATAGTGCTGCTCTCCAAACAATTAGAATTCAGGCGAATCGCTGTGCTCGACGTAGCGAGCTCAGCAGCAGCTCTGGTCGTAGCCACACTGATGGCATGGAGAGGGGCTGGAGTCTGGAGCCTGGTTGGGGAACAAGCCAGCGGGGCGATGGTTCGTTTCGTGGGCCTGTGGGCCTACAGCCGTCCCTGGTCTCCCCACCTGAAGACAAGTTGGTCGGTCATCAAGTCGTACTTCCAATTTGGCTGGTTCATGTTTCTTTCGTCCAACTTGAACCTCCTGTTGGACCGTTTCGATGACTTCTGGACTGGCACGGCCCTGGGCAGCACAGCACTGGGCTTTTACTCCAAGGCTTATGAGTTCGCCCACTATCCCCGCCGGGTGGTGGCCAATCCGGTGATCAGCGTTTTTTTTCCAGCCTTTGCCAAACTGCAGCACGACCGGCTGCGTCTCTCCAGGGCATACTTTCGAGTCTGCAGCCTGGTGGTGAGGGTAGGATTCTTGTTTGCTGGCGTCTTTGCCCTGGTCACCCCGGAATTCATTCATCTGCTTTTGGGTGACAAGTGGCTGCCAATGGCCTTCACTTTTCAATTGATGTTGGTCTACACGCTACTGGATCCCTTGCTTGTCATATCCAGCAAGTTGACTACAGCTCTAGGCGAACCGCAGGCCTTGACAAAAGTCAAGCTTGTACAGATGTTTTTCTTCGTGCCGGCTGTAGTGATGCTGGCCCACTTCTTCGGTATCAACGGCGTGGCCGTGGCCGCCGACCTGATGCTGGCCCTAGGTATTGTAAGCATTTTGCCCCGTGTGAGGCGCTACGTGGACTTCTCTATGTGGAAGATGCTGGGCTATCCGGTGTTGGGGTTGGCTCTGGCACTACCGACAGTACTGCTAGTGCAGACACAGCTTCATGACCTGCATGTCATATTTGCTCTGCTGTTCAAGGTTGTTGTGGCGACCGTCATCTATGGTACCGTCTTATTTGTGTTCGAGCGGGAGCAGTTGTTCAGCGCTGTACGACTTGTCTCCAGCTTGTTGATGCGCCGCACGCCAGCCTGGGTCAAATAGGAGGACAAGCACTGATGACAAACTCCTCAAGAAAGCTCAGGGTGCTCTATACCATACCGATGTTCTCGCAAGAATGTGTGGGGACGTATGCGCGTTTTCATGATGTGATTCATACATTGCAGAGGATGTACGAGCCGCCCTGGGAACATACCATTGTGCCCTTGCGTAGATATTACGGAGAGCTATCGCCCAGGGTGCTGTTCCAGGACGGCAATGCCTTTTTCCGCCTGCGAAACTATCTGTGCAACATTGCTAGAGCCAGTCGAGGGGCTGATATTGTCCACATTGTACAAGGCGATCTGATCAATTCATTGCCGCCTCTTATCTTGGTACCGCCTGATAAACCATTGGTGGCTGGTCCAAATTTGATGACGTTCTTCTATACACCTCACGTTGCTCCTTTGTTGATGCCGTCTGTTCTATCCCAAAAGGGATTGCTTTACAGGCTTAAGCTATCTCGACATTGGCGAAATAGGTCAGTGTTTGCTAATTGGTCTCCACTTTCCCGCAGATATTGCTTGGTGTTAGCGTTTAGCGACTATCACAAGGAGCTATATGCAGAGTCAAGAGTCGACATTGCAAAGATTGAAGTCTTACCAACGGGTGTACGTACTGATCTTTTCAACCCCGGAGGCACTCGTGACTCTTTGTTTTCACCTGAATCTCTGAGCATCCTATATGTAGCCGATTTGAGGCACCCGTTACTTAAGGGATTTGATGTATTTGTGGAGGGGCTGACGTATCTGGAGAGAGAGAAGATCCCGTTCCATGCATGGATTGTGGGAGGGACAGCTGATCAGATCAAGTGCCGGCTTCCAGTTTCCCAAAGCTGCCTCTCCTTCTTAGGGTACATACCCCGGTGGGGGTTAGCAAGATACTATCGCAGTTGTGATGTGTTTGTCAATTCATCTCGATTTGAGATGGATGGAACAACCTCTGTAGAAGCCCTGGCTTGTGGCACACCGGTCATCGGGACCGACATCCCCAGTTTTTCTGAAAAGAACCATCTGACCTTTCGTTGGGGGGACGGAGTGGACTTGGGGCGGAAACTCGAGGAGTTTTATGAGCATCAAGCTCGATTCAAAAAGAAAGCGTTGGCAGACGCTGAAACCTGGGACATTCGCGCTACTATCGAGAAGCTTCTAGGTATTTATGAGACACTTGCATAACGTGAAACTTGATATTGTGTTAATTGAGACATCTATTTATGCTTAGAGACGGTTCGGACTCGCGGATTCACTTTGTGGGCCAGGTCTCCAATGTGTTGGATTATCTGCAAGCTGCTGACCTTTTCGCCTCCCCCTCTTGCAGCGAGGGTATGCCCAACGCCCTGCTAGAAGCGATGGCCTGCGGCTTGCCCTTCGTCGCCACGCGGCTGGGTTGCATCGAAGAGATGGCCCCACCCGAACAACGGCCTTAACTGGTGCCCGTGGACGACGTCGACGCATTGGCTGAGGCCGTCATCGCCTTGGCCCACGATGCTGCCGTGCGCCGGGAACTCAGCGTTGCCGTTCGCCGGACTGTTGAGGCACGCTTCTCCCTTGACGCTGTCGCTGACCGATACGTGGAATTCTATCGTCACTTGCTGGAGGGGACTGATGCCCCAAATCATCGTACTGGGCCTTGATGGGGCCAACTGGCCGCTGGTGGAACCCTGGATTGAGGCCGGAGACTTGCCTAACCTGGCTGCTCTGCGCGAGGAAGCTGCCTGGGGTCCGCTGACTAGCCAACTCCCCCCGGTCACCTCGCCTAACTGGCGCTGCTATGCCACCGGCCGCAATCCTGCTAAACTGGGCGTCTTCTGGTGGGAGATCGTGGACCGGGAGCAACGTGCCATCCGCCATCCGACCGCCTGTGACTTCCACACTCGCCCCCTGTGGGACGAACTGGCCGACGCAGGCAAGCACGTGGCCGTACTCAACTTCCCCTCCGGCTACCCGCCAGCCCCCGTCCAGGGCGGCCGCTTCACCGCCGGGGGGCCGGGGGCCAAGGACACAGGCTTTGCCTTCCCTGCTGAATGGGAGGCTGAATTACGCGACAAATACAACTATCGCGTTCATCCCACCGACGTGTTGCGCAACGCCAGACAGGTGGAGGCACAGCTCCAAAAGATCCTGTCCCTTATGCAATCCCGTTTTGACGTTGCCTTCGACCTGCTGGACGAGGCAATTGACTTCTTGCACATCACGATCTTTTACATCAACGTGCTGCACCATTTCTGGTACCAGGGGCAGCCGAGTCGTGCTGGTTGGCAATTGATTGACTATAACCTGGGCCGTCTGCGCCAGATCGCCGCAGACGGTGGCTACAACCTGCTGCTGATGTCCGATCACGGCTGCGCGCCGGTGGATACCGTGTTCTTCGTCAACACCTGGCTGGCTCAGGAGGGCTACTTGGTGCTCAATCTGCCGGCCGCGACCGCACGTCTGCGCCGCTGGGGACTTGACCGAGATCGGCTTATCGGCCTAGCGCGTCGTTCGGGCCTGGCGCCGCTGCTACGCCGGCTGATGCCGATACGAGTCCAGCGAGCACTGCCCGGCGCCGATGGCACCTTTGACAAGGAAGCCAAGGCCGAGCGTATTGACTGGGGGCACAGCCTGGTCGTCGCCAGCGGGCAAGGGCTAATCTATGTGCTGCTGCCCCCGAACCATCCCGACTACGAACCGCTGCGAGACGAAATCGCTGCTAAGCTGTCCGCCCTGCGCAACCCCACTACAGGCCAGCCCGTCACGACCCAAGTGCTGTGGCGCGAGGAGGTCTACAGCGGCCCCTTCTTCGACCAGGCTCCGGACCTCATCTTCGAACAGGGACCAGGCGTCCACACCAGCGGAGGCGTTGGCCATCATCAGGTCTTTGGAGCGCCTCATAAGTGGGTCGCTGACAATGTGCCGGAGGGGTTGTTCTTGGCATGGGGGCGGGACTTTATCCCCCGGGGTCGTGTCGAGGGCACCCGCATCATTGATCTAGCTCCTACCATCCTGCACGTGGCGGGCGTGTCCATCCCCGAGGACATGGATGGATGCGTGCTCGGTGAACTGCTGTCCCCCGATAGTGAGGCGGCCCGCCGCTCCGTCACCTTCCGTCCCGCCGAAGCGCAAGCCAGTGCCGTCTACACTGCAGAGGACGAAGCCGGAATTGCCGCCCGGCTGACTGCGCTAGGATACCTGGACTGATGCACCCAGAAGCCATCACACCGCGCCTCGACATTCCCTCCGGTGCGCTGGTGCTGGAGGTAGGCAGTGGCCATCGCCCCCATCCACGGGCTGACGTGCTGACGGACAAGTATCTGGAGGATATGGAGCGGGGAGGCAGGCTGGTCATCGATCGCCCTTTCGTGCAGGCCGACGCGCAACAACTTCCATTCAAGCCTAGAGTGTTCGACTACGTGCTCTGCCGCCACGTGCTGGAGCACATGGAAGACCCGGACGCCTTCTTCCGCGAGATTTGTCGGGTGGGACGGGCTGGCTATATTGAAACGCCCAGCGTCATCTGGGAACGGTTGCATCCCACCCGCATCTATCATCGGTGGTACGTACTGGAGATTGACGGCGAGTTAGTCATTCTACGCAAGCCACCGACCCACACCCGCTTGCCTTTTGGCCGTCTGTTCGAGACGCTAAATACGTATAGCCCCGAATACCGGCTTTTCGTTCGCCGGTATGCTGACCTTTTCTACGTACGCCATCGGTGGCGCGGTGAGATCAACTATTGTGTTGAACCAACGGATGACGAGCGGCGTGCCTGGTTTCTGGAGTCTTGGGATGCGGTCAAAGTAGCCCGATTCGTGTCACCGCGTAGCCCGGGGCGGCAGGCGCTTGAGCTACTGGCGGGTGCGTTCGCGAGCGTATGGGGTGGCCTGCTGCGGCATCTGAGCAAATCTCGCTCTGCTTCGAAATATCACCTGGTTGATCTGGCAGCGTTGATGCAGTGTCCGGTGTGTTCGCACCAAGCAATTGAAATCGGTGAGGGACAGGCCATCTGTCCGGCCTGTGGCTGGCATACTCTCGTCGTGCTACCCGGATGAACGATGGCTAGCGTAATGCTGTTCACAAACACCATCGCACCCTATCGACTGCCAGTCTTTCAGCAACTGTCCCAGGCAGTGGACCTGAAGGTCCTCTTCGCCCAGGGACAAGCTAATGACCGCCGGTGGGAGATTCAGATAGAGGAGTACACCTTTCAATATATTGTCCTCTCTCATCGCACGTTGCGACTGGGTAGCGCGGTCCAGGTGGTCAACCCTGGCCTGCTGGCGCACCTGTTGCGTAGCAACTTTGAACTGGCGATCCTGGGCGACAACCGCCAGACGGCACTGAGCGGGTTGCTAATAAGTTGCATCATGTTGGCCCGTCGCCGCCCGCTGATGGTCTGGACAGGCATCACCCCGGGCGACGCCAAGATGGCGCACAGCAGTCGAGGCCTGCAACACCTGTTCGCGCGCTATCAGCGCTTGTTGCTTCGTCGCGCGTCGGCCATTGTGGCTTATGGGACAGCGACTTGCCGCTATCTGGTCGAACTGGGCGTCCCTAAGGATAGGGTATTTTCTGGCACCCAGGTCATGTCTGCTGGGCAGTTGCCTCCACCTGCAGCCGGTAAAGCCGCCCTTGGGCTGGCCGACAAGACGGTCGTTCTCAGCGTGAACTACCTTCTCCCGCGCAAAGGGTTGGATGTGCTGATCAGGGCTTTCCAGCAGGTTGCCGGCCCGGACGATGTGTTGGTGCTGGTGGGAAGTGGCCCAGAGGAGGATCACTTGCAGAGCCTGGCTGATGGAGACCACCGTATTCTGTTTCCTGGCTACCAGTCTGGTGTCCACAAGACGGCCTGGTACGCAGCGGCTGATCTGTTCGCGTTTCCCACGCTGCACGACCCGTGGGGCCTGGTGGTCAACGAAGCAATGGCTTTTGGCTTGCCTATCGTCGCCACGGACGCGGCTGGCTGCGCCCCTGACCTGGTACAAGACAACGGCCTGGTGGTGCCCGCTGGCAATGTAGACGCACTGGCCGCTGCCCTGGCGCAGTTGTTAACAGACGAGGCGCTGCGTTGCGAGATGGGGCAACGCTCACGGGCCATCATCGCTGACTACACGGTAGAAGCTGCCTGCAGTACCTTTCTGCGGGCTATCCATCACGCGTTGGAGAAGCGGTGACCATTATCCTGACCGGAGATGTGCACCAAGCCATGGGTTCGAGTGATCAGCGCTTCACCGACTGCAGCGAGGCGGCGCTGACGGTGGACTATGCCGAGATTGCCGCTCGCTACGGCGTGAAAGTAACCCTCTTTTTCACCGGCCGGGCCATCGTTGAAGACGGCGCCAATGCGAGAGATCTGCTGACGATGGAGCACATGGAAATCGGCGGCCACGGATGGGACGCGCTTCGGCCACAATGGTGGCATGGCTTCCTGAACCGGCTGACCGGCTCACCCCATGGCCCTCCCTGGTTACAGCGACAAATGGTTCGGTGTACCTGCGCCGCCATCGAGCGGTATACCGGGCGACCGGTGCGGAGTTGGCGCAACCATGCCTACCGTCACGACCAGCATACACCGGGCCTGCTGGCCGAGGCTGGCATCACCGTCTGGTCGGACAAAGTGCAACTCGAGCGCTATAACCCCTGTCGTCATCCAAGTGGTGTCGTGATTCTGTCCATTAACACACTCCCCGACCATGAGCATCTGTATCACGGCGCGCGCACGCCCGAATCTGTGGCTGCTGAGGGGCACAGCCCGTCCTATTCGCCGGACCTCTGGTGCGACCAGGTCTGCGCCCAAGTCGAGAGGATCGTCAGCGCCGGTGGGATTGCCACCATCTTGGCGCATCCCATTTGCATGAAGGTAGCCGATGACTTTGCCACCTTTGGGCGGCTGTGTGCTTTCCTCTCCAACTATCCGAGTTTGTTCGCCAGCGAGGCAGCCGAGCGATGATGCGCCCGATAATCATCACAGCCCTCTACCCGCCTGCTGTCGGTGGCGCAGCGACCTACTTCGGTGACATCGCGCCTGAGTTGGCCCAGCGCGACGATATTGAGGGATTGATGGTGCTGACTGAGCATATGCCAGGGCAGCCCCGTTGGTGGGCCAAAGGCAAACTGCAGTTGCTACGCTATCTGCCCACCCGCGTCAGCCGACCCCGACGCCGTTGGCTGGGCCATGCCGTGACCTACTTGCTGACTCAGATCTGGTTCGCGGCACACCTGCCCGGTCTCGTGCAGCATCACAGGGTAGGACTAATCCACTTCCACACCCGCTATCGGGGACGGCTGTTCTATGTCGCGCTGCGGCGCAGTGGTGTGCCGGTGCTGGCCGACCTGCGCGACAAGATGACCGATCCGGCGCGACTGATTGGCGTGGCTGACTGGCTGCTGTGCTGCGGTGAGGGCGTGCAACGCTTCGCCATCGAGGGGGGCTTTTCTGCTGAGCGGACGGTGCTGATCCCCATTCCCTTCACACCGCCAGAGATTCCATCGCCGGAAATGGTGTCGGAAGTCCGCCGACGCTACGGGTTGGGAGATGGGTCTTACTTGCTCTTTGTCGGTGACATCACGTGCAATAAGGGCGTCTATGACCTGTTGGAGGCCTATCGGCGTTGGCGGCTTGGTCATCCCCAGGTCCGGCTCGTCTTCGCCGGTCCCGACCGTGAGGGAGAGCGCTTTCTGAGCCAGGCGCGGCAGACTGCAGGAGTGATTTATCTAGGCCGTGTGCCGCATCGGGACGCGCTGGCCCTGATGCGCGGTGCCGAGATCGTGGTTCTGCCCTCCCGTTCCGAAGGATTGCCACGGGTGATCCTGGAAGCAGTGGCCCTGGGCACCCGCGTCGTTTGTCCACCGGGGATACCAGAGTTTGAGCGGCATTTGTCGCCCTTTGTGCTGCCAGGTGTGAGCGCAGAGGCAATTATGGAGATATTGGACCGTGTGTGGTCGCTGAAAAGCCCACCGTCTTATCCTTTATCTGGGCATAGCGTCGGTCGCGTTGTCGAGAGGTTGGCTCAGGTCTACTGCGACAGACAAGAAGGATAGCCACTTGAAACATAAATACTCGAGATGAACCTGGGGAAGAGTAAGAGATGGATGTTCCAGAACGCTATCAGCCGCCTGGATCAGGTTCGTGATACGCTGTATGGACGGCCATACCTGGTGCTGCTATCCATTGGCCTAGTAGCCATGTTGGTCTATTTAGCAGCCATTCCACTGCCGCGAGTTGATGGACAGCTCGTTGGCGGTGATGGCATATGCTATTATATGTATGTGCGCTCGTTCTGGATAGATGGTGACCTAAACTTCCACAACGAGTTCCTATACTTCTTCGGACACGGGGGCCGGACTATACCGGCCACAGGAATGGTGCACAACCAGTACGGCATTGGGTGTGGCCTGTTGTGGACCCCGTTCTTTCTCTGTGCTCATGCCGTGGCTGCCCTGTTCAACCTGATGGGCCTGCACACGCCTATGGATGGCTACAGCTATCTGTACCAGGCTACCACGCTGCTGGGCACAGTCGTTTACGGATTCCTGGGCATGTTGCTTAGCTTCCGGCTGGCTGCCAGGCTCTACCCGCGTTCTAGCGCCCTGCTGGCTACTGTGCTAATCTGGCTGGCGTCAAGTGTTCTGTACTACATGATCGCCGAGCCATCTATGTCCCACGCCAACGCTATGTTCGCCGTCGCACTCTTTGTTTACTACTGGTACAAGACTGGCCACGAGCGAAGCACAGGGCAATGGGCTGTGCTTGGCCTGCTGGCCGCGCTGATCCTTTTGATCCGTCTGCCTGATGTCACTTTCCTCATCATCCCGACAGTGGAGTCGCTCTACGTACTCTTCAAGATTCTTTCAGTGCAGGATTTCAAGAGGCTGTGGAAGCACATCTTGCATAATGTGACATTCTTGGGGACGCTGTTTCTTGGCTTCGTGCCACAAATGATCGCCTGGCGTATCGTGTTCGGTAGTTTTCTGGTGGGCGGGCGTCTCTATGGGCGCGGTGTTGGTTCCGACCAGTTTCACTGGTTTTCTCCGCGGATCCCCCAGGTTCTTTTCTCGGGTTGGCATGGGCTGTTCTCCTGGCACCCTATCCTGCTCTTTGCTGTCGTGGGTCTCATTTTCTTCCTTAGCCGCAAGAACAAGCTGCTGGCGGCCTGCCTGACTGCGGCCTTTGCAGCCGATCTTTACCTCATTAGCGCATGGCGTATCTGGTGGCAGGCGGCCGCCTTTGGAGGCAGAATGTTTATGAGTGGTGGTATTATCTTTGTCCTCGGCTTGACGGCATGGGTAGATTGGTTGAGGAAGTGGCGGGATTCTCTTTGGATCGAGTTCGTCGCGCTGGCGTTTATCGCCTGGAATGCTTTGTTCATGATCCAGTATCGCTTCGGCTTCGTGTCCCTGTGGGATCCACTGACTTTCCGGGAACTGGTTCTGGACAAGTTCATCCTGCCAATTTGGCTGCTCCAGAGGCTGTTAAGATGATCTCGACACTCGGTCCCATCGCGCTGGACGCTCGCACCGCTACTGACCACTTCCCGGGCATCGGACGCTACGTGGTCAACCTGACCCGGGCGATGGCCCCGCTTCTCAGCGAGGGCGAACGGCTGATTCTGCTACGCGATCCTACCCAGAGTTTTCCTTGGGATCTGACGGCCTTGGCTGGGGAGCAGATACAGGTGGTGGACGTACCTCTCTCCCCTTTCTCTCTTCGCCAGCAATGGGCTATCCCTCGCCTCTTGCATCGCCTGAGAGCCGACCTCTACCACAGTCCCTATTAC
>Ga0180438_10010035_pt1 | contig 11670 bp, 9 predicted proteins | sample SS_ome_12_FD_132455 | JGI IMG/M metagenome (GOLD analysis project Ga0180438, IMG submission 132455) | Hypersaline lake sediment archaeal communities from the Salton Sea, California, USA - SS_3_D_2 metaG | ecosystem: Environmental > Aquatic > Non-marine Saline and Alkaline > Hypersaline >...
ATGACAGACCTCACTTCCCGCTTCTTCCAGTCCTGGGCGATCTACCGCAGGGCGGAGGTGCACATCGCAGAACCAGCGCACTATGACAGCGGGGCGAAAGCGCGAGCAGCCAAGTTCGCGTTCGCTCTCCACCCAGAGGGTGCATGGTACGGCTTCTACATTGAGAAGAACACCGGCCCCATGGACACGACCTGGCATTGGCCCGACATGATAGACGCCCTCTCCTTTGATACCAGACTCCTTGAGGAGATCGAGAGGGCCATGCGCACACACGATCTGCATTGGAAGCTCTATGTCTGGGGAGACGGCAGCTTGGTCGCACAGGTGGGTGCTGCTGCAGAGGGTCTGGTCCGGGAAGGGTATGAAGGAGAGGCGCTGGAGGTGATCTCTTGGTCCGAGTTCATCGGCCAACTGCACGACCTTGATCCGGAGACCTGGTATGCCCTGGTTCTGATCAAGAACCTGCCAAAGGACACAGCCCTGGCCGCAGGCGCGGGCCTCGTGGCCCTCGTCACGGAGGCCTATCGGGCATTGCTGCCCCTCTACGAGGCCAGCACCCGCCAGGGCCGGTTCGCCAGCCCGCAAAAGTAGGATAGGAGCGCCGTCCTGGAAATTGGAGGAGCGAGGACCATGAGGAGACCGGCCGTTGTCGGGACGCTGCTGCTTTTCCTGTCGCTCCTGCACCCCGTCACCACCCTATTTGCCACGCCCACACCCCCTTACGTCATCGTCAACCACACCACGCGGGAGTGCACCGAGTCGATCCTGGGCGATGACTGCCGCTGGTGCGATCCACCGCCAGGCTGGGAGGTGCTCGGCCTTTCCTCTGGCAACCAGTGCCCCGACGGCTACACGCGGGTAGAGCGGATCGACATGCAGTGCAGGGCCTACAAGAACGAGTTCTGCTGCACCCTGGGCGCGCCGGGGCCGGGCGCCTGCGAGGACATGGTCCTCCACGCGACTGACCGGCTGTGCGCCTTTGTCGAAAACATCCAAGAGTGCATCCTGCCCGAGGGTTGGGCATCGCGCCCCCCCGACGTGGACCCCGCCGGCTGGAGGTGCCCCCCTGGCCATCGCTGGGCCGGGAGTGTCGCCTGCCTGGAGCCCACGGCAGGAGGCGAACCCGGTGCCATCCCCGAGCCCATCACCACCACCAGGCCGGGGACAGGTGTGCTCGCGCGAACGGCCACCCTGCTTGCCGGTGTCTGCCTGGGGGCCGTGCTGATCGCCGTCGCCGGCGCCGGGCTCCTCCTGGCGCTGATCGTGGCCAGGCGTGGCCGTACGTAGCGGCGGCCTGCCGGCAGTGGGCCAGGAACCCACCGGAGCTTGCGGATCTGTACGCGCCCAGGCAACACCCCGTAGATCCTGAAACACAATCCCACCCCGGGGTCCTGCGCACCTGTTTGACAGGCGCGGGCTTTCCTGCTACAATGCCCTCTGCGAGGAAGGTCTTGTGCTCGTGTGGCCATAGTTCCAGACTGTCCCATGGGAGCGTACAATGAATGACATCCTAAACGTGCACTTGAAGCCCCGCTCATGGTTGGTCCGGGCGACGGTCCTGGCCGTGTCGCTCGGCCTGATCCACATCCTGGCGACCCCGCTCTATTTTGAGCAGTGGTTGGGGTACGGCGCGTTCTTTTTCGCCGTCGCCGTACTCCAGGTGATGTACTCGATGGCCCTGGCCGTCGGCAAGCCCAGCCGCGCCCTGTTCTGGGCAGGCATCGCCGGCAACGCGCTGGTCATCGCCCTGTGGGCCTACACGCGCACGGCCGGCATCCCGTTCGGCCCCATGGCCGGCGAGGTTCTGCCCGTGAGCCTGCTGGATGGTGTTGCCCAGATCCTGGCTGCCATCCAGATCGTCCACCTGGCCGTGCTGCTGCGCGAATTCGATGGACTCGGTGGACGTCCGCTGATCGAGTAGCGCACACTGGTGAGCGTGAAGCAGATTGTCTAATTTCTGGAAGGCATGTGACGTCCAACAAACAGTGGCTACCCTTGGTACTAGCCGGAGCAAGCGTGCATGACTGAGCGCAACCAATCCGGCAGTCATCAGACCCTCGCAAAACGACGACGCTATCGCGAGCTATTTGAGCAGGCACCGGACAGCTACCTCATCACCGATACCAGCGGTGTGATTCAGGATGCCAACGACTCCCTGGCAACCATGCTCTGCGTCACGCCCGAAAGCCTACGGGGCAGATCGCTCGCCACATATGTCTCGCCAGGAGACCGCCAGCTATTCCACACTGAACTGGCCCGCCTGCAGAACACAGAGTGGGATCAAGTATGGGAGATGCACTTGCAGCCCCGGATCGGTCCCGCTGTCGCTGTGACCCTGACAGTAGCCGCCGCATACGACGAGGGTGGTCGCTTGGTTGGCTTCCGCTGGCTGGTGCGGGACATCAACGAACGCAAGAGAGCGGAGGATGCGCTTCGGCGCCGCGCGGACGAGTTGGCAGCGCTCACACGTGTGGGCCGGGAGATCATGTATGTCCGCGATCTCAACCAAGTTTTCACCTCCATCGCCCGCCACGCAGCTCAACTGTCCCATTCGGATGCAGGGGGTGTCTACAGCTTCCTACCCGACGGAGCCCTGTACATCGCAGCCTCGTACGGGATCGGTGAGCAGTTTGTAGAGGCGATCAATGCTCGTGGCATCGCCCCTGGTCAGGGTGCAATCGGCTGGGCTGTGGCCGAGCGCTGCCCTGTTCAGGTACCTGACACGATGAGTGAATCGAGCTACGCATTTCGGCACCTGACCGAGATGGAACAGATCCGGGCTGTATTGGCGGTGCCAATGCTTCGGGAGACAAGAGTCATTGGCGGCATTGTGTTGTGGCACCGGACGCCACGGCGTTTTGCCCCCCTAGAAGTGGCTTTTCTGCAGGCATTGGCCCAACAGTGCGTCAACGCCGTTGCAAACGCGCATCTTTTCGAGGCAGAAGCACGCCGCCGGCAGGAAGCTGAGACGCTCCGCGAGATCGCCAGCGCCTTGAACACGAGCCTCCACCGTGAACAGATGCTTCACCTGATTCTGGAGCAACTGGCCCGGGTCGTCGACTATGATTCCACGTCGATCATGCTGGTATCCGATGGCGTCGTGGACATCGTCGCCTATCGCGGATTGCCTGATGACGTGCGTCAGTTCATGCCACAGCAGGTTGACAACCTGCCCCACGTTGGCGAGGTCCTACAAACCCGCCTGCCGGTTATCATCCCCAATACCGCAGCAGACCCGCGCTGGCAACATCACTTTCACACCAGACAGATACGTTGCTGGCTGGGCGTGCCCCTGGTGATTCAAGATCGGGTTATCGGCCTGCTGAACCTCGATAAACAACAGACCGGCTTCTACAGTGAGCGGGAGGCCCAGCTGACCATGGCATTTGCCCACCAAGCGGCTGCAGCCATTGAGAATGCTCGCCTGCTAGATGCCATTGAAAGACACCGGCAGGGCCTGCAGAGGCTTTCAGCCCAGCTTATCAACTCCCAGGAAGCGGAACGCAAGCGGATAGCCCGGGAGCTGCACGACGAGATGGGGCAGGCATTAACCGCGATGCGGATCAACCTGGCAGCCATAGAGAAGGAACTCCCCGCCGAGATCAGGCTGACAATCGGGGACAGGTTGATGGAGACGAGTTGGTTGGCTGACCAGACCCTGGAGCGGGTCCGCGAGCTGTCCTTCGACCTGCGACCTTCCATCCTGGACGAGTTGGGCTTGGTAGAGACTTTGGATTGGTATGTGGACCGATTTGCAAAGCGGTTGAATATCGAGGCCAGCTTTGAAGCCACGGGCCTGGAGGAACGACTGCCTGCCGAGATCGAAACCGTGATTTATCGCGTCGCACAGGAAGGGTTGACCAACATCGCCAAGCACGCCCAGGCGCAACGGATATCCCTTGTCCTGAGGCGATCCGAGTCAGCAGTTACCGTCACCATCGAGGATGACGGTCAGGGCTTTGACTGGCAGAAGGTAGCCGGCAGCGAATTTCCGGACCGGGGGGTCGGGCTGCTCGGCATGCGCGAGCGGGCGAGCGTAGTGGGCGGCAGGCTCAGGGTCCGGTCCCGTCCAGGCCGGGGAACCCAATTGCACGTCGAACTACCCGCGCCCAGGTGTAGCATAGTATGAAAAAGATTCGGGTGCTATTGGCGGAAGACCATACAATCGTCCGCAAGGGATTGCGGTCGATTCTGGATGCTGAGGACAGCGTCGAAGTGGTGGGTGAGGCCGAAGATGGTCGGGCGGCAGTTGAAGCGGTGGAGCACCTGCGGCCTGATGTAGTCTTGATGGACATCAGCATGCCCGGCCTGAATGGTCTGGAGGCCACACGCCAGATCAAGCGCCGAGCTCCCCACATCAGGGTTCTCGTACTGACGATGCACACCAACGAGAAGTACATTCTACAGATTCTGCAGGCTGGAGCATCGGGGTATCTGGTCAAGCAGGCGGCGGTTGAGGAGTTGATCTCTGCCATCCAGGCCGTGTACCGAGGCGACGCGTTTCTCAGCCCGTCCATATCCAAAAAGGTCGTGCAACGGTATGTCCAGCAAGGTCAAGTGATAGCTGAGGAGGATAGCTACGAGCTACTCACCCCGCGGGAGCGGGAGGTATTGCAGTTGATCGCGGAAGGTCATACCAATCGTGACATTAGCAGGGTCCTGCACATCAGCATCAAAACGGTAGAAGTGCACCGGGCGAATCTGATGAAAAAGCTGGACCTCCACAGTGCGGCAGAGCTAACCCGGTACGCCATCGGCAAGGGAATCATCTCGCCGGAAAGATAGTGGGAGCTGCTTCGATATTGAATCATTCTGCAGCAGAGCCGCGAGCCGTCAAATCCTGCACCCTTGCAGACGTGGAGACCCTAGAAAATAGGGTCTCTTTTTTTGTTGGATTAGGGTTTCTACTTATGGCACTGGTCGCTGGAATTTGATATACTAGAATCAAGAGTGCCTGTGACAAGAGATCATTAGGTGAAAGATGAACGCTGGTCAGGCAGTAAGGCGAATCTTTGTCGTCTGCGACAATGCCAGTATTCGTCGCTCCGTGAGAGAAATCATCGACCAGCAGCCAGACCTGCTGGTGGTCGGAGAAGCGGTGGATGGCCCTGGGCTGCTGAGTAGAGCTCCAGGTCTGGACCCAGACCTGGCTGTGATCGATTTCACGTTGCCAGGAATCAATGGCCTGGCTGCAACGCGCATACTAAAGGACAGGATGCCCCACGTCCAGGTCATACTACTCACCACCTTTGACGTACAGCCACTCCGTGAGGCAGCGATCAGCAGCGGCGCCAGTGGATGCATGGTCAAAACCTCTGTGGTTGAAGAGCTGTTGCCAGCGGTTAGAAGTCTCCTTGACGACATCGGTCAACGCGGATCCAAAGATCGGAACGCGGAAGCAGACAGAGCGGGTGGCGGATAATGGGATCGCGTGGGGAGGCTGGTCAAAGAACAGCAGGTCGTCGATGGCGTGGGCTGCGTGCCTTGCAGAGTGGCCCGACTGCTGGGCTCGGTCTACTCCTGTTGCCGGTCTTGATCTACTTCTTGGCGCTCTACGCCTATCCACTGATCGGCATGCTGCAGCGCAGCTTTCGCGATCCCGCCACGGCCAGTCTTACACTGCAGTACTATGAAAAGCTCTTGAACACACCGGCAGTTCTGCGCGTGTTTGCAGGCACCTTCCGGCTGGCTACGACCGTCACCCTCGTTGCCCTTGTTCTGGGTTATCCAGTGGCCTATCTACTGTCCAAGCTACCCCGCAGGACAGCAGGTCTGTTGATGATCCTGGTTCTGCTGCCCTTTTGGACCAGCATCCTGGTCCGTAGCTATTCCTGGATGGTGATCCTGGGAAGGGCAGGCATCGTGAACTCGATTCTGCAGGGCCTCGGCATCGTATCGGAACCGCTGAAGCTGATGTATAACTCCTTCGGCGTTCACATCGGGATGGTCCACATCCTGCTGCCGTTCATGATCCTGGCTCTGTATAGCGTGATGCAGGCCATCGACCGGGACCTGGTCAAATCAGCACAGAGCCTGGGTGCCACACCGTTGCAGGCATTCCTCCGGATCTTTCTGCCCCTCAGCCTGCCAGGCATTGGCAGCGGGTGCCTCCTGGTCTTTATCCAGGCCCTGGGGTTCTACATCACGCCAGCGCTACTCGGCGGCACCTCGGACCGGACGATTTCCATGGCCATTGACCTATATGTCAACACGGTCATCAACTGGGAGTTCGGCGCCGCAATTGCCCTGGTATTGTTCGTGGTTACATTTGCCCTCTTCTTGATCTACAACCGGATTCTGGGATTGGATCGACTGTTCGGAGGCTAGGCATGTCAAGCTTGTCGCGAAAGCGCTGGTTGCGGAACAGGGTGCAGGTACGTCACATTTTACTTTACCTGTTCTGCATTCTGGTGTTTGCCTTCTTGCTTGCCCCCATCCTCGTCATCATCCCCATGTCTTTCAGCTCGGCCGATTTCCTGCAATTCCCTCCGCCCAGTTTTTCACTGCGCTGGTATGAGAATTTCTTCAGTCGACAGGACTGGCTCTCGGCCACGATGTTGAGCTTGCGAGTGGCTATCGCTACGAGCCTGCTGTCGACCGTGTTGGGCATCATGGCAGCTCTGGCACTGGCCCGCACCAGCTTTATCGGAAAAGACCTGATATATGCATTCATTGTATCGCCCATGATTGTGCCTGCCATCATCATCGCAGTAGCGGTTCTCTTTGTATACGCCCGGTTGAGATTGGTCGGCAGCTTCCTCGGCCTGGTCCTGGCCCATAGCGTCTTGGCCCTACCCTACGTAGTGATCAACGTCACAGCCAGTCTGCGGACCTTTGACATCGACCTGGAGAAGGCTGCCATGAGCTTGGGGGCCAACCGCTTTCAGGCTTTCACCAAGATCACCTTGCCGCTTATCCGGCCGGGCGTATTCGCTGGCGCCCTGTTTGCCTTTGTCATATCCTGGGATGAGCTGGTGGTGGCCCTTTTCGTGAGCGGTACCAAAGCGATCACGCTGCCCAGACGGATGTGGATCAGCTTGCGGCAGGACATCGATCCGACCATCGCATCCATTGCCACGCTCCTTGTCGTCTTTGCATCTGTGGTCCTCCTGGTCGTTGAGCTGCTGCGACGCAGAACGAACACGTAGCCTTCCGGATTCGTGGCAGCCGGCAGAGCGTTCTGCCGGTAGAGTAGGTTAGGGAAGAGGATATCAATGAGTGACAGCAGCGAGAATGTAGGCACAAGTTCCGCATACCTTTGCCTCCAGAACCTGGTCAAAAGGTTCGGCAAGGTGGTCGCTGTCGACGGCGTGTCGCTGGATGTTCAGAAAGGAGAGTTTGTCACGCTGCTCGGTCCCAGTGGTTCAGGGAAGACCACGATCCTAAACATGATCGCAGGATTCATTCAGCCGAGCTCGGGTCAAATCCTTCTCAATGAGAAGGATTTGACCTTCAAGCCGCCGCACCAGCGCAACATTGGGATGGTCTTCCAGAGCTATGCACTCTTTCCCCACCTGACCGTCTTGGACAACGTGGCCTTTCCGCTGCGCATGAGAAAGAGAGACAAGGAAGAGACTGCCAGGCGAGTAGAGTCCATTCTGGACCTTGTCGGTCTGGCTGGCTTTGGCGAACGGTACCCGCGCCAACTAAGCGGTGGGCAGCGACAGCGGGTGGCATTGGCCCGTGCTCTAGTGTTTGAGCCACCATTGCTCCTCATGGATGAGCCATTGGGCGCTCTCGACAAACAACTCCGCGAGCGCATGCAACTGGAGATCAAACGCATTCAGCGGGAATTGGGCATCACCACACTGTATGTGACCCATGACCAGAGTGAGGCCTTGACCATGTCTGACCGGATTGCCGTCATACATGATGGCAAGTGGGTGCAGGTGGGCAACCCATTGGAGATCTACCAGACGCCAGGGGATCGGTTCGTGGCGGACTTTATCGGCGAGTCGAACTTTCTGAACGGTCAGATCACTGAGGTCGGCACAGCATGGTGGGTCATCAAGACCGACCATGGCCTGGACATCAAAGTGAGCGCGCCGCGCTCAGTAACTGGTCGCGCTGGCGACCAGGCAACGGTCGCCCTCCGGCCTGAGCGGATCGCCGTCTTCCCCGAAGGGGATCTGGACAATGTCATTGTGGGGAAGGTAACCGAAAAGGTCGGCCTGGGTGATGTGAACCGGTACTATGTACAGCTAGAAGGTGGTGACCGGCTGGTCGTCAAGCAGTTAACCTCTCCCTGGGCACCAAACCTGGTGCCCGGCGACACGGTGCGGGTCGGCTGGAACGCCCAGGAAGCGATTGTAGTCCAGCACGACTAGAGACGGAACAGCATACCCACCATGATCATCAATACAACGAATTGAGGAGGAGAACCCAGTATGGGACACGGGGTTACAGGGAGAATACTCAGAGTCAATCTGAGCACGAGTGCATGCACCGTCGAGGAGCCAGGTGCCGATTTCTACCGGATCTACCTGGGTGGCTGGGGCTTTATCGCCTACTACTTGCTCCACGAGCTGCCTCCTGGAGCGGACCCGCTGGGGCCAGACAACAAGCTGATCTTTGCGCCGGGAGTCATCACTGGAACAGCGCTGGCCGGCTCGGGACGCCATGCCGTCGGGGCCAAGTCACCGCTGACTGGCGGCTTTGGCGCGGCCGAGACCGGTGGTTTCTGGGGAGCAGAGCTCAAAAGAGCAGGGTTCGACGGCATCGTCGTCGAGGGAGCGGCGGACAGCCCAACCTACCTGTGGATCCACGATGGTGAGGTTGAACTTCGGGACGCAGACCACATCTGGGGCAGGGAAACCAAAGAGGCCCAGCAACTGATCTGGGACGAACTGGGCGACGATCGGATCCGCATCACGCAGATCGGCCCCGGTGGAGAGCACCTTGTGCGCTATGCCTGCATCGCCAATGAATTGCGGGACATGGCTGGCCGTTGCGGGCTGGGAGCCGTGATGGGCTCCAAAAAGCTGAAGGCGATCGCCGTCCGGGGCACAGGGCGTGTGCCGGTGGCAGACATGGCAGCGATCAAGCCAGTCAACCAGTGGCTGCGAGAGAATTACAAGGATCTCGTCTGGAATCTGGTCGAGATTGGCACAGGCGCATACATGAGACCTATGAGCGATCGCGGCGCGCTCCCGACCCTGAACTCGCGCTATGGTTCGTTCTCCCGGGTCGACGAAATGTCATCCACCACGCTGATGGAAACCTATGGCATCGGGATGGAAGGATGCTATGCCTGCCCCATCCGGTGCAAAAAGGTGATCCGGGTGGAGGGGCGGTACACCGTGGATGGGGACTATGGCGGGCCAGAGTATGAGAGTCTCGCTGGCCTGGGCTCCTATTGCGGCGTGAGCGACCTGGCAGCCCTTGCCAAAGCCAACGAACGGTGCAACGCGTACACAATAGACACAATCTCGACCGGAAACGCTATCGCCTTCACCATGGAGTGCTTCGAGCGGGGGATCCTGACCGAATCCGACACCGACGGGCTCGATCTGACCTGGGGCAATGCCCAGTCCCTACTGACGCTGATCGAAAAGATCGCTCGGCGGGAAGGATTCGGCGATTTCGTGGCCGAAGGGGTTGAGAGCATGGCCAAGCAGTTGGGGCCTGAGACGTTTGCATTCGCCAATCACGTCAAGGGCCAGGAAATCCCCTTTCAGGAGCCGCGGCTGAACCACGCCTTGGGCCTGGGCTTTGCGGTGTCGCCCACCGGTGCCGATCACCAGCATAGCTTGATGGATTCGGCCTTCCAGTTGGACCCTGGCTCGATGAAGGAGTTGGGCATCCTGGAACCGCTGGACATCACCGACCTCGGTCCAGAAAAGGTGCGCCTGGCAGTGTACTATGTCAACCAGATGGTCCTATACAACTGTATCGGGTTGTGTCACTTTTTCCCCTACAGCGTCTCGCAGGTTGTCGAGGCGGTAAACGGGACCACTGGCTGGAACACCACCAGTTGGGAGTTGCTCAAAGGTGCGGAGCGAGTGCTGTCCATGGCCCGTGCCTATAACCTGCGGGAGGGCTTTACGGCAGAAGACGACTCGCTGCCCGACACACTGTACACTGCCTATCCAGAAGGGCCTTGCGCGGGCGGTCCTCTCGACAGAGCAGCGTTGGACAGGGCCAAGCGCATCTATTACGAGATGATGGGCTGGGATGGCGAGACAGGCGTGCCCAGAGAGATGAGACTGCACGAGCTCAATGTTGGTTGGGTGTGGGACAAGCTGAAACAGCTTGCCCCGAACCAGGATTGAAGGCCTCGCCAGAAGTCCCATATGGGGGAGAGGGAAACGGACCAGGGTTCCCGACTCGTTGCATTGACCGTGGGCGCACAGCAAGGATTCCGGAACCTTCAGTCGGTGGAAAGGAGGTGGTAGATCTTGCTCAAAGCTCGTTGCCGTGTAGGGTTCAGTTGGCCTGGATGCGGCGCGTGAGGAAAAGTTGCGATTTGACACAATGAGAGGAGGAAAAGAGATGAAACGTACGAGAAAAAGAAGGGACATCTGGTGGTTCAGCTCAACAATGGTGGTCGTCGCCCTGTTACTGAGTACCACCTTGCTGGCTGCTTGTGGACCCACGGCCGAGCCGACATCTGCACCAGAGCCCACGGCAGCGGAGGCGGTGGAGCCAACGGAAGCAGCAGAGCCGGCAGGCGAGGAGATTCCCGACAACCTGAAAGGTAGCGGGGAGGTGGTCATCGGCCTGTGGGGTGGTGCCATGCAAGACGCCCAACGGGAGGCCATCTTCAAGTCATTCGAGGAGTTGACCGGCATCACCGTCCGCGAAGTGCCAGCCATGGGCACAGCCGAGCTCAAGGCAGCCATCGACTCCGGCAGCCTGGAAATGGACGTCATGCAGACCGATTCCCTGATGGTGCTCAACCTGAACAGCCAGGGGGAATACTTCCTGCCTGTCGACTACAGCTACGTCGACGTCGACAACATCGACGCCTCCCACCGCCAGGAATACTGGCTTGGCTTCCTGCCCTACGCCGGTGTCATCGGCTACCGCACTGACGTATTCTCCGAGGAGGACCACCCCTCAAGTTGGGCCGAGTTCTGGGACACCGAAAAGTACCCCGGTCCACGTACCCTACCCAGCGCCGAGGGTGGTATGTGGCCACCTCTGGAATACGCCCTCATGGCTGATGGCGTCCCCCTCGACCAGATCTACCCCATCGACATCGACCGCGCCTTCAACGCCATGAGCCGCATCCGGCCTGACGTCGTCAAGTGGTGGGATGCCTCCGCCATCCCCGCCCAACTGCTCAGCGACGGCGAGGTGGTCGCAGGCGCCATCTGGAACGGCCGTGCCGCAGCCGCAGCAGAAGGTGGCGCACCCATCGCCATCGAGTGGAACCAGGCCATGCTGCTCGAGGACGTATGGGCCATCCCTGCCTCGTCCCAGAACCTGGAAAACGCCCAAAAGTTCATCGGCTATGCCTCCCGCGCAGCACCTCAGGCACGTCTCAGCTCACTCATCACCTACGGCTTCACCAACAACAAGGCCGCCGAACTCCTGCCTGAAGAACGCCTGAAAATGCTCCCCACCAACCCCGAACTCCAGGGCAAGACCCTCCTGTTCAACAGCCAGTGGTGGGCCGACAATATCAACGAGGTCGTCGAGAAATGGAGTGAATGGATCCTCGAGGAA
>Ga0180438_10010037_pt1 | contig 11669 bp, 13 predicted proteins | sample SS_ome_12_FD_132455 | JGI IMG/M metagenome (GOLD analysis project Ga0180438, IMG submission 132455) | Hypersaline lake sediment archaeal communities from the Salton Sea, California, USA - SS_3_D_2 metaG | ecosystem: Environmental > Aquatic > Non-marine Saline and Alkaline > Hypersaline >...
TCGACGATTACATTTAATTTAGATGCTGCAATCACACTCGCAACATCGGTAACATCGCCAATTTATACAGCAGCCGCAGGACTGGCAATTAACGCAGCCGCCGCTAATGACATTACCATCAAAATGGGTGATGCTGTTGCCGGAAACAAGGTTTCTTTCGTAGACAGCGCAGCCGCTGAAGTTGCAAGCATAGATTCAGACGGTACTTTAACCGTTGTAAACATGGACGGTATCATTGGTGCAACAACGCCCGCCGCCATCACAGGAACCACGATTACAGCGAATACTTCTTTTGTATCGGATGTGTATACAGCGCCGGCAGCGTCCGACCTCAATATCAATTCTATTGCAGGTCAAGACGTTATTGTTAAGTTGGGAGATGCCGCAGGTGCCAATAAGCTAAGCGTTACAACTTCGGCAGGGGCGGAAGTCTTTGCAATAGATTCTACGGGTGGAATCACCTACGCAAGCATCACATCGACAGGCCTTATCACAGGGCAAGCAGGGCTTACCATAGAAACGGCCGGAACGCCTATTTCCTTAGGTGAAGACAACAGTGGAGATGCCGTAGTAGTTGGAGGCGGAACCGTAGCAAGAGCTATCACAATCGGTCAAGACGCCGCAGCTCATACGGTTGCTATCGGACAAGCTGCCGCCGGTGCGATTACTGTAGATACAGCCGCCGGTATTTCTTTGGATTCTGTGACAGCTTCTAACTTTACCGTTACAGGCGCCGCAGACTTAACGCTAAATTCAACGGCCGGATCGGTGATTGTCAACGGTGAAGAAGCCGTAGCCGATGCTATTCAAATTCAAACCGCCGCGGGTGGTGTAGATTGGAATACAGCTTTGCAAAGCAATATCGATTCTAGCCAAGCCGCAGCCGATGCTATCCGTATCGTTGCAAGCAATGCAGCCGGAGGAATTGACATCGATGCGGGAACAGGCGGAATTGCAATCGATACAACCGGAGCGTTGGCATTCAGTGGAGATGCAGCTTCAACGATCGCCGTTGCGGGCGCCGGTATTGATCTTACATTAGAATCTGCCGCCGGTCGTGTGATCTTAAATGGAGAAGAAGCCGCAGACAACGCCATCACACTTTTGAGTGCTGCGGGTGGTCTTGACGTGAATACCGCTTTGCAAATTAACGTCGATTCGTCACAAGCCGCAGCCGATGCTATCCGTATCGTTGCAAGCAATGCAGCCGGAGGAATTGACATCGATGCGGGAACAGGCGGAATTGCAATCGATACTACCGGGGCATTAGCTCTTAGTGGAGATGCCGCCTCGACAATTGCTGTCGCAGGGGCCGGGATCGATTTAACTCTATCTTCTGCCGCGGGGCGTGTTGTAGTTAACGGCGAAGAAGCTGCCGCTAATGCTGTAACGCTTCTTAGTGCTGCCGGTGGTATTGATGCTGATGCTGCATTGCAAATCAATATTGCATCCAGTCAAGCCGCTGCCGACGCTGTAAACATCGTAGCCTCTGACGCTGCGGGCGGTGTACAGATCGACGCCGGAACTACAGGACTTACCATCAATACCGGACAAGTCGTCAATGTAGTCAATAAGGTAGCGGGAGACTCTCCTTATACTGTTCTTGGAACCGATTACGTCATTGCATGCGATACGGGAGCCGGTGCTATAACCGTTACATTGCCGGCTGCTCCTGAAACAGGACGAATATTTATCGTTTGTGATGAAGGCGGTGCCGCAGGCGCTACAAACATTACAATAGACGGTAATGGAAACAATATTTCCGCAGGGGGTACGGTTGCCGGAACAAAGGCAATCGATTCCAATTACGGAAGCATGATGGTTATCTACACCGGAACTGTTTGGACAGGCTTAGACGTAGCATAATCGATTAATGAAATGCGGCCGTATTTTAACCGATACGGCCACTCATACAAGGAGAAAAACAATGTCAATTTACAAAAGAGCTTTAAGGGAATTTGATGCCTCGGCTTTAACGGGAGCCTATCAGGATATAGGGAATATTATTGAATTTCCCGTCCAAAAAGTAGCTTTTACAAATACCTCTGATGTCGATGTGTATATTACAGATCAAACCACTAACGAAGATTTTAGAATCCCGGCAGGGGGAACGCTTAGCATCGGAGAAGGATTGTTTAACAACAACGGAAGCAGCACCAAATTTATTTTTTCTGCTAATACAACCTTGAAGATTAAACAAGCAACGGCATCCGGAACAGGAAATATTATTATTCATTTGCTTGGATAGGTTGAAAAAATGCTAAATTTTGAACACAAGGGACAGAGATGACAATTTTTGCAACATATGACAGATTTTCAGGGATACTGCCCGGGAACCTTGTCACTGCTACATCAAATATTACAGATGAGGCAATTGTAAGGGGAGACGGCGGGGCTAAAGGCGTTCAATCGTCTCTTGTTTTCATTAGCGATACAGGGGCTATAACGGGAGTTACACGGTTAGATGTCGATAATATTCGACTAGACGGAAATGCAATATCCTCAACGAATGTAAACGGCGATATTGAATTATCCCCCAACGGAACCGGCGACGTCGTCATTGCTTCACTATCCGGCTTATTGGCATCGAATGGCGCATCAGGAATCGAAGCTAGAACACTCAACGCGCCCGCCAGCGGGTTTTCTATTACTAACCCGGACGGTACGGCGGGCAATCCTACTTTTGCGCTTACAGACGATTTAAATGCGTTGGAAAGTTTAGCAACGACAGGGATAGCAGTCAGAACAGCCGCCAGCACTTGGGCCACGAGATCCATTACCAGTATTGACGGTTCTGTCTCTGTAACTAACGGGACGGGAGTCGGAGGCAATATTGACTTATCCGTCGTGACTTTCGGTGTGGATGAACAGCAAATATTTTATGTTGGAAAGCACGGAAATGACGCGAATTCAGGAAAAAATATCGAAGAGGCGTTTTTAACTTTCGGCGCCGCGCTTACAGCTGCTAGTGGGGAAACTCCAGGAGCCGCAGATCGATATGTCATTAAGTGTTTTGATGACGGAATTTATACGGAAAATATCACATGTGTGCAATATGTCGATATTGATGCCCCATCCGCTTCTATCGTCGGGACTATCGCACTCGTTGATAACATTTATATAAAATTTAGCCATCAAGATGTGACAACGGGAAACACCGCGCTTTCAAAAACTGCCGGCACCGATTACGCCTTTGTAGAAATCGACGATATCAATCTCCAGGGGAACGCCATAGGTCTTCTTTGTACCTCTGGTTTTGTAAATATCAAATGGAAACGGATGACGGTTGCAAACGGCTTCGGAATTGGCGATTTAACCGCCGCTTTGGAGCATATCCATGTCAATGGCGGGGATATTTATATTACAGGAACAGGGATAGCAATAGGCCGTGCTAACTCAGGGACGACAGTCGGAAGAATCGATCATATCATAGATACCGGAGGCGGAAACGGTACCGGATGCGCGATTATATCCGGCGAATTTGATTTATCGGTCAGCAGAATACAAGATTGCAGCATAGGAATAGACGTAAACGGCGGGGTTGCCAATATGCAGGTGGAAAGCATCGATTGCACGACCGCTTATGATGTCGCAAACGCCGCTACTCTAAATCTTTTCTGCAACGACCTAACAGGTGCTAAAACCACGGTCGGCGGATCGATTGTTTATGAGGTAATCCTTGGCACTCCTATAGAGGTAATACAAGGAGGGACCGGCGCCGCAACGCTTACAGATCACGGCATTTTGTTAGGTTCAGGTACAGGAGCCGTCACACCGACGGCAGCTCCTACAAATGGACAATTGCTTATAGGATCGACCGGCAACGACCCTGTACTTGGTACTTTGACGGCTCCGGCCGCAGGGGTTACGATCACAGGAGGCGCGGGATCTGTCACTTTTGCCCTAGCCGATGATTTATCCGCTGTCGAAGGAATAGGAACCACAGGGATAGCCGTAAGAACGGCCGCAAATACTTGGACGACAAGATCGATTACAAGCACAGGCGGAACAATCACCGTGACGAACGGCGACGGTGTATCGGGAAATATAAACCTCGAAACAGCAGTAGCGGGAGATTTCGAAAATATAACGATAGACCCCGGAGCTTCCGGAGATAGCTGGCTGCAGTTCAATATCAACACAACGAATGAGTTTAGGATTGGTGTCGACGACGACGATTCGGATAAGTTCAAGATATCAGTAGGCGGTGCTTTAGGATCTAATGATGCTTTTGAGGTAGATGCCAACGGGATTATTTCGCTTCCTTTGCAATCCGGGTTCTTAGCAACAGCTACAGGAAATCAGGCTAATGCAACAGGAGACGGAACAACTGCCGTAGTACAATACAACTCTGAAATCATAGATCAAAATGCTGATTACAATACAGGAACTTACACCTTCACAGCACCCGTTGCAGGACTTTATCAATTGAGTGGTTCTGTAGATCTTAGAAGTATCGGAAGCCATACAAATTACTCTATGGATCTAATCACATCAAACAGAACTTACAAGCGTTCGTTGAATCCAAGTGCGGTAGATCAATCCGGAACTTTTATTGATACAATTTCATTTGTATGTGACATGGATGCGGCAGATACTGCATATGTACAAATATTTGTTTCAGGATCGACAAAAACCGTTGAGATTCATGGAACAGGTAATGCCCAACATTTTAGTGGGTGCAAAATAGCTTAAGGAGTCTTATGAAAATAGCAGATACAAATTTAGACTATAAAGAAGAGGATGCTACGGCTCTAGATTACTATCTAGGCGGTGACGGTGAGACAAAAGAAGAGTGGGCGCAAAGGGTTTGGAATAATTGCAGGCTCCATTATGAAGGAACATTTGTCTCTAGCGTATACAACATAAAACCTAATCAGACATGGCAGGAAAGAGCAACAGAGCTTTGGGAAAATAAGAAAAAGAAACGAAGGCGCGCATTGGCAAATGAATTTGGAAAGAGCAATATTGATTCCGATATAGCAAAGATAAAATCAGATCCAAAGTACAAGACAAGAGCTCAAAGATATCAAGAAGAACAATCTTTAAGAGGTGAATGATGGCAAGATTTGGAGTACCAAGCCAGGGGAGGGATCCATTAGCTTATGTCGATAATAGGCTTTCGGGAATGCCCACAAAGGACGGAAATAGAGACCCCACGATTTATGATCGTGATTATCCGATACAAACGATTTGGAGAAACAACAATACTTTTAAGGAATGGATTCTTGTCGGTTTTACTTCCGGTGATGCGATTTGGCGCCCTTTTGCTGACGGAGAAGGCGCCATCCTTGAATTAGAAGCCGATGACGGCAACATTGTTCAACCCGATTCCGGATTAATAACCGTAATCGGAACGACCGTCGCAAATGCTGCAAACTCAAAACCTGTTTTTACAGATGGGTCGACCGATAACACTTTAGGAATAGAGACGCAAATTTCTACGACAGTTTCCCCGACTCCTGCAGTGAATACCAATGTCGGTCTTTCCTGTTACAACATCAATCAATTCGATATCGACGCCGCTAGTGGGATGGTATCTTTAAAAGGAGGAGTTCAAAACTCGCCTATTTTAGGAATACTTTTAGATGACAGCTTAGAAGCTTCCGCAAATGCTACAGGAACCGTTGACATGACGGGGTCATTAGTCGCAAATTCCACTAATGCAAAACCGCTTTTTACCTCAAGGAACCCGGCCGGCAATGATGTAGATCTGCAAATACAATTATCAACTGCATCCGCGGCATCTGATGAAAATCTTGCGGGATTGTGTTATTTTGATGACGGTCAATTTTCCGTAGACGTTAAAGGAAAAGTGACGCTTGCAGGAGGAGGCGCCGCTATTGATGCTTTCTCTACGGATGCGGCGGGCCCTGTGTCGCCTGATGGAACCGGTACCGTAGATGTAACAGGTACTAGCGTCTTTTCTGATGGAACCGTTGCAAATACACTTACACTAAATGTCCAAGCTAGTGCAAATACACTTTTATATGGAGCAGGAGCTAACACGACAGTTTCAGAGCTTGGCCCTTTGACAGACGGCCAATTAGTGATCGGATCGACAGGAAACGCGCCCGTAGCGAGCACATTAACAGCGGGAACAAATATATCGATTAGTAACGGCCCGGGATCAATTACAATATCGTCAACCGATACGTTTAACAGCGTAGGGACTTTTAACGTCGGAATCAAATACAGCTCGCCTACCTTCTCCGTTACAAGTGCGGACGGGAGCGCTTTATCTGCTTCAAATCCGGCATATATCAGCATTTACAGCAGAGCAAACCCCGGTCGTGTTATCACCGTGCAAGTCACGGCCGATCAAACTTTTGTCGATGATTCCGGCGGGAGTACTATAAACGGCAATCTATTCGGTTTTCTAGCGGCAGATACAACTGCATCCGATGATGTCCCTTTCTTCATCTATGCCGTCTTAAATGACGCAGAAGATGCCATTTCTTTCATGATATCGAGACAACAAGCTAGGAGAAAGTCGCCGGCAGCGGCAGACATAGGAAAAACAGGGAGCGCGGTAGGAGATAATGCATGGAGCTTTTTTGCTCTTGGCGATCCGACAATTGCCGATTATGATGAAAATCCATGTTTACCAATTGGATGTTTTAAAATGAGACTTACGACAGCCGGGGGAGATTGGACAGTCCAATCATTGGATCAAGAGGATGGAATCGGTCAATTCTTTGAACAAAAGATTTTTTATTTGCCGGTAAACATTTTAGGAGCATCCGCCAATACCCATTGGCTGGATAACGGAGGCACTGCACCGGTGTTGAATACGCCTTATTTAAGTTATAGGCTTTTAAGGAATGGAGACATTCAAGTAAATTACCAATGTGGAAACACGAGTTCCGCAGGAGTCGGAGCGGTAAGAGCTAGATGCATAGTTCCTTTTCCCGCAGCCAATACAAGTCCCGGATCTGACCAAGCCGATGCAATTTTATGCGGAGAGATCAACGAAGCCGCAGGAACAAAAATTATTTGCATCGGATCGGTAGAGACCGGCAATTATATGCAATACGTTCAGATCAATAACGGAGGATCCGGAGGATTGTTAAATACCGATTTCGCTATCGGTGTCGGAGAATATCAATTCGGCGGAAATTACACGCCAAGATTTGCATAAGGAGAATTATGAGCAATTTTGACCCTGTAAATAATAGAAATCATTTTGAGAAAGTGCTTAACGATATCTATAACTATGAAAGGTTGATAGATATGAAAAAATATTTAAAAAATTTGGGCAAAAAGAAAAATATTGACGACGACGTTGCTAAAATGGATTACTGTCAAACGGCAATCGAAAATTACCTTGCCCAATGGGATGCGGCAAAAACAGAAGAAGAAAGAAAAGCAGTAATCGGATCAGTGACAGGCCCAAATATTTAAAAAATTATAGACAACAACAAGGAAAAATTTTATGTTTGATTTCGACGCAGACACCAATAGAATACTTAAGAGGTATGCGATGAGATTAGCAATAATCATGACGGTCTTAGTTCTTTCCATCACAGCATGCAGCTACTTGAATAAGAAAGTTGGGCTGGATGATGACAACATCATAGAGGAAAGTGTAGAGGGACTAATCGAATATAAAACAGGGTTAGACATTGATCTAACGCCGGGTTCAAAGGAGTAACATGAAAAAATTATGCTTAATTTTAGCACTTGGATTGCTATCAAGCTGCGGATTCCATTATCAAGGTGAAGTGGATTTCAACGTTTTAGGCTACGGCTTCCATCTTTGCGGGCAGGAAGCTATTGATCTTTCTATCGATCAACCGGAAGAAGTAGCAGAGTAACTTGAAGATTGCTTGCTTGGGTTCTCATGGAGCCGGCAAGAGCACTTTAAGCTATCAGCTTGCCGACTATTTTAAAAGACGAAACAAAAATGTTTACGTCGTTCATGAAAGGGTTCGGCATTCTCCATTTCCTTTAAATTCAGAGAGTAATTATAAGACGACAATCTGGGCATTCTGCAATCAAGTCACCAAAGAACTCGAAGCCGCTCAAAGAGGTTACGATACTGTTATTTGCGATCGCAGTGTATTCGATTGTTTCATTTACGCCTCTTATTTTAACTTTCAACAAGAAATACTAGAATCTATGCGAAACTTTGCTTTAGAATGGTTGAGATCATACGATTTCTTTTTCTTTGTAAGGCCCAATATGCCATGCAACGGAGACGGAATAAGAGATATCGATGAAAAATTCAGGGATGGAATAGATAACATGTTCGAAGAGTTTTTTCATATGCTTCTATTGCCTAATTTCGTTGAAGTTTATACCTCGCAAATCATAAAAAAGGAGCTTAATTTTGATGATATTTTTAAGCGTTTTGAATTGGATCGTTGTAGGTGCGGCTCTTCTAGGGGCATACCTGAATTCGAAGCAGAAGATTGAAGGATTTTTCCTTTGGGTGATTAGCAACTCATATCTTCTAGCTTACAACCTAGCAATCGGAGAGTATTCGCAAGGCATACTCTTTCTTGCATACCTTGCGATTACGATTAATGGTATCGCTGTTTGGTCTAAAAACAAACAAAAGACTTACACTGTCGAAAAACAATAGCTTTGACCTCGCCCTTGGTTCTCCTCCACATAAGAACCGAGATAAGACGAGGTCATCTTTTTAAGCCGATTCTTTGATGGTCAAATCACGCTTTTTTGAAGCTATTTTAAAACAATTTTCGCAAACCCAAATGAAATTCATAGGCTTTGAAAAATCAGCATGGAAAGCATGAATATTGTCTACTTCGGAATTACATATTTGGCAGGTGTGTTCTTTTTTAATTTCCCCTTTGTAAACCGCTAAAGTAATGATCTTTTGAGCTTCAATTTTTTGATTTAGCATAGCTTTGGCGATCGCTTTTTGCTTCTTGTACTTTTCTCTATACTGCTTTTGCATCTCCTTGTATTTTTCTTTATTTTTCTGTTGCCAATCAGAACAAGATTTTATATGGTTTTTCTTGTTATCATAGTAATGCTTTCTAGAATGAGCACAAGCACAGGATTTGCAAATATTGCGTCTTCCGTCTTTAAACAGTTTATGTTTATGGAAATTTTCTAAAGGTAGAGACCTACCGCATTTGGTACATGTTTTCATTTTCCCCTCCACTGGAAAAGTTAACGTATAAAATTTATCAGAAACTTATTTATTTCTGCACAATTTTTTTCTTGTTTCCTAGTAAGTTAGATGTGAAAATTCACATCTGTTCACATTTCCTATTTTTTCTTAGATACCCTAAAGTATCCGATTTCCGGCTTCCTATATTTCTCTAATTCTTCGAAATCTATCTTATAATCTTTACAAAGCTTATCCATATCGATGGAGCCTTTCTTTTTCGTTCTTGTAAGACGTACGCCATACCCTTCGCAATTGCTGTCGTCTGTAAATTCAATGAGCTTCTTTCGGTAATATTCCTCTTGTTTTTTAGCTTCGTCGAATATGTCTTTGGCTTTAACCCAATCTTTAGCCGCACTTTCAAATTCTAAATCTTCAATGTTCAGATAGTCATCTTCAGACAAAGGAGGAGCTTCCCAATTTTTAAGGCATTCGTTAAATTCCTCCGCTTTTTTGAAAGCCTCGCTTATGAATTTGTCATCCCTCTCTACAGGGACAATAATTAGGTCTTCGTTATAAGAACAGTAAAGGAGCTTGTCGGCATCGGTGACAAAATATTGCCATTGCAATTGCGGATAATATTTTGTTGGAATCTTTCCTTTCCTTGCTCCTTCATGGTCGCTCTTGTTGCAGCATTTGATCTCTATCACCGTTTTCTTATCGGCGTTATATCCATCAAGGGAGGCGATGGCCCATTCGTGTTCGTCATGCTGAAAAATCACAGGATCGAACCTTAAATCTACCTCTATTTGGGCCATCTCTCTCACCATTGATTCATTTCGTTGACCGTATAGCATTCCGGCATGCATGGGAGGAGACTCTTCAAATCCAAGCTTTCTTTTCCATAAGGAAAGAGGGGTGGAATAGGGGGACAACCCCATAATTACGGGGATATCAGACGCCCCTATCTTAGATTTTCGAAACTCGAGCCATTCTTCGGTATTTTGTATAAGATCAACAATCATGATTACCCCTATTGTTTGTGTTCTATTTCCATGTTGACATGCGATGATACGCCATAAAATGAAATCAAATTCAATTCCTTGATTTTCTCAAGCTCTTGGCTTACTACCTTTAAAGCCTCTGTCTTGTCAAAAACATTCGGTTTGGGACTCGCAATGTATTCTTTGATACAATTTTCAATGAGTCCGACAAGGACAGACTTTTCCAATATTGAAATCTCTGTTTGGATTTTCATATATTCCCCTTTTTTGATTTTTTCTCTTAAAGTATGCTATATACGTATTATCTTTTATGTTGTTCTGAGGATTCTTCTTGAGCCATATCTTTTTGAGGAGAGCCCTCTTTTTCTTTGATCTTTTTCATTCTGACATCCACAAATTCCTTACATGCTTTAAGCTGGCTTTTTTTGATCTCTTTTATCGATTTAATCTTGCAGTGTTTCAATAACTCTTCTCTTACTTCATCATAGCCGTTGATATATTTATCGATTGATTCTGCCACTTCTTCGCTTATCACCTCATCTTTTTGAATAAATTCTACATCCGCCTGCTCCATTTCTTCTTCTGTGTACATTCCAGATAAATCGGCAGGAAAAGCACGGCGAAGAGCTCTAGCCTCGGCCACCTTTTCCAACATCACACGCGGCATCTTAGCCCAAAGGCCTTGTCTTGTTGTATACTCTTCCAAGTAAGCAGTAGCAGAAACAGAGTGCCAAGTGCCGTCATGAGTTAGTTTATTGACGTATGCGGTAGCACTTAACAAACTTCCCTTTTCGTCGTAAGCATATTCCGTTTCCTTTCCCGGTGCATACTTGCCCGAACGCTCGGCAATCAAGCGGAAACCGTCGATCGCTGTTTGAATGCACATCTTGCCGCCGCGCTTAATGGCATAGATTTGTTTTACAAAAGGATCTAAATTCGCCCTTTGGCAATGATAAGCAAAAACTAAAAGCTCGTCTTTATTCAAGCCGGGCGCAATAGTGCTTACAATGATCTTCTCTTGTTCAGGCGTCCATGAATTCTGGACAAAATGGTTTGATTTTACGATGTCTCCAGCCATTATTCACCTCCTTTTTGAATCGATAAAAGATAAATGTTTTCGGCATTTTCTCCGATGAGCTCTAGGTTAGTGTTGATTTGACGCTCAAGCATTTCAGCAGTTCTTTTTAATTTTGTATTCATAACCATTTCCACACCTTCTAAACGACCCATTTCGCACGCATGGAAAAAACTTTGACATAATAGAATCATCGAGAAGCCGACGACCGCAAGGCCGACCGTAAGAATGTATTTTACTTTTGATTTCATTTTAGTGCTCCCTTGAGGTTCCCACACCTCGTTGGTTAATGTTTAATATCGTTTTCCTCTTCATACTCCCAGAGGCAATCTTCAGAGCAAAAAGGATGCTGCTTTTTCTTATCCCACTTTGCATAACACATGTCGGGGTTCTCGCCATAACCGTAATCATACTCTATGAAAACGGCCTTGCAATTTGAACACTGCTCAAGATCTTGATTCGGATAGGATGGAACAGGCTCCCATATCGGATTCGGATCTAACATGCAACA
>Ga0180438_10010039_pt1 | contig 11669 bp, 14 predicted proteins | sample SS_ome_12_FD_132455 | JGI IMG/M metagenome (GOLD analysis project Ga0180438, IMG submission 132455) | Hypersaline lake sediment archaeal communities from the Salton Sea, California, USA - SS_3_D_2 metaG | ecosystem: Environmental > Aquatic > Non-marine Saline and Alkaline > Hypersaline >...
AGGGTGCTCTTTCCTACTCCGGGCGGGCCGGTTATTCCTATGCAGTGTGCCTTCCCCACGTGCGGAGCGATGAGTTTCATTACTTCGGGCACCTGGCTGCTTTCGTTTTCCACCAGGCTGATGACCCGTGATAGGGGACTGTTTTCTCCCTGAAGCATCTTTTCCACCAGCCCTGTAATATCAGCCGTCATCTGTCACCGAGTAAGGTCATTTTAGAGCTTCCCAGATTGGTGGTCAATCAGTTCATTCGTACGACGAGAGGGGCCGGAGGTCAATTCAATTGCGAACAAACGGCGCTTGGAGACAAAAGTGGGGATGTTGGCGATGTGTGCCCTTCTTTATAGCGGCCTGCCTACGGGCATTATGTATAGGGGTTTGATCTGTTCCTCTAAGCCGAGGACTTCCCGCACTTCTTCGTCATGAAAAGCTCCCACTTCCACCGTGGCCAGCCCTAGAGCTATGGCCTGAAGATGGATGCTTTGCCCTGCGTGGCCTACCTCCATGTGGACATATCTCTCTGCGCGTTTGCCATATCTGTCGGAAGTCCTATGGTAAAGAGCGCAAAGAACAATATCCACAGGAGCGTCGATAATGAACTCTTGGCCCAGAGTTGCTCTGGCTAGATCATGTCTTAGCTCGGCTGCTTTGTGCAAGTTCAAAGAATGAGAATCTACCTGGTAGCGGTAGACACCGGCCTGTAATTCTGCGGGCGACTGCTTCGGCTCTCTGACAATCACGCCTTGACTACCGACAACTACAAAGACCTCAAGGGGGTAAGTAGCTCCGGCGCTGGGCACTGCCCTGAGCCGTCCCTTTGCCGTGATGCCTTGAGCTGACCAGAGTATTTGGCTCAGTTGAGATAGGTCCAGCGGCTCTCTACGGTATCTGCGAACCGATCTGCGTCTTACTATCGTTTCTTCCAGTGAAACCTTCCCTTCCAGCCGGGGAGAAGGGAGGTCGATTACAGCCTGAAGAATGTTTTGGTCGGTTGGCAATGTCATGGTTGTTCTAGCCCTTGATAACGGCCATAGGTGTGGCCATAGCCACCTTTCTGGAAATGCCCGCTTGATGAACCACGTCTATGACTTCGGCAACATCTTTATAAGCTTGAGAGGCCTCCTCAGCCAGCGCAGAAATACTCCCCGCTTTGACCAGTATACCTCTACTTCCTAGTTCTCGTATGATGTCTGCGCCTCTGATAGCTCGTTTGGCGGCCCCTCGGCTCAGTATTCGGCCTGCGCCATGACAGGTGGAGCCGAAGGTCTCGGCCATAGCCTTCTGGGTGCCCACGGCGACAAACGAACACCGGCCCATATCTCCGGGCACCAGCACGGGCTGGCCTACCTCCTTGTAGCGTTTAGGAGTATCCTTGTGACCCGCTGGGAAAGCTCTGGTGGCTCCTTTACGGTGTACACAGACCTTGAGGCTGCAGCCATTTACTGCGTGTTCCTCTATCTTGGCTATATTGTGGGCAACATCATAGATCTGCCTCATGCCCAGTTTGTCAGGGCTTATTCCCAGGATTTCGGAAAAACTCTCTCTGACCCAGTGGGCAATGCATTGACGGTTGACCCAAGCGTAGTTGGCTGCGCATGCCATGGCACCTAGATAATCCTGTCCTTCTCTTGATTCTACGGGAGCACAGGCGAGCTGTCGGTCGGGCAACTTTATCCCATACCTTGCCACCGCCTGCTCCATGATCCTCAGATGATCAGTACATATCTGATGACCCAAGCCACGAGAGCCTGTGTGAATCAGTACCAATACCTGACCCCTATCGGTGATGCCCATGACGCTGGCTATTTGGGGATCGAATATCTCCTTCACTACTTGAATCTCAAGAAAGTGATTTCCCGATCCTAACGTTCCGGCCTGAGGCATACCTCTCTTCACCGCCCTATCGCTTACCTTGCTGGGATCAGCACCACTCAGACACCCGCCTTCTTCGGTAACATCCAGATCTTCGTCCAGACCCAGACCGCGTTTCACTGCCCAGCGAGCTCCTTCAGTCATCAACTGGTTCATGTCTTTTTGACTTATCCTTATCTTTCCTTCAGAGCCGAGTCCCGACGGAACATTATGGAATAGCGCATTGATCAACTGATCAATTCTGGGTCGCACTTCACCTTCATTAAGGCTGGTCCGCAATAGCCTCACCCCACAGTTGATATCGTAGCCAACGCCGCCAGGGGAAACCACGCCATCCTTTGTGTCTGTTGCGGCTACTCCACCTATGGGAAAGCCATAACCCCAGTGGATGTCTGGCATAGCCAGAGAGTAGCCTACTATGCCGGGTAGAAACGCGACATTGGCCACTTGTTCTGGCGTCTGTTCATCGCGCATAGATTCCAACATCCCCTCACTGCTATATATTAGACCGGCAACCCTCATGCCGGTCTTATAGTCCTCGGGGATCTTCCAGCGATAATCGTCTATCTTGATAAACTGCCCTTGCCACTGTGTCATATGCTTCGCTCCTAAATGTCGAGGATTACCTGTGCCTTGTAGCCACTTTCGTCCGTATCCAGCCTCAACAGATGGTAGGTAGCTGCTTTCACCCCTATCTTGATCTTGTGTTTGTTTGGGTCGAAATCTTCCCCGTAGCAGGTAGCTTTGAGTGCAGTGTGAGTTAGAGTCTCAATATCGAATCGGTTGAAAAGAGTGTGTCTGGAATCGAAACAGTAGATTAGTTCGTTAAGCCAGTCAACGAGCAAGCCATCTCTGTCTTCGCTGCGGACCTCCAAATCGAGGTGCAGTTTCTCCTGGATGCTTTCAAGGTCAGTAATCAAGCTGAACAAGGCCAGAGCAGCATTGGAAAACAGCTTTTCGAAATCTGCCCCATAGGCGATGATGCCTATATCAGCAGTATGATCAAATATCTCAAAAGCCTCTTTCATTCCTCTAAGATCAATTATACAAAAACACCAAGGACATCTCCATTCATGCTTTCCCCTTTTTGCACTTCGCCTAGGCTGCTGCTACAATCAACACTCAACATAGTGGTGGCCGTATCATGTCGATAAGGTCTGAGATTTGGCAAATCAGCGATTACCTTGTATCATTGGGCAAATGCCTGTATGGGGTTCGACCTCCTTGTGCGGGAAGTCCTATGTTTGCGGCGATGCCAAACATGAACGCTAGAGGCGAAGCTAGCCTGCAGGCATTGGTCTGTGATGAGGAATCTGTCCCCGAGAGGTAGATAGTAATGCTCTCCCAGCGCTATATGGAATGTGCTCTATCTCTGGCCAGGTTAGCTATGGGATATACCAGTCCTAACCCAGCAGTGGGGGCAGTGGTTGTTAAGGACGGACTTGTAGTCGGCATGGGATATACTCATCCCGCCGGCTCGGAGCACGCCGAGATCATGGCACTCCGACAGGCTGGAAACAGGGCGCAAGGAGCTACCATGTACGTTACCCTGGAGCCTTGCCCTCATTATGGCCGTACTCCGCCCTGCACTGAGGCGATAGTTGATGCCGGGATTTCAGAGGTTTGCGTGGCCTTGTCTGACCCAAACCCCGCCGTTTCTGCGCGTGGCGTAAAGAGGTTGAATGAGAAGGGCATCAAGACCCATGTCGGTATGTGCGAGCAGGAAGCTTATGAGATAAACGAGGCGTATATTAAGCACGTTACCACAGGTCTGCCATTTGTCGTGGCTAAATTCGCCATGAGCCTTGACGGCAAGATTGCCACAAGGACTGGCGAGTCCAAATGGATAACCAGGGACGAGACTAGGAAGTATGCGCACGCACTGCGGCACACTGTTGATGCCATAATGGTGGGAGTGAACACTATTGTTGCCGATGATCCTCGCCTCACGGCTAAGGGTTGCGGCGGTAGAGGCGGCCCGGGCAAGAAACAGCCTCTACGTCTGGTCATTGATACCAAAGGAAAGGTACCGCTGGACGCTCGTATATTTGAGCCACCAGGAGATGTGCTGGTCGCTGTTGTAGCCCCTTTTGACTCCGTGAAAAGGGAGAGACTTGCGGAGGCAGGTGCTGAAGTCGTGGAACTACCGGACAATGGAGGCTCAGTAGATATCCTGGAGTTGTTGAAAGTGCTAGGGAAGAGGGAGATTGTCACCGTATTGGTGGAGGGGGGTGGCAAGCTTCTTGGTTCGCTTTTTGACCACCAGTTGGTGGATAAGGTGTTGGCTTTCATCTCACCAATAATCATCGGGGGATCTGGGGCTGTAAGCGTAGGAGGTCACGGCGTTGACAGTATGAGTCAGGCTCTTCGTCTTAGCCGGGTTGATATCAGATGCTTCGACGATGACGTACTGGTTAGTGGATACATCGGCAAGGGACCGCCCCAGAGAACGTAGGTTTTGGGTGTCGAGTATGTTCACGGGGATAGTCGAAGAGATTGGCACAGTTAGAGATACTAGCCGAAACCGCCTGGCGTTCGAAGCCAGCGAGGTGCTTCAGAGTACAAGAACGGGTGATAGCATATCTGTCAACGGTGTTTGCTTGACTGTTGTCTCCTTGGAGAATCATGGCTTCGCCGTTAATGTTATGCCAGAGACGTTGCGCCAAACTAATCTTGGTGGACTGCGTTACGGAGACTCAGTGAATTTGGAGAGGGCCCTGTTAGTGGGGGGACGCCTGGGTGGCCATCTGGTGTTGGCCCACGTTGATGACACCGGAGAAGTGGCGAGTGTAGTTAGCGAGGGAGATGCAAGAATTGTGAGAGTCTCAGCACCGGACAGACTAATGCGCTACATTGTGAATAAAGGCTTCATAGCAGTTGACGGTGTTAGTCTCACGGTCGCAGATCTGGATGATGTCTCTTTTGTTGTTTCGCTGGTGGCCTACACAATGGAAGGTACCACGTTAGGAAGAAAGAGAGCAGGGGACATTGTCAATCTGGAGGTAGACATCTTGGCCAAATATGTAGAGAATCTCAAGGAACGAGGGGGGCAAGAGTTGACCCCTGAGTTTCTCAGAGAATACGGGTTTACAGGTGCAATTGATGCTGGCTAGCATTTTAGACGCAATTGAAGACATAAAGGCGGGCAGATTCGTCATCATAGTTGATGACGAGTCACGTGAAAACGAGGGGGATCTGGCGATGGCTGCCGAGAAGGTGACCCCGGAGGCCATAAATTTCATGGCTAAGTATGGGCGGGGACTGATTTGCCTCCCTATCACCGGTCAAAGGCTCGATGAACTAGTCATACCACTAATGGTTACCAATAACACCTCGCGTCACTGCACTGCTTTCACAGTCTCTATTGAGGCCAGGGATCAAGTTACTACTGGCATCTCGGCCTTTGATCGAGCACAGACCATAAAGACGGTGCTTGATCCCAATACAAAACCGAGCGATATAGTTCAGCCAGGGCACATATTTCCTATTCGAGCCAAGGATGGCGGCGTATTGGTACGCGCAGGACACAGCGAAGCTGTTGTTGATCTGGCCAAATTGGCGGGGCTTTATCCGGCCGGCGTAATCTGTGAGATTATGGATGAGGACGGCAGCATGAAGCGTCTGCCACAACTTGAAGCTATGGCTTCTAAGTTTGACCTGAAGGTAATAACCATCGTTGACTTGATTGCCTACCGTCTCCGCCATGAGAAGCTGGTACAAAGGGTAACCGAGGCTAGGCTGCCTACCAAGTGGGGTGAATTCACAGCCGTGGCTTACAAGAGTGTTGTTGACGCGGCTGAACATGTTGCTCTTGTGAAGGGTGACATATCGAGCGCTGAGCCCGTCCTGGTACGCGTTCACAGCGAGTGTCTCACTGGAGATGTCTTTGGTAGTCTGAGATGCGATTGTGGAACTCAGATTGAAATGGCTCTGCAGAGGATTGCCAAGGAAGATAGCGGTGTTTTTCTTTACATGAGGCAGGAGGGGAGGGGAATCGGGTTTCACAACAAACTTTGCGCCTACGCTCTTCAAGATCAAGGAATGGATACCGTGGAGGCCAATATGGCTTTGGGGTTTGGCCCCGATTTGAGGGACTATGGAGTGGGTGCCCAGATTCTGGCCGATCTCGGCTTACATAATATTCGGCTACTCACCAACAATCCGAAGAAAGTGGTTGGCCTGGAAAGCTACGGAATCAACATAGTTGAGATTGTGCCTCTAGTAGCTCCGGCGACACCCTACAATATCCGCTACCTGGAGACCAAACAGAAGAAGTTAGGGCATATTCTGAACTTGGACGAGTGACGAGGCTCAAGTACCAGAAAAGAGGTGGCTCGCTGCTCAGATACTCGAGCTCGATTTGAGAGTTGAATTCTGGCATTAAGAAATTGTTCATAGGAGGGTAAGTAATGGCCAAGCATCAGTATGAAGGTATCCTGATAGGTAAAGGTCTCAAGATGGCTGTGGTTATTTCACGGTTTAATGAGTTGATAACCACCAAGTTACTTGAGGGAGCAAAGGACGCTTTGCTGCGACACGGCGTCGCCGAAGCGGACATCGATATTGCTTGGACTCCGGGTTGTCTGGAGATTCCGCTCATAAGCAAGAAACTGGCACAGACGAACAAGTATGATGCCATAATATGCCTTGGCGCGGTGATTCGCGGGGGCACCCCCCATTCTGAGTATGTGGCTTCCGAGGTAAACAGGGGAATTGGCAGGGTAAGCTTGGAGGCGGGTCTACCCGTAATACAAGGAATAATCACAGCTGATACTCTGGAGCAGGCTATTCAGAGAGCGGGGGCTAAGGAGGGAAACAAGGGCTTCGCTGCAGCGATGAGCGCCATCGAAATGGCCAATCTAATTAAGGCTATTCAGTGATTTTGTAGACTTTGTCACCGGGCCTCACTCTATCAAGGACTTTTATCCCCACCAGGTCACCAGGCTTGCCCTCGGTGATATTGACGCGATCAATCTGCATGGACTCCACAGCTACTTCCATATCTGTAGTGCTGCCCTTGATGTGGATTCTGTCGCCCGTTTTCAGTGCGCCGCTTAGCTCTATACCAGCTACCACCGGCTTGGCAAAAAAATCTGTTACCTTGCCGATTTCCACTTCGCCCATCTTCAAGTACCTCCTTCTGCATAGATATCATAAACTCTCCTCGATGGAAAATCAACCGGGAAGACCGACTATACCTTGACAAGTCACACTGCTAAGCTTATGATAGTAATTCAAATAAATCTAATGGGAGGTAGCGTACCGTGACTGACAAGCCTGAAAGAAAAGTGGGGCAACCATATAGTCCAGAGGAGATACTCTCCTTCGACCGCATCAGAAGGGCTATGACGACCAGGGTTTTGGATAGGATAGAGGAACTGTGGGAGGGCAGACAACCCATAAGCGTTGAACAGGTGAACGAAGTGATCGCGAGTGAATGGCAGAGAGTGAAGGACGCGGTTAGATCATCACCGGCAGCACGGGAAGCTTTCCGCAAGTATTTGGAGCGCACCGTCTCTGAACAAATAGAGAAGTTGATGAAAGAGGACAAGACCGAGCTAGAGTCATTAGGCGTCGTAGAGAAGAGTCTATAAATTGGCTTCACAGGATAGAGCCAAGCTAGGTAAACAAGTCAGCCCAGATCGGGACATGGGGCAGTTGATTAAGCGCCTCGATATGCTGGATGAGAGGCTGGATAATATAGATTCGATAGTAACATCTCTTGTAGAAAGAGTGATGGCGAGGCCGCTTCTTATGGAAGTGACCTGTCCCAACTGCGGTCAAAATGTACAGATCAATGTCACCAGTGGTGTGAGGTTGCGGAGCAAGGAATAGCCCTGGGGATATATCTTGTTCTTCATCAATGTCTGATTTCCAGGCCACTCGATGACAACTATTCTCCCACTTTTTCCGCGTGTTTTGAACGTTTGCCTTGTCTAGCTATGTTTGATAAAATCGTGAGATGGGCGGTTAGCTCAGTGGTTAGAGCGCTGCGTTGACATCGCAGAGGTCACTGGTTCAAGTCCAGTACTGCCCATTTTTTGACGCAGTGATGGGTAATTCCAAGGTTTGCAGTGGAGAGTCTGAGATGAAATCGGAAGTGAAGGATGAGCAAGTGGAGCGGATGCGCCACTCTGCATCTCACGTCATGGCTGAGGCAGTGCAGAGCCTGTTTCCCGAGGCCAAATTCGGGATCGGACCGATGATTGAGAACGGCTTCTATTATGATTTTGAGCTGCCACGGGCGTTGGTACCTGAAGACTTGCCTGTGATTGAGGGCAAGATGAGGGAGATCATCAAGCAGGATGTACCATTTGTCGCGGAGAGCATCAGTAAGGAGAAGGCCCAGAAGCTCTTCGCTACACAACCTTATAAGTTGGAGCTCATCGACGAAATCGCCGATAACAGCGTTACTATTTATAGACAGGGTTCTTTCGCGGACCTGTGCCGTGGTCCCCATTTAACTTCTACGGGTGAAGTGAGAGCATTCAAACTCACCCATCTGGCTGGGGCATACTGGCGCGGTGATGAGAAGCGGCCCATGCTGCAGAGAGTCTACGGTGTAGCTTTTGAGGATCAAGACGAGCTGGACAACTATCTCTCATTGCAGGCGGAAGCTGCCAAACGCGACCATAGGAAGCTGGGCAAGGAACTTGACCTGTTCAGTATTCACGAAGAGATTGGTCCGGGCCTGATTTGCTGGCACCCAAAGGGTGCTCTGGTTCGACAAATCATCGAGGACTTCTGGAGAGCAGAGCACAGCAAGCGAGGTTATGACATTGTTTACACTCCCCATATAGCCAAGCTGGATTTATGGAAGACTAGCGGGCACTTGGAATTCTATCGGGATTATCTGTTCCCACCAATGGAAATTGAGGGACAACAGTATATGCTCAAGCCCATGAATTGTCTGGGCCACATTTTGATCTACAAGAGCGAATTGCGCAGTTATCGTAGTCTGCCTTTGAGGTATGCTGAACTGGGCACAGTCTATCGATATGAGCGAACCGGTGTGTTATATGGCCTGGCCAGGGTCAGGGGATTCACTCAAGATGATGCTCACATTTTCTGTCGACCTGACCAGGTTGAGGCAGAGCTATCGGAAGTTATGAAGTTCGTACAATTCATGATGTCTAGCTTTGGATTCGATGAATATGAGGTGTTCCTATCGACACGTCCCGAGAAATATGCTGGCACAATTTCGATGTGGGAAGAGGCCACTGAAGCATTGAAACACGTTCTGGAGAAACTTGCCTTGCCTTATCAGGTGGACCTTGGCGAGGGGGTTTTCTACGGGCCCAAAATCGACGTCAAGCTCAAGGATGCTGTGGGTCATGTCTGGCAGGGACCTACTGTCCAGGTCGATTTCAATTTGCCACAGCGGTTTGACGTCTGCTATATTGCTGAGGATGGACTGGAGCACAATGTCGTGATGATACATCGCGTAGTGCTTGGCGCGATGGAGCGTTTCCTGGCTTGTCTTATAGAACATTACGGCGGCGCTTTCCCGGTATGGTTGTCGCCGGTTCAGGCAACGATAGTCCCTATATCAGATCGCCATTTTGGATATGCACATGAAATAGGGATCGGTTTTAGAGGTGACGGCATCCGGGTTCGGGTTGACGACCGCTCTGAGAGGATGAATCTCAAAATACGAGAAGCTCAGCTGGAGAAAGTCCCGTACATGCTTGTGGTTGGTGATAGGGAAATGGCCTCGTCCAGTGTATCTCTCCGCTTAAGGGCTGGTGAGGATCTGGGCTTACAGAGTGTGGCACAAGTCAGAAGTAGAATACTGGGGGACATAGAGGCCAAGTCCTAAATACTGTTCCGGGGGGTAGATAGAGCATAGTCAAAGAGCTGTTAGCCAATAGGAGAATCAGAGCCAGAGAAGTGCGCCTGATAGGTGAGAATGGGGAACAGCTGGGTGTGGTGCCTATACAGAAAGCATTGCAGATTGCTTATGAGCGCGGGCTGGATTTGGTGCAGGTAGCATCAACGGTGGCTCCGCCAGTGTGCCGACTTCTCGACTACGGTAAGTATAAGTATGAGCAAACTAAGAAAGAGCGCAAGGCAAAGAGAGGTCAAAGAGTCGGCTTGCTGAAGGAAGTCCGACTAAGACCGAAGATAGAAGAGCACGATTTACAGGCAAAGATCAAGACCACAAAGAAACTACTGGAGGAGGGCAACAAAGTCCGGCTGGTACTAAGGTTTAGAGGGCGCGAGATTATTTACCCCGAGCTAGGTTGGAACGTGTTGCGCAAGATGGCTGAAGCCTCCAAAGAACTGGCCGTGGTAAGTAGTTCTAGTAATGAGGGTAGGAGTATAGCCTTGGTTCTATCCCCAATTGCCCAGAAGAAATCTAAGGAGAAAGAGACAGATGCCAAAACTCAAAACTCATAAAGGCGCGCAGAGCCGTTTTCATACTACGGGTAGCGGCAAAATGATGCGAACCAAATGTGGCAAGAGCCACCTGAGGCGGAAGAAGGCTCCCAGAACTAAGCGTCTCTATGATGAAACGATACCAATCTCCCCGGCAGACAAGAAGAGGATAGGGAGGCTTTTGCCGTACAAATAGAGAAAAGAGTATAACTTCCGAGGATCGAAGGAGGAAAACTTGCCACGAGCTAGGAGCGGAAAGACTACCCACAGACGACACAAAAAGGTGCTCGAGCTGACAAAAGGACATCGCGCTGCCCGCCATAAGCTTTACACCGTGGCTCACCAGTCGATGCTTCATGCCCTAGATTACTCCTATCGCCATCGTCGTGAGCGGAAGGGTGATTTCAGGAGACTATGGATTGCTCGCATCAATGCTGCCGCGCGGGCTAGGGGGCTCACCTACAGCCAGTTCATGTGCGGGCTAAGAAGATCAAGCATAGAGATTGATCGCAAGATGCTAGCCGAGATGGCAGTCAGAGATCCCGATGGCTTTGCTGCACTGGTGGCTTCGGTGAGCGAGACTAGTTCACCTCGCGTCTAGTGACATCTCGCCCGGCAGTGCCGGGACTCTCAGACAGACATAGCACCACTTAGCAATAGATGCTACAGCGACTCAAAGATCTTCATGCGCAAGCTCTCGAAGAGCTGAACAAGGTTGGCAATCCACGAGAGCTAGAGCTGTGGCGCGTTCGCTATCTGGGCAAGAAAAGTGATCTAACTCAGATTCTCCGTTCCCTGGCCACCTTGGACCTGAAAGAACGGCGGGAAGTGGGTGCTCAAGCTAACGAAATCAAGAGAGCTTTAGAGTCAGGCCTGGAAGAGAAAAGTAAACTACTCCAAGAGGCCAGTTTGACCTCTCATCTGGAAGCCCACGAATTGGATGTGACCCTGCCCGGACGGCCTTCCCCAATAGGGAGACTTCACCCGACCACTCAGATACTGGAGGAGATTTGCCACGTCTTCCAGAACATGGGCTTCCAGGTAATTGAAGGGCCGGATGTGGAATGGGATTACTATAACTTCGAGGCGCTGAATATCCCTCAACATCATCCGGCGCGAGATATGTTTGCTACCCTGTGGATAGATGCTGGTAGTGGAGAGGAAGCCAGGCTTCTACGGACACATACCTCCCCCATGCAGATCAGATTGATGGAGAAGGAACGCCCGCCGATAAGAGTCATAGTCCCCGGACGGGTATACCGGTATGAGGCCACCGATGCTACTCATGAATCCATGTTTTATCAGGTGGAAGGTCTGGCTGTGGATAAGGGCATCACGCTGGCTGATTTGAAGGGCACCTTGTTTGACTTTTGCCGCTGCGTGTTCGGTGAGGATAGAAAAGTACGGTTCCGTTGTGATTA
>Ga0180438_10010041_pt1 | contig 11668 bp, 8 predicted proteins | sample SS_ome_12_FD_132455 | JGI IMG/M metagenome (GOLD analysis project Ga0180438, IMG submission 132455) | Hypersaline lake sediment archaeal communities from the Salton Sea, California, USA - SS_3_D_2 metaG | ecosystem: Environmental > Aquatic > Non-marine Saline and Alkaline > Hypersaline >...
GAAGGCCTTTTTTGCGGCCGATCGGAGCGCGTCCTTCATCAGAGGAAGACACCTTCAGTCATGAGATACGGCTATCAAGTACCATGGGTGTTCGCGCTTACTCCTCGACCGCGCGCGAACGCAGTAGGGGTTCACCCATGAGGCAAGCGGCCTGTCCTTGGACAGTATCGCCTCCACAGGAGAATGTCGATCCTCCGGATCGAGTTCACGGAATAGTTGAGGACAAAGGCGAGAACGGACCCATTCCCGTGCTCTCCAACCCCCTTTGATTCGAACCCACTGGGAGTGTGTCGCGGCAAGGGATCGAAAGCTCCACCACGGAGCTGTCTTCACGATCTGTACGTATCTTTTCGTGTGGGTGAAGCGTGACCCGAGGAGGGAAAGGAAATCCCCTTCGTTCATCTCGGAGCAGTGAAACGGGTTCGGTTCCGGCGATTCACTGTGCACCGACTTGTTCGGCGTCGAGACGATCAGGATCCCTCTGGGGACGAGAACCCGGACGCACTCGTCCAGGAACGTGTCGGGCCGTGGGACGTGTTCGATCGTCTCGAAGGAGACGATCACATCCACCGAGTGGTCGGACAGGGGAATTGCATGGGCATCGCCCGCACAGAATCGCTCCCCGTACTTGTCCCGGGCACGGCTGCACATGACCTGCGAAAGATCGATACCTACGACGCTTCTGGATCCTGCTCTTCGCAGAACCGCCGTTCCGTACCCTTCCCCACTGGCGATGTCCAGTACGCGCTTGCCACGCACGTACTGCGCTGCAAATCGGTATCGATAGGCGTGTTCCCAGAAAGATGCAGAACACGCAGACACGGGATCCATACGCTCTACTGCCACAGGACTCTTTCCTTCCGGGGAGGAATGCATGTACCGAGTTCTTTCATGTCCACGCGAGGCGTGTCAAGCCACGGTGCGAGGCCCACCGAACCGACCATCGTCTCGACACCCTGCAAACCCTCGTGTTACCCTCGCAAGGCCCCCTCCTCAACGAGCATGCAGGGACAAACCCGTGCCTTTGCGAACGGAACCTTTCGAATGCATCTTTCTCGAACTTACAAACCGGTGTAATTTCAATTGCGCATTTTGTCCGAATTCTACAATGACCCGCCATCGCGGCCGGATGGACGAGGACCTGGCCAAACGACTTCTCGATGAGATTGCCGAACAAGAACTCTGCCAATGGGTCAACCTCTCCCTCATGGGAGAACCCCTCCTTCACCCTCACGCCCTGGCCATTGCCGAGCACGGCGTTCGCCTCGGGCTCCCCATTCACTTGATCACAAACCTGAGCCTCCTCACCCCTGAACACCTCCGGCATCTCCTCGACCTTCCGATCGCCCACCTCGCCTTGAGCCTTCAAACAGCCAACCGTGAAGATTTTCTGCTGAAGGAGGCTCCGGACCGATTCTCCTTCGAACAAAGCATGGAGACCATAGAGCAGGCTGTCCGGACCAAGCTGGAGAGGCACTCAGCCACCGAGATCAGCATCCACTTCCTGACGACTCGACTCGAGAGGCCACGGGGAATCTCTCTACTCGAGGGCACTCGCCAACGTCTCGCTCTCACCCGGCACTTTCGAGAGCGAGCCCGGTCATGGGCCGAGGAATACTCCCTACCCGCTCCGCTCAATCCTCCTGTCCAAGAGCCCCTCTCCTTCTGGCTCGGATTGGATGGCTTTGTTCCTCTCCTCCCGGGTGTAGCTGTCTGTTTCAAGCGCGCTACCCTTTGGGCAAACACCCTCCTGTTAGACGGGGCAGAGATCGAGGCGCGGAAAGAAGGGACCTGCCAGCTTGCCCTCGACACGCTGGGCATCCTTTGGGATGGAAGCCTTACCTTGTGCTGTCTGGATTTCGATGGGGTTCTCACCTTCGGAGAGGTGTCGCACAGCACGATCACCGATGCCCTTAAGTCACAGGAATACGAGAAACTCCGCCAAGCCTTTGAGGAACACCGTCTCGTTCCCCCCTTCTGTCAGCAATGCCGCGGCCATGTCATAGGTCCGCTGGCACGCCGACTCGTTCCCGGCTCCATACCCGCCCTGGCCGGTGAGGCATGGAAATACTTAGGCCGCTTCCAACTCAGGCGCACCCTGCACCGGCTTCCCCAGGAACTCGCACGCTACCTGCGCCGCTGACCATTGTCCAAATCCACCTATTTTGCTATTATTTTTCAACATATTACATCATATTCATAAAGTAAAATATACAAAAAGAGTGAGAGGAATGCACGGGGAATGCCTGTCCGGTTGGAACCAGATGGGGTTGGGGACGTCTAATCTCACCTAAACATCATTGCTTCGGAGCATACCATGACAGAGCAAAAGGAAAGAGCCCTATTCTGGTGGTGTATGATCGTCTTCCTGCTGGGCTTCTGGGTCCTCATCGGGACGCTGGTAACATGAGGTTTGCCTGCCCCTCAAGTTGTGCTCGAGGTACCCCCTGAATGTCATAGGTGTCTTCTGAGAACGTTGTATCCCGTCTTAGGCCCAAGGGATACCTAACGCAAACCGAGTTTCCTCATCCGATCATTGAGTGTCGTCCGCTTCATTCCAAGGATCTCGGCTGCACCTCCGCGTCCCCCGATCTTGCCCCCCGTCTCTTCGAGGACCTGCTGAATATACCGACGCTGCATTTCATCGAGGGTAGGAAAATCGGAAAAGAGTTGACCAGAAACCCTCATTCCCTCTGCAGGCAAACGAAACTCCAGTTCTTCTCCAGTGGATAATATCATGGCGCGTTCCATTAGATTCTCCAGTTCCCGCACATTTCCCGGCCAGTCATAGGCCATGAGCTCAGCTTCATCCTCCTTCGTCAGCCTGATCTCAGGGCGGTTGTACCTGGTAGCATACTTGGCAAGGAAGTAGCTCGCCAATAAAGGGATGTCTTCCTTTCGTTCCCTCAATGGAGGAATCGTCAGCGGAACCACGTTGATCCGGTAGTACAGGTCTTCTCTGAAACGACCGGTTGCCACCTCGGCAGCGAGATCGCGGCTCGTGGCTGCCAACAGACGAAAGTCCGAGTGCAACGTGCTCGTTCCACCCACCCGGACGAAGGTCTTTTCCTGCAAGGCCCTGAGGAGCTTTGCTTGAACGGATTTTGGGATTTCCCCCACCTCGTCCACGAACAACGTGCCGCCGTCGGCAAGTTCGAGGCGGCCCGCCTTTCGGCGGTCCGCTCCGGTAAAGGCCCCCTTTTCATGACCGAACAGTTCGCTCTCTACAAGGGTTTCGGGTATGGTCGTCGGGTCCACGATCACAAGCGGACCATCCCGGCGACCGCTCATCTCGTGGAGCCTGTTGGCAAAAAGCTCCTTACCAACTCCCGTCTCTCCCAGTATCAGCGCGGTGCCGTCTGAACCGGCAACGTGATCCACTTGGGCCAGGATCTTCAGCATCCTTGGATTCTTGGTTACAATTTTTCGGGCATTGGATTGCCACAATTGAGTCAGGCTCAAAAAGGTCTTCTGTTGCACCTGCTGGCTGAGTCCCGCCAGGTGCTCTACGTAGGTCGCCAAGGACTTGGCGATCCGAACCAGATCCGAGATCTCGAAGGCCTCGAAACACTCCCTCACGTGCGAATTGTCATGGTAGAGGACACCCTGGACCCTTCCCTCCACCTCAAAGGGGGCACAGAGCACGGCCCGGACCTGGGTGGGTGACAGGGTCATGCCCTCATTTTCCATCACGAGGGGTGTGTTCTCCCGGCCTGCCCTTGAGATCAGGCTCAAGCTCCAGCGAAACGAATTTGCCGACACGTCCTCCGCGCTGAGATTGTGCCCCACCCTCAGTACGGGCCTTTTCGTCACACCACGTTTCGGGAACCAAAAGATCCCACCCCGCTCCGCACCGAAGAAGCGGTTCGTCGACGCTACGGTACGGGTCAGAATCCCATCTATGTCCGGGCTGGGCTTGAGATCATGAATCATGTTCACGAACATCTCGAACAACTCCGGTCGAGAATCTCTCTCCGGAGAGAAGCCCCGTTTGACCACCAACAGATCTCGTAAATCGTCCGGATAGAGGACCTCTCCATAACCTGAAAAGCCCTTCCACGCCTTCTGGGCCAGAAAGCGCGCCCTTTCTTCATCGCCTTGCCTCAGTTTCAGGCGTGCCAGCTCGATCCGGGTCTTGGCCAGTTGCACCGGGTCCCCGGACTGTTTCAGGTACTTCTCACTCGATTCCAGCAGGGATTCAATGTTGCTTTCATTCTCTTCCTTGGCAGCCGCCGCAATGGCACGCAGGCGTAGGGCAACACCGCGCAAGTGAATATTGGGCTGGTGCATGATCCGTTTCAGCTCTCTGTCCATATCGAAGGGAGAAATGGGTTCGACACCCCTCTGAGCCAACTCGAAGGCGGTTTCGAGAAGGAGGGCCGACCCGTATTCCAGCATGAGTCCTGAAGCATGGCTCTCGGCCAGGGCCTGGGCAATCCAGTCCTGGGCCTCGTGTAAACGGCCTTCCCGGTAACATTGGTCGCCGATCCCTGCCTTGGCAAAAGCGCTCGCCAGAACGTTGTTGGTTTGTACGGCCTTCTCGAGCGATCTGGAAAGGTGAAGAGCAGCCTCATCCTTCCTGTCTATGAACGAAAGCAAGAGTCCGAGAGAAGCCTGCAACATACAGGCCTGGCTCAGGTCCGCCCTGGCCAAAGCCACGCGATAGTAGTAGTCCGCCGTACCGATCGCATCGTTATATTGGCCGAGATAGAAGGTACAAAGGACCAGCCACAACGGTGCAGAAAGATTGATGGGCCGTTTCGGTTCGCCTGCCTCGAAACTCCGAGCTGCCTCCTCGAAATGAGGTCGTGCTTCAGAGAATCTACCTTGGATAAAGTAGTACATGCCGATGAACTCCGCTGCCTCAACCCGGATGTCCTCGTCACCCAGATCCTCCACTCCTGCCTTGCCCTCGGAAAAGGCTCCTATCGCCTCTGGGATCCGGTTCCCCAAAGAGTGCAGCCGTCCAAGATGCAAGTGGATCAAGGCCCGGGAACGGCGATCACCGAGATCTTCGCTAACGGCCCTGGCCTTCTCCAGGATTGATTTCAACTGTTCGAAGCCCCGGCCCAGGCCCAGACAGAGGTTTGAGAATTCCAGGCTGGTGTGAACGAACAAAGACTGCTCTCGCGTTTCCGCAAGATGTCCGGACAGACGGCGGAGAACGTGCTCAAAATGATTCCAGGCCCGTTCCTGATCGCCCGCCTTCAAGGCCTCCTCTGCCAGATTCCGTTCGACATGAGCGGCCTCGGCTGCTTCTCTAGATCCCGTTCCTTGCCCGTTTTCCATGCTTGTCTTCCTCATATCAGATGCCGTCATGTGCTTTGTACCAATGTAGGAGACCCCCTACGACTTTGTCAATAACGGGAGACGGAATAACGTCTAGAAGACGGCATTCCGTCCGGCGATTCGTGGTTACTTAGTATTTTATTGTATAATATTAATATCTTATGAGTGTCGGCACTCTGGCACACCTTTTGCCTTCCCTGTAGCCAGTCCGTGAGATCCTCTATGCTAACTCAGGAAACACGCTCGCTGAGCCCGCATTCCGCCACATGGGAGCGAGCAACACCGGATACCCGCCAGACTTCCCAATGAATTGGACAGACCCAACAGAACAGAGGAGGGGGAAATGCCTGTATTCAAAGATGAAGAACAGACCTACGAGGTTTTCGGCGGTCTGTGGGAGGAAGTGCTTCAAGAAAGCAAGCTGAGCGAGAAGCTCAGGAAGATGAAGCTCACCATGAAATTCATCACCAAGAACCCTGACGGATGCATGTGGATCGCCCATGACCGGGTGCTCACCGGCCCAGAGGCGGATCAGGATGCCGTCATCACCATGGAGCTTCCCGCTGACATGGCTCACGAATTCTGGCTCGACAAACTCAACCTCGGCACCGCCCTGAGTTCGAATGAAGTCAAGGTCAAGGGACCGCTTCCCAAACTGATGGGCCTGCTGCCGATGCTCAAATTCGTGTACAAGAAGTACCCGGACCACTGCAAGAAGCACAGCCTTCCCATTGAATAGCATCAAGCGGGGAGACAAGTTCCACAATGCTCATGAACAGCTGCAAGAGAAAGGGCGTCCCATGGCGAAAGAAGACAGCAGTGAGCAGAAAGTATCTTTAGGGATGAAGGTGCTGGGAATGTGTGTGCCCAAGAATCCTGCAAAAAACCGTACTTATACCAGAGTGTTAACAAAAACGCTCATGGGTTCACTAATAAAGAAGGAGGATGTCTATTATGCGGTCCCAAAGGACAATGTTATTCAACTAGACGCGTCCCTTGAACATAAGAATGCGTTTCTTCCATCTCAGCTCGTACATCATTTCATCGATGAGGCAAGCCATCACGCCATTGCCAAATACTGCATGTGTCGAACCAAAATGGATTGCAGGAATCATCCGAAGGAATATGGATGTCTTTTGCTTGGCGAGGGGGTTGTGGATGGGAATAATTTGCTGCGACACGTATCCAAGGAAGAGGCGCACCATTATGCGGAAGAAGTTCGAAAGAACGGACTGGTCCATACAATTGGCCGCACCTATGCAGATACGCTCGCTTTTCGGCTTCCCAAAAGAGTTGCAGAGTACCACAAGAAATTCATGATTGTCTGCAACTGTTGTTCATGCTGTTGCCTTGCGAGAGCGTATCCGTATGGGACTCAGAGTTTTCGAGATATCGTGTTGAGATTGCCCGGCGTCAAAGTAGAAATTAACGATAAATGTGTGGGATGCGGGACGTGTGTCAAGTCCGGCGTGTGCATGTTCGGAGCCATTCGAATCGAGAATGGCCGAGCCCTTAGGACCGAAGATTGTGTTGCATGCGGCCGCTGCGCTGAAGTGTGCCCGGAAAAAGCCGTTGAAATCACCATAGATGAAAGTGCTGTAGGGAATGCGGTCAACCATTTATCAAACATTGTTGATGTCACGTGACATGGAAAGATCGTGCAGGCATACAGAAGCAGAGGAGATGGAGAAATGAAACGGATCGTCTGGGACATGTCGAAATGCACGGGCTGCAGAGTCTGCGAAGCCGTGTGCAGCCTTGTGAAAGAAGGAGAGTTCAACCCGGTGAAGGCGAGAGGCAAGGTCGTCCGTACCGTTGAACGAAGCATCCTTCACAAGGTGCGGGTGACCTGTCTTCAGTGCGAGAACCCTAATTGCATGGCCGTGTGCCCCACAGGCGCCATCACCGCGAACGACGAGGGCGTAAAGGTCGTGAACGAGGAGAAATGCATCGGCTGCAAGATGTGCGAGATGGCTTGCCCGGTCGGGGCCATCGCCGTGAACGCAGAGATGGGTGTTGCCCTCAAATGTGATCTTTGCGAGGGGCTGGAGGAGCCCCAGTGCGTCAGGTACTGCTACACTGAGGCGCTCAAGTATCTCCCGGACGAGCGGGTCGGGATTACACTGGCCAGGGCGAAGTCTGAAAAGTACCTCGAGATGGCCACGCAGGAGGTGTGAAATGTCCAGGACAGGAACGATACTCAGGGTGGACCTGACCAATGGAAAGATAGAGAGAGAACCGACCTCGAAGTACGCCAGGGAGTACATAGGGGGTCCCGGAATCGGTTCCAAGCTGATCGTTGATCAGGTCCCACCGGACGTGTCGGGCACGGACCCGAGGAACATGCTCACCATCAACACCGGTCCCCTTTCCGGAACTCTCCTCGGAAACAAGTGTGACGTGACAACCAAGTCCCCGAAGATCGTCAACAGCCCGCTGGTGACCGCCTCCTTTGGGGGACAATTTGCCTCTGAGATGAAATTTGCCGGCTTCGACAACATCGCCATCATTGGAAAGGCGGCCGAACCGGTCTATCTTTTCGTCGAGAACGACCGGGTCGAGATCAGGGATGCCAAACATCTGTGGGGCCTGGATACAGAAGAGGTTCAGGTGCGGATCAAGGAGGAGTTGAAGGACCCTGACGTGCAGATCGCCTGCATCGGCCCTGCCGGTGAAAACCAGTTCGTAGCGGCCATCATCCTGCATGACATCCAGAACGCGGCCAGCCAGGGGGGCGTCGGCGCCGTGATGGGCTCGAAGAATCTGAAAGCGGTAGCTGTCCGGGGAACGAAGGGATTGAAAGTTGCCGACCCGGAGAAGTTCATGGCCCTGTGGAACCGCGTGTGGGAAGAGATGACAACGGGCAGGCTCAGGGCTTATGTCCAAACCGTGAACCGGGAACAACTCTCTACGCACTGCGATGAGTACGCGATCCGGGGCATGGCGCAATGGGGCTACGGCCCGGATGCGAGCTTCGTGATCCCCAAGATGAAGAAGGAAGAATTTCAGGGGGAGTTCGACAGAAGATATCGAATCGGGTCCATCGGTTGTGCATTCTGCCCCATCCAATGCCAGGGGAACTATGATGTGCCGGGAGTGGGTAGCGGCGGGGTTGCCTGCTTCGTGAATCTGGCAATGCGGTTCGGTGTCAAGAATCTGAACACCAAGCTGCATTTCAAGGCGGCCGAGAGGATGCAGAAACTGGGAGCCGACACGCTTGAGGTCACAGGTATTGCCGGGTGGCTCATGCTCCTTTACCAGGAAGGGATCATTACCGCTGCCGACACGGATGGCATCCCCATGGAGTGGGGCAGCGAAGAGGCGATTATGACCGTCATCGAGAAAGTGTGCAAACAGGAGGGCTTCGGCAAGTTCTTCGGCGGGGGCATTGCCCGAGCAGCAGAGGCCATGGCCAACGGGAAAGGGTTCCACCTGGCCTATCACGACCGGAACGTTTCGATCCCTCTCACGTTCTGGGAGAGAGGCGTGACACTCGGCGGGTCCGGGGGCACGCAGCTCATGCAGGCCGCCACTCAGTACCTTTGGTTCCACCCACCCGCGGACAGACACGGGATCTACGGACTCTTTGCGCCCATATTCGGATTGTCCGAGGAAGACACCCTGAAACTAACGGATGAGTGGCTTTCGGAGTTTTCTGAAAAACACACGGGCAGCCGGGACGCCTGGAAACCCGAGGTGGTGGAAGGCAAGGCCCGGTACATGTGGGCCACGGAGAACACAATTTCCGCCGCAGATATGGCGGGCCGCTGCGACGGCGTGACCACCCGAACGCCTCATGCCGGCTGCACGTGGGACACGGAAGACACGGCTGCGGCGATTCGTGCCGCCACCGGCGAGCGCTGCACCACAGAGATGCTTCTCGAAGCAATCCAGAGGAGGCGGCTGCTCGAGACTTCCTACAACATCCTGTGTGAACGGATGAACGGGGAGGTGCCCGAGATTCCCGGTGCCCTCGTCAGGGGTTCCATGGAGCCCATACCGGACGGTCCCTTCAAGGGCCAGGAATGGGATGACGAAGCCTCGGAGCAGGTTGGAGAAGACTATTGCGAACTGCGGGGGTGCGATCCGGACACCGGTGTGCCGACCCGGGAGGCCCTGGAGCAGGTCGGCTTGAAAGACCTGGCGGACAAGCTGGAGGCATCGGAATTGGGAGATGTACATCCTGTCGATTCGCGACCGACACAGCCAGCGTGTCCGATGTAGAAGGCTTCAGGCACGATCTCCAAGTCTATCCTATGTACGAGGACAGAGCTCGATGCGTTTTGACCTCTTTGTCGAGGGTCCTTTGTTGCGAGCAGTTTTCGTGGCTTTCTTCATGGGAATCGCCGTCAGGATCGCCTTCTTCCTAAGAGCGATCGTTGCGAGTGCGAAAGACAAGAATTGTGGGTTGAAATACCTCCTGTTTACATTCAGCCGATCCTTATTTCCCTTCCACAGTGGAATCAAGAAGAAGCCTCTCTACGCATCACTGGGCTACGTCTTCCACAGTTGCCTGTTCGTGGTTCCTATCTTCCTTTTCGGGCATATTGCCCTGTGGGAAGAATCCCGGTTCGAGTGGGGTTGGACTCCTCTGCCGGATGCCTGGGCGGATAGAATGACACTTCTTGTATTGGCTTGTGGCCTCGCCTTCCTTCTCCGACGTATAATTATTCCTGACGTCCGCCGTTCGTCTTCTATATCAGATTATCTCTTGATGCTCTTAGTCTCCCTGCCCTTTCTCACCGGGTACCTCCTATCCCACGCCGTGCCCAACTCCTTACCTTTTCTGGCAAAGAACATTTGGACCCTCCACGTGCTGACCGGAGAGGCGGTGCTCCTGACTGTGCCCTTTCTCTTCTGCAGGACCCGGCTCATTGAGACGAAATGCACGGGTTGTGCCGCATGTGTGTTAAGCTGCCCGACCGGGACCCTCGAAGCTTCCGACAAGGGAACAGACCGGATTTTCCTTTACTCACATTACCAGTGCATCTGCTGCGGTTCCTGTGTAGGAAACTGCCCTGAAGATGCCGCAGAGCTTCGGCATGAAATGAGTCTTCGAAAAATTCTCTCGAAACCTGCAAAACTCGAGATTCGGACCGTACGGCTGGAGCCTTGTGAGAAGTGCTCTGCCCTGTTCGTACCTGAGCCACAACTGCGCGAAGTCCTTGCAGCCATCACGGATGATTATCCCCGACTTTGTCCCCAGTGCCGGAAAATCGGCTTCAGCAATATTGTCTGCGGGCTGGCTCTTTCGAAAAGACGACCGAAGGTCGAAACCCGTGGAACGGTCAAAAGCACGTAAACAAGACAAGACTTCTTTGACGGAAATCGTGGAGAGACAAAGATGAAAGCTCAAACACTGCGAATGTTCATGACCCTCAGTCTCCTATTGCTCACGGCTGGTTTTGGCAGTGCTTCAGAACCTATTCAGGCAGGTCCCCAGCAGGTCGTACCGGATGCGGCTGGAGAGCTCGGCGACATACTTCAAAAGAAGACGATAAGTCGTTTCTACGACCCGGTAGAGATCCGAGGTGAAATCCTAACGGAACTATTGGAGAAACAAATTTCCCTGTTACGACTTTACAGTTTTTCTGACGGTTCCCTGCACCAGGTTCCTTTTCAGTTCGATGAGTGGACATCCGATGGCTACTTGATCGTCGATATAGGTCCCGAGGCGAACGCGGAACTGGGTAACGGGATGCTGGATCCTCAGGATATGCTCGCATTCATGGCCAGGGATGCAGGAGACAGGGTGCCCAAGTCCTATTGGCCAAAAGGTGTTGAACAAGGGATTGAAATTGAAATCGTAGACCCCTTGTCAGGCGGACAGGGTTGGTACTATCTCCTCCAATTCTCGGATCAAGCACCTGAAATATCCTTCGGTACCGAAGACTTCCTGGAATATACGGATGAAGTGCGATTGAATTGCAAAACCTATGGGGTACAGGGCACGAACCGTACTTGGAAGGGTAATGTTCATAAATTACTGCTTCACCGCCACCTATGGACAACCGAAGAAGCAGGTGGGGACGGGAAGGATTTTATTGACAGCCTCCGATTTCGCTTCAAGGCCAAAATGGGCTTCGGTGTAATTCGAATCAACTTTGATGAAGCCGGTATTGTCGGAGGATGGTCAAAGATCAAGTCCGGACCTGTAAGAACCATAGCCAGACAATGGCTAGCACTCACACTGCCCTTGGGATTGAAATCTCCGAAGTTCTATGGAGACGCTTATTGCTATGACACCCTGGGATTCACCGGTTTTCAAACAGATGTGCCCTTCAATCCCAAATATGTGGCCGCCCACTTCACGATGGTGTTCGGCCATGACATGCACGACCCGAGTGCTTACGGTATGAAGTGGTACAATTCCAACAAC
>Ga0180438_10010042_pt1 | contig 11668 bp, 10 predicted proteins | sample SS_ome_12_FD_132455 | JGI IMG/M metagenome (GOLD analysis project Ga0180438, IMG submission 132455) | Hypersaline lake sediment archaeal communities from the Salton Sea, California, USA - SS_3_D_2 metaG | ecosystem: Environmental > Aquatic > Non-marine Saline and Alkaline > Hypersaline >...
ATAACAAGATAAGAGAGTTCACAGAAGCATTTGGATTATAAAAATTATTAGAATTCTTATTTTTTACTTTTACTTTTCATAGGTCTTTTTACACCAGTGCCTTTATCGTCTGTCTTTTTCTTTTTCAAGATTTCCCTGTTAAGATATTTGAATGTCTTGTGCAACACCCTGCTCAGATCCCAGTCTGCAAGATGTGAAGTATATACCTTATCAGCTGCAATGACATTCAATGTAACTGAATATTTCTTTTTTTTGCCCTCATCATCATGCGTCTTGATCTGGACCTTGATAGAAGCAGATTTGCCCATTGCTCTTTCGATCTTTGGATGATAATCTGTACAGATCTTCTCTACGTTCGCTTTTTCATCAGTTCCGAGACCTTTCAGGCCTTGGTAGCGTATTATAGGCTGTGTGTTTTTCATATGCGAATACTATGGTCTTCTTGTTTATATACTTTTTTATTAAAAAAATTTATATAGTTAGTTTTTACCCTGACAGGTATGGTTCTTATAGTGGGTGTTGACGAGGCAGGAAGAGGCCCTTGCATAGGCCCTATGGTCATGTCGGGCGTGTGTTTTGACGAGAGAAAGATCCCTGAACTGGTCAAGCTGGGCGTCAAGGATAGCAAGATGCTGACAGCTGAAAAAAGACAGGAATTATACAAGAAGATAAGGACGCTGGCCAAGGATTATAAAACAATATTGGTAGAACCGGACGAGATAGACGATGCATTGAACCATCCTTCTATGAATCTTAACAGGCTCGAAGCGATCAAGACAGCCGATATCATCAATTACTTGAATCCGGATGAAGCCATATTGGACTGTCCGCAAGTCAATACTAAAGCATACAAGTTCGAAGTCAGGAAATTTCTGGAGAAACACATAAATCCTGCGATGATCGCAGAGAACAAGGCTGATGAGAATTATGTGATTGTTGCTGCAGCATCAATATTGGCAAAAGTTACAAGGGACGAGACAATAGAGAAATTGAAAAAGGAATTGAAGGTAGATTTCGGAAGCGGTTATGCTTCTGATCCAAAGACATCCATATTTTTAGAAGAAAACTGGCAGAATGAGCAATACAGCAGGATCTTCAGAAAATCGTGGGATAGTTTTAAAAGACAGGCAGTATTGAAATCACAAACAAGACTGGCAGAATGGTAACATTTGAAAAAGTCAAGAAAAAAAACGTGGAAAGATTAACAGAGTATGGATTTTCTATTGTAAAAACTAAAGGAAAATATGAGCAATTAAGATTGAAAGGACCGGTCATCCTGATCTTTTTTAATTCAAACAAACTTCTGCTGCAGGGTCCTGAAGACAAAGTGATAGAAGTATCAGACATGCTGAAAAAATTGAAGATTGGGCATCTCGCAGGAAAGGTTAAGCGAAAAGTTGCGTTCAAACAAGAAAGAGGGACACTTATAGGAAGCGACGAAGCATTGAAAGGAGATACTTTTGGAGGTATTGTTGTTGCTGCAGTGAGAGCAGATCCTTCTGAGAGAAAAAAATTGAAAGGGTTGGGAGTGACTGACAGCAAATTATACAATGATGCTGAAGTAGGGGCGATCGCAGAACAGATAAAGAAGGCTGTAAAATATAATGTAATAAGTTTGGAACCTAAAGAGTATAATAAATTGATAAAACAATACAATGTTACAGGACTTTTGAATCTTTTGCACAGGGACTGTGCTGCAAAATTGAAGCTCGATGGTTTGTCCAAACACATTGTTGATCTTTTTCCTGGTTGCAAGACAGGAGATATTTCTGTTACAAAAGCTGAGAGCAAGTATCTTGAGGTTGCTGCAGCATCAATATTGGCAAGAGCAGAAGCATTGAAGCAGATAGATAAGCTGAGCAAAAGACTGAAGATTAGAGTGCCGAAAGGAAGCACGCATGTGAGAGAGGCCCTTAATCATTTAAAAAGAACAAATAAGCCGTTTGAACGGTATGTGAAGCTGAATTTCAGCAATGTGAAATCAATGCTGGAATGACAAACTTTATAAAGGGATTCTAGCTCTCATCAAAAATCAAAAAAGGGATTAAGAATGACAAGGATAAACAAGCTGGTCTGTAGGGGTTTCAAATCTTTTGCTAAGAAGACCGAACTTGTGTTTGGTTCTGATTTCAATTGCGTCATAGGGCCGAACGGCAGCGGAAAGAGCAACATTCTTGATGCATTGACATTCGTTCTGGGGAGGCGAAGCTCGAAGGCAATGAGAGCTGAGAAGTCTGCCAATCTTATCTATAACGGCGGAAAGAAAAAGACCCCTGCAAAAGAAGCAGAAGTTGCAATACATTTTGATAATCAGAGCAAGGTTTTTCCTCTTAGTGCTCCAGAAGTTATTGTTTCTAGGATTGTGAAGCCGAACGGCGCCAGCACTTATAAGCTCAATGGAAAGAAATGCAACAGGAACGATATTCTTGATTTATTAGGCAGAGGAAAGATAGATCCTGACGGTTATAACATAATCCTGCAAGGAGATATTGTGAAATTTGTTGAGATGGCAACAACAGAAAGAAGGAACATCATTGAGGAAATAGCAGGCATAGGCGCATACGAGGAAAGGAAGCAGAAAAGTCTGAGAGAACTGGAACGAGTTGAAGGCAGATTGAAAGAAGCAGACATTGTGCTGACTGAAAGGAACGCTTACTTGAGAGAATTGAAAAAAGACAGGGACCAAGCATTGGAATATAAGGAATTGAATGATAATATCATGAGGAATAAAGCAACTTTCCTTAAACTGCAGATTGACAAGAAAAATAGCATTGTCGAGAAGCAGGAAAAGCAGCTGGAAAATTATAATGAAAGGATCAAGAAGACTCAGGATGAGATAGGAAAAATCAAAGACAAGATAAAAAATGAAAAAGGAAATATTGATTCTATAAACTCGGAGATAGAGAAAAAGGGCGAGAAAGAACAGGTCGCTCTGAATAAGAAGATTGAGCAGTTGAAAGTCGATCTTGCCACGAACAAGACAAAGGTAGATTCTTTCAAAAATGAAATCAAGAGGATATTGCAGAGAAGAGAAGAGCTTGAGCAGAACAATAAGGAAGTCAATCTTAAGATAAAATCCCTAGAGAAAGAGAAAACTGCGATAGACAAAGAAATCACACAGAAGAAGAAATTATTGAAACAATTAGAACAGGACATGGAACGTTTCAAGAAAAAGAACAAGTTTGGGCAGGATCTTGCAGAAATTGAAAGGGAGATTTCTGATCTTGACAAGAAGAGCGAACAGAGACAGGACGAGATACAGAAGATAAGGCAGGCACAGCAGGATTCTCTCAGGGAAAAGGATCAGCTTGAATTCAAGCTCCAGGCATTGGAAGAACAGATGGAAAAAGTCTTGCATCTGGAAAAGGATAATAAAGATTCTTTGACAAGGCTGAAAAATTTGAGGTCAGAGTTCAACAGATTGACAAAAGAATTGAATGGCTTTCTTGATGAAGACAGCAGTCTTACTGTGAAATTAAGCAAGAGCAGAGAAGATCTTGAAAAAGCCAATACGCAGCTCGCAAAGCTAGAAGCAAAGAATATGCATTTCAAGGAAAGCACTGCGATGGATAGGGCAATTAATTCTATACTACAGCAGAAGAAAAAAATAAAGGGCATCCACGGATTGGTATCTGAACTTGGGAAGGTCAAGAATAAGTACGGTCTTGCTCTTGAGATCGCAGGCGGAGCAAGGATCAAGAGCATTGTTGTTGAGACTGATGCTGTTGCTGCTCAATGTATCAAATATCTTAAGCAAAACAAACTTGGAACTGCAACATTCCTGCCTCTTAACAAATTGAAAGCAAAAGTCCCTTCCCAGAGTGCGAAAGATGTCGCCAAAAAGCAGGGCAGTCATGGCTTGGCAGTCGATTTGGTCGAGTTTGACAATAAATTCAAGAATGTCTTTAATTATGTTCTTTCTGACACTGTTGTTGTCGATAATATACAAACTGCAAGAAAGATAGGGGTTGGTTCTGCCAGGATGGTCACTCTTGACGGCGATATGATGGAGGTCAGCGGAGCTATGAGGGGCGGTTATCAGCAAAGAAAGAAAGGCATAGGATTCAAGGAGAAGGAACTTGCTTCTGGTATAGATGAGCTCCAGCAGGAAGTATTTGAACTGCAGAGCAAGATGCAGATGTTCCACAAAAGAAAAGCAGAGCTTGACGAAAAGATCACAAAATTGAGGACAGAAAAGGCGAATACAGAAGGAGAGATAATCAAGCTAGAAAAATCATTGCATATTGAAGGCAATGATCTTGGGGATTTCAAGAACAAGAAAAAGAGCTTGAGGGAGCAGATCAAACTTGTCGATAAGAAAGCTGAAGAATTTATAGAAAGAATAAGCAATCAGAACAAGGAACTTGCGCAATTAAAGATAAAAAGACAGGAATTAAGGAATAAGATAAACCAGATACAGAATCCTGCAGTGCTTGCTCAATTGAGTGCATTTGAAGAAAAGAAAACAGAACTCAGGGAAAGCCTGATCAAGCTTGAAAGTTCAAAAGGTAACTTTGATGCTCAAATTAAAACAATATTGGGGCCGGATGTTAAGAGAGCCATGTCTATCCTTGAGCAGAACAAGAAAGAAGAAGAAAGTTTCAAGGATCAGATAAGCCAATTGAATGAGAAAATCAAGAAACAGGCCCAAGATTTGAAGGTTAATGAAAAGAATGCTGCGCAGTTCTATCAAAAATTCAAGGCGTTGTTTGAGAAAAGAGACAAATGTTCAAAAGCAGTCCAGAAACTGGAGAAACAGGTTGACGAGAAAGACATCACCATAAAAGGAGTAGAGCAGAAGATGAACGCGCTCAATCTAGAGAAGACCAAGTATAAGGCAGAACTGGTAGGTCTTGAGAAGGAGTTTGAACAGTATGAAGGTGTCGAGATCTTCAAGAGCAAGACAGACCTGCAGGAATTGCAAAAAACAATAAACAAATATGAAGCAAAGAAAGAGAATATCGGCAATGTCAACCTAAGGGCATTGGAAGTTTATGATAATGTATACAAGGAATATGAGAAGCTTCTTGAAAAGAAAGAGATTCTTGGCAAGGAGAAAGAAGATGTTCTTAAGCTTATAGAAGAGATCGAGACGAGCAAGAAAGCTATCTTCATGAAAACTTTCGCAGTGGTCAATGACATATTCAAGGACTTCTTCAGCAGGTTGACAGGAAAAGGACAGGCATATCTTGAGCTAGAGAATCCAGAGAATCCTTTTGAAGAAGGTGTGGAGATAAAAGTAAAGTTGAGCGCCAAGAAATTCATGGACATCAAGAGCCTTAGCGGCGGAGAAAAGACACTTACAGCATTGGCATTCATATTCGCGATCCAGGAGCACGATCCTGCATCATTCTACATAATGGATGAGGTGGATGCTGCTCTTGACAAACATAACAGCGAGAAACTGGCCCAATTGATAAGAAGCTACTGTGACAGGGCACAATACATCGTCATATCGCACAACGACGCAGTGATTTCAGAAGCGAGCAATCTTTATGGAATAAGTATGAATGAAGACGGCATAAGCAATGTAACTTCTTTAGAGCTTTAAGCTTGATCTAATCCTTTTTATTTTTCTAATTCCTTATCAATCAGAGAAGCAGTATTTTCCCAGTTCAGATCTTTCATTGTCTCGTGAGCATTCTTACTGATACTATTGTACATTTCTTTATTGATAATTAAAGTGAACAATTTTGAGACGAGATCATTTGCATCCCCTGCCTCGAAAAACAATCCATTGTCCATGTCTTTTATGTAATTCGGTATGCTTCCTACTTTTGTCGTAACTACAGGTATCCCGCTCGCCATTGCTTCCATTGTGGCTAGAGAACTGGTCTCTGTCAAAGAAGGCAGGACAAAGATATCAACAGCTTTAAGATATTCGTGGACATTTTCCACATAACCTGTAATTAAAATGTCCTTTTCAAAGATTCTTTTATGTTTTCCGGGTCCGTCTCCTATTAACATCAGCGAGATGTCTTTTTTCAATTCTTTCTTTAGAATTTTGAATGCATCATTCAAAGTCGCAAGATCCTTTTCCAGTGCGATTCTTCCGATATAGCCTATGACCAATTTATTATCTAATTTCAATCTTTGTTTAGCTATGAATTTTTCGTTCTCAGTGGCAGGCCTGAACTTGTTTTTATCTATTCCCAAAGGGACCACTATTTTTTCAGAATTGAATCCCAGATTTGAGAGCTTTTCTCCCAGCAATGTTGACGGCACCATCAATGTAGACCGGTTATAGTATCGTTTTAATACAAATAATGCGATTTTTCTGAATATCTTTCCGATGTACCGCGGGACTTTTATACTTTGATGGACAAGATCCCAGTCTTGGCAGTGCGTATAGACATAAGTAGGTTTGTTGTATTTTTTAGCATAATGCAATGATGTCAGCCCGATAATGCCGCAGCTATTGATCCATACGATCTCTGCGTTACGTATGGCATTCTTGATCTTGCTTAATTTAAGTTTTGGAGGAGTGTAGTCTGCAACCTGAAACTTGTGAGTTGGCAGGTCTATGGTTTTTATTTTTTCAAGATCAATTCCTGTATTATTTTCAAACTTGTCTGTCTTAGGTATCAAGAGAGAAATATTGTATTTGTTCTGCATGAATGGAATGATTTCCTGGAGGAATCTTACTAGACCGTTCTTTTCTGGAAGGAACCTGTCGCTTGCTATCAATAAATTTTTCATCTTATCTTGTAGAATCTTTCTGCATATTTGCAATGATTGAAAATTCCGTGGATAATCGCCCTTACATAGACACTCCACAACAAAGGAAGCAATGCGTTGATTACCTGGCTCTCGAAACACTTCAATGCCTTGATCTTCAGCTTGAAGGTATCAGAAATGTCTACGTACAGTCTTGGCAGGTCTCTTTTCCTGATATTCCATAGATTCCAGACATCAAATATGTAAACCTCTCCTTTGTAATTGATCTTGTCTATTATCTCCATGGTGACTTTGTAAGCATCCTTATGATCTATGTGAGGATCGTCAGGATTATGCGTGAATATCTTTGACGGTTTGTATTTCTTGATAAGGGAGATTATCTTAGGCTTGATTTTTTTGCTAACAACATCCTTGTAAAGTTTACCTTCTGACAGACCAAAGAAAATTACATCGCCTCCTTTGATGGTCTTATTCGCTTCTAGAGTCTCTTCCATCCTCATCTTTGTGACAACTCTTGGTTTATAATGAGGATGACTGCTCTCTCCTGTTGTGAATATAATGGTGATTGTATTGATCCCTTGTTTGGCATATTTAGCAATAGTTCCTCCTGGCCCGAATATCTGATCGTCTGAATGAGCACAAATCACTAATACGTTTTCCTTTGCCATTTTGGTATTTTTAATACGGCTTTATTTATAAATCCTATTGTAGTTCAATATGAATCCAGGTTAATTTCCGTTATATTTATATACCCCTGTTTCTTTTGTAAAGTACAGTGTGAGGTGAGGACAATAAGCAAAAAGAGGTTTTGTTTGCTAATTACAGTATTGATTTCTTTATTATTAAGTATAGGCATAGTTGCAGCGACAGGAGCGACTTTTTCGCCACAAACATTCTATGAAGCAAACACTATACCTTTCACGATAGATATAAGCAATCTGTACAGTTCAAAGATTATAAATGAAATTGAAACAACTTTGCCAGACTTCACAATCACTGCAGTCCAGCAGTTCACTGGCTGGTCAGAGAATCATACTGCTGTCCATGTCGAATGGAGAGACGGTTCGATCGAAGGCAATGTCAAGAGCGCATTATTCATGTTCAATGCAACAGTGCCAGTAGTATCTGCAGACGATGCAAGAAATATAAGTATAGATACGAGGTTCACTGACGGCACAGACATCACTTTTGTGGTCCCTATCTTGATAACCAATGATGTGACAGGGCCTGTAATAACAAATACAAATCCTTCTGACGGAGGATACCTTAGGGCGAACAATCCTTCACAATTGATACATGCTAATGTGGTAGACCCAGAGACAGGCGTCAGTTCTGTGAGTTTTTCATGGGATGACTGCGGTTCGAACAGCAGTAATAATCAGGAAAATCTAGACTGCGAAGGAGATGATTGCAACAGCACAATTGATGTGAGCAATTATGATGAAGGAGATAATCTGTGTTTCACATTTACAGCAACAAACAAGGGCGGAGAACAAAGCCAGCTTTCTGGTACAGTAGGATTTGACGGAACTGCGCCAACTGTCGCACTTTCCAGTCCAGCTGATGACGCATATCTTGGGACCAATGCTGATTTCTCTTTCACTGCAACAGACAATCTTGCTTCTGTATTGAGCTGTGACTTGCTTGTTGATGGAGATGTTGTGTCTACTGTTGATGTTAATAACAGCGAGACTGCGACAGTGAGTATGGACTTCTCTTCATATAGTGAAGGAACTTATCAATGGAAAGTTCGGTGCAGGGATAGTGTGGGGCTGGAAGGAGAGAGCGGAACAAGAAATTTCATACTTGATAATACGCCACCAAGCTTAGAGCTTATTTCTCCTGCCAATGGAAGCACAATATCTGACAGCACTATATTCAATGTTAATGTAACTGATAATTATGGAGTGGCGCAGGTGAGCAGCAATCCTAATGTGAATGACATTGTGAGCTGGCCAGAAGGAAGCAATACTGTGATTTTCCAGGCAACAGATCACGTAGGGAATAGTGTGACAAAAATCTATACATTCATAGTGGACAGGACAGCACCAAGCATCTTGTTAATTTCTCCTGCAGACGGAGCTACTTTGGATGCTCATGTTGATTTTGTATTCAATCTGACTGATAATTATGCAACAAATCTTGATTGTACAGTATATGTTGACGGTTCTGCAGAAGTTAGTGAAACAGTGAGCCAGGGAACTGTGGATATCTTAGGCCTGTTGGCGCTGGGAAATCATACATGGCATATTGTGTGCGAAGATGAGGTCAACAATGCAGCAAGCTCTGCACAAAGAACAATAAATATTATCGACACATCAGGTCCTGACATACTGCTTACAGATGTTATTGAAGTAGAAAGGGGCACGGATTTCACAATAGAAGCGACTGTCACAGATCCGAGCGGAGTTGCAACTGTTACTGGCCAATTTGGCTCAACAACATTCAATATGGACAAGAATGGAGACGTATATACAAAAACAGTAAGCACTAACTCTGGATCTGTGTTAGGAAATTATACTTATACTGTGACAGCAACAGATACTAATGGATATTCCAGTAGTGAACAGGATACTTTCGAGCTCGTACCTTATACAGGAACATCAAGCAGTTCATCCGGCTCTGGCGGCGGTTCTAATACAGGAGGAAATACTGGCCATGGCTTCATGACACACTCGTCTTCACAGCCGCAGCCTGTTTACAGTGATGCGCAGGAATCTGAAAGCAGCGGAGGAGAGAACCAGCAAGTAGAAGAAGAATCTGAACCTGAAGAAGAACCTCCTGTGGAAGATGATGTTGATGAACAGAGCGATCTGGAAGAGACTCAGGGAATAGGCAAGGCTACAAGTTTCTTCAGCAGCGGACTGTTCAAGTTCGCCGGTTTGTTCGTACTGCTGGTGATCGTGCTCTCATTGTTTGCATTGGGCTTCTCAAAATTCCCAAAACTTAAGTTCAAAAGAAAAGAAGAAGAAAAGATAAAGAAAGACATGGAAAAAGAAGCATTCTTTAATGAGAAACTGAAAAAGGATCTGAGCAATGATTTCGGCAGTGCAGAAGAAAAATCAGAAAATATCGCAGAACCGCGCAATGAGCATAATTTCTTGTTCGATGACGAGGAATGATCATGGTATTAGAGCAGGTATTATCATTCAAGACAATAGCCAATAAGAGTTATTATGCATTCGGTCTTTCTTTTGCTTTTGTTTTCATTGGATATTTTGTCGGCAGATTCTTCTTCGGAAAAACTATATCCATTGCAATGCTTTTCCTTTGTACTTTATTGCTGGTGCCGTCTCTGGTGAAGTTGCTTGCGATGGAGGAAAAGATAGAGCGAAAATATGGTATGAAGCATTTCTTCAAGACGCATGAAAAGGTATTCAAGATCTACTTGTTTGTTTTTCTTGGGATATTGGCAGGATATCTTGTTTTAGGTGCGGTTTCTTCTGATTTTGACAATAATTTCCAATATCAATTAAATTATCTCACAAAACAGGAAGGAATCACAGAAGCATCTATAGAGGACTTTGCTTCTAGCGAAGTTAATTTAGGCTTTGACCAGTTCCTTTCGATATTGGGCGCTAATCTTTTGGTGCTTGCTATCTGTTTTATCTTGTCCTTGTTCTATGGCGCAGGCGCGATATTCTTGATAGTTTTCAATGCGAGCGTATTTGCTAGCTTTATCTTGCTGTTGTTCAGGTATATTGGAGACACAGTAAGCACATTCTCTGGAATAGTATTTCTGTTTTTCTTGCACATGATCCCTGAAGTAGGGGGCTTTCTGCTGGCTGCTATCGCAGGCGGAGTATTGAGCTATGCATTCTATAAAGAAGGTTTCATGGGAAAGCCATTCAAGAATGTTGCGAGAGACAGTCTTTTGCTGTTGATAGTCGCGATAGCGCTAATAGTATTGGGAGCATTCCTTGAGATTTATGTGACAAGAAATCTTGTTTTTAGATTTTTATGATTTAATCAACGATTCCTTCTTCGTTCTCTCGAGACCAGACCTCGCATCTTGTCAACTTCCTGCATAAGTCTTAATTTCTCAGAGTTAGAATCTTCTATGTTCTTGTAATATTTTGCAAGTTCGAAATCTGCAGATTTGATTTGCTCGCTTATCTGGTTCAACTTGATGACGTGGCTCTTGAAATCAATAAGGATCTTTGAAGATTCATTGATGTCTTTCTTCAATTCAAAATATTTCACAGTCTCGTCATTGATGGCCTTTACTTCTTTTTCTATCTCTTTCTTCATGTCATTGATGAGATTATTCTTTATATTGTCTTTGATAAGAATAAGAGCGTTGATATTCGTCTCTAACTTATTCTTCAGCTTGTTTATGTCCCCTAGATTATCCTTGAACTCTGACAAGGCGCTTTCCTTATTTGTCTCCAGCTGTTGTATCTGGTCAACAACAGTGTTGAAGCCAGTCCTGTGATTCTCTTCTAAAGTATCGATCCTTTGGTTCAAAGTTTGGATGCTAGAAGCTAGTTTCTCTATTTGGTCCTTCAATTCTGCAAAATTCTCTTTTGTCTTGAACATCTTTCCCCCAAAAATAAATGCGCCGGCCGGGATTCGAACCCGGATAAACGGCTTGGAAGGCCGTTGTCATAGCCATTAGACCACCGGCGCGCTGGTTCACAGAAACAGTGATTTATTTATAAACTCTGCGGTTTTATGGATAGATATTTAAATGACAAATTCTCTTCATTTTCTATGGCTGTCGCAGAAACATTAGATGATATTCAAGCGCAAAAAAAGAGGACAAACACTTTGAGACTGATAAGCGTGATCATAGCTCTTGCAGTGATTGCTGCTGGTGTTTTGCCTTTGCTGAATCAGTATGGAATAATAGGATTTGAATTGCAATTGCCTGCCATAGTCATCAATGTACTTCTTATTGCCGCGGGATTATTTTTGCTATTGAATGCTATGAGGAGCTAATATGATCAGAGAACCTTTGGTTTCCGGAATGTTCTATGAAAATGATTTG
>Ga0180438_10010043_pt1 | contig 11666 bp, 9 predicted proteins | sample SS_ome_12_FD_132455 | JGI IMG/M metagenome (GOLD analysis project Ga0180438, IMG submission 132455) | Hypersaline lake sediment archaeal communities from the Salton Sea, California, USA - SS_3_D_2 metaG | ecosystem: Environmental > Aquatic > Non-marine Saline and Alkaline > Hypersaline >...
GAACCACGGCGCTCCTGCTCAGTGTCAGACCCTCGCGGGCCTGTCGCTAGCCGCACAGCAAGGGATCAAGGGCCACACTGCGTTCACACCTCCTCAGAGTGACCGCAACGATCGGCATAGGCATCCCCCATCGCACTCTAGCCGGAACCCAAGAAGCAGCACATGGCCAATCAGTTCTCGATCCATCCATCTCGGCGATTCTTGCTCAGCCCAGAACCCGTCGTCCCTCCTCCAACCATTCCTCATCGAACCAAGCGTGTTGGATGTGGCTGTAGTCGTGCGAGTAGAAAAGGTGCCAGAGCCCATTGTGATCCTGGAGGAGCTTGGGATAGGCGTAGGCACCACCCCGCGACTCGACGTCACGCATGAGGAAGGTTTCACCCCCGTCATCGGAAATCCCCACCGTGAGCGGTGTCCGCTGAGCATAGCTATCATTGTACACCACAAGGAGACGTTTGCTGGTCTTGCTCACTCCGATATCGATCCCAGCATAGGGATTGCGCAGGTTGGTCCGGACGGGCTCCGAGAATGATCTGCCCCCATCGGTGGATACGGCCCGCCAGATGTGTCCGTTGAAGTCGCCGTGGCGCATGAAGCAGAGGATGTCCCCGCTGGGCAGTTGCTCCACCACAGGTTCCAAACATCCTGGCTCGGCGAAGATGTCGCCGTGGCTCTCCCACCTCTCCTGTTTCTCATCGGAAAGGAAGAAGCGCGAACGGAACCAGCAATCCTTTCTTTCCGTATGATAGGGCAGTAGCCATTGCCCGCTCTCCAGCCTGCGCACCGCTCCCATGAGGACCAGTCCACGCTCCTCCACGAAAGGCTCTAGCGGTCCGGCCCGATAGTCCGGCCCCGTCCGAGTGACAAACACCCTGGAATCCGGTATCTCCCGCCGCCAGATCGGCGCCTTGTACTCGACAGTAGGGTAGGGGAACCAGGAGCCTCCACCCCATCCGCCAGAGATTCGAATGACTCCGGGGTTCTGGGCCAGCTGGAAAGTGGACAGCGGACAGGCCCAGAAGAAGAGACGCAAACCGCCATCGGGTGCAGGCACAGGTACGCCTATTTCGGGAACCCAGGTGTCGCCCTCATAGTCGAAGCGCTTGACAACAGTGCGAACAGCGTCCCATTGTCCATCAGGCGCACGCAGGGTGCCAACGATGCGCTGGTCTTCTCCTCCCTCGTGGCTGCCGCAGTACCAGCAGACAAAGATCTCACCGCTGGACAGTTGGAAAGCGTTGGCCGCATGGCCAAACGGCATGACGTTGGGTATTGCTTCACTGCCGAATGCTGGCATGTCTATCTCCTGTTATGCTCAATTGGATAAGCCCAAGTCGCCCCTTAGCGTAGCCACGGCCGGCCAGATGTCGAGCGCTTCCACTGTATCGTACCACCAGAAACCGAGTCGATCCGCGCCCGCACCTATAAGCGACTTGCCAAGTCGCCGCGTCGCGGCAATGGCCTCGGCAGAGGTGCCCTGCCCGGGTGCCGACAGAGGATAGGTTGGCAATTCGATGACCGGATACACGGTGGCCCGACCGGCCACGGCCGATTTGAGAGCGGTGAACTCTTCCACCATGCCTCGAACCTTGCTCTCGGTGAAACGTTCCCGCAAAGGGAGACGGTCACCCGGAATGCGACTGTAAACCGTATCTACAAGACCATCGCGCAGCCATGTCTCCCAGTCCGACCCTACCGCCAGCCCGTCTTCGGGGCTTCTAAAGGTGCCACTGAAAGCGAGCACGGAAACATCGACCCGTTTGTCCCTCATCGCCAGCGCTTCTCGCAATTCGCGTAGATGCTGAGTGGCATAGTTGGCTCGGAACTGCACCCAAGCCGGATCCGAGTTAGGTAGTGTGCGGGGATCTACGCCGTAGCGCTGCTGGTACTCGGCTATGGACGGCTCATCGTAGCCATAGGCCCAGTAACCCTCAGCATCACAGCAGGGAATGTGCTTTAATGCCTCGGTCGAAGCATAGTGGGGCGGACGCGCGATCATGAACTCAAGTTGGACGCCATCCACGCCATAGCGATCGACGAATTCCAAATAGAGATTGCGCTCCCTATCCCGCACCTCAGGGTAGGCCAGAGAGAGGTATCCATAGGCCCCCAGTCGGTCGCGCGGGCCAATCTCCAGCCAACTCTTTCCTTCCCGCGTGCGGGTCCAGTAGCGGTCCAGCTCTTTGCCCCCGCTGATCAAGCGCACGTAGGGCCAGACCTCGCCAGATGCCATATAGTCGGCGCCGATCCACTGTCCCCCTGTGGCTACGTTTACGAACGAGACGATCTCAATCCCCACGGCGTGGGCGTGGTGCACTAGACGAGCCAGCGGGCTATCATCGCCGTACTTGAACGGCTCGACCTGCATCAGTCGGTCGCGGTGCATCAGATAGCTGGGGTAGTTGGGCGATGGCGAGTGGTAGAACGAGTGCACAATACGCTGGATGCCAGCACCGGCACACTTCTCTACGAACTCGACAATGTCGCTCTCACGACAGTTGTAGGAGTACTTGCCTCCCACCTCTCCGATCATCATAAGACGTGCGTCCTTCATCGGTTCTCTCCTTGTCCGAGTATCCTTCTCGTCTCCTCGTTTCGGTTCCGTATCCTGGCATAGCCGTTCGCAGACACATGGGATCAAGCTGTCTCTGCCCGCGTCTGTAACTAGAGTGAGTGCCCCCCTCCAGCTTGGAACTCGAGACTCAACCGTAGTTGTGCAGGATGTACTCGGCAACCTCCGCTTCAGTGGCGAACGTAGCCGGGGCATTCAGCTCCCGTGCCTGAGCGCTACTGATGATCGCCATCTGGCGCACTAGCTCAGCTTGAATGACCTTCACATCGAGATGGCGCGGTGGAACGCTCTGTTGGCTGGCCAGCGCCGCGGCCACTCCCGCCGCATGCCCTGTGGCCATGCACGTGAACATCACCCGCGCTGAGGCCAGTGCCCCGTGGGTCGTCGAGATGTTTCGCCCAGCCACCAGGAGGTTCTCCACTCGGCGCGGCACCAGACAACGGTAAGGGATGCCGTAGCAGGGTGCCCTGATGTGCACGAACTTGCTGTCCACCCCATCGGGGCTGTGGATATCTACTGGATAGCTACCCAGGGCCACCGTATCTGGGAACTCGCTCCCCTCCATGACCTCTTCTTCAGTCAGGACGTGCTCGCCCTGGAAGCGCCGAGTTTCCCGTACTCCGATCTGCGCTGCTGTGTCGATCACCCATGCGTTCTGGAAGCCGTCCACATGTTCCCTTAGCCAGTCGAACAGCAGCCATACCTGGCGGCGGCCGTCAATCATGGCAGCGGAGAGTTGCTTCCCGTCCGTGCCGTCTACTCCCTTCTGGTCAATAACGTTCAAGCCAAGGACTCCTGGGCAACCCGACCAGTAATTGATACAGGCGCCACCCAGGTTCAGCTCGAGATCGCTGCCCGTCACTGCAGCGCCCAATACCTGCTTCAGGTGGAAGTCACGAGCTACGTGGATGTTGAAGGCGGTCATATCGACGCCTCCAAAGCGCATCATCATTGTGACTGGCTGCGTTAGGCCATCGGCTGGGCGGCCAAGCTCGAAGAGTGCCCCCGCATTGGCAGCGATGTCTCCATCGCCACTGCAATCCACGACAACATCCGCTAGCAACGCTTGCAGCCCTGGTTTGCTCAGAGCCACGATACCGATGAGCGTATCGCCCTCTGTGATCGGCTCAAAGGCGGTCGCTCCCAGGAGGATCTCAGCTCCAGTCTCCAGTACCAGCTGCTCCCAGGCGCGCTTGGCGACCTCATAGTCTATGCTGAGGTGGCCCAGCCGCAAACTACCGCCTCCGGCTGCCATCACCCGTCGGACAAACTCAATTGCTACGCCGCCCACGACACGATAGCGCACACCCTCGCCCCGCAGAGTGCTGAGACGAAGGTAGAGGTTGCGGGTTGACACGCCGCCGAGAAAGCCCTCTCGTTCCAGAAGCAGAACCTTCGCTCCTGCACGTGCCGCCCCCACCGCTGCCGCAACGCCTGCCGGGCCTCCTCCGACCACCAGCACATTCACACGGCCGGTCACCGGCACCTCCCTCGCCGGCAAGGACACGGTCGTTGGCTTCGGTCTTGTCCTGTTATGCATTGATTCTCCCCATCTGGCATGGCATCTTCTAGAGCTCGACAGGCTACGTACCGAATGTCGATTACTTCACCGCCCGAGACACTCGCGTTCTGAGATTCTCCATCCGGTCCTTCATCTCCTCGAATGCCTCCCTTAGCTGACTGGGGGCCACCTGTGCATTCCGCATGGGGTCAATGACTGCTTCCTCTGCAGAGACGAACTCGCCGCTGATCTCTACAAGCTCACTGGCGATTTCTGCGGGGATCGTCGTCACTCCATTGCAGTCTCCGTGGATCAGATCGTCCGGGTAGATTGAGACCCCGCCGACGTGGACAGGCACATGTAGCTGGACAGTGTGGCAGTAGCCATGGGAGCAGACCGACCCACTGGTGAACACGGGAAAGCCGAGCCTGCGCACCTGGGGTAGATCTCGGCCTGTGCCGCTGGTCAACAGGCCTCGAGCCCCGAATGCCTTGTAGGTGGAGCACATCACTTCGCCGAAGGTCGCCCCCACCGATGGGTCATCCAGATCCTGGAATACGACGATGGGAGGACCTGACAGTTCCGAAAACCGCTCCACCTGAGCCTCCAGACTGTAGTGAGTACTGCCTTTGTAGGGCGGAGCGGAGGCGCGAAATGTAGCTGTAGCAGCGAAGCCCACCATAGGGGGCATTTCGGGAAAACAGGCACGAATCCGCTGATCCAAGAATCCAGCGGAGCGAGGCCTCACCTCAAACAGCTCGATCAGATTGCAGACCGTAGCCGTGTCGAGTGCTGCCAGTGCTTCCAACGTCGAGCGATTGAGTTGAGGCATACCTCGTCTCCTGTCATTGCCGTCCTGCTTCCATTCTGCCGCGTGCGGCCACTAACCTGCAGGATTGGGTTCGACTCCGGGGATGCCGCAGCTGGAAGTGAGTGGCGAGCCCAAACGCGGTAGCCGCGTGTCGAGAAGATGGCTATCAGCGAACCGTCAGATCACCACTCTGCCTTCTCAACCCGAATCGATTGTGGCTCCCTTCTCGACCAAGACGGATCGCAACTTCTGGATGTCCAGGCTGCCAGTGTGCAGATTCCCATCCACACAGAGGGCCGCTGCGATGCCTGCTGCCTGCCCCATCATGCTCGCTGTCGTTGTGACCCGAGCAGACGACAACGCCATCTGATCAGCTGACAAACAGCGACCAGCAACGAGGAGGTTCTTGCTGCCATATGGGCGCAGGCTACGGAAGGGAATATCATATGGTGGAGGTTGGAACTTGATCATCCCCTGCTGGTCGCGGAGATAAACCCTCTTGTCCGTGTCTGGGTCCATCGCATCCAGGTAGAAGACACCCTGCGCAATCCCATCCTCGAACCGGCGGCCCTCTCGCACATCCTGCTCCATGAGCACGTATTCGCCCTGAACGCGTCGCCCCTCGCGGATCCCGACTTGGGCAGCCACGTGGTCGACCCGGTAAGTGCGATAGCCTGTACGCTGAAGATAGTGCGCGACAGAGAAGGCCTTGCGGCGAGCAGAGATCTCAGCACCGCTCAATCCGCTGGTCTCCGTCGAGTCGTATCCCACGACCTTGGTCTTGACAGCGATTTTGGGGAGCACCTTCCTCGCGACCATCCCATGCGGCAGCCTCGAATCCTCCACGGTATCTTCGCGACCGAACGCGTCTGCCACAGGACCTTGCATCTCGGGGAAGGCTCCCGTCATGGGCAGGTCATCCTTCTCTAGCCACTCGCATCCTGCAGGCAGCTTCGGGCAGACTTGGGAGCCCGTATCGCTCATGAAGAGCATGAGCGCCATGGGTAACTGCGCCTGGTCGCTATCCCGCCCCTTGAACGTTGGGAGTCCAGCGGCATGGGTGATGTCTGCTTCACCGGTACAGTCGATGACGAATCGGGGCCGGATGGCCTGCAGGCCGGACTTGCCCTGGACGACTACATGCTTCATCAAACCATCAACATACTCAACATCAACGCCCCACACGTGCAGCAGAATCTTCACGTCAGACTCTAGGGCCAACTCCTGCAACACCAGAGGTAGAATCTGATGATCAAAGGCCCGGGCTTCCATCTCGCCATAGGGTCGGTACGAGGCTATGGCGTCCAGCTGCGACAGCCGATGGACGACGTCGTCAAAGACCTCGCCCTGCCCAGTAGTCTCCCCGCAGAAGCTGCCCACGCCACCGGCGGTGGTCGCACCTCCCAGAATGGCGTGCCGCTCGACGAGCAGCGTACGGGCACCCTGCCGTGCTGCTGCGATGGCGGCCGAGGTTCCTGCCATCCCGCCACCGACTACGAGTACATCAGTGTCCGCAATGACAGGAAGCTCACGTCGAAAGGTATGAGTTGCCATGGCTGCTATCCATCATGTGTATATGAACTGGGCGCTGGCTACACAGGAAGAGTTGGCCACGAGGCGCACCCATTGGGCACTGAAGCCTCTCGGAAACTCATGATGACCGTAGCCATGGCCCTCAATCCGGATCGTTGCGTAGGTCTGCCAATCCTGAGTACCCAGGAAGTCTACTTCTATACTGAAATCGACGTGGTCGCTGGCGTCGTGGCTCACATGCAGTCCCTTGTCCGCGAAACCGGTCATCAGGTAGGGATCTGACGGCTGATTGGCCCTTATGGGCGTCTTCCACCACGGACCGCCCCAGCCTTGAGGTTTGCCAAACTGCCAAAGGTCATCGGTCTTGCCGAACCACAGCCCCGATTGGGGCTCGCCGGCCAGGAGATACTTGTCGAACCGCGGGCTGCTGTGGTCCCCACCGAGGACCAGTAGTCCCTGCCAGGAGCAGAAATCTGGCACCACTCGCAGGTGCTTGCAGATCGGCACGATACCCCAGGTCTTGCCATCATAGGTATAGGGTGAAAGCTCGTAGAACAGCCCATGGCAGTCTGCAAGCAAGCGCTCGTGCTCCACCTCACGGATCCGCGGCCACTCGGTCTGCCAGTAATGATCATAGTTCTGGCTGCCTTTGGGGAGCCGGTATGTATGCCACTCTCCGTCGACGAATACCTTCAGGATAGCCGATGCCCTGTCCCAGCCCGTGGCAAAGAGGGTGTCCTTGGCTGACTTCTGGCCTGTCACTTCGTTGAAGGCGGTTCTCTCTAGCACAGTCCAGTGCGAGCCATCCCATTCCGCCAGCCGCCCATTGGCGGTCTGACCCAGAAAGGTACTCTCGTCGTAGGTGTTGTTGGCCACCACCACCCGACCACCGCCCGTGTGGCCGCCCTTGAAGTGGGGCATGCACCCTCCATCTATGTTCAGCTCTTCAACCAGATTGAACAGGAGCGCGGCACGCAGCGTGCGGATGTCCACTTCCCAGAAGAGCCCTTCCATGGCCAGACAATAGAACTTGTTCTCGGGATCTTCCAGGTGTTCCATTGTCGCCGTGAGTCGCCAGTCCTGGATCTCCTCCATGGTTCGCACACGGCCCTCAGTGTCGATGACATGAGGGCCGATGATGATCTGATGAGTGGCTCCATGCATCATCCGGTTGGCGTAGCAGCCAGCGACGCTCTCGGTACGTCTCTGCATTTGGAAGTCCCCATCTATCTCGTACAGTCCGGTGCCTCCGCCGGCACCCCTGCGATTGGACAGATAGGTCACCATCCACAGTCGACCTGCCCAGGGCATCAGTGCGCCAATGCCCACTTCGGAGCGAATCGGAGCCTGGTCTGCCTTGACCGTCAGGCTCGGCACAACACCGCTGATCTGAAAGGGGCGGTCGCTGCCCTGTTTTGCGGATGTCACATGGCCTCCCAGAGGTTAGACAAGATGCTCCACCGTGAGCATACGTGGTCTACTTGCCTAGCAGACTACCGGGTCGGTGATCAGGCTCCGTCCTCGGCAATGGTAGAATGGCGGTACTCGGAACACTTTGGATATGGCAGGGCCTACTCCTCAGCATAAACCCGCACAGCGCAGATTCGGGCCGAGGGATCTCCATTGGTCGCCTGTACAACAACCCTCAGGCGCGTTGCAGCTACGCCTCCAAAAGCGTGGACGCGCCTCCGCATCCGGTTGCCTGTTTCCTGCACCAGCGAATGCCATGCGCCGTCGATCCAGGCCTGGATCGCGTAGTCTCGCACCAGCTCCGGCGGCGCGGTTTGTGGCTCGATGTAGCGGTACTCTCGGTTCAGATTGCTATCGAAGAGCAACTCCGCTTGGTTGAAGCATACCGGGGCCGGCCACTCCAGAGTCAGTGCCTGTGGCAAACCGTCCGCAGGATCTGAGACCCAAGCATTCGTCCAGGCTTCCGGCCGTCCAGGTGCGCCGGTGACATTCTGTGGGCCGAAGGGGCACGACTCTGGGGTGAGCCTCAGAGATCGCGCGAATCGCCTTTTCCCGTAGAAGAAGTACTCTCGTTGAAACTCCACTTCCCAAGCGGCCACGCAGCCAATTGGTATCTCAGCGGCGTCCTTCCAGAAGACGCCCGGCTGCGCCTCGACGTATACCCAATAGAGGCGTCCAGGTTCAACGCCAGCTTCCAGTCGGAACGGTAGCCACATGTCGCCCAGGTGCGGCGGGATCAGCGCCGTGGCGATCGCGAGATCTTGCATGCTGTCCAAACCCCAACAGTTGCTGGCTGAGCGCAGCCCCAGTCGTAGTGGCACCGGCTCTTGGCGCTCGGAGCGCATCTTGAGCCAGACGGTGTCGATCCGGTTGCCGGACACAGGGAATAGCTGAGCCAAGCCCACCTGCAGCTCCTGTTCGCCGTCATCCGGCTCCAATCGCAACAAGGCGCTGCTCGTCGCTGTGACGGTAGCCTTGCATGCCAGATCTGCAGAATCCATGACCGCGACACCGGGCAGAAAGCAACCATCCCGGATCAGCCTCTGCTGCAATGCGCCGATACTGTTCTTCCCGACCTCTCGCGGAAGCAGACCATGCGTCAGGCACAGCTTTGCTGCGGTGCCTACTGCCTGTCCACAGACGGCCAGAGTGGGCATGAGTCGAACCGACCCCAAGGCCATGTGGGTCACGCTGATGCAACGACCGGCCAGGAACAGGTTGGGCACATCCTTTGCGTACAGGCAGCGATAGGGAATCCCGTACGGTTTGACCATCACCTGGCGAAGGTCATCCTCGGCGATCCAGTGCTCTCCAGGCTGAGCCAGTATGCCGCGCGGATTGTGATGATCTACGAACCAAGCGCCATAGGCTACGGTGTCGTGAAAACGAGCCGCTCCAGTGACGTCCTGCTCCTGCAGCCAGTAGTCACCCTCGATGCGGCGGCTCTCTCGCTTGCCCACAACCATTCCCACCCACTCCAGCGCCCAATTGACCGCTTGCTCCTTGTGAGTGCAGTGGTTCTTGATATGATCCCAGACGCCGAGAACGTGCTTGAGCAGGTCATCCCGGATGGCCTCATTATCTGCGAGCGTATCGAAGGGGCTGCCGATCTCCAGCCAGAGGTACATGTCGTTCTCGGGATCGTAGTGTGAGCGGGAGAACAGGATCTCCTCGTCGGGGTACTCTGCCGCCCAGGGAGGTGGCCTGAAGGGAACGGGCCGGTCCAGCTGGCGCGCTCTCATCAGGACGGAACTGGGCAGTACTTCGGAGTCCGAGACCTCCGGCGCCCCCGGCTCGCCGAACTCGAACGCCGCCTCCCGCCCGTAGCGATAGCGGGCGCCGGCCAGGAAGGCCACGGTACCGTCCCCCGTGGCATCACAGAAGAGCGGAGCCTCGAAGCGCAGAGCCCGTTCGCTCCCCAACTGGAAACCCGAGACTGCGGCGATGCGGCAATCCTCATGGAGCGAAACGTGGCGGATGGAGGTGTTGAGGACGAGCGAGAGTCGTTCCTCACGCGTCGCCCATTCATAAAGAATCAAGTCCCAGATCGAGTTCATGTAGCCGGACCAGAATCGGCCATGGTTGCGCCAGCGGTCTTCCAGAATCAGTTCCTGGATAATGCCTCCTTCCATAGCCCAGGGAACGTGTAGTCCTGGGCTGCCCGGGGACACGCGTACCTCAGAGCTGCTGTTCCCGCCCAAGACCGGCCGGTCCTGGATTAGTGCGGTCTCCAGGCCGCTCCGAGCTGCGGCAATCGCTGCACACAAGCCAGCCAGCCCGCCTCCCACAACGACGAAATCGAATCCATGGGACTCTGCCTGGTTCAACGGATGCATCTCCCCACTAGGCTAAGGGTGGCTACAGGCGGCTGTAGGGCGTCTGTGTGATTGTGTCGACCATGGCAAGGAAGTTCTCCAGTGGCGTGTCTACTTGCACAAAATGTGTGGGGCCAATGATCAGTCCCCCCTTCCTGCCAACTGTTCTCAAGCGGGTTAGCACTTCCTGCTCAACCTCGGATGGTGTTCCGAAGGGCAGTGTGGACTGCACATCAAGCGTGCCCCAGAAGCACAGCCTGTCGCCGTATTCCTTCTTCAGTCTCTCAGGATCCATGCAAGCTGGTTGCACCGGATTGAGCACATCCACACCAACCTCTATCAGATCCGAGATGATGGGATAGATGGCACCATCCGAATGGTAGGCTATAGTGATCCCTGGATTGACACTTCTGAGCTCCGAAACGAACTCTGCCATACGTGGCTTCAGAAACCGGCGCCACGCCTTCGGAGACATGAGCATGCGGTCCTGGGCACCCACATCATCGGCCAACCGGATCATGTCGACCCCCATTTCGACCAGCTTCATGGCCATGGTAAGGTGATAGTTGAGCGGGATGTCAAAGAGTCTTTCGATGAACTCGGGGCTTGCGACCAGATCCAGGAGCGTCCTCTCGAGGCCTCTCAGTGCCCACGCGGTCTCAAAGATGGTCAGCGGCACTCCCCCCACAATCCAGTAGTCCTCCTTGAACTCGCGTATGGCCTTGGCTGCCCCAGCATACAATTCGGGTCTGCTCGGATCGGGAGTGGAATAGCTATCAATAGCCCGATCATCGGCCAGGGGGTGCCCGATGACCTCGATGTACTGTCCCTTGCCAAACCTGGTCGCGTACTCCACCAGCCCATACCGGACTCCCCACTCATCAGCGAAGGTCTGTCCATCACCACAGAGCGCGATTGCACTATACCTCGACTTGGCGAATCCTACGGATGTGTAGATCAGGTCCTGATCTAGAGCGATCTCCAAGAGATAGGTCGTATCACCTTGCTCATCCCCCAGGTTCATATGCTTCTTGAGCCTAGTGGCGAATTCGGGCGCGAAGCTGATGTCCATGGGACAGCGGTCTGGCTCCTGGTGGCTGAGGGCCATGAGCACGCGATCTCGGTGCTTCACGATTCACCGCCCTTGGATGAGACTACCCGTTCTTCCGTAAGCGCCCCCCATCTGCTCTCCTGTTCGCGCGGCGACACTGCTGGTGATATCGACAGAGACGCTTTCGACACCTTTGCGCTCCAGAGGATAGCTACAGAGCACCATACGGTGTGTTCCTCACGGTGTTAACCAACGCCCAGAAGTTGTCCAAGGGCGTGTCGAGCTGCACGATATGGGCCGGACCGATGATCAGACCACCGTTCTTGCCGAGCGTTCTCAGGCGCGTCAGCACTTCCCTCTCAACCTCGGCTGGCGTGCCAAAGGGAAGAGTGTGCTGCTCGTCCACCGAGCCC
>Ga0180438_10010044_pt1 | contig 11666 bp, 8 predicted proteins | sample SS_ome_12_FD_132455 | JGI IMG/M metagenome (GOLD analysis project Ga0180438, IMG submission 132455) | Hypersaline lake sediment archaeal communities from the Salton Sea, California, USA - SS_3_D_2 metaG | ecosystem: Environmental > Aquatic > Non-marine Saline and Alkaline > Hypersaline >...
GACCTGTTGTACGACAAGCTGACGGCCGAGCAGCGGGCGGAGTTCGAGAAGATGGCCCGCATCTACATCGAGAACGGCGTCCTCAACAACGCGGTGTTCGACCCGAAGATCTTCAACGACGAGGCCAACTACGCCCACAACGTCAACGACGCCTTCGCCATCGTCGGCTACTACGCCTTCCGCCGACCGATCCTGATCAACCGCCAGGTCACCCCGGGCTACGCCACCGGCTGGTCCCGGAGTATCCAGAGCCACTGCGGCGTGACCGTCGACGGCGCCGAGCCGAAGTTCACCGACGCAACGGACATCCGCCACGCCTTCACCGGCGCCGTCAAGTTCGCCGCCGCACGGTCCGACGCGGTCTATCCCGGCGTCGGCCTGACACGCAGCCTCTTCCTGACGAGGGAGTACCTGCTCGACGTGACCCGCCTGGCCGGCAGGACGCAGAAGCTCACCCCGCACGAGCACACGTGGATCGCCCACGCGCTCGGCCGCCTCCGCCCGAGCAATCGAGGCGGGTGGAGGAAGGCGAGGCTGCCGGAAAAGCTCCACGCGCTCGAGCAGATGCGAGCGTTCGATACGGGCGGCGAGGGGTGGTCGGTCATCGCCGATCAGGTCTGCGTGCTGGACGATGCGTCGAAGGCGAGGCTGCCGCGGTCGTGGTACGGCCGGAAGGTCGGCGTGCGTCTGAGCATGCTCGGCGGGCCGCCCGCGACCGTCTACGCGGGGCGCACGCCTTTGCCGCTGGCGAGGGTCCGCGAGGGCAAGACGCGCAAGGTCCTCGAGCGGCCCTCGGAGGTCGGCGGGGTGACGATGCTCGTCTCGAAGAAGGCGCCCGACGCGACGTTCGCCGCGCTGTGGGAGCCGTTCGAGGCGGGCGAGGCGACCCCGACGCTCTTTCGCCCGATCGCGCAGAAGCCCGAGGGCCTGGCCGTCTCGATCCGTGGCCCGAGCGGGTCAACCGTCAACGACCGCGCGATGCTGCGCCTCGCGGGCGAGGCCGACGAGCCCCTGACGCTCGAAGGCGGCGGCGAGAGCTTCACCTTTGCCGACCACACCCACGTCCGCATTGCGAAGGACAAGGTGAACGTTTCATGCGGCTCGTTGACGGCGATGAAGCTCCGCGTCGGCGAGGCCCGGCCGAGGCTGGTGATCAACGGCAGGCCGGCCAAGGTGCGCTTCGACGGGGCTTTCATGCTGTACGGGGCAGTGAGGTAACGCGACTGTGGCGGGGTGGTACACCCGGGCCGCTTCGAAAGGGGGACAGGCACCTGCGCTTCGCTTCGGAGCCAGTCCCCTTTTCGAAGCTCGGTGTTCTCTGCGCCTCTGTGGTGGACCCCGTCGCCCTACGGCGGGACGATCTTGCCAAGGACGACGCTTCGGCTCGCGCCGGTGGCGGCCGGGATGTTGGCGGGGCGGGCGCGGATTGTCGCGGCGGCCAGCACGGCGAACGAGACGGCCTCCTTGGCGTCGACGTCGATACCGAACTCGTCCGTCGTCGTCAGCTTCGCGGGGGCCAGACGAGATTGAAGCATCGACGCGAGCGCCCGGTTCCTCGCCCCGCCGCCGCAGAGGATCACCTCGTCGGGAGGCGCCGGCAGGAAGCGGCGATAGGTGTCCGCGATGCTCTCGGCCGTCAGGGCGGTGACCGTCGCGACGATGTCCGGCGGGTCGATACGCCGCCGACGTGCGCGGGCCCAGATTGCGTCGGCGTATCCGTGGCCGAACGTCTCCCGGCCGGTGGATTTCGGCGGGCGCCGGCGGAAGTACGGGTGCTTCATCAGCTCGGCCAAGAGAGGCCCGACGACGCGCCCGCGCTCGGCGAGCCGGCCGCCGCGGTCGAAGCGACGCCGTCCGTCGGTGGCGCGTTCGGTGATGCGGTCGATGACCATGTTGCCCGGCCCGGTGTCGAAGGCGAGGATCTGCTCAGCCGCGCACCCGGCGGGCAAGTGAGTGACGTTGGCGATGCCGCCGATATTCTGGACGGCGCGCGATCTGCCCGCGTGGGCGAGCAGGATGAAGTCGGCGTAGGGCACGAGCGGCGCGCCCTCGCCTCCCGCGGCCACGTCGCGCGGGCGGAAGTCGGCCACCGTGGTGACGCCGGTCCGCTCGGCGATCACGCACGGCTCGCCGATCTGAAGCGTCGATCGGACGCGCCGCCGCCCGCTTCGCCTCCCCTCCGGCTCGTGCCAGACGGTCTGCCCGTGCGAGCCGATCAGGTCGATTGACGACATCGGGATCTTCGCCCGCTTCGCCAGGCGCGCCACCGCCGAGGCGAACGCCTCGCCCAGGACGAAGTTGAGGTGGCAGAGGTCGTCGACGCGGGCCGTGTGCGGCCGGCACAGCTTCAGCACGGCCGACCGCAGCGCGGGCGGATAGGCATACGTGTGGAAGGCGAGCAGTTCGACGCGCCGATCGGTGATGTCGACGACGGCCGCGTCGATCCCGTCAGCCGACGTGCCCGACATCAAGCCCACCACGCGGAGCTTGCGAGCGTCAAGAGGACGACCAGGGATGAACGCCGACAGATGCCGACCGGGCCTTCCGCCTCGACCGCATCTGCTTCTATCCGCGTTCATCCCTGCTATCGTGCCCCGCCGGCTGCCACGACCGCGGAGTCTGCGGCCGTGTCTGCCGTTCAGCATTCGGCATTCAGCATCCAGCATTCGCGGCCGAAGGCCGCGCTAGGTCAGCGCCAGCTCCGCGAGCTTCTCGGGGGTCGGTCGGCCGTCTTCGGTCCAGCCGCGCTCCTGGTAGTACTGCGGCAGCAGCGCGTCGAGATGATGGACCTGCCCCTTCGACGGGCCTTCGGGGATCGGCTCGTTGACGAGGCGTCCGGGCAGCTTGTCCTCCTCGGGCTTGATGCCGGCGTCGAGGTTGAACTTGCGCTCGAGGTTCCAGACCCGCTCGCCGGCGGTGAGCATCTCTTCAGTCGACCAGTCCTCGCCGACGATCGCGTTAAACATGTCGCGGTAGTCGTCCGGGCCGAGCGCGAACGAGGTGAAGATGCACAGCCCCAGCGAGTCGATCACGCTGGCGACGTCCTGGAACATCTTCGCCCACATCGCCTTGCCCTCGAGGGTGTACGGGTCGAGCTTCTCGGGCACGCCGAGGACCTCCGGCGAGATCAGGTACCCGCGGAGATGGCAGCCGCCGCGGTTGCTCGTGGCGTACTGTAGCCCGTGGCCCTGCACGCCGCGCGGGTCGTAGGCGGGCAGCTCCTGCCTCTTGACCGACATCGACAGCTCCGGCGCGCCGTACATCTCGGCCAGCCGATACGAGCCCATCGCGAGCTTGGCCCCGAGGCCCTCGGCCGCCCCCATCTTGCGGGTCCACTCGACGATCGCCTCGCCCGATCCGAACTCCAGCGCCGGCCCGTCGACGTCCTCGGCGGGGATGTGCCCTTCCTTCGACAGCTCCATCGCACAGGCGATCGTCGCCCCGGCGCTGATCGTGTCGAGTCCGTATTCGTTGCACCACTTGTTGGCCTTGATGACGGCCGCGAGGTCGCCGACGCCGCAGTCGGCCGAGTACGCCCAGATCGTCTCGTACTCCGGCCCGCCGCCCTCGACGTCGTCGACACGGCTGTATCGGCCGCAGGCGATGGGGCAGCGGTAGCAGACGTCGCGCCCGGTGACGTACTTCTCCTTGAGCGTCTCGCCCGAGGCCTGCTCGGCGAACTCGAACGTTGCCTCCTGGAAGTTCCGCGTCGGGTAGATGCCGCTGGCGTTGATCACGCCGACCAGCGCGCTGGTGCCGTAGGTCGGCAAGACCGTGCCGGTGATCTCCGCCTCCTTGATCGTCTTGCGGATCCGCTTGAGGACCTCGTCGGTCTTTTCCTTGTCGGCCGGGGGGACCTTGCCGGACCCGCGGACGACGATGGCCTTGAGGTTCTTCGTTCCCATGACGGCCCCGACGCCGCTTCGCCCGGCCGCCCTGTAGCGGTCGTTCATGATCGCCGCCAGCAGGCTGCCCCGCTCGCCCGCCGGGCCGATCGTCAGCACGTGGGCCTTCTCGTCGCCGACGGCCGCCAGCAGCGAGTCCGTCGTCTCGCCCACCAGCTTGCCCCACAGCGCCGACCCGTCATGCAGCGCGACCTGGTCGTCGTTGATGGTGACGTAGGTGGGCGTCTCCGCCTTGCCCTCGACGATGATCATGTCCCAGCCGGCGAACTTCAGCTCGGCGCCCCAGTACCCGCCGGAGTTGCTGCACGCCACCGTGCCGGTCAGCGGGCTCTTGGTGATGACCATGTACCGTCCCGACGCCGGCGCCGGCGAGCCGGTCAGCGGGCCGGTGGCGAAGATCAGCTTGTTCTCCGCCGACAGCGCGTCGATGCCCGCGTCGATCTCGCGGGCCAGGTAGTACGTGCCCAGACCTCGCCCGCCGATGAACTTCCTGGCGATCTCGGGATCGATCGCCTCGGTGCTGATCCGGCCGGTGGTCAGGTCGATCCGAAGCAGCTTTCCGCAGTATCCGTTCATTCGTCCTGCTCCCAATACGAGGTGCAGAAATCTCCTCAGGCCCTTCGCATGTTTATGCCCGGCCGCGGGGGGCGCTGTCAAGCCCCTGCCGCGCCGGCGTCGCCGCGGCGTGACTATCGTGCGAGGCAGAGACGCAGAGGTGGGGGGAAGGGGAAGAGACGACGGTTTCGTGCCGATGACGAGGCACAGGCATCCGACAAGTCCTGCACAGCATGCACGAACGGGGCGAATCCGCAATCCGCAATCCGCCGGACAGCAATCCCACGTGCTGTCGAGCGTGCTATAATCTGACCCAGAGGAGGCCGAGATGACACACGTCGCAGCACCGCATGGGCCGACGGCCGAGACGCCGCGCGTGGCGGATCTTCGCCGCCGCGTCCGCGGGGCGATGGAGAGGCCGCCGGAGGTCTGGCAGTGCCCGGCGGCGATCGACGGGGCCCATCTTGCCGAGCCGCTTCCGGTCCGCAAGGCGCGGGCGATCGCACTGAAGCTCGCCCACATGCCGACGGATCTGTGGGAGGGGCAGCTCCTGGCCGGGTCGATGACGCTCGAGGAGCCGCGCGTCCACGCCGAGAGGGGCTTTCCGGATTATTTGACGGATGCGGAGAAGGCCGAGGCGAGGCGGCGCGGGCTGCCGCTGGGCTGCTTCGGGCACATCGTGCCGGACTATCCGCGTCTGCTGACCAAGGGCCTGAGCGGCATCCGCGCCGATGCGGAGGCCCGGCGGGGGGGCGCGGCGACGGAGGGGGAGGCGGCATTCCTCGACTCGGCCTGCATCGCCATTGACGGCGTGACGGCCTTCGCGGCGCGGCTGGCCGATCGGTGCGCCGAGGAGGCCGACCGCCACGAAAGCCCGGCCCGATCGGCGGAGCTGCGGCAGATGGCCGCCAACTGCCGCCACGTGCCCGACGGCCCGGCCGATACGTTCCCGCAGGCCCTTCAGTCGGTCTGGCTGCTGCACATGATCTTCCACTCGACGCTCAACGGCAACGCGATGGGTCGGCTGGACCAGTACGCCTGGCCTCTGCTGGCCGCGGACCTGGCTGCCGGGCGGATCGACATGCCGACGGCCGCCGAGTGGGTCGACTGCTTCTGCCTGAAGTTCAACGAGCGAGCGAAGACGACCGACGACCAGCGGCCGGACGCCCGCGAGGCCGAGGCGCCGGACTTCACGCGGCGGACGCGGCACTACACGTCCAGCCAGATCGGCACGCAGCGCGATCGGCTGGACGCGACGAACCACTGGCTCCAGAATATCGTCATCGGCCGCCTGACGCCGGAAGGGGAGGACGGCACGAACCCGCTGACGCTGCTGCTGCTTCAGAGCTACACGCGCAACGAGATGACCAACCCGCTGCTGACCGTCCGGGTGCACCGCGATACGCCGGAGCAGCTGCTGGGCCCGGTCTGCGAGACGCTGAAGGCCGGCGGGGGAATGCCGGCGATCTTCAACGACGAGGCGCTGATCCCGGCGTTGGAGCGGATCGGCATCCCCTCGCCCGACGCGGCCGACTACACCAACGACGGCTGCTGGGAGGTCATCCTCCCCGGGCGGACGGACTTCCGCTTCCAGCGGCTGAGCGTGATGCTCTGCCTGGAGTGGGCGCTGAACCGCGGCGTCTCGCGCGTCGACGGGCAGCGGACGGGCATCGATACGGGCGATCCGCGGGCGTTCGGCTCGTTCGAGGAGCTCTGGGAGGCCTTCGAGGCGCAGGTCGACGCGATGGTCGGCCGAACCGTCCGGCAGGTGGTCGAGACGATCGACGACCGGAGCATCCTCGCCCCGGTGCCGCTGTTGAGCGCGCTGATCGACGGGGCGATCGAGCAGCGGCGGGACATGACCGCCGGCGGGGCGAAGTTCCGCACGTTTGCCCTGCTCGCCGAGGGCGCCGCCCACGCTATCGACTCGCTGACCGCACTGAAAACCGTCGTCTTCGAGCAGAAGCTCGCCACGATGGCCGAGCTGTGCGACGCGCTGGCGGCTGACTTCGACGGTCATGAGCTGCTGCGAAAGCACCTGAAGGCCGCCCCGAAGTACGGCAACGACGACGAGCGGGCCGACGCGGTCGGGCGGCGGATGATCGAGGCGTTCACGCGGACCGTCGCCCGCCATGGCGAGGCGCATCGGCGGCGGATCGAGTTTCCCTGCGGCGTGGGGACGTTCTCGTGGTACGTGGGGATCGGTCAGGGGCTGGGCGCGTCGGCGGACGGCCGGGGGGCGGGCCGGGCCGTCTCGTCGAACTTCTCGCCCGCGCTCGGCTGCGACGTCGAGGGCCTGCCCGCCGCGGTCCTCTCGTACTCGAAGATGCACCACAGCCACCTGCCCGCCGGCGGGCCGATCGACCTGAGGCTGGCGCGGCGGCTGCTCGAGGGCGAAGAAGGCACGCGGCGGATGGTCGGCCTGATCCGCGGCTTCGTCGAGGCCGGCGGGGCGATGATGACGCTCACCGTCGCCGACACCGCCGAACTCCGCGCCGCCCAACGCGAGCCGGAGAAGCACAAGGCTCTCCGCGTCCGCATGGGCGGTTGGTCGGCGTACTTCACGATGCTCAGCCGCGAGCAGCAGGAGCACCACATCCGCCGGCAGGAGGCCCGCGCGTGATCCGCCAAGACGCCGACGGCGTCGAGGGCGTCGTCTTCGACGTGGACACGTTCGCCGTCCACGACGGCCCGGGCATCCGCCTGGCGGTCTACCTGAAGGGCTGCCCCCTCCGCTGCACATGGTGTCACAGCCCCGAATCGCAGAACCGCGAGCCGGAGTTGATCTTCCTGGCCGACCGCTGCGCCGCCTGCGGCACGTGCGTGGCCGCCTGCGAGGCCGGCGTCCACGAGCTCGTCTCCGGCAGCCACGCCGTCGAGCTCGCACGCTGCCGGACCTGCGGCACGTGCGTGGCTGCCTGCCCCGCCGGGGCGGTGCAGATCAAGGGCTATCACGTCTCGGCCGGTCAGATCGTGGCGCGGGCGACCCGCATGAAGCCGTTCTTCGAGCACTCCGGCGGCGGGGTGACGTTGACCGGCGGGGAGGTCACCGCCCAGGCGGACTTCGCCGCGGCGATCCTGAGCGGCTGCCGGGCCGAGGGCATCCACACGGCCGTCGAGACCGCCGGCGTGTGCGAGTGGCAGACGCTCGAGCGCCTGGCCGACCTGGCCGACCTGGTCCTGTACGACCTGAAGCTCATCGACGAGGCAGCCCACCACCGCTGGACGGGCGCGTCCAACGAGCGCATCCTCGCCAACGCCCGACGGCTGGCCGGGCGGAGTGTCCAACTCCGCGTGCCGCTTGTCCCCGGCATCACGGACACCGAGGAGAACCTCGGCGGGCTGTTCGACTTTGCCCGCGACGCCGGGCTGGGCCGGATCGCCCTGCTGCCGTACAATCCCGCCACGGGGGCGAAGTACGAGTGGCTCGCCCGACGCTGCGAACTCGAAGGTGAACCTCAGTCCGCCGAGCAGCTCGCACGCTTCCGACAGATGGGTCTCGACGCGGGTCTCGAGACGGTTGTCGAGTAGCGGGGATGAACGCTGATGCAGACGGGGGGATTCTGGTGTAATCTGGCTGGGCGATGCCGGCGAACGTCACACCCGAGTACGAGCGGGCCGAACGCAGATTCCGCGAGGCTGCGACCGACGGCGAGCGCCTGGACGCGCTCCGCGAGATGCTCCGCACGATCCCCAAGCACAAGGGGACCGAGAAGATGCAGGCGGACATCAAGCGGCGGATCAGCCAGCTCCGCAAGGCCGAGGGCAAGCGGTCGGCGAGCAAGGGGCCCGATCCGTTCCACGTGCCGAAGAGCGGCTGCGGGCAGGTCGTGCTGGTCGGCGCGCCGAACACCGGCAAGAGCGCCCTTCTGGCCGCGACGACCAACGCCCACGTCAAGGTGGCCGAGTACCCCTACGCCACGCCGCTGCCCGTTCCCGGCATGTGGTCCTACGAGGACGTGCAGATCCAGCTCGTCGACACCCCGCCTGCCACCGCTGAGCACGTGCCGACCGGGCTGATGGGCACGATCCGGCAGGCCGACGTGATCTGCCTCGTCGTCGACGCCGCGGGCGATTGCCTCGAGCACGCCGAGGCCGCCCTCCAACTGTTCGACAACAGGGGCCTGGAGCTTCGTTCGGCCCCGCGGACGAAACTGGGCGGGCCGCAGTCTCGACGCCGCAGCGCACTGATCGTCGCCAACAAGATCGACGCCGCCCCGCCCGGCAACGTCGGCGCGCTACGCGAGCTGTACGCCGACCGGCTGGACATCGTTCCGGTCAGCGCCGTCACGGGCGAGGGGCTCGACGTGCTGCTGGATCGGCTGTGGGAGCTGCTGGCCGTCATCCGCGTCTACACGAAGGAGCCGGGCAAGCCGCCCGACCGCGACCAGCCGTTCACCTTGTCGGCCGGGGCGACCATCGAGGACCTCGCCCGCGAGATTCACCGCGAGCTGCTGGAAGAGATGAAATTCGCCCGCATCTGGGGCGACGGCCGATTCAAAGGCCAACGCGTCCGCCGAGACGAGGCCCTCCGCGACCAGGACGTCGTGGAGATCCACCGGTAAGGAATCAGTCCACTCGCCGCAGGCCTACGGTGACGGTTTCGTCGTTGTCGTAGATGTCGAGGATGATGATCTCGTGGGCCACGGCCGATTCGTCCACGACGCTGATGACGGCGTTCTCGCGGAGCTTCTTGTTCCGCATGGTCCGCCGGCGGCCGAGGTAGACCTCCATGTCCGCCTCCAACGGGTCGTCGTCAGTGTCCTTGACCTTGATCGACAGCCCGCCGGCGAGGTCGCGTTTCTTGGGGTATCGGTCGTCGTCCCGGCTGACGCGAACGATGGTGATGAAGTCGGTCGGCGGCTTGCCCGTCCCCGCGCGAACGGTGGGCTTGAACGCGTAGGGATTCGCCGGCCGGGCCGGTTTCGGCTTCGGTTTCGGCTTCGGCGGCGTCACCGCCGGGGCGGGCCGAGGAGGCTTGGGCTTTGCGGTAGGCGGCTTCTGGGGGGTGGTCGGCCGAGGCCGGACCACGTGTTTGCCCTTGGCAGGCTTCGCCGGCGGCCCCGTTGCGGGCGCGGCAGGCTGGGGCACGGCCGTGCCGGTCGGCGCGGCGCCTGCGGTCACGAGCACCGGTTGTGGCGGCGCGGCTGCTCCTTTCGGGCGCGTGACCGGGGCCGGGCCTTGGGGAACGGCCGGGGGGGAGGGCTTTCCGGCCTTGGCGGGCCCGGCCGGCTTGTCGGGCTCCGTCGGCTTCGCCGGCTGTACTGCCTTGCTCGGCTCATCGGGCTCGTCCGGCACGGGCGGCTGGGGCGTGTCGCTCGGATCGGGCGCATCGTCCAAAGCCTCGGGCTCCACCATGGCCAGCAACTCGCCGGAGAGCCGCTCGGAGTCGGCTGAGGCATGGGCCTGCTGTACCAGCTCGGGGTGCTCGAGCTGGATCCGGCGCAGCGCCTTGATGCTGTCGGTCGCGTCGGGGGCGATCTGGAGGACCTTCAGGTGGCACTTTGCGGCGAGGGCCCAGTCGCCCTGTTCGGCGGCCTTGTCGGCCCGCTTCCGCCAGTACTCGGCCGCGGCGGGGGCGGTTCGGCGTAGGCCGGCCTCGGCGGCGCCCTCGTCGGGATTCTCCTCGCCGGCGATCAGGTAATTCTCGTAGGCCAGGTGCGGCTCGCCGTTCTGCTCGTGCTGCCGGCCGAGCGTCACGTCCCCGTTGCACCCGGTCAGCAGAATCGCGCAGACCAGGACTGCGGACCACCCACGCGCGCAGAGATCAATCATGTGTCGCCTCCTTTTCCGTGAGGGCGGGGCGGTCCAGCGGGTGTGGCAGGTCGTCCAACAGTCGGGGGGTGATGACCGCACGGATGAAGTCGGCCGACGTGGCCGACACGTGGCCCCCGTCCCAGCCGTAGGCCAGGTACTCCGGCCGCCATGGCAGCGGGATGAGCTTGGCCAGCAGCTTCTTCCGTTCGCGTGTCATCTTCCGCGGCAGGCGGAAGCCGACCAGCCCGGCGGGCCTGCCCGACTCGCCCCCGGCCGGCCCGGCGCTGGCCAGCATCCCGTCGTGCGGGCTGATCGTCGCGTAGAAGCGGTGCCTGACGTGGCGCAGCGCGTCGGTCAGGTCGTGCCGGTCGGAGACCGACGGGCTCAGCAGGACGACGTAGTCGACCTCGACGTCCTCGCCCAGCCGTTCGAGTGCGCAGACGATCAGGCTCGTGCCGGCCGACAGGCCCACCAGGACGATCTGCCCGTTCGGGTTGACCTGCCGCAGCTGCTCGATCCGCCGGGCCAGCTGGGGCACCTTGGGGTGGTTCCCGTTCGCCCCCATGTGGTCGCTGAGCGCCCCGACCGGGCCGAGGAGCCCCTGCCAATGGAATCGATCGACCGGCCCGGGGTATCCGCCCGTTCTCAGCCCGGTCCGAACGGGCCCGTCGCCGCTGTACCAACCCGCCCCGTCCAGGTAGATCGCCCGCGGGCAGGTCATGGGCTGCTCGCACCCGGCGAGGGCGGCCGACAGCAACCCGATGGCGGTCGTGATTCTCAACTGCGCCTTCCTTGCTCAAACACCCCCGCCCGTCCCGCGGCGCCATCCAGCGGGCCGGGGGCGATCCCGTTCATCGATCGTACGTCCCGATCAGCTCGCCGACGGCGAGCGTCCGCCCTTTCATCGCGGCCAGCAGGGCCTTCTTGTCCGCCCCGGGCGGCAGATCCAGCTTTGCCCCGAGGGCATACAGCTTGAAGTGGTAGTGGTGCGGGCCGTCCCCCGCCGGCGGCGCCGCCCCGCGATAGCCCACCGTGCCCCACGAATTGCTGCCCTGCTTCGCCCCGGCCGGTTCGGCGAGAGTCGCATCGGCCGCGATGCCCGCCGAGAAGCCCGCGAGGTAGGGCGGCAGCCCGTAAATCACCCAATGGACCCAGGGCTCCTCGCTCGGCGCGTCCGGGTCATCGACGATCAGCGCCAGTTCCTTCGCCCCCTTCGGAACGCCCGACCAGCTCAGCGGCGGCGAGACGTCCCTGCCATCGGCAGTGTACTCCCGCGGAATGGGCCGGCCGGCCTCGAAGGCCGAACTGACCACCACGATCCCGTCCGCCGATTGTCCGCTTCCTCGAGGCGGCCTCGGCGGCGCCGCCCGCCGACCAACACAGCCCGCGGCCGCCAGGCAGAACGCCGCCAACGCAAACCCATGCCCAATCCGTCCAGCCTTCATCGTC
>Ga0180438_10010045_pt1 | contig 11665 bp, 9 predicted proteins | sample SS_ome_12_FD_132455 | JGI IMG/M metagenome (GOLD analysis project Ga0180438, IMG submission 132455) | Hypersaline lake sediment archaeal communities from the Salton Sea, California, USA - SS_3_D_2 metaG | ecosystem: Environmental > Aquatic > Non-marine Saline and Alkaline > Hypersaline >...
GCCGCAGCCAGTCTTCGCAAAGCGACAGCAGCTCGTTGATGTCAACTTCGATCCGGCTGTTCGCGGGCAGGTAGGGTGCCGTTGCGAGTATGCTGCCAATGCCGTTTTCAAACTCCTTGCGCGCGGCAGTTCGGTCCAGGTGCTGCAGCCATCGCGCACCCGTGAGACTGGCGCTGTCGCTGCGCCGGTAAAAGCTGATGCTTGCCCTGCGCATCAGTGTCGACAGGGCCTGCACAAGCTCGGTCGGATTGTGTTCGTCCTGGTATGCACGGCGGATTGTGTCGAGTTCAGCGAGCACGGTGCGTTTTAACTGCCTGAGCTTGCGTATGCGTTTGTAAACCAGAACAGCCGCAACCAGGACTGCCAATGCGGCCAGCAGCAGCCACCAGCCGGGTGCGGGCGGCCACCAGCCGATCGCTTCGGGCAGGTGTATATCGCGCAGTGGCAACGGATCTGCAGGCATCGAAGCCAGGCCCCCCCTAACGGCGCTTCCGGAACTGGGCGTGCTTGCTCGCGGGTATGCCCAGGCCCTGCTGCAGGCTGTTGAGTACATCGGCCTCGGTCGAGACCGGCAGCAGATACATGCGGTGTTGCCGGCACAGGGTCGACAGGTGCGACTGGCGCTGCTCGAAGCGATGATGGTATTCGCGCCGCAGTTTCCTGTCGGTGGTGTTGAGCTGCAGGTCATCGGTGCCGTCACTCACGCGGTAAACACCAGCCGGCGGAAGGTCGGCTTCAACAGGATCATAGACCTGGATCAGAACCACATCATTATGGCGTGCGACATTGATCAGGTGCGATTCAGACTGTTCGTCCATGGCGCGGAAGTCGCTTATCAGGAACAGAAGGCTGCCCGGGCGGGTGACCTTGCGCAGGCGTGACATCGCATGGCCGGCGCTCCGGGCCTGGCTGTGACTGCCGGCATGCCAGGCCGGATGCTTGCAGGTTCTGCCGATCAGCTCGAGTACCGCGGACTTGCCGCGCCGGGGTTTCAGTTCAATGTGATCATCACCCCCGAATATCAGCGCACCGAGGCGATCATTATGCATGGCCGTACTCCAGGCGATCAATGCGGCGGCTTTTGCGGCCGCGACGGATTTGAAGCAACCGCGGGTGCCGAAGAACATCGATGCATTCAGGTCGAGCCAGATCAGAACCGGGCGTTCGCGTTCTTCGCGAAAAACCTTGGTGTGGGGCTCGCCGGTCCTGGCGGTCACGCGCCAGTCCATGTTGCGGATGTCGTCGCCGGGCATGTACAGGCGGGATTCGTCAAATTCCATGCCGCGCCCCCTGAACGAGGACATATAGGCGCCGCCCTGGCGTGCGTGTATCTTGCTGCTGTTGAGCGGCAGCTTGCCGGCATCGTGCCTGAGCTGGATCAGTTTCTGCTGACTTATCCAGGTAAGACCGTCGGTTTTCTCGTTGGCGTTCAATGCTGGATCACCAGGCGCGGATTGTTCAGGGTACGGCGATGCGGGAGATCAGTTCCCTGATGAATACATCGGGTGTGATACCTTCGGCCTCCGCTTCATAGCTCAGGATGATGCGGTGGCGCAGGACGTCATAGGCGATGGACTGTATGTCATCCGGATCGACATAGTCACGCCCGGCCAACCAGGCATGGGCGCGCGCGCAGCGGTCGATCGCAATGCTTGCGCGCGGGCTGGCGCCGTACAGCGACCATTTGGCGAGATCGTCGCCGTAAGCGCCGGGATTGCGTGTTGCCAGCACCATGTGCAGCAGGTATTCCTCGAGGTCGTCCGCCATGTACAGCTGAAGTACTTCCTGCCTGGCTGCGAAAATGTTCTGCTGTGATATCCGCGTAAACGAGCCGCTGTCGGTGTTTTCCCCGGCGCTTTCGCCGTTGAGCGCCTCGTCGCGCGCCAGTGTCAGGATGGCTTTTTCCGAATCGGCTTCGGGGTAGTCGATAGTCACGTGCATCAGGAAACGGTCGAGCTGCGCTTCGGGCAGCGGGTAGGTACCCTCCTGTTCGATCGGGTTCTGCGTCGCCATCACCATGAACAGCTGCGGCAGGTTGTAGGTTATCTTGCCCACCGTGATCTGACGTTCCGCCATTGCCTCCAGCAGCGCGGACTGCACCTTGGCAGGCGCGCGGTTGATCTCGTCGGCAAGAATCAGGTTGTGGAACAGCGGCCCCTGCTGGAACGCGAACGAGCCGTCCTGCGGGCGGTAGACCTCGGTGCCGGTCAGGTCGGCCGGGAGCAGGTCGGGGGTGAACTGGATGCGGTGAAAATCACTCTCGATGCCCTCGCTCAGCACCTTGATGGCCTTGGTCTTCGCCAGTCCGGGTGCGCCTTCGACCAGCAGATGCCCGTCGGACAGAAGAGCGATAAGCATGCGGTCGACCAGCCTCTCCTGGCCAATGATGTGTTGTTCGACGTATTGTTTAAGGCTCTGAATCGCTTCCTGATTAGACATGTCTGTTGTTAGTTTCTGAGGTTCCAGCATCTGATCTTTTCCACTCCGGTTGTCGCGTAAATCTGACCGAGATTGTCATTATTGGTTCAGCCATGAAAAGCGGTCTGCGGGCCGGTGGTATTGTACCTGTATTCCGGATAAACTTCGCGCCTCACTACTGCATACGGTGCTCCGCAAGGAGATAATCGGGAAACTGGTGAGCCGGGCGATTCTCTCGGCTGATTCCAGTACTGCCCCCGCAACGGTGATTGGAAAATACCGCGATTACGCCACTGTGAATCTTCATGGGAAGGCCGCGCGTAGGTGACATTTCCATCAGTCCGGAGACCGGCCCGCGCAGTTATATACCAGGTTGCGGCGGGCGGCTGGGGTGTAGAACAACACTGAAGCAAAGCCGGTGTCGTGTTCTTTCCCCGTTGCCTCCTGTTCTCCGGAGGTTCTTTTGCACAAATCCATTTCATTCGGCGCTGTGATGCTGGCAGGTATGCTGTTATCAGCAACGGCTGGCGCTGCCACCGAAATCCCTGCCGTCGTGGTCAGTGCCGCGCGCACGGAACAGAGCACACTGACGACACCCGCCAGCATCACGGTTATAACGCGCGAGCAGATCGAATCCAGCGGCGCGCGTCATGTTACGGACGTGCTGCGCGGCCAGGGCGGCGTGCAAATCAATGATCTCTACGGCGACGGCAGCCGCGCGACGGTCGACATGCGCGGCTTTGGCGAGACAGCATCGTCGAACACGCTGGTACTCGTTGACGGCAGGCGCCTGAACAATCCGGACATCGCCGCACCGGACCTGAACAGCATCGCGCTGGAAGATGTCGAGCGCATCGAAATCGTGCAGGGCAGCGCGGGCGTGCTGTTCGGTGACCAGGCGGTTGGCGGTGTGATCAATATTATTACACGCAAGCCGGGCACGCGGAGGCATGCGCTGGAACTGTCTGCCGGAAGCTACAGAACAATGAAACTGCACGCGATGACTTCGCAGGCGTTCGATAGCGGGGTGAATTACCTGTTGTCGTTCGACGCGCGCGAGAGCGACAACTACCGCGATCACAACGAGGCATCCTATATAAACGGACTGGGCAAGCTCGGATATGACTATGCGTCCGGTTCGGTGTTCGGCGAACTGCAGTACATTGACGACGAACTCAATACGCCCGGGACGCTGTTCGCGGGTGAAGTCGTCGAGGACCGCAGGCAGGTCAGTTCCAACTTCGCCAGCGATTTCTCCAATTCCAGAACAGCGGTCGCGCGCCTGGGCCTGGTGCAGCAGCTCGGTGACAACTGGTCGGCTGAAGGCGAACTCACCGGCAGGGATACCGAAGGTGAATTCCGCCTGAGTTCGGTGTTTGCCGCCGAAACATCGGTCAGCACCCAGGACAGGCGCGTTGTTGAATTCACACCCAGGCTGATTGGAGTCGTGCCTGCACTGAACAACGCCATGACGACGCTGGGCGTGGATATTGTCGCCAGCGATTACCGGCTGTCATCTCGGTTCGGCGACCAGGCCAATGACCAGTCGCAGCGCTCGGTCTATGCACAGGCGGTGGTGCCGGCGAGTGATGTGCTCGATATCACACTGGGGCTGCGCTATGCGGAAGTGGAAAACGATCTGCAGGACACCGGCGATTTTGCATTCTACCCGGACGGCATACGCATTGAAGACGATGTCACGGTCGGGACATTCGGCCTGTCCATCAGGGCGGATCAACACTGGCGGATCGTGTTTCGCGCTGACCAGAACTACCGCTTCGCGAAGGTGGACGAATATCTGCAGCCTGTGTTGACATCCACTTTCACGCCTGTTGTGCTGAAAACGCAGCAGGGCCTGTCGATCGAAACCGGTGTTGAGTGGGCTTCCGGGAGCGATACGGCCAGGTTCCTTGTCTACCAGCTGGATGTCGATGACGAGATTGCTTTTGATCCGGTCAATTTCGCCAACGTCAATCTTGACCGCACCCGGCGCACCGGCCTGATCACCGGCGGACACTGGCAGCAGACGAAAAAACTCGGCTATACCGCGAGTTACACCCTGACCGATGCCGAGGTGCTGAGCGGTCCGCATGCCCGAAAGGATATTCCCCTGGTCGCCAGGCATTCCCTGTTGCTGGGCAGTGACTACCAGTTGAACGAGCAATGGCAGTTGTATGCCGAGCTGTACGCGGTCAGCGATCGCGTGTTTGCCGGTGATTTCGACAATGTACTGGACCGCCTGCCGGGCTATGGCGTCGTCAACATCAAGGCCGCCTACGACTACCAGGACTTCACCTTTACTGCCAGGATCAACAACCTGCTCGACAAGGAGTACTCCGATGTCGGCCAGCTGGCACTGGATCCCGCGAGCTGTGATCCGGTAACTTTCATTTGCGATCAGACCGAGGCGTTTTTTACATCGCCTGAAATCAACTTCCTGCTGACAGCGGGCTGGCAGTTCAGATAATCTATTGGCCATGGATTCCGGTATAAAAACCATTTCGGTCAGTACGTCGTTTTCACTCGTGCTGCACGCCCTTCTGGCCGTTGCGGTTTTACAGACACAACAGGTCATGCAGGCTGCCGGGACAGGCATCGAAATTGAACTGGTGAGCTCAAGCTTCGTTTCCGACCAGGCTGAAACCGAGCGTGCCGCAAAAAAAGCGGATTCGATCGTTCACAGTGCTGATGCTGTAAAACAACAGGCCGGCAGCGGTGCGGAAAAAGTTGTAAATCAGCCTTCCACGAACACCGTGCCGGCCGTTCCTGAAAAAGCGGCCGCATTAACATCACCGGCCGACAGCGCCAGCAACGACACGGGCGACCAGGTCAGGACAAGCTCGACCGCTGCTTCGCAGCAGAAAAACGCATTGATCGAACTGCTGCACTCGCAAATCAGCGCGCACAAACAATACCCCTACCTGGCCAGGCGGCAGCGCCGTGAAGGCGTCGCTAGGGTCGAGTTCGTGCTGCATCCCGACGGCAGCGTGCAGAACCCGCGTCTTCTGCAGTCCAGTCGAACAACATCGCTTGACAAGGCAGCACTTGAGGCGGTTAAAAGCATCGAGCCGTTCACGCCCGCCGGCAACTTCATCGATCGCCCGGAAGCCTACCGGGTTGACGTCGTGTTTAACGTGATGTGATCGATGGGTAACCGGCTCAGCAAGATCTATACGCGTACAGGTGATGCCGGGGAGACCGGCAAGGCCGACGGTACGCGCGTTCGCAAGGACGATGCCCTGATTCACGCGCAGGGCGACATAGACGAACTCAACAGTTTTCTCGGTCTGCTGGCATGCAAGGTCGACAACAACGAGCTGATGGAGTTAATCAAACGGGTACAGAACGACCTGTTCAATATCGGGGCCGAGCTCAGTGTTTCCCACCCGTATATTTCCGACCAGGATGTGCACTTCCTCGAACAGCGACTCGACCACTTCAATGAGGATCTGTCGCCGTTGAAAGAATTCATTCTTCCAGGCGGGGGGGAAGCCGCATCACTCTGCCATATCGCGCGCGCCGTTTGCCGGCGTGCTGAAAGAAGCCTGGTAACCCTGGGCCGTGAACAGCATGTCGGCCCCGATATGCTGGCCTATGTCAACCGGCTTTCCGATCTGCTGTTCGTGCTTGCGCGCGTGCTGACCCGGGAGTCTGGTGAAAGCGAAGTGTACTGGAGACAACAATGAACAATTCACCCGTAGGAGCGGCTTTAGCCGCGAATGCCGTCATTGCCCGGCGAAACCGCTTTCGCGGCTGAAGCCGCTCCTACAGCATTTGCGCGCTGGCATGCTTATCGGTATTGATTTAGGCGGCACAAAAATCGAAGGCATAGCGCTGTCCGATGAAGGCGAAGAACTGATTCGCGTGCGTGTGCCCACGCCGGCGGGTGATTACCCTGCGACGCTGCAGACAATCAAGTCCCTGGTGGACGATATCGAGTCGGAACTGGGTCAAACAGGGCTTGTCGGCATTGGCACACCCGGTGCGATATCACCGGCGACGGGCCTGCTGAAAAACTCGAACTCGGTCTGCATGAACGGCAAACCGGTGTTCGAAGATATCAGCCGCTTATTGCAGCGTGAAGTCAGGATCGCAAACGACGCCAACTGTTTTGCGCTTTCCGAGGCAACTGACGGCGCGGCTGCCGGAGCGGAAGTCGTGTTCGGCGTGATTGCGGGCACCGGAACGGGGGCGGGCATCGTGGTCAGGGGGCATGTGCTCACCGGGCCGAACGCGATAGCAGGGGAGTGGGGACATAATCCGCTGCCGTGGACGCGGGATGATGAACGACCCGGGGCGGCGTGCTATTGCGGCAAGTCCGGTTGCATCGAGACCTGGCTGTCCGGGCCCGGCATGAGCCGCGATTACCTGGAGTCAGGCGGACAGGCCATTGAAGCCAAACAGATTGTGGCGCTGGCCGTCAGCGGCGATGAAGGCGCGGCGGCCTGCCTGGAGAGCTACGCGGACCGCATGGCACGGAGCCTGGCGCACGTGATCAATATTCTTGACCCCGATGCGATCGTGCTCGGCGGCGGCATGAGCAATATCGACAGGCTTTATACCCGCGTGCCCGAACTGTGGGGGCAATACGTGTTTTCCGACCGGGTCGACACGAAGCTGTTGCCGCCGGAGCACGGCGACTCGTCCGGTGTGCGCGGCGCCGCCTGGTTGTGGAATGATTAAGCAGCCTGGTTTCGTTTGATGGTCGTATTGCTCGTAGGAGCGGCTTCAGCCGCGAATGTCCTCTCCGGGTGGAATAGCGCTTCGACACCTGCTTTGGCATCTTCGGAAGATACAGCTTTGGTAGTCAAGAGAACAGGTGCGATGCTTCATCGCATTCCGAAACATAATTCGCGGCTGAAGCCGCTCCTACCAGGTATCGATAAAATTGTCGCGCTCTGTGGTTAAATAGAGGCAGTCGATACAGCAGGGAACCCTAGTGAAACTCACACGCCTGTCACTGCCAATACTGCTGGCATTCAGCACCATTGCCTCTGCAAACGGCTACCTCGGGGTCAGTTTCGGCAGTTCCTCTGTCAAGGCCGACCTGAGCTCGCTCGGCGGCGGTTCTATCGATGAGTCAACCGGCATGAGCAAGCTGTACGGCGGTTATCGCTTCAACAAGTACGTCGCCACCGAACTCGCCTGGTACAACCTGGCGTCGGTCAGCGTGGCGCAGGTTGGCGACGGGCCGAATGCGGTCAGCGGCGCGGTCGACATGAAGGCGCTGGGGATCTATGGCGTCGCTTTCGTGCCCCTGGCGAAACGTACCTTCTTCCTGGTCAGGGCCGGCGGTGCGAGCTGGGACGCCGACTTGCAGAGAAATACAACGACAGCGACGGCAGACGGGTTCGATATGCTCTATGGCCTTGGTTTTTCCTATGGTTTTACCAAAAACCTGGCAGCCACGGCAGACTGGGAGGTCATCGATTCGCCAAACCCGGAATTTTCGACCTTATCGCTCGGGTTCAAATGGGATTTCAGGTAGGCCGGTCGGCATCAGAGGGCAAAAAGGGTCAGGGTCGATCGAGGCTCAACCGACCCTGACTTTCTTTTTCAGGTGCTTTGCAAACCTATTTGGCGCCAAGGTCCCACAAGCCGGTTTCTTTTAATGCGGTTTTGCATTCACTGGCCAGCTTGGTTTCATTTTTTCTGAGGCAGTTCACAATGCGGCCTTCACCCGCTTCCACATCGAGACAGAACTTGTCAGCATCGGCTTCACATGCCTTGATAGAATAATCGATCGCCATCATGCCCATCTCCAGGGCTATGGCAGCTTCGACAATGCCCAGCTGGCACCCGAGAGACAGGTTGTCTTCATAAGCCATGAGACACATAAAGGATTTCTGGCTGTTCAGAGGCAGGCCCGGGCACAGTATGGCAGCATCGGCTTCACAGCTGGGAATTTCAACGTTGACCGCAATGGCGGCGCCCGATAATTTTTCAGCAAGTTTTTTTCCTTCGGCCACGGCGGTGCCCGAAATCAGTAGTGTTGCCAGAAAAAGTGCGGATACTGCTTTGATAGTGTTCATTGTAAATCTCTCTGTAATAAAAAAATCAAGTTGAACGGAAGGGCAGGCAATATTATCGCCATGCCTTGATTTTGAACAGGCGGTACTTCGCCGGATACAACATTTTTTGTATTCAGCTTCGATGTTGAGCATCGCGAAGCACGGGCAGGATCAGGGCCGCCTGAAATTCAAGCGGCGATGACATTGCTGTTTGTATGGAATAGCCATGAATGAACAGCGAGAGAAGCTTGCTGCCTGCCTTAAGTAAGAATCCCGTCGGGCTGGGCGCTGGCGGGGCCAGCCGGGACGCATGTCCTACAACGATGGCGAGCGTATGACCATCATTTTTTCTACCTGCATGTCCCTGAATGTATAGGGTATGCCGCCGACGCCGTAGCCTGAATGTTTCAGGCCGGCAAACGGCATCCAGTCGACGCGGAACGCGGTGTGATCGTTGATCATGATCGCCGAGCCGTTCAGGTGCTTAAAGGCGTGCATGCAGGTGTCGATGGTGCGCGAGAATACGGCGGCCTGGAAAGAGACATCAAGTGCATTCGCTCTTGTAATGGCGTCGTCGATGTCGTCGTAGGCGTAGACCTGGATCACTGGCCCGAAGACCTCGTTGCGCGAAATGAGCGCGTCGTCGGGTGCGTTCAGCAGTACGGTCGCCTGGTATGTGCTGTCGCTGAGTTTGCTGCCGCCGCAGATCAGCTCCGCACCCCTGTTTATGGCGTCCTGCACCCATTCGTGAACGCGATCGGTCTCGGCATGTCTGATCAGCGGGCCGATATCGGTGTCGGCCAGGGTGGGATCGCCAACTTTCATCCCGGCCCCCGCTTCGGCAATGCGTTCGGCAAGCTCGCGGGCGATTGAAGCATGGGCATACACGCGCTGTACCGATACACAGACCTGGCCGGCGTGGTAGAAGCCGGCTTTCGCCAGCAGTGGAATCGCATCATCCAGGTCGGCGTCTGCGGCGACGATCACCGGCGCGACTCCGCCGTGTTCGAGCGCGCAGCGCGTGCCGGGCGCGAGTTTCGAGCGCAGCATCCAGCCAACCCGGGCGCTGCCGATGAAGCTGAAAAACCCGACGCGTCTGTCGGATACAAGCTGCGCTGCGACTTCGAGATCGGATGTGAGGATGCCCTGGCACCACTCGTCAGGGAGCCCGGCTTCGCGCAGTATGCCGATAAGGCGGAAGCAGGACAGCGGCGTATCGCCCGCGGGTTTGATGATCACCGGGCATCCTGCCGCGATGGCCGGGCCGATCTGATGAACGGCGAGGTTCAGTGGATGGTTGAACGCGCTGACTGCGACGACGACGCCGATCGGCTCGTGCGTGGTGAACGCGAGCCGGTTCATCGATGCTGCATTTTTCTGCATCGGGACTTCCTGGCCATGCTCTGTACGCAACACCTCGATGCAGTTCCTGATGCCGTCTATCGCGCGCGCGACTTCGACCTTCGAATCGGCCAGCGGCTTGCCGCCTTCGCGCGCGGCTTCGACTGCAAGTTCATCGAAGCGCGACTGCATGATCCCGGCGGTTCTGGCCAGTACATCGATGCGCTGTTCGGCGGGCAGCCAGTTGGTCCTGTCGCTGTGCAGCGCGTGGGCGGTCGCGACCGCGGCTTCGACTGCATCGCTGCCACCGGTGTCGACGGTAGCGATAACAGAACCGTCAAACGGTGCCATTACTTCGATTTTTCCGTCCGGCGTGGCGCCGGGTACCAATAATGGGAAATGATCAGTCATGGTTTATTTGCCTGTATGAAATGTGTCAACCGCAAAGGCGCAAAGTGCGCAGAGTATTTTCATAAATGACATGTAGGAGCGGCTTCAGCCGCGAATAACCTGTCGGACCCCGGGATGTCATATCGTGCGCTTGCAGGGGTTGCCCTTCGACTGTGCCAGGAACAGATTTCCGCTGCGAATAATCATTCATTTCGCGAGATGTCATCGCGCGCATTTCGCGGCTCAAGCCGCTCCTGCAAGCCGCTATATCGGGCATGCGATGTTCCCGAGGCGCTCGGTCAGCTTCATGTTCTCGCGGTAATCGATCGGCACCACGACCAGGCTTGGGCCGGCCTCATTGAATGCCTGCTCCAGCGTTGCAGCCAGGTCCCTGCTGTTTGCGACGACATGGCCGTTCCAGCCGAATGCATCCGCGAGCTTGAGCCAGTCCGGGTTACCGAAGCCGAGATCGGTATGCCTGTCAAAGAGCGTTTTCTGCTTCCAGGCAATCAGTCCGAAGGCCCGGTCTTCCCACACCATCACGACGATGTTCGAATTCAACCGGCGTGCAGTCTCCATCTCCTGTACGTTCATCAGGAATCCGCCGTCACCGCAGACCGCGATAACACGCCGCTGCGGCAAAACCAGGTTCGCCGCAATCGCGCCGGGCAGGGCTGAGCCCATCGAACAGAAGCCGTTGGGTATCAGGCAGGTATTGGGTTCGTGGCACTGGTAATGCCTCGCTATCCACATTTTATGTGCGCCGACGTCGGAGAGCAGGATGTCTTCACGGCCCATGACATGGCGCACATCCCACAAAACCTTTTGCGGCTTGATTACACCGGAAGTGTCATCGTCTCTGTACATCTCGAGTTCGGCGCTCATCTCGCTGCGTGTGGCGGCCTGCTGCGTGAGGTCGAATTCGAGTCCCTCGCTGGCATCGACGCGCTGGTTCAGCATCCACAGCGTGTGTGCGAGGTCGCCGACCAGCTCGGTTTCCGGGTGATAGTCCTCGTCGATTTCGGCGGGCAGAAAATCGGCATGAATTATGTGCTTGTCGCCCTGCGAATTCCAAAGGTACGGATGGTACTCCACCATGTCATAGCCCAGCGCGAGCACCACGTCGGCGTCGTCCAAAGCGCAGGCGACCAGGTCCCTTGACTGCAGGCCGATCGTATAAAGGCAGTAGTCGGCGTCCATGTCGACGCAGCCCTTCGCCATGAAGGTGCTGATCACGCCGATGCCGGTCTTGTCACAGAATTCGCGCAGCTGCTTGCTGGCGCGTTTGCGTATACAGCCGTTGCCGGCGAGGATCACAGGGCGTTTGGCATTCTTCAGGATTTCAAACGCGGCATCGACGATCTTGTCATCCGGTACCGGACGCCGGAAGCGCTGCGGCTGCAGCGGCGTTGCCGTGGTTTCCCTGCCTGCGATGTCCTCGGGCAACTCGATGTGCACCGCGCCGGGTTTTTCGGTGCGGGCGACGCGGACGGCCTTGCGTACGA
>Ga0180438_10010046_pt1 | contig 11665 bp, 8 predicted proteins | sample SS_ome_12_FD_132455 | JGI IMG/M metagenome (GOLD analysis project Ga0180438, IMG submission 132455) | Hypersaline lake sediment archaeal communities from the Salton Sea, California, USA - SS_3_D_2 metaG | ecosystem: Environmental > Aquatic > Non-marine Saline and Alkaline > Hypersaline >...
GGCGTTAACGAAGCATCGATGTTCTTCAACAAGGCACGTGATGAGTGCAGAGTAAGGATATATGCTCCCAAATTGCATCAGTAGTGCGGCCGGGGGGGGATACGACGGGCCCTTTCCGGCCTTGAAGAGCGTCACAAGGCCGCTGTATGAGTAAGACAGGTGTTGACAGCATAGGGAAGAAGGACTAGGATTGTTGAAGAGGAGTCTGTCAAGGTCGCGGACAGGTCCACATGGGGAATCTCGCCCAGAATCATGTTTGTATTCGAAACAGAGAAAGACCTAGAATGCCGAGCCAGCCGACGCATGTGTAGGCATGGCTTGGAGCTTCTCGGGTGACGACGGGGACGGCGAACGTTGTGGACAGAATTCGCTGCGTCCAAGTAGGGGGATGGTCTTGAAGCTGGTCTGGGGTACCCTTCTGATCAGTATTGTCGGCACGTGGATATCGGTTGCGGGCGGCTCAGCCCAGGGTGCCGAAGTCGCCTGCGTTTCCGGTATTTCTTACACAGAGCCTGTTTCGGGAATTCCGGCCGAACGTTTCACGCTCGACGTATACAGGGATCCGTCAACCTCGGGACGGCCTGTAATTCTCTACTTCCACGGCGGCGGATTTGACCGGGGCGGGAAAGAGAGTGTGGGCTCGAAGCCCAAAGCATTTGTATCCGCCGGCTATGTCTTTGTTGCCGCCAATCGCCGATACGCGGTGATGCCGGGCCCCGGAAATGGATTCACAGACTCGGCGGCGGCTCTGGCCTGGGTCGTCGATCATGTGGGCGACCACGGCGGGGATCCGGCGAACCTGTTTCTCATGGGGCATTCGGCCGGCGCTGGCATTGCCGCCCTGATTGCCACCGATGCGAATTATCTTGCTGCTCACGGATTGAAGTTGACCGCCGTTCGGGGTGTGGTATGCGTCGATACCGCCAGCTATGACAAGCTTGCGCAAGTGGACCGCGCGCCACATTCCACTGCCGTCAAGATGTATCGCGACCTGGAGCTGACCGAAGACGAGCTTGTACGGTTGTCACCTATCACGCATGTTGCCGCCGACAAAAGCATACCACCGTTCTTGCTCTATCATCGCGACCCGCGTGCCAGCGGAAAGAGCCCCACAGAACGGTTTGCCGCCGGCCTCCGAGAAGCGGGTGTCGAGGTCGAAATCGGCGTTGCCCCTGACCGGTCCCACGCCTCGATCGCTGCCTTGATCGGGCAGCCCGATGACGCGGTCACCGCCAAGATTCTCCAGTTCCTGGCTCGCCATACGAAGCAGATACCAACGGGAGACTGACATGAGACATTTCACTTAAGAGCTCCGGTTATGCAACCTTGCTTTCCGTGCCCTCGCCGCGCAGTCGACGATGGTGGCGTGGTGCAGAAGAGGTTCCTAACGATCCATATGGGGGAATCAAACCAATGAGAAAACGTGGATTCACACTTATTGAGCTGCTGGTGGTGATAGCGATCATCGGTATACTGGCGGCGATTCTGCTGCCAGCGTTGGCGCGAGCGCGTGAAGCGGCCAGGCGTGCTTCGTGTGCTAACAACCTAAAACAGGTAGGTCTTTCTCTGAAGATGTATGCAAACGAATGGAACGGATTCTTCCCTCGGCATCGCAATTACGTGGCCCCGGACGTCCGGGCTCTTTACCCGGAGTATTTGGCTGACTACATGGTGTTAGCCTGTCCATCGAGCCCAAAAGCCCGGGCGATGAAGGACGGAACAAGCAATATTGACGACACTCCGGGTGTAGGTGTTTTCAACGATGCGGAAGGACTCTTCCATCCCGAAGCGGTGGGTGTGTCGACCGACTATGTATATTACGGCTGGCTGGTCGAGGACCCGGATCAACTTACCGCTTTAACCGACGGCTGGACAATACCGCGATGGATTCAAGACGTTATCGCTAACGGAGGGAGGTTGTTCCCGACAACGTTGTCGGTCCCCACAGGCAATGACCACCCTGGACAGGACAGAGACCTCGATATATTGAACGACCTGACACCGATTGCGTTGCCCGCGCTGCCGGAAGGTGCCGGCAACGGTGGTTCCAACACGCTTTACCGTTTACGTGAGGGCATAGAGCGATTTCTGATAACCGACATCAATAACCCGGCGGCAAGTTCGAAGGCGCAATCGGAGATCATCGTTTACCACGACAAGATCGGTCCGGCAGTGCAGGCCTTCATCCATGTCCCCGGCGGTGCAAACTGCCTGTACATGGACGGGCACGTGGAGTTCCTGAAATATCCCGGGCGGTTTCCGGCTGATTCAGCCACGCTCGAGAAGCTGCAGACTATCTCGGCATACTACCCAATCTAGTCATCAGTTGGCGACGTCCGCGTTCAAGGCGCGTAGCGAACGGGCCAACACAACGCCAGGGAGAGAGTCCGCTGCAGGGCATTCCCCGCCAGGTGAGCGGCACCGGTGTTCGCTGGCAAGTTATCGGGCGCAAACCGCCAAGGATCCCGAGGTCCTTGCCGGACTTACGGGAAACAACGGTGTAAATAGACCCTCGATGACCGACCTTCGCAAGACAAATTCAGAGATCTCAAACCACACCGACTTGGAACACGTCTGAACCGCAAAGATCTTGTTGCCCGTGATCGACAGAGCATCTGTACGCACTGTATAGACGAATACAATCAAGACGTCTCGGCCCCTCGCCGGAAGCGACACTAAACCATACGTAAACGCGTGATGTCGGCGCCGAGATCATGGTAGAGACGCCCGGTGGCGCGCCTCCGCGGTGGCGATCGTGCGAGAAGGATACTCTGGACAAACCGTGTTTAGGCGATGACGAGCCTTGACGTTGAGACCTTCGCGTGGTCATAATAGCAGGGGAGGTGGCAGTATGCTCAATCTGAACAGGTTCTTCGCCAGCCAGGAGAACGGTGTTGAGTCCGTCCCGAAAGATGAGACTGAACGGGTCCAGGTCGCTACGTGCGCTCTTCTGCTTGAAATTGGTCATTCGGACGAGGAGTTCTCCGACGCCGAACGAGATACGATTCTTGAGATAGTGCAAAGAGAGTTCGACTTGTCGAAAGAGCTGGCTCACGAACTGCTCGATCTATCCAAGAAAGAACGGGAGAAAAGTATCGATCTGTGGCAGTTTGCCAAAGCTATACGACAGAACTACTCAGTCGAAGACAAGACTAAGGTCATGGAAACCATCTGGGAGGTTATTTACGCCGACGGCACGTTGGACCCGCACGAGGATTATCTCGTCCACAAGCTGTCTAAGCTGCTGGGCCTAAGCCATAAACAACTAATCGATGCGAAGTTGCGAGTCTCCCGGAACAAACGGGAGTAGACGTCTTTCGCGTGAAGGGAGCGCCGCCTGTCGCGCCACCCTACCGCCGGTACCCGATGTGTGCCCGGGCGATACACCACATGTTGGAAAACAAGCCGGCAAGCGTGCTATCATTCGCGTGCGAGAACCAAGTGTCCGGATATTCTTGTTAGTCGGAAACAGCTTCTATGGAACGTGAACTGAGGAGAGAGCTTGGTCTCCTGGATGTCTTCTGCGTCGCGACCGGAGCTATGATTAGCTCGGGCCTATTCGTCCTGCCCGGCCTCGCCCACGCAAAGGCCGGCCCCGCCGTTTTCTTGTCATACCTCATCGCGGCTATACTCGCGATACCGGCGATGTTCAGCAAAGCCGAGCTCGTTACCGCCATGCCGCGCGCAGGCGGGGATTATTTCTATGCCACCAGGAGCATGGGAGACGCGGCAGGCACCGTCGTAGGTTTCGTGAGCTGGTTTGCGCTGAGTTTCAAGAGCGCGTTCGCCCTGGTCGGGATGGGCGCGTACGCGGCCCTGGTCATGGACATTCCTATTAACATGATTGCAGCCGCGCTCTGCGTTGTTTTCACGCTGGTTAACCTCGCTGGGATAAGACGGGCGGGTAGGTTCCAGGTACTGCTGGTGCTCGGTTTACTGGCTCTCCTGAGCGTGTATTTTTTCGGGGGTCTGCCCCATGTCAATCCGATGAAGATGACCCCCTTTATGCCGAACGGCTTTGGCTCGGTTCTCGCAACGGCCGGCTTCGTGTTCGTCTCGTACGGAGGGCTCACCAAGGTGGCAAGCATTGCCGAGGAGGTCAAGGATCCCGGCAAAACCATTCCTCGCGCCATGTTTCTTTCGCTGTCGGTTGTAGCTCTGCTATACGCGCTTGTAGTCCTTGTTACGGCCGGAGTGTTGGACGCGGAAGAACTCGACCACGCTCTGACTCCCATATCGGACGGCGCGCGCGTTTTCATGGGAGGGGCAGGTGAAGTGCTTCTGGCGGTAGCTGCGCTTCTCGCCTTCATATCAACCGCCAACGCGGGAATTATGTCCGCATCCAGGTATCCCATTGCGATGAGCCGGGACGGAATTGCCCCGCCTTTCTTCCAGAAGGTGAACGCCCGCTTCGGGACACCTCACTTTTCGATACTGTCAACCGGCGTGTTCATGCTTGTTGTAGTTCTGGCGCTCAAACTCGATCTTCTCGTAAAGGTCGCCTCAACGCTTGTCATGATGTTGTTTGTTATTGCCAACCTCTCGGTACTCATAATGAGAGAAAGCAGAATACAGAACTACCAGCCGACATTCCGTTCGCCCCTATATCCATGGATGCAGCTGGCCGGCATTGTTGCAGGAGTGGCTCTTGTTATTAATATGGGGATCCTGCCTGTCTTCGCAGCCGCACTTTTTGTAAGCGGCGCTCTGATCTGGTACCTCCTATACGCGCGTGCCAACGTTAACAGACAAGCCGCCATCGTCCACGTTGTCGAACGGATCACCGATAAGAAACTCACAAGCTACTCGCTCGAGACTGAGCTGAAAGGCATATTGAGGGAACGGGACGAGATCGTCGAAGATCGATTCGACGACCTTATCAAAGAGTCCGTCGTGCTGGATATCGAAGGAACGCTGACGGTCGAAGAGTTTCTAACCAAGGTCTCCGATGTAATGGCACCGCGTCTAAATGTGGATTCAGCGAACCTTCTCGCGCTGTTTACGGAAAGGGAAGAGGAGTCCACGACGGCGTTGCGACCGGGACTCGCTATTCCACACATCGTCATCCAGGGCTCGGGAAAGTCCGACATCCTTCTTGCGCGCTGCAAAGGAGGAATAACGTTCGCCGAATCTCTCCCGCCGGTTCACGCGGTATTCGTTCTTGTAGGCACGCGTGACGAACGACATTTTCATCTGTGCGCCCTTATGGCTATCGCCCAGATTACGGAAGAACCCGATTTCGACACCCGGTGGATGGCGGCCAGAAGCGTGGACGAGCTGAGAGATATCGTCCTTCTGGGAGAGCGGCGGCGGCATTGCCGGACGGAGTAGTCTCCCGGCGGTTCCGCGTTGTGAACTGTCGCGTATCGAGGGTTTTTGCATCTGTGGGCCGAATGTTCAACGCGGTAGGTGGGAGGTACGAAGCTGCAGGACAGTCGGGGAGGATACTAACACGATGAGAAAACGGATCTGTTTGTACGCATTGGCACTGGTATTGGTGATGTCATCGGGATGCGCTTTCATCTCGCGCGTTGGCATACCGAGGGCATACCTTGATTGTTCGCAGATGGAGGGGTGGGACATCGTTGTGGACGATGCCTTTATCCCTTCCGAACAGTACGCCGCGGAGGAGTTCAGACAGTTCTTCGGGCAGGCGACCGGGATAGACCTGCCTATACGGCACAGCGCCGAGACGGCTGCGGGTCACGTCTACATTGGTCCGGGCGAGGCATTCAAGCGGAGCGGGTGCGGTTTCCGCACGGACAGGATGGGCGAGGAAGAGCTGCGCATCGTCGTCAAGCGGGACCGCATAGCCATTGCCGGCGGCCGACCGCGCGGTACGCTGTACGGAGTGTATCAGTTCCTCGAAGATCAGGTCGGCGTTCGGTTTCTCGCGCCGGACCACACGTACGTTCCCGACGCTTCGATGCTGCGCATACGGTGTACCGACTTCAGATACAATCCGCCCTTCTCTTTCCGCTGGAGCTACTACCGGCAGAACTCTGAACATCCGGAACTCGCAGCGCGGTTGCGTGTCAACACCGTTACGCCTGACGAGAAGTTTGGCGGCAAGACTCGACAGAACCTGATCAACCACTCGCTATACCGACAATTGCCGGTGTCGGAATACGGCGAATCGCATCCGGAGTATTTCGCGCTGGTCGGCGATGAGCGGCCGCTCGATATAGGAGGCGGAGGTCCCGAACCGTGCGTGACCAATCCGGACGTCATCGAGATCGTCGCCCGAGCGGTGATCACGGAACTGGACGCTAACCCGAAGCTGGAGAATATCAGCGTCAGCCAGAACGATAACGCACGGTATTGCCAGTGTCCGCGGTGCAGCGAGATAAATAGTCGAGAAGATACGCCGATGGGCGCCCATCTCATGTTTGTGAACGCCGTCGCCGAACGTGTTGAGAAGAAGTACCCGGACGTCAAGATCGGTACGCTGGCTTACTGGTACACACGCAAGGCCCCGAAGACTATCAGGCCAAGGCATAACGTCCAGATCCAGCTATGCAGCATCGAATGCTGTACGCTCCACCCGATCGACGATCCAAAGTGCAGTAGAAACCGCAAGTTCTGCGAAGACATGCGAGAATGGGGCAAGATTTGCGACGACATCTGGATCTGGAACTACAACACGAATTTCCGCAGCTACGATCTGCCGTTCCCGAACCTGCGCAGCATCACCCCGAACGTGCGCTACTTCCTGCGCAACAATGTCAAAGGGGTGTTCATGCAGGCGAACGGTAACGGCAGGACCGGCGAGATGTGCGACCTACGCAATTACATCATATCGCGGGTCATCTGGAATCCGGATCTGGATGGCGCCCGGTTGTTGGAGGAGTTCGTCAGGCTGCATTACGGTAAAGCAGCGCAGCCGATTCTCGACTATATCAACATGCTGCATGACAACGCCGAGACATCCCGCCGTCATCCGACGTGTTTCCCGTCGCCCGAGCAGGTAGGGCTCCGGCCGGAGATTGCGCGAAAGGCGTTCGAGTATTTCGAGAAAGCCCTTTCGCTAGCCGAGAACGACGAGGTTCGCGCCAGAGTTGAGAAAGCGTCCATTTGCGCTTACAAAGCCATGATTGAGGCGGGCGGGAGCCTGGAATACCGTGACGGGTCGCTTCAGGCGGCGGACCTGCCGCCGAAATTTGATGGGCTAATAGAACGTTATATCGCGCTGTGCAATAAACATGGAATGACACATGCTGCTGAGACTGTGGCGGCTTCCGATTACTTCAAGCTCATTTCGGGATGCGGCGCCGGTGTTCCCGCGACCCGGATCGAGAACTCGATCTGGACGGTTACCATAGTGCCCAAAGCGAATGCCAAGGTCGTCGAGCTGATCCATAAGCCGACCGGACGAAACCTCTTTCGGGCGCTGAACAAAGCAGGGCTGTATGCCGGAGCCGGCACGTTCGAGGAGGAGGGCGAGGTCGGCTACGACCACCAATCGCCATATGAGTTTGAGGCGACTACGGCCGGTTCGTCGGTCAAGCTGACGAAGGCTCTGCCGGACGGCTCGACTATTGTACGTACCATCGAGTTGAGACCCGAGGCTCCCGAAAGAGTCTTTTGCGAGACTACTATAACGCACGCGGGAACCGAGCCCAAAGAGTACCAGATCAAGGTTCATCCTGAGTTTGACGTGGCGACTGCATCTCGAAAGACCGATGTGCTCGCAGGATATGTCCTGGATGACCGCTGGGTAAAGTTTAACGACGATTGGGACATCTACGAGGGACCGGATGCCGACCTCCTGAAGACAGCCAAAGGCGGCGCGTTCGCGTTCTTCCATCACAAAGCGGGATTCGGTATTGTCGAAACCTACGACCCGGAACAGTTGGACTATCCTCGTTTCTGGTGGAATCCCAACTGGAGACAGGTCAATCTCGAACTGTTCACCCGTAAAGCCACGTTGAACGAAGGCGATTCCTTCTCGTTCCAGTATGCGTTCGAGTACCTCACCGAACCGCCGGGGTGATTTGCTTCTATCGCGCGATCTTGCGTGGTGCGGCTACCCATTCCGGCGGCCCATAGAGTCCGTTCTCGCTCATGTCGATAGGTTTGAACCCCAGTTTGATCGCGGGGGAATCCGGCTTAAGTCGAAAATCGAACTCCTCTCCGTTCACAAACAACGGGTCGGCGACGATCGAGTGCACGTCCTGACCTTTAGCCTGCCATTGTTTGAGACTCATGCCCTTGAAGTCGACCTCCGGACGCGACGTGTCCCAGTAGCAGTTGTAATCGAGACGGTAGTTGCCGTTCTTCCAGTTGCTGCCGAGCAGTTGGCCGTTGTTGAAGTACACGATGTTGCGCTCAAAGAAGAACGAGATGTGGTCTTCCTCGCGCGAGCGAATTATCTGCCCCTCGCGTGAGAATGCGAAAATGTTGTTCCGGACGACGTTCTCCCGGCCGTAATGTTGGTGGAACCCGCCGGTCTTCGTGTTATAAGCGATGTTGTTCTCGATGAGTATTTCGGTGCTACCTTCGTCAGGGTAGATACCCCATCCGCCGTAGCTGAACGAGTGGATATCGTGGAAGATGTTGTAGCGGATCACTGTGCCGGGCGATATGCCGAGCGTGTAAATGCCTCCCATATCGCTCAAGACGCCCCGGCCGATGTGGTGGACATGATTATGCTCGATCAGGTTGTTGTTGGCCGTGCTGGGCGCGTAACCCCAGCACCAACCTATGGACAGTCCGGAATAGTCGAGATCCGACACTTCGTTGTGGCTCACTGTGTTGTGACTGCTCCGTCCGATCCACACGCCGACGCCTGCACGGAAAATCTTCCCGCCGTCGTGAATGAAGTTGTTGTCGATCAGGTTGTGCGAGGCAGCCTCGGCGTCGTTATTCGAGCTGCGACCCTCGCCGATTCTGACGCCGCCCGCGCCGAGATCGTGAATGTGGTTCTGGACGATCCGGTTGTTCTTGCACCCGAGCGCGAACCACACGCCGTACGTTCCAACGCGGCTTATCTCGCATCCTTCGACCGAACAATAGCGCGCACCGACGGCGTGGATCGCGCCTGGCACGCTGAACGCCGCCTGCGGATCGCTGTGACCCTGCGGCGGGATCGGCCAATCGGAGTGCATGAAGCGAATATCTTTGAAATGCAGATGTTCGACGAACTGTTCTTTTCCTGGATCACCTTGCAGCAGCACCAACTGTGTCGCTACCGGTGCAACGACCTCCGCGCGGGACATATCTTCACCCTGCTTCGGCCAGTAGGACAAAATGCCGGTATTCCGGTCGAGGTACCACTCTCCCGGCGCGTCGAGCGCTTCGCGGAGGTTCTCGACATAGTACCGTTGGTTCTCGCCCCACTGCTCGAACGGCCACACTGCGGGACCGGTGAACGTGACGACGTTGCTCTCGGTGTCCACGGAAGCGATCCTGTGGGTGGACGTCTCCCACGAATGGTAAGCCACAACAAGTATGTCGTTGAGATCATCCCATGGTTTTATGTCGCCCGGTTTGAACTTGAACGCGATCTTCTCGCGAGAGACTTCCTCACCGGTCTCAGGATTCTTGACCGAGGACGCTTTGCCCGCCGTGTAGAAGTAACCGTCGTTGGGCGTCCGGGCAACCGTGCGTCGTTTGCCGTTCACCCAGAGCGCGCCGAAACGCCAGTCGCCTGATTTCACATCGGGCAGTTCGACGGTCCACAAATTGCCCTTCTTGTTCAATCCGGCAGTCACCCTGCCGCCGCTCACAATCGGCTTGTCACCCGGGTAGGCTGCATAGGTGATGGGATGTTGTTCGGTGCCGGAATCCTGAGGTGTGAACACGATCGGTCCCGTTACACGGTACGTTCCCTCGCGGATGAACACGGTGATCGGCTTCATGATCCCGTCTCGGCGTTTTATTTCGCGGATAGCGTCTCGCGCACCTGAGATCGTCGCGAACGGACCATCGGTGCCGTCCGCCTTCGGGGACGGCAGATTGCCGGACCAAGCGTCGTTGCCATCCGGAGACACGTACAGAGCGAACCCATCCACCTGCACCGGTGCGACCGCCCGTACACCATAACAGTATCCGCTCGATATCAGCATCAATGATACGCAAAACACTATTCTTGCTGCATGCATCTCTTTACCCTCCCGCTATGGTTTGGACGATGCCTGCGCTACCCAAATGCGGCTAGGCGTCGTCATAGGTACCGTACTTCCTGAAAGCCGCGAACATTGCCTCCACATTCTCGATCGGCACGTCCGGACGCTCAAACCTTATAGCTCGTTTCACCCGTTCACGACTCGTCATAAGACCTTCTCTGGCATAACCAGAACAAAGACTGCGAGGCGACCTGCCACCGGCGACGGCACATCAACCAAGACCGCCTATCTTGGTTCCTCTCAAGGATTTGCGGAGTCTTTCGCTGACCCTGATCAGGTCCGGGAGCTTTTCAGGCACGATTCTGGCGAAGATTGTGCCCCGGGATGCGGCGCGATCTAGTTCACCACGCATTTCTTCAGGAACGAGGTCGTAAGGCAGATCTTTACGCTGCCATCCTTCCGCGAGCGCCTTGAGGCCGTCCGTGCCGTGCGCTCGCAATACAAGCGCCAGTATCGCGCAGATGAACGCCTCATCCGCGACGACGGCATATTCGGCGGACTGCAGAGCGTACCGGTTCCCGTTGAACGATACCGCAGTACCACCGCGCGACTTGACGAGTTCGAGGGCATCCTTGTCGGTGATGCTGTCGCCGACGTATATCACATCGTGCCAATCCGCTACTTCCCGCGCCACAGCGGACTCGACGGCACGCGCTTTCTCGGTTCCGCCGATGGGATCGACCGTTGCTATTAGCCTGCCCGCTTCCAACGGCTCGAGCTCGTCCCAGAATATCTCGTTCATTCTAGTGATAGCCGTTTTCGAACCTTCATCTAGCTGGTCGAACGAAGTCGCGTCTGCCGGCAGGTCGATCTCCGGAAGAGACAGTATCTCTTCCAGCAATTGTTTGAGCAATGCCACCTCGTTCTCAGGTAGAGTATGAGAATCGAGCTCTATCTCGGTGCAGTACGTGTTCGAGACAGGGAAATCCACGGCCGCGCACAACGCCTCGATGTACGGTCTGTAACTCGTGCTTATGATATACGCCGGCATCGATGCGGAGACCGTCCGCAACATCTCGTCCGCTCTCGGTACGAGCAGCAGCACTTCCGAAGAAAACTTCCTGATCGCTTCGTCGGTAACGCCGTACGCTTTCAAGAACGGTACGATGAGTTTGAGCGTATCGCCGGCTTTATATCCCGGTTTCTTCTCGATGTCAGCGAGAAAATCGTCGTACCGGCTTACCCTGGCGAAAAATTCGCCGCCATTCGGCATCAGGTATTGGGCCAGCTCGAACGCGTTGTCGTTCTTACTTATCGGCCCCTCGCAGTCAGTCAGATAGAGCGTTTTACGCATCTGTTAGCGTCCCATTCTTGACCATGCCACGCAAGACGGATAATGGCCGCCTCATACGGGCGGTTCGCGAACCGCCCCTACCTCACATTTCCGCGTATGAATTCTTCAACCTCGTTCGTCAGGCGGAGACCGTTCGTCAACTTCTCATCTTTGAAGCGGATATTTGTGCCATCGACGGTCAATCTGCCTGCCGCAAGCTCTTTCAATGTCATAATGAGCAACGGTATTTCGAGCTCAAACTCCC
>Ga0180438_10010047_pt1 | contig 11665 bp, 11 predicted proteins | sample SS_ome_12_FD_132455 | JGI IMG/M metagenome (GOLD analysis project Ga0180438, IMG submission 132455) | Hypersaline lake sediment archaeal communities from the Salton Sea, California, USA - SS_3_D_2 metaG | ecosystem: Environmental > Aquatic > Non-marine Saline and Alkaline > Hypersaline >...
GCCCGGTGACTCTCCCATGCCGATAGTCGTCTCGGCGTGCACTATCTCGACGCGGTCGGGAACCGGCGCGTGCTGCTCGAGCGCCTTCTTCAACTCGCGACTGTGGCCGACGAGAAGGACTCGGGCGCCGCAGTCGCGAGCCGCGCGCACTGCGCCCGCGACCGTCGCATCGGGCGCGTGATCGCCGCCCATGGCATCCAAAGCAACGGGCATCAAGGAATTCGATCCTCCATCAAAGGAGTCGTCGGCGTCCGCCGGCTAGGTGCGCCCGCGATGGACGTGAGGTTTGACCTGCATCGCAAGCTCCCCGGCGTAGTTGCCGCACGCAGGACACGCGCGATGAGGCAGCTTCAGGGCCCGACAGTCGGGGCAAGGGACCAGATTCGGCGGCCGCAGCCGCCAGTGGGCGCGACGCTTGTTGCGCCGGCTCCGGGAGTGTCGTCTTTTCGGTAGTGGCACGTTCGCTGCCTCCATGCTGCGAGCCCACCCGGCCCGCAGCTATTCTTCCCCTTCGTCCGCCCGGTTGTCGAGCAGATCTTGAAGCTTCGCCCAACGGCCGTCCGCCGGCTCGACGGCGCACTCGCAGGGCCCATCGTTGAGGTTCTGGCCGCATCGCGGGCAGATCCCTCGGCATTTCGGGCGGCAGACCGAGGCCATCGGGACGTTCACGGTCACCTGCTGCCTCGCCAGCTCCGTGAGGTCCAGCGTGAAGCCGGATATTGCAGCCGTATCAGGTTCCTCGCGATCAATCGTCGAGACGTCCGGCGCCGTGTAGTCGGTTGCGTATTCCTCCTCGAACTCGACCGTCACCGCTCGCTCGAATTCACGCAGACAGCGGACACAGGAGAGCCGAACGCTGACCTCCATCCGGCCCCTCGTGATGAGCAGCGAGCCGACGTTCTCGACTGTTATCTCGCCCCTGACAGGACTGATGCAAGAGAAATCCTCGGTAGGGGCCAGATGTTCCAGAACGGAGTAGCGGCCGCGCGCGCCTGGCGTCCCTGCGATGTCGCTCAAGTCTACCTTCAACTCGTTCACCTGGCGGCAACTCTAATCATACACGCACGCAAGGGCTTGTCAAGCGCTGCCGCGCCAAGCCGGCGTGCCATCTTCGGCCGCCGGCTCTCCAGTACGCCGCTTCAGGTTGCACGCCGTGCGCCACGGGGGCGCGCCGCGCCGCCGCTCGTCAGTCCTGCTCCTCTTCCTGCTCCTCTTCCTCCTTCATGCGTTTCTCGAGCCGCGAGAACAGCCGATCGAGATCCGGCGGGAACAGTTGCTTCTCCACAAACCACCGCTCCGCTCCGTCCGGCGCGGTGCGGCGCATCTGTCGGTCGGGCTTCCACCGAACCAACAGCATGCAGTCCCCGCTCTCCGTGCTCACGAGCCGCTGCTTGTAGGTCAGCCCCTTGCACTCTGCGTCAGGCAACTCGAGGCTTCGGTAGATAGAAAGGACCTTGTTCCCCACGTAGATGACCTCGGTGTTGTCGACGTCGCTGACATGATAGGTGTCAATCTCTTCCTTGACAACCTTCTCCTTGCGGGTCAGGCGGCGGGTGCTGAAGCGCTGTATCGGTTGGAGGGTTTCGTCGCCGGGAGAACGCTTTCGCGAGGCATACGAGCTCAAGGGCGCCTCTCCTTTCTTGGGCGGCACAACGCGCACGCGGGCACGAGGATCAGGATGACAGGCCCATCACCCTATTTCTGCGCCCCCTGCCACGAACCCTCTTCCGGCCCGGTCTCCCTGTGACCAAGAGAGTCCATCAGACGGTGGGCATCGTCACCGCGAGCACAAACCGCCGGAGCAGCGACTGAGCCGTTTCCTGGACCTGTCCGGGGGTGACGGCCCCCACAGATGCCTTGTACCGGTCCTCGAAATTGTCGCCGAGGCCCAGGGTCTCATACCAAGCGAGCGAGTAGGCCTGGTCCTTCATCCGCTGATGGCTCAGAGCGTAGCTTCCAAGCAAGTAGTGCTTCGCTCGCTCGAGCTCCTCCTCGGGAACCGGGTCGCTTGCTAGATCGGTCAGCAGCACCAACAGCGCGCGCTTGACCGTCTCGAGGTGTTCTGCTTCTGTCGCGGCATAGATGCCGAAGTGGCTGTCGGCGGCCAGCGTCGGATAGAAGGACGACACGTGATAGACGAGACCAAGCTCCTCCCGCAGCTTGCGGGGCAGGCGGGCGCCGGCGCCCCCGCCCAGGATGCTGTCGAGGACGTGCACCGCGTAGTATTCCGACTCGTCGGCGGCGGGCGCCAGGAAGCCAAGTATGAGGTGGGTCCGCCGGAGCGGCCGCTCGCGCGCGACGAGGACAGAGCACTGGAGAGCAGACACCGCTCCTGCGCGGTCCAGAGCCGCGGCTCCGCTCCGCCACTCGCCGAACAGATCTCGCGCCGCCCGGAGCACGCGCCCTTTGCCCACCCCTCCACAGATCGCCAGAACGGCCCGCCTGGCTACGTAGTGCTCTCGATAGAAACTCACGATATCGTCCCGCGTGATCGAGGAGAGCGTGCTGGGCATCCCCAGCGTCGCACGACCGTAGGGGTGGTCGCCGTACAGGCCCTCCCGGAAGGCAAGATAAGTCTCCTGGAAGGGCTCCTCTCGGGCCGCCCGGGCCAGCTCCTGAGCGTCGACCTTTTGGCGACGGACCTCCTCGGGGGCGAACGCCGGATCGCAGGCCGCGGCGGCAAGCAGTTCGAGCGCCACCTCGAAGCCTTCGGCCGGGACCAGCGCGTAGATCTCGACGTAGTCCAAGCCGACCGTCGCGTCCACCACGCCACCGACCGCGGCCAGGCGTCGGCCCATGGATTGCCCCGACTCCTCTTTCGTCCCCCGGAGCAGGAGACGCTGCACGAGGTAGCGGAGGCCGCTCTTCTCCGCCGGCTCGTCCGCCGCGGACACATCCAGCAGCAGCTCTATCGCCACTATATCAGTCGACCAATTGGGCTCGACGATCACCCGCAGCCCATTGGGCAGCGTGATCCGCTGTGCGGGCGCGGCGTCGAGAGAGGACCCGAGCAGGAGGAGGGCCGCCGGGACCAGCAGCAGTGCCCGGATCATCGGAGATCTCCCTCCGGCCGGAGCACGACCCACACGGGATCGCCCGCATACCACGGCATGATGCGAAGCAGGTCGAAGCGAGTGAGCGCACGCACGCGGGACAGGTAATAGGAAGCGGCGCGATAGCTGTGTATGGCCTCGTAGAAGCCCACCGTCGTCGCCCGGTCGGTCGGCGTCTCGTTGGCGAATGCGTATCCGGCGGAAAGCAGACACTTCGCGGTCGCGAACTCCGGCCCCGGCAGCGGATCCGTCTGGAGGCTGCGCATCTCGGCGCGGATGGCGTCCTCGACCGCCGGGATATCCTCCGGCTCGCAGACGGCCCAGACCCCGAAGAGCGCCCGATCTCTCTGGGTGAGGAAGTCGACCCCGACGGCGGCCGCCAGCTCCCGCTCTTCCCTCAGCTCGCTGTTGAGCCGGGCGATGGGCCCGTGCGCCAGCAGAGTTGCGAGCAGATCGCTTGCGCAGCCTTCATCCGGCTCTGAAATCGAGGGGCCGACGTAGGCCGCCATGACATATGCTTTGTCGAGGGGCATCTCGACCACGCGCTCGCCGCCTGGGGGGGGCCGAGTCGGCGTCGGCCACGCACGTTCCGGCACAGCCGCCGGCGGCAGCGCGCCGAACACCGAGGTCACGACAGCGCGGACCGCCTCGAACGGGGCATCGCCGGCAACGATGACCGCCATGTTGTTGGGCACGTACCAGATGCTGTGGAACAGCGCGAGCTTCGCAGGGTCGACGCGGGCGATCTCGTCCAGGTTGCCGTGAATGGGCCTGCCGTACGGGTGCACGCTGCCGTATACCGCTTCAAACGCGAGGTCGTTGAGCGCCGCACGAGGGTCGTCGCTCCGCGCCGCCGCCTCCTCGAGAACGATGGACTGCTCTCGTGCGACGATTCCTTCATCGAAGTCGGCCCTCAAGACGACGTCCCCCAACGCCTCGACGGCCAGCCTCAAATCGCGGCTGGGAACAGTGGCGTGGAATCGGGTGAAGTCGCGCAGGGTTCCCGCATTCATCACGCCTCCGACTCGTTCTATGCGCAGGCGGGGATCGTCTTTTCCTCCGCTGGCCCATAGCACGTGCTCGAGCAAATGGGCGGTGCCAGGCCGATCCGGCGGATCGTCCGCCGACCCCGCCCTGACGATCACGTTCACCGCTGCCACCCTCGCAGCCGCGTCCTCACAGACCACTACCCGCAGGCCGTTGTGGAGGGTCTCGGACTGGATCGTCCTCGGGTCGAGGACCACCCCCTCGCCCGGCGCCGAAACTATGCCCACGGCGCACAGAACCACCAGCGCGACGCGCGGCAGCACTCCACGCGCGGTCCCGAGACGACGGGTTCGACAACCTCTCGTGATCTGTGTGCTCATGCCCTCGGGCCCCCTGCCTCGCCGTGCTCCCAGCGGTGCGATCTGATCTCGGCCGGTGGAGGTTGAGCTCCCCGGCAGGCGGCTGCGAACTCTCGGCCCCTTTCTCCGCTCGACGCGTGCGATCCTCTGCCCCGCTGCGCGCTCCAACGAAGAGGCAGGAACCAGGCTCTCTTGGCGCAAAACCTACCGGAGGTAATGGACGACACATGAGGCACGCAGGAGTGCTCCCACATCTGTGCGCACAGCAGTCCATACGCGCCTTCGGGCCGCGGTTCTTCCCTGAGACGTGGACGTTCGCGGGCACTCGACAGGCGCGTCCTCGGAGCGGCCTGTGAGCGCGGTTCACCGCTGCAGCATCTGCGGCGCCTTCGTCCAGGAGGAAGACCGGTTCTGCTGGGCCTGCGGCGCCGAAGTCTCGAGCGCGGAGCGTTCGGTCGCGCCGGGCCCGAGCGCGCCGCCGCAGGAGCCCGATCGTCGGATTGAGCTCGCGCTTCGGCGCGCGCATCTCGCGCAGCACCGGGGTCAGCTCGCCGAGGCCGAGAGCCTGGTGCGGCAGATCGTGGCCCGCGAGCCCGAGAACGTCCCGGCGCTGAGCATGCTCTCGGAGATTCTCCGCGCGAGGGGGGACTTCGTGGACGCAGTGGCCGTCGCGCAACAGGCCACGGACGCGGCGGCCTCGGGCCACGCGCCGCCCGGCGCGGTGGCGCATGCGCGGACGCAGCGCGCCCGGATAGAGGAGACCGTCGTGCGACAGTCGGCCGGGCCGCTGCGGGGCGTCGGCGCTAGTCCGCTGACATTGCTGCTCACCCCGGGCGGCGTCTGGTATCGCAGCCGCAACTTCTGCCTTGCCCTCGCCGGCATTGGAGTCGTGACGCTCTTCCTCGCTCTGCTGGCGGTGCTTCAGGGCGAGTTGGGCGGCTATATTTGGCTGTGCATCAGCCTCCTGGCGGCAGGATGGAGCTACCAGGACGCGGAAACCCGAAGACAGTCGGCGCTTTTCTGGGGCGTCTTCGTGCTGTGCTTGGGGCCGTTCGGCCTCGCCATCTATCTGCTCACTACTTACTACTAGGATCTGAGGCCAATGCAAACGATCGGTGTGCTTACGAGCGGCGGCGACGCGCCGGGGATGAACGCATGTCTGCGAGCGGTGGTGCGCACCGCGCTGCACGAGAAGCTGCGCGTCGTCGGAATCCGACGCGGCTACGTCGGCCTGCTGGCCGGCGAGTTCGAGGAGATGGACCACTCGTCCGTGTCGAACATCCTGCAGTTCGGCGGCACCATTCTGAAGACGGGGCGCTGCGACGGCTTCTACCGCCCGGAAGGCCGCGCGGTCGGCGCGCGAAAGCTTGCCGAGTGGGGAATCGAAGGGCTGGTGGCAATCGGCGGCGACGGGACCTTCCACGGGGCACATGCCCTGTCGAACGAGCACAATATCGCAGTCATCGGCGTCCCCGCCACCATAGACAACGACGTCTATGGCACGGACGCAACCATCGGTTTCGACAGCGCCGTGAACGCGGCGCTCGATGCCATAGACCGGATACGAGACACGGCCACGAGCCACGACCGCCTCTTCTTCGTGGAGGTGATGGGCCGCCAGGCCGGCTTCATCGCGTTGACGGCGGGCGCAGCGGGGGGCGCAGAGATGATCCTCGTCCCCGAGCTGGACGTCGACATCGAGGAAATCTACGAGACCATCATGTCCGGGGTCGACCAGGGGAAGACGAGCAGTATCATTGTCGTTGCCGAGGGCGACGAGGAAGGGGGAGCGCTGGAGATCGCGCGGAAAGTGCGCGAGCTTGGGCGGATCGAGTGTCGGGCGACGATCCTGGGCCACACCCAGCGCGGCGGCAACCCCACCGCTCGGGACAGGATCCTCGCCAGCGAGCTGGGCGCCGCGGCCGTGAAAGCGCTGCTCGACGGAGAGACCGACAAGATGGTCGGACGCGTGAACAAGGCGGTCGTACGCACACCCCTGCTGGACACCTGGGAGAAGAAGAAGCCCTTCGACCAGGGGCTGTATGATCTTGCGAGAGCGCTGGCGTCGTAACGAAGCGATCGGCGTGGAAAGGAGAAGCTCGATGCTCGTGCCTTCGAAACAGTTGGTCGTTCCCGCGCGGGAAGAGGGCTACGCAGTGGGCGCCTTCAACGCGGTCAACATGGAGACCGCGCAGGCGATCTTCGCTGCGGCCGAGAAAGCAAGCTCGCCGTTCATCATCCAGATCACACAGACGACCTTGCGATATACAGAGCCGGAGGAGCTTTTCGCCCTCATTCGAGCGCGAGGAGAGAGGGCGAACGTCCCGTTTGCGATCCACCTCGACCACGGGCGCAGCTTCGAGGTCTGCATGCAGTTCCTCCGCCTGGGCGTGACATCGCTCATGATAGATGGATCGCTGCAGGAGGACGGGAAGACCCCCCGCCCGTACCAGGAGAATGTGGATGTGACCGGCCGCGTTCGAGAGGCCGCCCATGCGATGGGTGTGACGGTGGAGGCGGAGATCGGACGTCTCGGCCAGATCATGGGGGATGAGGACGCCGGCGATCACCTCACTGTCCCCGAGGAGGCGGCGCGGTTCGTCGAGGACACCGGCGTAGACATGCTCGCGGTGGCGATTGGGACGACCCACGGCCTCTACAAAGGCACACCGCACATCGCCCACGACCGACTGAAGGAGATTGCCGCCCGGATTCCGATCCCGCTCGTGATGCACGGGGGCACCGGTGTGCCGGACGACGACGTGCGAAAGGGTGTCTCGCTCGGAATCGCCAAGGTGAACATCGACACTCAGATCCGCGTGGCATTCTACGACGCCCTGATCGAGCAAGTGCACCAAGTCGAAGAGGATTTCGCACAGGTGGACGCGAGCGAGGGCGTGAGGAAATACGACATCCGCAAGGTGCTCGCACCCACCCGCGACGCAATGCGTGAGGCAATCATGAACCGCATGTCGGTGTTCGGCTCGGCGGGCAAGGCCTGATCGGAGGATCGGTGTGGCGGGTGGGCCTGTAGTCGTGATCGTCGGCCTCGCACGTGAGCCCACCACCGAGCTTGCGGGAGTCTTGCGCCGTCTGGGCTATCGCGCTGAAGTCATCGTGTGGCCGGCTTCCCCTATTCGCGGCTCCGCTCCCGCGCCGCTGGCCACCATTGTCGACCTCCGCGCGCTCGGAGTGGACGCGGAGCGGGCCTGCCGCGCGGCGCGCGCGGACCGTTCGCTTCGCAGGGCGCCGATCATCGCGCTCGTCCCGGAGCAGGAAGCTCCCCGGCTGGACCTCTCGCTGGGCTTCGACGACCTCATCGTGGCGCCCTATCGCGTTACCGAGCTGGCCGCGCGCCTGCGCCTCATCCGATGGCGAGCGGAACGCGAGGCCGCACCGGAACGCATACGCATCGGCCCGCTCGCCCTCAACCAAGCCACCTATGAGGTGACAGTCTACGGATCTCCCATCGAGCTGACACTCAAGGAGTACCAGCTCCTGGTCTTCCTCATGCGGAACCCCGCGCGCGTCTTCACGCGGCCGGAGCTGCTCGACCACGTCTGGGGGTCGGACTATTTCGGAGGGACGCGCACCGTCGACGTCCACATTCGACGTCTGCGCGCAAAGACCGAGGCCGCCGGAGACCTCTTGGAAACGGTGCGCGGCGTCGGATACCGCCTCGCAGCTCCGCCCGAGCCCGAGGGCTGACTTTTTCGCTGCACGAAACAGGGCCGAAACATTGGCCGGATAGCATGTGGAAAAGCGTCGTCACAGGAGGAAGGGTGTGGCCGACAGGTCAGAGCAAGTCGAGTACGTCGTGAACAAGGCGAAGGAGCACGACGTCAAGTTCATCCGGCTCTGGTTCACCGACATCCTCGGGTTCCTCAAGAGCTTCGCCGTAACGGTGGAGGAGCTGGATGTGTCGCTCAGCGAAGGACAGGGGTTCGATGGGTCGTCGATCCAGGGGTTCGCGCGAATCGACGAGAGCGACATGGTGGCAATGCCCGACCCGAGCACCTTCAGCATTCTGCCATGGCGCCCGCGCGAGGGCGGAGCGGTGGCTCGTATGTTCTGCGACGTCTATCAGCCCGACGGAACGCCGTATGAAGGGGACCCGCGGTATGTGTTGAGGAAAGCGCTCCAGCGGGCCGCGGACATGGGCTTCACGTACTACGTGGGCCCCGAGCTCGAGTACTTCTACTTCCGCGACTCCGGCAGCGCGCCCGAAGTCCTGGACAAGGGCGGGTACTTCGACCTCACCCCGCTCGACATCGCAAGCGATCTCCGCCGCGAGACGGTGCTGACGCTCGAAGAGATGGGCATCGGAGTCGAGTACAGCCACCATGAGGTGGCACCCAGCCAGCACGAGATCGACCTGAGGTATACCGATGCCCTCACCATGGCGGACAACGCCATGACCTACCGGCTCGTCGTCAAGGAGATCGCGCTGAAGCATGGATGGTATGCAACCTTTATGCCGAAACCATTGTTTGGGCAGAACGGCAGCGGCATGCACACCCATCAATCGCTGTTCCGAGGCGACAAGAACGCGTTCTTCGATGCGAACGCGCCGGACCACCTGTCCGACACTGCGCGGAAGTTCGTCGCGGGGCTGCTGCGCCACGCGCAGGAGATAACTCTCGTTACGAATCAATGGGTCAACAGCTACAAACGCCTCGTGCCCGGATACGAAGCTCCCGTCTACATCTCGTGGGCGCGCCGCAACCGGTCGGATCTTATCCGCGTTCCGGTCTACAAGCCGGGAAAGGAGCGCGCGACGCGCATCGAGTATCGCTCTCCCGATCCGGCCTGCAATCCTTATCTCGCATTCGCCGTCATGCTGGTGGCCGGGCTGGAGGGAATCGAAAAGGGATACGAGTGCCCGCCGCCGGTGGAGCGAAACGTCTACGAGATGACCGAAGAGGAGCGCGAGGAGCTCGGCATCGGACAGCTCCCAGGAAGCCTATCGGACGCCACCGAGATTGCAGAGTCGAGCGATCTGCTGAGGCGTGCGCTCGGCGAGCACGTCTTCGGGAAGTTCATCGAAAACAAGAAGATCGAGTGGCAGGAGTATCGCGCCCAGGTGACAACATACGAGCTGGAGCGTTACCTGCCGGTACTCTGAGCCGGACTGGGGCGAGGGCACGTGCGACCCGACCTGACAATCGACACAGAGAAGGTGGCCGCCGACCTGAAGGCGTTCGTCCGCGACTATGTCGAGGGCGCAGATGCCGCCGGCGTCGTGCTCGGCCTCTCGGGCGGCCTCGACTCGGCGACGGCCGCCTGCGTCGCCGTTGGCGCGCTCGGCCCCCCGCATGTCTGGCCGCTCATCTTGCCTTACCGCACAAGCAGCACCGAGAGCCGCCGCGACGCGGAGCGAGTTGCCGATGCCCTCCGGCTGCAGGCCGCCGTCCTCGACGTCACCGCGCAGGTGGACGCCTACTTCGGGGCAGTGGGAGAGGCGAGTCCTCTGCGTGTCGGCAATAAGGTGGCGCGAGAGCGGATGAGCGTTCTCTATGATCAAGCCAAGTCGCGCGGTGCCCTCGTCCTGGGCACGGGCAATCGCACAGAGCGGCTTCTGGGATACACCACCCTCTGGGGTGACATGGCGTGCGACCTGGCGCCGCTCGGCGGCCTCTTCAAGACCCAGGTGCGGATGCTCGCCCGGGCGCTCGGCGTCCCGAAGGAGATCATCGGGAAGCCTCCGACGGCCGACCTCTGGCCGGGCCAGACCGATGAGGACGAGCTGGGCCTCAGCTACGAGACGGCCGACGAGCTGCTGCACCTGCTCGTCGACAGGCGGCTTGCACAGCGGGACATTGTGGCCCATGGATACGATCGAGAGGTCGTCCGCCGAGTTCGCAAGCTCATGCGGAGAACTGCCCACAAGCGGCGGCTTCCGCCCTCTCCCTCCCCGCCCTGGCGCCGGCCGGCATAGTGCCGCGGAGCGCGTGAAAGCGCTTAGCTTCCCCGGCTGCGCTCCCGTAAGAATGCATCGACGGCATCCCCCGTAGGCATGGAGGGCTGTGCTCCGAGTCGCAGACACGCCAGCGCGCCGGCAGCATTGGCCCGGTGGATCGCATCGGGCATCTTCGCGCCCCGCGCGAGGGCGACGGCGAGACATGCGGTGAACGCGTCGCCCGCCGCGGTGGTATCGACAGGCTCGATCGGGAAGCCGGGCACGTGCTCCTCGCCCTGCTCGCCGGCCCAATAGGCCCCCTCGTCTCCGAGCTTGATCACGACATCGCGCGCGCCCATTTCGCGGAGGCGACGCGCGGCCGCGGCGGCCGCCGCCGCGTCGCGGACCGCCACCCCGGTCAACGCCTCCGCCTCGCTCTCGTTGGGAGACAGCACGTCGACCAAGCCCGGGAGCCCGGCCTCCGCGGCCGCCCGGTCCGCTGCACCTGCGTCCAGGACCGAGCGCACCCCGAGACTCCGTGCCGCGGCCGCCACAGCGTGAACGACGTGGAGCGGCACCTCGAGCGGCATGACGACCGTGTCCGCGTCGCCCAGCAGCTCGCGGGCCGTCGCCACATCCTCGTCGGATAACCGTCCGTTGGCCCCGCTCATCACAACGATCCGGTTCTCGCCGCCTTCCTCGAGCAGGATCAGCGCGGCGCCGCTCGAGGCCTCCGGATCGACGCGGACATATTCGACGTTGACACCTTCCGCCTCCAGCCCATCTCGAAGCCGACGCCCGAAATCGTCCTTCCCCACCCTTCCCACCATGGTTGTGCGCGCGCCAAGCCGGGCGCAGGCCACGGCTTGGTTTGCACCCTTGCCACCCGCCGCGGTGCGAAGCTCCTCTCCGTGCGTGGTCTCTCCGAGCTGAGGCACGCGACGGCAGCGGACGATCAAGTCCATATTGATGCTGCCGACCACGAGAACGCGCGGCTTCATCGCAGGCTCCGCATGTCGTGTCGTGTGCGGCCGACGTCAAACCGGATGCGTCGGATCTCTGTTCGTCGAGATGGCGGATCCACCTGTTCAGGCCGGGACGCGTCGGCGCACGCCGTAGGAAGTGGAGGTCGCGTGCTGCGCGGCGCCGCTCACTGAGACGCGTATTCCAGCCAGCCCGAGGTCGCCTCGTCCACTTCTCCCGATTGGTGTAGAAGCGCCGCCAACCTCTCGACGAGGAGGGGGTCGAAGCGGGAGCCGGCGGCTTGCTGGAGGCGGGCGAGGGCTTGGGGCGGTGGCAGGGGAGGATGGGCGGAGCGGGTCATGCCCACGTAGGCGTTGGCGAGCGCGAGCACCCGGGCGCCCAGC
>Ga0180438_10010048_pt1 | contig 11664 bp, 11 predicted proteins | sample SS_ome_12_FD_132455 | JGI IMG/M metagenome (GOLD analysis project Ga0180438, IMG submission 132455) | Hypersaline lake sediment archaeal communities from the Salton Sea, California, USA - SS_3_D_2 metaG | ecosystem: Environmental > Aquatic > Non-marine Saline and Alkaline > Hypersaline >...
GAATTCAGGATTCTCATATATCCCGAAGGCCTTAAGGGGGGACTTCACCTCAGATTTTTAAATAACCGGTTAGAAGAAGCTGAAATACTGCTGGCCATGGATGATGGTATAGACCCTGAAATCATGGAGGACCTCATATCAGAGATGGAAAGGCAGTACAAGTCCTGTAAGCAGTATAACAGCATAAGCCCGGACAGCGAAGAAGAACTGCTGGAGTCTATCGATTCAGTAAAGAGCAGATACCGTAACAGGTTTGGGAAAGATATTAATAATGGATCCGGTGTGCAGGAAGGAACAGAAAAAAACGGCAAGGATAACACCCGGGGTACTGACAGCAGGGACAACAATCAAAATGATAAAGGCAAGGGTGACAGCAGGGGAAACGGTAAATAGCACATCTCTGCAGCAGCACAATACCTTTCTTACATTCCATTTATCTGGCCGCTAATTTATCATAACATATATTAATAAAATTATAGTTTTATATCTTAATTATTATTTTTATAATTTTCTCTTGACATTAATAATTATATGTATTAATATATGCTTCGAGAAATATAAATTAGAGTTCTATTGAAAACCGAATAGTAAACTTTTAAGTAATAGAGGCTGAGAAACATGTCCCAACTCTGGGCACCAGGGATATGTGGAGCCAGTGGTGCAACCGGCTATTACTTTTTTCTATGTCATAAAGCCGTTTCTCAAGCCTCTATTGTCAGGGAAACGGTTTTTATGTTTAGGGAAAAGAAAATAACAATACTTTTTATTGCACTGCTAGCAGTGCTTATACTTGCTTCTGCGAGTTTTTCCTATGAAGTCTCAGATGTCTCGGGCAGCTTTGTGGTGAGGGCAGATTTTGACAGTAACAATCCCGGTACACACGTAGTAAAGATGACAGCCAGACTGAAGGTAGAGGCCCTGACAGGTCCAGTAGCAGACAGCGTGGAACATAACCTGGAGAAAGCCTCTAGTGACATATATAAGGCAAAAATAAAAGCTGATGAAGCCAGAAGGCAGCAACGGAGCAAAGCTGCTTCGAGTACCAACCTATCGGCAACCCCGGTAAACTTTACCAGCCTGGAAGCCGAGATAGTAAACCTGATCAATAGTACCAGGCAGTCTCACGGGCTTAGTACCCTATCCTGCAACCAGATGCTCACTGATATGGCCCGGTCAAGGTCAGGAGATATGGTATCCAGGGGCTATTTTTCCCACTTCACACCGGAGGGGCAGAACATAAAACACATGTTATCCCAGTACAGAGTAAGCTACATGAATTTCGGGGAGAACCTGGGTAATGCCACTCCAGCCGGCTATGGGACACCTCAGGCATTTTTAAATGCCTGGATGAACTCGCCCAGCCACAGGGCCAATATGCTAAAAGATTACTACACATTTATTGGTGTGGGAATAGCAGACGGCGGAGGAAGAAGGGTGGTTACTGTTCTTTTTATCAGATGATATTTATATAGATATGTTGGACGCCTGACCACGGCACCCCGGGATGTTGCACTTCCGGGGTGCCTTCTGATTTTAGAGGGTTCAAAATAATATACCGGATACCAGTGAGAATATGAGCGGCCCGCCCACCAGTATTATAAAAGCCGGAAGAATCAAAAAGACCAGGGGGACAAGCGTAAGCAGGCCTGTTTTCTTGGACCGCCTTTCGGCGTCATCCCAGTTCTCATTACTTATCTGGAACGACCTGCTTGACAGTATCCCGCTTACCGGCGAACCGTATATATCAGCCAGCATAAGGATATCAATAAATTCCCTGAACTGTTTCGACCTGCTGGAGCTGCAAAGATTTTTATAGGCATATTCCTTGCCGGCCCCCAGATCGACATCCCTGATAAAACCTTCCAAGCACCTGCATATGCCACCTTTATATTTCTCAGTGAGCATTTTGAATGAATTATATATATTCTGCCCGGAGAGTGTCGATATCCTTAAAAGGTCTAAGACATAGGGAAGCTCTTTTCCCTCATCCCCCGGTATCAGGATCTTTTTCATAATCAGTATCCCTGCAATCTCGAGGATGCCCCCTGTTACCAGCAGTATAGTACCGGCTTTAGTAGAAAAGAAATCAATGACGCTGGTACCGCAGAACATAGACAGGAATAAAAGTGAGGCTACCGGGAAAAAACTTATTATATTTGCCGACATCCTGCTCTGAAGGGTAAGGTTTTCCATACGTGAAGCTGCCCGCAGGCTTTTCCTCAGTGAGGCTGTCATGGATTCAAGCAGGATTATGATATCACCTCCGATCCTGCTGTTTATCCTTATTCCTGCAGTCAGAAGAAGGACCTCCCTGCTTTTGCTCTTCTCTTCAAAGAGGGTGAGTGCGTTATCCAGGTCAGGGTCTATTTCCAGCAGCTGGTTCACTTCTTTTAAATAGGCCCCCAGGGGTGCCGGGAACCTGGACCACGAATGCAGGAAGATATGCCTGATGGTCTTTCCGGCCCTAAGCATTATCACCATATGCTCCAGGAACCCGATAAGCTGCCTGTGAAGATCTTTCCTCCTGGACTGTTCCCGGCCATAAAAGAAATCTGCTGCATATATTGAAATACATGATGATATTATCACCGCCAGGACCATGTCCTTTATCCAGGTATAGGATATCCCGGAAAGCGCCAGGAACATAAGGAGGTCCCGTATCCGCTTACCCGGTTTAGTGGTAAAGAAGTCAATCATCTTTTTCTGCATATAGTGCCCTGTTACTTAGGGTTTTAAGAAGGATGGGCGGTGCCCCGTAAATATAAAGGCAGGGTTGCTGCCGCTACTAAATTCCGCAACCGCAATATCCTCGATATGAAGTGCTTTTCTGGCTTCATAGCTCTTGCAGCTGATATAAAGCAGCTCACTTACCTTTTCAATGACCCTCATTCCTTCCTTGCTCCTGCCCACGTGTATGATCATATCCAGGGAAGTGGCAATAATCCTTTCTGCAGTGTAATTATCCATGTTATGACCTGATATAAGCAGCATTGTCTGAAGCCTGGTCACAGCATCCCGGGGAGAGTTTGCATGTATTGTGGTCATAGAGCCGCTGTGACCGGTGTTCATAGCCTGCAGTACATCAACTGCTTCCGGACCCCTGATCTCACCTACTATTATCCGTCCGGGCCGCATGCGCAGCGAATTCCTGACCAGGTCCCTTATAGTCACCTCCCCGCTTCCTTCCATATTAGGCAGCCTGGCTTCCAGGCTGACCAGGTTCTGGTGGCTGAATTTAAGCTCCAGGGTCTCCTCTATAGTCACTATCCTTTCATCCCCGGGTATGGAGCCGGAAAGCACGTTTAAAAGGGTTGTCTTGCCTGTACCTGTGCCGCCGCTTATGATAATGTTTATCCTCCTGTTTACACATTGTGACAGAAACCCTGCCAGTTCCCTGGAAAGACTGCCGGCATCTATAAGCTGCTCCATGCTTATCATATCATCAGTAAATTTCCTTATGGTCACTACTATATCATTTCTGCACACCGGGCTTATTACTACATTGATCCTGGAACCGTCAGAAAGCCTGGCATCTACCATGGGATTGCTTTCATCGATCCTGAGTCCCAGGGGACCCAGGATCTTCTCGATGATATTCTTGATATGGCGGCTGTCTTTGAATCCCACAGGTTCCCTGGTTATTATCCCTTTCTTTTCTATGAATACCCTGTCAGAATCATTTATCATTATCTCAGTGACTGCAGGATCCTTTAAGAGAGCGCTTATGGGCCCCATATCAAAACTGTCCTCATCCATCCTTAATGCCAGGGCATTCAGGTCGGCATCAGGCAGGATGATGTTTTTACTGTCAGCGATATCTTTGATTATCCTTTCTATTATCCTCCTTCTGTCAGGAAGGGGGAACCTGAGAAAGTCTTTCCCCCGGATCCTTTTAAACAGCTCCTGCCTGAACATATTTTCTGTGTCTGTACTAAGAGCCCCTGCATCCACTATATCATCAGCTCCTCATAGATCTTTGCCGCCAGTCCAGAGATATTCTGTGATATCCTGAGCCTGTATCGGAAAACATGACCAGGCCCCCTGGTGTTGACCAGGTTCTCCATATCCCTGTCATAGGGGATGAATGAAGCAACAGGATATTTTAATATATTGGAAAGGCCGGTGGGGGAAATGGCCGGCTTTATATTATATTTATTTATCACCACATAAAAATAATATGCCGATCTGAACCCTTCCACATACCTGGCAAGCAGCCGGGTATTGTGGACTGAAAAAATGTCCGGAAGGGACACTAATACCAGCCTGTCACAGATATCTATCTCCTTTATATCTATAATACCCAGAAGATGGCCCGGTATATCCATGCATATAATGTCAAAATGATCCCTGAGAGCCTCGATAAAGCTATTGAATCTATTACTTTTTAAAATAGAAATACTCTCTGTTTGCAGGGGCGGCAAGATAAGGTTAAGGCTGTTATTAAGATTGATGACGATCTTTTTCAGATGGGAGATATCGATACTTTTATCCCCTGCAGCCATATATCCAAAATCTCTGGCCGAGGGATCGTCTATCCCGAATATCAGCCTGCTGTCCATTTTGCCTATGTTCATATCAAGGAGCAGCACATTAAGCGTGGTCTCCTGAGCCATATATGAAGCAATGGTATTTGCCAGGAAGCTGCATCCGCTTCCGCCTTTGGCTGAAGTAAAAAGTATTATACTGGAATCCGGGCTTCCCGTTTTCCTGGTGACCTCTTCCTTCTGCGGGTCCTCTTTTAAACCTATCCCTGTCAATGCCTGCCATCCCCATGCCTGTTTTCCGGACACAGGGCAACGTAAAGTAAACCACTTTCCACAGCCTGAAAGGACCTTAGTACCTGCTCTTCCTCCAGGAAAAAGGTTATCACCAGTACCCTGCCGTAATCCCGGGTCATTTCCGACGACCCTATATTCTCTGTAAGTATGGAATCACCTATGGACAGTGCCGGCCTACGGTCCTCATTATTCCCATTGTAAAGCTGTATGATCTCCTGGCTGGAAATTATTGTCTCAGCACCCAGGCTGCCGGTATCCCTGTCATAGTATATCGATACTATATCAATCCTATCTCCTTCATGCAGTACGGCAGGGTCTCCGAAGAAATTCACCGGTATGTTTATGGACTTTAACCCCGGTGGTATATCCTCTGATAGTCTTCCAGGCAGTATTGCTGTGGTTCTGCCTCCTGCATCAACTTCTCCCACTTCTATCACCTGCTCCGGGGCCGCCGCCTCACCTCCGCCGGACTTGCTTCCCGGACCTTTAATCAACAGGAACAGAAGGACTGCTGCTGCTACTGCTGCTGCAGCCAAAAGCATGAACTTGGACCTGCTTCTTATTATAGATAATATCCTGCCCACGATGTCTCCTTTTTTTACGCATATTAACATAAATATCTATATATGTAAATATATATTTACATTTTTTTAAAAATGGGGATTTTTTTTCTATAATATATAAAAGACTTAATGACAAAGGAGACTTATGGAAGACGCTTACCGGCTATTTGTTAAGGCAAAAGAACTTATAGGAAAAAAGGATTTCCTAAATGCTTCCCTGCTTCTGGAAGAAGCCCGGGAATATGAACCTGAGAAAGGGTCGATAAGGGAAGCACTTGGTATATGTTATTATAATATGGGTTTCTACAGTTCCTCCAGGGACCATTTTGATAAAGCTATTGAGATAGATGCTGCCAATGATTTCGCCCATTACGGGATGGGCCTGTGCCTGATAAAAGAAAACAAGATCAACAGGGCCCTGGGGTATTTAAAAATCGCCAGCTTTATGAGGCCGGAATCCGAGGTGTATAAAAAAGTCCTTAAAAGATATAACAGGTAAGCCTACCGCAAGACTATTACATCCCCGGTCCGAAGCTTTTTTTTCTTGATGAAACCGCTTCTGAACTCCATAACCGCACTGGCCTTGCTTATATGGGGCAGGAACCTCCAGGGCGGGATGCCCTCAAACAGGGAAATGATCCTGCCTTCCCTATCAATAAATACTGCATCTATACTATACCTCATCCCCAGTGTATGGATGCTTTTGCAGTCCTTTAAAAGCAGGGCTTCGCCGCTTCCCAGGGGCCTCCTGAAGATGAGGCCGGACAACCTGGTAAAAAAACTTTGCGCACAAAAGACGCTTCCAGATACCAGTTCATCTTCTTTTTGGGGCGATGACCGGAATATCTTCATATAAAATGATCAGTAAAGATGGCAGTTATAATCAATAAAGCTCTGATACCAGGTCATATATCTTCTTATATTTTTCATAATATCCGCTGTACAGTTCGGCTATTCCCGGGTCCGGGTGGAATTCCCTGCCGGATCTGATAAACCTGTCCTGGGCTTCATCAATACTGAATCTACCGATGGCACTTCCGGCAAGCATCATGGAGGAAAGGCATCCCGCCTCGGCAATATCCATCCTCTTGATGGGTTTATTCAATATAGAAGCTTTTAGCTTAAGCCAGTAGTCAGAACGGGAGCCCCCGCCGACAGCACGGAGCTCTTTTATATTTATGCCTGACTTTTCCAGAAGTTCCAGGTTAAAGCCTATCTCGAATACATTTCCCTCTACCAGGCTCTTAAAGATATCTTTCCTCTCTGTAGAGACTCCCAGCCCGATTATGCTGCCCTTTATAACGGGGTCATGATAGGGGGTGCCTGTACTGGAAAAGTACGGAAGAGTGTAAATACCTGAAGGCTTGAGGTCTATCTCCGAGAAAAACGAGTCATAAGCATCTATTCCTTTAGACTCGGCAAGGTCCCTCAGGTCCGGGGCCAGTTTGTCCCTGTACCATTTTAAAACACTGCCTGCAGAAAGGTTGTAGGCGAAAGTCACATATTTATCTTCTACTATATGGGCCCTGGTGGAAAAATCATTGTCAAACATGCTGTCCTTGATGACCAGCTGGTCCAGCACCAGGGTGACGCATTCTACAGTGCCGATGCCGTCTGCTGCTATGCCGCCGGATATGGCACCCACACCGAAAGCAGCACACTGCTGGTCATGCCCCCCGGAGACTATGGATACCTTTCCCGTAAAGCCCAGCTCCTCTGCCACTCCTGGACTCACTGTCCCTATTTCTGATCCGGAAGGAGTCGGGACCGCAAAAAGACCGGGGTCAAGGTCAAAGCTGTCCAGGATCTTCCGGGACCATTTTTTCTCCCTTATATCAAAAAACTGGGTAGTTGAACTAAGTGAATAATTTATGCGGTTATCGGTAATACCCAGCTTGTGGTGCAGGAGGTCCTCTGTAAAAAGCATTTTTTTGGCTTTTTTAAATACCTGGGGCATATTATTCCTCACCCACAGTATCTTATTAAGGGGATTTACATACTGGGGAGGGAGTCCGGTTATATAATATAAATCCTTTGCCGGAATAATGGAGAATACATATTCCAGCTCCTTTATGCTCCTGGAATCCGTGGAATAGATCGTGTTATAGATAGTATTACCCTTTTCATCTATAGGGGTAAAGGAATCACCGAAAGTAGATGTTGCCAGTGCTTCTACGGGATCTTTTTTGACATCAGGATGGGAATTTACCCTTTTTATGACCTCAAAAATCTTTTTCCACATGTCGTCTACATCAAATTCCACCCATCCCGGTCCTGGAAATAGCAGGTTGTATTCCAGATAGGAACTGGCAAGTATTTTCCCTTCTCCTGAAAAAGCTATGGCTTTGGTACCGGTGGTCCCTATGTCTATACCCATCAGGCTCATGTCATTCCCCTCCAGATATTAAATAAGATGGAAATCAATATAACATACCAAAAATAGAAAGCCAATCTAATAGCCTTTCCAGAATTTTGATAATTTTCTAATCCCTGGCAGGGACTGTTATTTGCCCAGTTCTTCTTCCACTTCTTCCCTGCCTGCTTCCAGTTCTTCCACCTGCTGTTTGTCCAATCTTAACAGCAGTGTCTGGAACTCCCCTACATGGGTCTTCTCTTCCCTGGCAATATCCAGGAGTATGTCTTTAAGGTCCTGGCTGTCTGTCAGTTCAGCCATCTGCTCATACAGGTTTATGGCATCCAGCTCGGCAATTATTCCTGCTCTCAGGATCTCCTTGTCGATATTCTCCTTAGAGATTTTTCCCAGGTCAATGGGGATCTGCGACATCATGGTGATACCTCCTACCTTATTGTGATGCTATTTTAAAACTATTCATATTTTAAATATTAATCCATATACTCCTATTATCCAAATCATAATCCCAGGAAATCCATATAGTTATCCATGTCGATGAAATCAATTTTGACTCCCGGATAATTATCCTTGAAAATCTTAGGGACCTTATTTTTCTTTGCATTAATCTTAAATTCATAACCATGCATGTTTCCGCTTTCTTTCTCTATTAGATCCACCTCATGCTGTTGATGTGTCCTCCAGAAATACAGGTTTTTAAAATATCCATGATTATTTAAAAATTTGACTCTTTCACTTATTAAAAAATTTTCCCAAAGGCTTCCTGCATCCTGTCTGATATCAAGAGGATTCAGGTTGTTTATCAGCGTATTACGTATTCCGGTATCAATAAAATATATCTTTCTCAGCTTCTTTAATTCATTTCTAATGTTTCTGCTGAATGGATTTAATCTGAAGATAATAAAAGCCTTTTCCAGGATATCGATATAATTGGATATTGTGTTTTTGTCTATCTGCAATTTATTTGCCAGTTTGTTGTAAGATACTTCATTTCCGATCTGAAGTGCCAGTGCCTGTAATAATTTATTTAAGACTTCAGGATTTCTAATAGTCTGAAACTGAAGTATATCCCTATATAAATAACTTCTGGTTATATCTTTTAAAATATATTGGGATTCACTTTTATTGATAACCACATCAGGATACATGCCTTTTATTATTCTGACCTCTAATAGCCTATTGATCTCTTTCCTTGTATTAATCTGCATTAGTTCCCTGAGAGAGAAAGGATAAAGCTGAAATTCATATTTTCTCCCTGTGAGAGGTTCTGCTATTTTGTTTGACAGTTCAAAAGAAGAAGAACCGGTAGCAATTATCTGCACATCTGGGAAATTATCGATTAATAGTTTTAAAGTGATTCCAATGTTTTTTACCCTCTGGGCCTCATCTATCAAAACCAGCCTGCTATCGCCTACTAATTCTTTTAACTGCGTTGAAGTCTTATTAAACAAAGATTCCCTGATGTCAGGCTCGTCACAATCAAGGTAGCTGGATCTAAGATGGTATTCATCCTGTATTCTTTTTATCAATGTAGTCTTACCGACCTGCCTTGCTCCGTATATTATGACTGCGCGGCCTTTAAATAATTTTGAAGTTACTAGATCCTGGATATCTCTTTTAATATTCATTATAATCACCTAATTTTATATAAATTTAGTGAATTTAATCACCTAATTTTATATAAATTTAGTGAATTTTTCAAATTGATTAATTTGTTACCTGGCTTGGTCGGGATGGGGGGATTTGGTCTTTCGTCTCGCCTGTGGCTCGCTGCAGAGCCGCAGACTCCTGCGCTTCGCTCCGTCCGTCTTTTCAAATCCCGGAACGTGGATCCACCACGTTCCCCGCTTGGCTTACTACTTACCAGCCTTACTGCACCGCTTACCTTGGTCGGGATGGGGGGATTTGAACCCCCGGCCTCAGCGTCCCGAACGCTGCGCGCTAGACCAAACTGCGCTACATCCCGACACAACCTCACCCGGCTGGAGATGCCGAGGAAATTGACCTATACATTTTAGCAATTACAATTGATATTTAAAAGATTTTGGATAATTAATTACCTACTCCACAAATGGTCTGCCGGGGGGATGTTCCTGGATACTGGATATTACCTGTGCAGCATCTTCCGTATCCTGTATGAGGAAGAATCTTTTCCTTATCCTTGCTATTCCCTTTGTTCCCTTAAAGATCCAGGAAAGATGCTTGCGGAACTCCCTTACCGCCCTGTATTCACCCTTAAAATAGACCAGGGATTTTAGATACAGGCCGGCAAACCTCTTCTTCCACTCTATACTGGGAACGGATGCGGTAAATTCCCCTGTATCAGACCCCTGCCCGGCCAGCAGCAGGAAAAGGACCATATCAGAAAAAAGCCATAGGCTTCCCTTTGCTGCCCTGCCTATCATAACACCATCACAGCCAGTGCGGTCCAGCACTTCCAGGGCTTTCTGCGGGGTATCTATGTCGCCGCTGGCAATCACGGGAATATTGACTGTTTCCCTGACCTTCCTGATGATACCGTAGTCTGCCTCACCGGCGAACCCCTGCTTTACCGTCCTCCCGTGTATGGTGATGGCACTGGCCCCTGAATACTCTGCTATCCTGGCTATATTTAGGACATTTATGCTGTCCCTGTTCCAGCCTGTCCTTGTCTTTACCGTAACAGGTTTTTTCTGCGCTGACACCATTCTGGAGATTATCCTGGCTGCCCTTTTTTCGTCCTGCAAAAGGTAACCCCCGCTCTTTGCCTTCAATACCTTGGGGACAGGGCAGCCCATATTTATATCTATAATATCAGCACTGTCTCCTGCCCTGGAAGCAGCTTCGGCCATTATGTCCGGCTCGCAACCGAAAAGCTGCAGGGCACAGGGCCTCTCATACCCGGTTATCCGGGCCAATTCCCTGCTTTTCTTATGGTTGTAATGTATACCGTAGCTGGTTACCATCTCTGTAAAAGTAAGGGAACTCCCGAAAGTACGGGCAAACATCCTGTAGGTGTTATCACTGATCCCGGCCAGCGGGGCTGATATAACAGGGTTTTTTACCGCAAGAGTCCCGATTTTGAACCGGTTTCCGGGGACCGGGTCATCCAGGATGCTTTTTTTACATAAAGAAGAGACCTTTCTGTAGGGGGAATATTTTTCTATATATTCAGAGGCCAGCGCATCTACACTATGGGCCAGAAGCTTCAGCGGTTCATTTTCCATATTTTACTTGATATTTTTTTCTACCAGCAGGTTCAGGCCTTTGAGGGTAAGGTCGGGATCATGTATGCCTATCCATTTACTCTTCTCCAGCATCAGGACCGAAAGGCCCCCGGTGGCTATCACTATGGGTTTGAACCCGCTGTCATCCTGCCGGACTTCTTCCACTATTTTATCTATCAAGAAATCTATCTGTCCCAGATAACCGTACAGTATACCGGAACGTACCCCGTCATAGGTATTCTTCCCTATAACGGTCCTGGGCCAGAAAAGGTCGACCTTGGAAAGCTTGGCAGCGTAGCTGAAAAGGGCTTCCGACGAAATCTCTATACCGGGCGCTATCACACCACCCAGGTATTCACCCCTGGATGATATGATGTCGAAAGTAGTTGCCGTACCGAAATCAACCACAATAGAAGGAAATCCGTGGATCTCCTTGGCAGCTACGGAATTGGCTATGCGGTCTGCCCCTATCTCTTCAGGATAATCATACTTTATCACCAGGTCGGACCTGATTGTATTATCCACTACCAGGGGCCGGCAGTTAAAATACTTACCACTCATCTTTCTCAGTTCATCCAGGATCCTGGGCACCACGCATGAGATAGCTATTTTCCTTATATTCTCAGAATCATAACCAGAATTATGGAGGAATCCGTATATGGCAGAAGCTATCTCATCTGCTGTCTCAAACCGGGGAGTCACCATCCTCCAGGACGCCAGGATATTTCCCTTTTCAAACAGGCCTA
>Ga0180438_10010049_pt1 | contig 11664 bp, 6 predicted proteins | sample SS_ome_12_FD_132455 | JGI IMG/M metagenome (GOLD analysis project Ga0180438, IMG submission 132455) | Hypersaline lake sediment archaeal communities from the Salton Sea, California, USA - SS_3_D_2 metaG | ecosystem: Environmental > Aquatic > Non-marine Saline and Alkaline > Hypersaline >...
ACGCCCGGCGGCGTCTGGTGGTCGACGGAAGGGATATAGCCGCCTTGGCGCATGACGGGCAACAGCCGCTCGAACTCGGCCCGCATGGCCCCCTCCCCCTTGTGCATCACCATCTTATCAAACGCTCCTATGAAGCGCACGTCCGGATGCCGTTCGCGCATGGCGGCGATGTCGCATCCGGCCTGCCGCTCGAGCGGCAAGAATCCCTTGATGCCCACCTGCTCGTACCACGATATGAGCGCCGCGATGTCGCCATCGCTATCGATCACAATCGGAACCTTGCGCGCTTCGAGCGCGGGCACAATCCGCGCGTAGTACGGCGCCATGAACTCGTCGAAGAGCTCCTTGCCGATCATTGGGCCGTGATTATAGGACATGTCCTCGGCAAACGTCATGAAATCCGGCGTGCACATCGCGCAGAAGGCCTCGAGCATCCGCAGATTGTAGTCCAGGACATCTTCGTTCATGGCCTTCATCAGGGCCGGCGCTTCGTAGAACGCCAAGAGGTGCTTTTCAATGCCGAACAGCGTGCGGGGGAACCAGAAGAAGCCCTCAAGCGTCACCCAGATGAGCAATTCGCCTTTAGCCTGACGCGCGACGCTCGCTTCGATGGCCGTCTGATCGAGGATCTCCGGCGACGGAAACAGGTGCGGTCTAAGCGCTTCGTATTCGGCCTCGGTCGTCGCCAACGGCGCACCGTGATAGGCGGGTTCCGGACACGAACATTTCTTGGGACCTATCCGCACCCGTGCGATTGGCGCGAGCCCGAAGTATTCCTGGATCTCGGTTACGCCTTCGAGATCCTGCGGCAGACCTTCCCGTTTCCAGCGCGCGATGGTCTGATCCCACCACGGCGCCCACTCCACACACGGGAGCCGATCCACAGACTCGAATCGCATTACGCGATGAAACCGCGTACGGTCATCCATAAGGTCTAGGAAAGTCCTCGATCTATGCGGTTAGCGCTTCCCGTACGAGCCGCACGGCCGCGCACGCTTCAGCCCCCCGGATGGTCTCGCCGATCTTGTCCATGCCGACGCGCTGCACAGCCTGAAACAGTGACTCCATCCACTGGTAACACTGTGTTGCCGCGCTGACGCCGTCCTCACGATACGGGAAGATGTCGAGGGTCAGCCAGCCTTTGTAGTCTATCCGCCTGAGCCAGTAGACCAACTCGAGGTACTCGACCAGGTGTACGGCACCGACCATCATGTCGTCGTCCCAGCTCCGGTAATTGTCGTTGAGATGCAAGTAATCGAGCTTGCCGGCCTGATCGAGCAGCGCCGTTGCTTCCGCAACGTTCTCGCCCGCGGCGAGCGCGTGGCCGATGTCCAGTAGAACGCCCACATTGTCGAGGCCGTCGAGCAGCAGGAGCGTCTTGGCCGCGCTGTTTACGAACAGGTGGGTCCGTGGCTCTTTTAGCTTATACTCGACCAGGACCCGCACTTTGTCGTTGTGGCCCGCGCAAGCTTCGAGCCCCTCCCGCAACCAGTCCCACGCAGCGATGTAGTCGGCCTGGAAGCAGTAGTCAAAACCGTCCTGGCCGGGCCAGACATCCACATAGGGGCAATCCAATTCCGCGGCCCAGTCCATGACTTTCCGCACTTCGTCGACAGCGGCCTGACGCGTCGGGGTATCCGGGGCTGCCAAGCTACCCTTACCCCACTTTGCCTGCGTCCAGAGGTCGGGTACCAGCATACAGATCTTGAGGCCGCGATCATCGAACATCTTGGCAACATCTCGGATGTTCTCGTCATTGACGTGCCAGTTGCCGACGAGTTCCAACCCGTCGAGTCCCTCGACCTTGAGTGAAAGGTCGAGCATCTCTTCCATGGTGGTGCCGCCGCCGCCATAACCGCTCAGGCAGTAACGGTCGGCACAACTTCCAAAAGTAGGCAGACACGCCCCGAATGGGTTGTTTCCCAACATTGCGAAATCCTCCTAGTGCCGCATCATGTGTGCGGGGATAGCAGCCCCAAATAGTCACCGTAGCGATCGTCAAAATACGCTGTATTCTTCGGCTCGTACTCTACCAAGTCTGTGGAGCGGCGCACCACTTCACGAATCTCTTCATGCGACGAGACAGCGCCACGTGCCATGGCCTGAACAAGCAGGTTTCCGGCAGCCGTGGCAGGTTTCGGCCCCGCAACAACGGGCAACCCCGTCGCATCCGCCGTCAGTTGGCATAACGCGGCATTCTGTGACCCACCCCCGACGACGTGTATGACGTTTAGGGGTCTGTTCGCCATCCCGCGGAGTTGCTCGAGCCCATGCCGATACGTCAATGCCAAGCTCTCGAGTATGCAACGCGCCGTCGTGCCGGCGGACGCAGGGGGGGTCTGTCCCGTCTGCCGGCAATATTCCGCCATGGCGCGCGTCATGTCCGGCGGCGCCAGAAACGATGCATCGTCGACATTCAGCAGCGGCCCGCCGGCAGGCGCTTCCACCGCGAGCTGCACAAGATCCGGGTACGAATAGGATTCGCCTTGCCGAATCCAAGCGGCGCGCGCCTGCTGCAGCAGCCACAGCCCCATGATGTTCCTGCAGACGAATAAGCCGCCCGCCGCAAGCTCGTTACACACCTTTGCCTCGAACGCGGCGTCAGACGTTATGGCTTCGTCTATCATCACCCCCAAGACCGACCAGGTGCCGGAGCTGATAAAGGCCCAGTCGTCGCCCCTGCCGGGCGCGGCCGATACGGCTGAGCCAGTATCGTGCGAACACGGCGCGACAACCCACCCTTTACGCAGCCCCGTCGCCTCTTTCACCGAATCGTCGAGTTCGCCCAGCACGGTGCCCGGGTCGCAGAGTTCGGGCATCAGCGCCTTTGGCAAGTCGAATACGTCGAAAAGCGAACCGCTCCAGTCTCCCGCACGTGGGTCGTAGAGCTGTGTGGTTATGGCGATGGTCCGCTCGCACCGCTTGCCGCCGCCCAGGAAGTGGGCCAGCAGGTCTGGAATAAGCAGCAGCGATGAGGCTGAACCGAGAAGCGCCGGCTGGTTCAACTGCAGCGACAGAAGTTGATACAACGTATATATGGGTACAACCGGAAGCCCCGTGTGGTCGAATAGATCGCGCTCGGGGAGCCGGGCCAGTACTTCTTCGTCCATGCCTTGCGTTCGTTTGTCGCGGTAGCAGATCGGGTTCTGAAGAAGACTGCCATACTGGTCCAGCAATCCGAAGTCGAGCGCCCAACTGTCAACGCCGATCCCCTCTACGGACTCGCCGAACCGCTGGGTGTAGATGTTCAGGGCATCGAGGATATTCTTGTAGATACCGAGTATGTCCCAGTGCAGGGTGCCGCGGACTGGCACCGGGCCGTTTGGAAACCGGTGGATCTCGTCGAGTGCCAGTTTGCCGTCGGCCAATGTGCCAACCACTGCGCGCCCGCTCTCGGCGCCCAGATCAATGGCCAGGTACCGCTGCATGTCCATGATTGTGCCTTACCCTGTTCTACAGCTTCATCGGCTTTGGCTGGTACTCAGGCGAACGACGCATCCAGGGGGTGCTGATGTGCTCGACATACCCCCACTTCTCGAGGGCAGCCTTCAGTTCGGCGTTTTCCGGTTTCCGGGCCGCATCGGGTAGACTCTCGCCTGCCATCACCGCCGCTATGGCTTGTTGCCACGATCTCGCCCCAGCCGTATGCCCGTTAGGATGGCCCAACATGCCGCCGCCTGCGGGGATGATGATGTCCGGGCCGTACTCACGAATAAGCACCTCTGTCAAGCCGGGATACGTGCCCGCGCACGGCATCGGGAACGTCCGCTTGATGTGACCCCACGGCGCCATCTTGACGAAAGAGGTGCGGAGCCCTTCCTCCATGGACACCATGGGAATAGACGACCAGATCGTCGGCGTAAGCATCATGTCGGCCCCGCAAAGACGGCTCAGTTTGGCCAGCACAGGCCAGGAGATTTGCTTCATCATCGCGATCATGTGCGAACCATGCATCATCACGGGGACGTTGATCTCGGGATCGGACGTGAGCTTTCGAAAGGCCGCCAGCCCGGCGGAATAGGTCACGAGCAACCCGTTCGCGCCCAACTCGATAGCGCGACGCGCCTTGTTCATCATGCGCTCGCTTTCATCCGTAATGCTACACATATAGACCATCTTCCTGCCGGTCTTGTCTGCGGCGCGGCTGATGGCGTCCATCACGAGGGGCAGGCGCTGTTCCATGGTATTGTTATAGGCGTCGCTGAGCATTTCGTCGTCTTTGCACATATCGGCGCCGCCGATGGCCGTCAAATACACTTGATTGGCGGTCTGCTCGGGCGTCATGCCCATCTTCGGCTTGATAATGTGCAAGGAAAGCGGCCGGCTCTTAACGCCCGTGACCTCCCGGATGCCCTCGACACCGAATTTCGGCCCCTTGAATTTCTTTAGCAGCGCTTTGCCAATGAACAGGTCTGTCAACATGATGTTCTTCGAGTAAGCAAAGCAGTTGCCCGCGATGGCGAGTAGCATCATTGGCACGTTGTCGCCCCAAGCGCGGATCGGGAACGCGAGTTGGATCACTGCGGATTTCGTAAATGGGTCTTCGCAAGGGATCTCGTGATACCCGACCAACTTGCTCGACATGGCAATGCGCAGGTTCTCCGTGTCTTCGTCGATCTTCTCCCACGTGCCCGTCGACCCCTCGAGCCCCATGGACTGAACGAGGGCAAAATGATCCAGGGATCTTACTCCTTCAAGCCGATCCCTCATGTAGTACGAGGCAATCACATGATTATCCAGGTCAACACCGTCGAGCGTCTGGTGGAAGATCTCGAAATCGTAGTAGGGTGCAAGCATCTCTTTTGAGCCTCCTTGACTATGTCTTCTTGCCGCGAAGCAGCTTCTGGACTCTTTCTTCGGCGGCGTCGGCAAGGCGTCTAGCCCCTTCCGAACACCGGCTCGCCACAATGAAATACAATGCGTCGATGATACACATCTGCGCGATCCGTGATGATGACACTGCCGCGTTGATTCGGTGTTCCCGAAATGCGGTGATCAACTGGTACTGGCTCGCAACCGCCAACGGCGACTGCGGGTAATTCGTTAGAGCAACCGTCTTGGCCTTGCGCCTGTTGGCCTCTTGAACTGCCTCAATCACTACCGCGGTCCGTCCCGTGTGGCTGATGCCCATTACCACGTTGCTTTTGTCCACGCTCCCCGTCACAAAGATCTGCTGGTATGGATCTGTAACGGCTGAGGCAAGAATGCCGAGGCTTGTGAAACGCTGCGCCGCCTCGCTTGCAACGAGTCCGGAGCCCCCAATACCAAGAAACAGCGCCGCTTTCGAACTCTCGATCGCCTGCGCAACGCGCACAAGCGCATCCTTGTCGATGAGACGCGCCGTCTCCGCGAGGCTATGCCTGTTGCATTCGAACACGCGGCGATAGATGATGTCCGGCGGCGCGGATTCATCGAAATCATCCAACGTCACGCTGTCCTCGTGGGCGAGGCTGGCCGCGAGGTCAAGCTGGAAGTCCTTGTACCCCCCGTAACCCAACGACACGCAGAACCTCGACACCGTTGACGCATTTACCTCACACATCTTGGCAAGCCGGCCGATCGTCATGTTGACGGCGTGCCGAGGATTCCCAAGTATGAAATGCGCTATCTTCGCCGAACTCGACGTCCCGCCGGAACGCTTTCGAACGCGGGCCAGGCAGGAACCTGCCACGCCTGCCGGCGAGAGAATCGCAATGCGGCCTCGTGTATGTTTGGATTTCATGGGCGTACGATACGCAAATGGCTTGCCGATGTCAAGGCATCCTTTGCAACGAACTTGCATCACCCCTAATCTCCGAGGTATTATGGCCGAGGCATCAACAAACGCCTTTTCCGTAATCAAGGCGCGTAGAGTTTACTGCCATTTGGCAATGTAACGCGTGCAAATTATTTGTAAGCGTCTCGCTGTTGCCTGCAGCGAGAACGTACAGGAAAGCGGAGTGTCATACACAGTGGCATAGCTGGAGAAACACGCACGAATGGCATCGGCTTCAGCGACTGGGTTACTACGGATTGCACCCGTAGTCCGGGGGACGTTGGCGGAACGGACGGGCGATGACGATATGCCTTTCGCGCCGGTGATTCTGGGCTCTCTGGCCGACGACGCGGCTGTCGCATTTGCCTCGGAGGGGGACGAAGTCCAGGCGAAGGACGGTGTTCCCGAAGCCGTGCGCGAACTGACAGAACCGCCTCTGTGGCTGTCCGGAGCCGAGCTCGAAGGGTCGGGGGACGTACTGGGCGAGAAGGTAGCCGCCGCTGTGGACGAGTACCGGCAAGGTCACGATGCAAATCCCGAAGTGGTCTGCGTATCGGGCGAAGGGCTTCTGTATGTGCTCGCAAAGCCCTGCCGAGATGGCGGTCCGCTTGCCAACAAGGTCGCCGTGGTAACGGGGGGCGCGGGCGCCATCGGCCACGGCGTAATTCGGGGACTCCTTGAGCAAGGGAGCTATGTCGCCGCCACCGACCTGCCCGGCGACGCCCTCAACAACGTCGAGAAAGAGTTCACGGAAATCGCCGGAGACCGCATTCGCGGATTGCCCATGGACGTCACGGACGCGGATTCCGTTGCCGAGGGGTTTGCGCAACTGGTGACGGCATGGGGCGGCGTCGACATCGTCATCGTCAACGCCGGCCTCGCCCATGTGTCCTCGTTGTCGGAAGTGGACCTCGAAGCTTTCCGGAAACTCGAACGGGTAAATGTCGAGGGCACGCTTCTCACGATCCGCGAATCGACCGACATCCTAAAACGACAAGGAACGGGCGGCGACATTGTCCTCGTGTCCACAAAGAATGTTTTCGCGCCTGGAGCCCGGTTTGGCGCATACAGCGCAACCAAGGCAGGCAGTCATCAGTTGGCACGGGTTGCGAGCCTCGAGTTGGCAGAATACGGAGTCCGAGTCAACATGGTTTCCCCGGACGCGGTGTTCTCGGACGGCGACCTGAAGTCGGGGTTGTGGGCCGCGGTGGGTCCCGACCGTATGCGCGCCCGGGGCCTGGACGAGAAGGGACTCGAGGAGTACTACCAGAACCGCAACCTGTTGAAGGCCCGCGTCACCGCCCGACACGTCGCCAACGCCGTGCTGTTCTTCGTCACGCATCAGACGCCGACAACGGGGGCCACTATCCCCGTAGACGGCGGGTTGCCCGACGCCACGCCGCGCTAGTAGACCGTCGGCATGCCCCGCACTCGTGCAGGATCACGCGATATCTGCGTGGTAGGCGTGGAGCGATTTGACGCCGTATTTGCCTTGCCGCCGCGCGGCGATTCCTTTTGCGGCGGCCGCTGCCGCTGCCGTGGTCGTGATATAGGGGATTTTGTATTTAATGGCCGCTTTTCGGATGTAGGAGTCGTCGTACTTGCTCAGTTTGCCGCTCGGCGTGTTCACCACTAGCTGTATTTCGCCGTTCTTGATGGCATCGACGATGTTCGGACGCCCTTCGTGCATCTTGTTGATGGGTTCCGCCTCGATGCCATTCTCGGCGAGAAACGCCTGGGTGCCTTTCGTGGCCAGGATGTTGAACCCGAGGTCGCGGAACTGTGCCGCGGCCTCGAGCGCCTGCGTCTTATCCGGCTCGGCCACGGTGATCAACACGGCGCCCTCGGACGGCAATCCCTGTTGGGTGGCTTCCTGCGCTTTGAAAAATGCCAGGCCGAACGAGTCGGCGATGCCCAGGACCTCGCCCGTCGAGCGCATTTCGGGGCCGAGCAGCGGGTCGACCTCCGGAAACATGTTGAAGGGAAACACGGCTTCTTTCACGCCGTAATGCGGTATGTTGTGGTGTTTCAGATCGAGGTCGGAGAGCTTCCTGCCCAGCATGATTTTGGTCGCGGCGTTGGCCATACCGATGTTGCAAACCTTGGACACGAGCGGCACGGTGCGCGACGCGCGCGGATTGGCCTCGAGCACGTAGACCACGTCGTCCGCGATGGCGTATTGGATGTTCATCAGCCCCACGACGTGCAGTTCGATTCCCAGCCGCCGCGTGTATTCACAGATGGTATCGATATGTTTCTGCGCAATGCCGTAGGGCGGGATAACGCAGGCCGAATCGCCCGAATGTACCCCCGCCAGTTCGATGTGTTCCATCACGGCCGGCACAAACGCGTCCGTACCGTCCGCAATAGCGTCCGCTTCCGCTTCGATGGCGTTCTCGAGGAACTTGTCAATGAGGATGGGGCGTTCGGGCGTGACCTCGACGGCTGCGGCCACGTAGTGCCGCAACATCTCCTCGTCGTGCACCACCTCCATGCCGCGGCCCCCCAGCACATAGGATGGCCGAACCATCAAGGGATACCCGATGTTGCCAGCGATATCGAGGGCTTCGTCGAGGTTGCTCGCCATCCCCGACTCGGCCTGTGGGATGCCTAGCTTTTGCATCACCTGTCGGAACCGATCCCGATCCTCGGCGAGGTCGATCGTATCGGGAGACGTGCCGAGGATGGGCACGCCGGCCTGCTCGAGTTCCCGGGCGATGTTGAGCGGGGTCTGCCCCCCGAACTGCACGATGACGCCCTCCGGCCTTTCTTTTTCATAGATGCTTAACACGTCCTCGACGGTCAGCGGTTCGAAATAGAGCTTGTTCGACGTGTCGTAGTCCGTGGACACGGTTTCGGGATTGCAGTTGACCATGATGGATTCGAGTCCGAGTTCGCGCAGCGCAAACGCCGCGTGAACGCAGCAATAATCGAACTCGATGCCTTGGCCTATCCGGTTCGGCCCGCCGCCGAGCACCATCACTTTTCTGTTTTTCGTCACGGTGACCTTGTCCGGCGCGTTGTACGTCGAGAAATAGTACGCCGCGTCCTCGACGCCGCTTACGGGCACGGGTTCCCAGGCTTCGGTGATGCCGAGGGCCATGCGCCGTGTCCGCAATTCGGTTTCGGGCCGGCCGAGGATCTTGGCGAGGTAACGGTCGGCGAACCCGTCCTTCTTCGCGCGGATAAGCAGTTCATCAGGAAGGCCGTTGTCTTTACGCGCAAGGATTTCCTGCTCGAGGTCGACGAGTTCTTTCATCTGTTGGATAAACCATCGCTTGATGTGGGTCAGCCGGAATAATTCGTCGATATCGGCCCCTTTCCGCAACGCCTCGTACAGGACAAACTGGCGTTCGCTGGTCGGGAACCGGAGCATTTTGAGCAGTTCCTCGAGAGGCCGATCATGGAAATCCTTGGCGAAACCCAGTCCGTACCGCCCGTTCTCGAGCGAACGGATGGCTTTCTGGAACGCCTCTTTGTACGTCTTGCCGATGCTCATGACTTCGCCGACCGCCCGCATCTGCGTACCCAGCTTGTCCTCGATATCGCGGAATTTCTCGAATGCCCACCGCGCGAATTTGACCACCACGTAGTCGCCCGACGGCGTATATTTCTCGAGCGTGCCGTCGCGCCAATACGGAATTTCGTCGAGCGTCAACCCCCCGGCCAGCATCGACGACACCAGCGCGATCGGAAATCCCGTCGCCTTTGACGCCAAGGCGGACGAGCGCGACGTGCGCGGATTGATCTCGATCACGACCACGCGGCCGGTCTCGGGGTCATGCGCAAACTGTATGTTCGTGCCGCCAATCACCTGGATGGCCTCGACGATGTCGTAGGAGTATTTCTGGAGCCGCTTCTGAAGCTCGACGTCGATGGTCAACATCGGGGCGGTGCAATACGAGTCGCCGGTGTGAATGCCCATGGCGTCTACGTTTTCAATAAAACACACCGTGATCATCTGGTTCTTGGCGTCCCGGACCACCTCGAGTTCGAGTTCCTCCCAACCCAAGACGGATTCCTCGACCAACACCTGGCCCACTAGACTGGACGATAGGCCGCGGGCGGCAATGGTACGCAGTTCCTCGACGTTGTAAACCATGCCGCCGCCTGTGCCGCCCAGCGTGTAGGCCGGGCGAATGACTACGGGATATCCCAGCGAGTCCGCGATCCGTTCCGCCTCGTCAACGCTGTACGCCAGCGCGCTCGAGGGCATCTCGATGCCGAGTCGCGTCATGGTTTCTTTGAACGCGCTGCGATCTTCACCGCGCTTGATGGCGTCGACCTGCACACCGATGACGTGTACGCCGTACTTCTCGAGTACGCCCGCCCGCGCCAACTCGGACGACAGGTTCAGGCCGGACTGCCCGCCCAAATTCGGCAGCAGCGCGTCCGGCCGCTCCTTGGCGATGATGTCTGTCAAGGCCTCGACGGTAAGCGGCTCAATATACGTGGCGTCAGCCATGCCGGGATCCGTCATGATCGTTGCCGGATTCGAGTTGACCAACACAATCTCATACCCGAGCTTGCGCAGGGCTTTGCAGGCCTGCGTGCCCGAGTAATCGAATTCACACGCCTGGCCGATCACGATCGGCCCGGATCCGATGATCATCACCTTCTTGATGTCTTCTCGCCTCGGCATAGAACTATCCTTTCGTTCATCGCAAGGGACCTGAAAACAGATCGACGCCGCCTCGGGAAACCAGTTGTGGCGCGGCGAAAGAGTCACGCGACTGACACCCGGAAAGGGCGGCAACGAGTCAGCACAGTATCCCGATCTCGAACACGAAATGCAACACGCCCGCTTCGCCCCCGAATCCGCGCGTAAGGAGACCTGCCCTTACTTGCCAGCTCGCGCTGGCCCAGCCAGCCTACAGTCCGCCGACTGCACGGCTTAACCGTGTCTCGGTACCGGCCTCTTAAGCCTAACCCGCTGGGTAAAGCCGTTAACACGGCGCTCCCACATTGACGCCGATACAGACGCGGCATCTTGCCGCGTTCCTTACGCCCGGACTCGGGGTGCCGGTGAGTACGTCCTATGGCATGAAGCTGAAGAGGTGAGCCTGGCCGTTATCTCAAAGCGCCGCGCCCGAGGCCGACGCCGCATGAGCCAGCCGAGGGCCGCTCAATCGCCTCGCGGCGCCGCACAATGCTCTGCTGTCTCCCTTTTCGCATATTGGGGTTTCGTCAAACCGACGGATTCTTGTCGCCTTGACCAAAGCGCGTCGCCTCGACGCCGCCACGTCCCCCATAGACGCGTGTCCACACCCGATGCGCGGCCGGATGCAACCTTCTGTACTGCAATAGGTTATGGTTTCCCTTGAACTCATTTTGTTGCTGACGTTCAGACTTGGCATCGCGCTTGCTCCCCCATGGCAGAAGTTTCGATGTTCGGTTTGTAGTATTGAGACGAGCAGAGGTACGGCCATGAGTACAGAATGGATCCACAGAATGGACGCCTGGGGCGACACGCCCTTGAGACGCGCTTCAAAAAGTGGGCACATGGTACTCGCGGAAATCATGCTCCTGCAAGAGACGGAAGATACACGCGAGATTGAAGAACCAGGTATCTCACTTCAGAAAGCCGCTACTCAAGGACAAGTCGACGTGGTGCGCGCGTTGCTGCGCAGCGGCGCCGATCCCGACGACGAAGATGAACAGTGGGAAACGCCGCTGCACAGGGCGGCACGCCTCGGGCACAAGGACGTTGTAAAGGAATTGCTGGCGAACGGCGCCGACCCGAATGCGACGAACGTGCTCGGAATGACGCCGTTGCACTGGGCCGCGATGACCGGACAAGAGGACATCGCCGAGGAACTCGTCGAGTCCGGCTGCGACACCCATATCCGCAGCGGCCATCTCGACGGACTCATGCCGTCGGAGGTGGCAAAGGCGTTGGGGTACGAGGG
>Ga0180438_10010050_pt1 | contig 11664 bp, 8 predicted proteins | sample SS_ome_12_FD_132455 | JGI IMG/M metagenome (GOLD analysis project Ga0180438, IMG submission 132455) | Hypersaline lake sediment archaeal communities from the Salton Sea, California, USA - SS_3_D_2 metaG | ecosystem: Environmental > Aquatic > Non-marine Saline and Alkaline > Hypersaline >...
CAAAATAAATATTAAAAAGTTTTCCCTCATATAATTTTAATATATTTGAAAGAAAACTATCTATATAATTATAAATATATTGATATTCTTTATTATTTAATTTACGTTGGAGTAATAATATTCTACCAATTTCATCACACTCATTTAAATGAAGTGTAAGTAAATTGGTAAGATCATAAATATGTATCAAAAAATTAATTTTAATACCTGGAGGTAAATCTATTATCCAAGTTTTTAATAATTTTGATAAATCGCTAGTAATATAATTATTATGATTTACACTATAATTATTTACACCATTATTAGCATTATTGTAATTCACTTGTTCTGGATTTTGAAAAGAAATTAAATTCCCTGAATTACTAGGACCATCATTTTGTCTACGAACACTCATTATTGATGGTTAATTTAACAAAAAAAAAGTTCAAATTTAACAAAAATTTTATATCTATAAATTATAATTTTTTGAATAATATAAATTACTAAATATTTCATCTATAATTATTTACAACTTTCTACAATGATTAAAAAATTTATTGATGGGCTTGAAGTTATGGAGGATGAATTAATTGATATTAAAGATACTTTTATGAACGGCAAAACTGATAAAGTTAGTTATATTTTGATTATTATGGCTGTTTTTATCTTCATATTTTGTGTTATTATATTTGCACCGGATGCAGGTTTAGCAGTTACTTCATTAACTTTAATATCTTCTATGATTATTGTATCCTCTGTATTATTTCGAATTATGAATCAAAAAGATGAAGCTAATGGTAAACTTGCAGATTTAGATCAAGTTAATACTCCTGTTTATTATACACCTTCTGGTAATATTGATAATATTTCTAGTTTAGATCCTACTGGAATTGATATTACCAACGTTACCAGTGGATTAACTGGGAATATTGTTGGTATGGCTGAAAATATGAATGGCAACATAAATAACAATAATAATATACATAAAATTATTCAAGAACTTGATATAACTGCAAAAGGAACTGAACTTGATAAACAAAAAGCTACATTACAACAACAAGTTAGCGAAGATCATTTTATGAATTTTCAAAATAATGGATATTCTGACCATTCACTTAATGAAACTATTGGACATAATCCTAAAATTTATTATAATAATCCTATTTGTAATAATTTAAATAGTATTACTAAAATACCTAATAACATTTCTGATAATCCTTTTGCTAAAGAAGCTAATCCTTATATGGATTTCGATCAACGAATTATTGCCAAAAAAATGGATAATTATCAATTAGGTCAAGATCCACATGATCCTTTTAAAGAACAAATGGATAAAAACTTTTTATTATATGGTGATTACAATACTTATGGTAGAAAACCTCAGCTAAAAACTACTGATAGAGTTATACCTGATGATCAAACTACATATAATGCTGATGATTTAGCTACACTTCAAAGTATTCAAAGAGGTAGAAGACCTGAAAGACAAATTAATGGAGTTATCACTTCTGATAAATATTATTATCAAAGATGGATGGGCGAAACTATGGATGAAAGACAATCTGCTGTATGGTGGGAAAATGAAGGTGGTGAATTAGATATGGAACTTAAAAATGATGGAAATACTTTAAGTTTTCCAGATGAATATGATCCTAAAAAACCTTTTAATCTTTCTGACTTACAACATGACTCTCCACTTAATATCTTATACCAATAATTATTAAAAAAAAATTATTAATATTTTTTTATTAAATTTATTTTTAATTTTATTAAAATATTAATTTGTATTATTATTAGTAATTCTTAATTTACTAATTGAAAGTTTTATATTTTCATTATCTTCTTCCATTTCTTCCTCAACTTTTATTTTATTAATATAATTATCTAAATCATTTCCATTATTAAATTCTTCTATTAATAATAATAATGATTTAACATGTTGACAATTTCTAATTGCTTTTGACATTATAAAATTACTTTTAATACCATTAATAAAACCTATTAATATTGAAATCATTAATAATTGATCAGTTAAATGTTCTTGATCTTTTAAATAATTTTTATCATCGTCTAAAACATTTAAATTATTTATATTAATATTTATATTATTATTTGGAAGATTAAAAGATTCTTTTTGAATATATAAAATTTCATTTGTTATATCTATATCTTCATTTATAATAATATTTTTTTTATTAATACTAATATTATCATTATTTATTATTATTTCATCATTATCTTTTATTATATAAATTTTTAATTTTATATAATAAATAGATTCTAACATTGGAATAAATTTTGTAATATACCAATATAACGTTGGTGCATTACGCACATTTGGATGTCCTTCAAATTTATATATTATATCAAAATCTAAATATATAATAAGAGGTAATAAGGCTTGAATCAAATGAGTCATCGCCATATTACGCTTTCCAATAGCAATTGATATTTCTCTATTTTCATTTAATTTAATTGTTTTATCAAATTTAATATAACAATTACTTGAATATAAATTATCACCGAGTATTTTTATAATGTTAAATGATGATAATATAGAAATTAATTGATCTTTCATTCCACTATCCTCACCTCTATTTCCTCTTATATTTAATATTTTTATTGATAATTGTAAATTATTTTTTATTGATAATAAATATAATAATGATGTTGCAAATCTAAAATGCTGACCTCCACTTTCATTATGATTTGATTTAACATTAACATTAACATCATTATAATTATTTAATACTGCATCAGATTCTTTTTTCGCATTTTTTCTTGCTTCTTTTCTTGCTTCATTTTTTTTTAATTTATTATTACAGTTATAACATATATTTTTATTTGTCCCATACTTACATGTTCTTATTTTACCACAACCTTCACATATTGTTTTACCCATATTTTTAATATTTTTAATATTTTTTATATTTTTTTTTATTTATCTATTGATTTTTTTATATAAAAAAAATTCAAATTTATATTTTTTTTTATATAATGTTGTTCAGTTCTATTGAAAATTTAAATATATTACCATTTTTTACACAATTTTTATATCATTATATTTAATTTAAATATCTGATATTATACTTATTTTTATTATACAATAATCACTAAATGGATTTATTATATATGTTATATTTGTCATCATATGTAATATTGATAAAAATTCTATTACTATATATCTCGCTATATTTCTATTATAATATTCCATCTTAAATATTTTTTCATCTTTACTATCATCTGTTAATTTTAAATTATAATAAGTATTACCATCATCTATTATATTATTTTGAATTTCATACAACATATTATTTATCATTTCATAAGTATCATTTTTAATATTTCTTGGTGATATTTGTATTGTAAGATTACTACCTGATATTGATAATGGCTCTGATTTACTTTTTGATATTATTTTTATTGGTCGTATATTATTTTTATCATTATTTTGTTCTTTTAAATTAATCGCAGATTTTGATATCTTATTATTTTTTCTTTTAAATAAATTTCTCAATAACATTTTTCATTATAAAAATAAATTCAAATTTGAATTTTATATATAGATTTCAACTATTAAATATTAAATTACCTAGTTTACGAAAATTATATTTAAAATACAATTCTACTAATACGATATATAGTTTAGAAGAACTAAAAATATATATTTAATTGTTCTTTTAAAACTTATAAATTTATTTCAATTCTTTTTTTAAAATTGAATATTGATTTTTAATTTGCATAATAATAATAAGATTAAATATAAATTAAAAATAAATAATATGAATAATACTAATAATACAAATAATACTAATAATACAAATAATAATATAAATGAATATGAAATTATTGATTTAAATTCTTCTGATATTGAACATATATTTGATGATGAAAATGAAATTTTCTTAAATACTTCAGAACTTCAAAATTTTGATAAAAATGAAAATGATATTGTTAATGATAATGCGATTATTATTGAAAATGAATATAAAGATAATGAATATGGTGATAATAATACATTTATTATTAATGATAAGAATCTTCAAAGACGAAAAAATTCTACAATTTTAACTGATAGTAATAGTAGTGAAAATAATAGTTGTAATAAAAATAATAGTGATCCTAATTTTTATTATAATACATATGAAACTACTGAAGAATTAAAATCACTTGGGAAACATCGAGGTGATAAAGGTAATACTGATATTGGATTGATGCGTATTAGTAAATCTAGTAGTCTTATTAAATTTATTGGTGAACTTCAATTACTTATGACTGTTATTGGTAATAAAGATGTATTTGTTGATACTGAAAATAAAATTATGAATTTTAAAGATTATATACAATATTGTTTATATTCTATTAATAGTTGGCTTCATTTAAAACATATTGAAAAATCTGAATTATGTGATTTACCTGATATTAAAATATTAGATAATATTTTAGATGAATATCAAAAGAGAATACAAATCAAAAATTTTATTATTTGTGATAATAATAATTATCATATTGCTTCTTGTATTTGTAGAAAAGCTGAAAGATGTTTTGTTAATGTTAAATCACAATTATTACAATCTAATATTTATAATCAAGTTCAATTTAGTGAAAATAATCTTAATCAAATATTACAATTTATTAATCGATTATCTGATGTTCTATATTATATCGGATTAGATGAACAATATAAACATTATGCTTTAACTAAAAATGGAATATATGAAGTTGATATTTATAAACAAAAAAAGAAAACTCACAGTCATTTAAGAGTAATATATGAAGCTGCTTTTATGGTTATGTTTATAATATTTATTGCTGGACTTATTGAATATTTTAATTTTTAAATTTTAATTTTTAGATTTTCAAATTTTGATCTTATATTTTCAAAAAAAATATTTTTATTTTTTTTAGATTTTCAAAAAACTATTTTTCAGATTTTCAAAAATTATATTTTCAAAAAACTATTTTCAGATTTTCAAAAATTATATTTCTCTTCACCCTGCATTATATTTTAGATTTTTAAAAAAATATTTTTATATTTTTAAAAACTTATTAAACTTTGATTAACTGCAAATTATATAAAAAAAATTAAAATTATATTATATATTATACAATTCTTTAAATTAAATTATGATAATATATAATATTTTAAATTATAATTTACTATATATAAATGTTTTAAGTTCTTTTTTTATCTTTGAAAATATTTCAGGTCCTTCTTCTATTAATCCTGTCGCCATTTGATATCCATCCGCTCCTACTTTACTATACTCTATTACATCTCTTGCTTCTGTTATACCTCCACATGCTATCACATCTATATCTAAATTCTCTTCATTCAATAAATATTTATAATATCTTATACACTCTTTCACTTTCACCTTTAAAAACTTTCCACCTATTCCACATCTAATTCCATTATTATTATATGGATATGTATTACAACATGTTATCCATGAAAATTTTATAAACTTATTTACTCTTCCTAATATTATTATTAACTTTCTATATCTTATAAATTCATATGATGGAATTTTTATTCCAAATGGCTTTTGTGATACTGATAATACTTTTAAGATTTTATATATATCTTTCTCATCATTTAAATCTAAATTATTATCTCCTTCTACATTTGGACATTCTAAATTTATCTCATAACCATCTATATTATCTCTGTCTTCTCCATCTCTTAATATCTTTTCTATATTCTCTAATGTATCTGATATACTTATTATGTATGGTTTATTAAATTTTAAATCTTTATAATAATTATATCCATAATTTCTTAATCCACAATTATTAAATGAATCTCCTTTTATATACTCATAAAATAATTTTGGATATCTTTCATTTTTATCTAATACTACTCTATTATCTACTAATTTATTTAATTCTTCTGGATTATTTGGCTCCAATGTTATACTTTTTGTAATTATATAATTTGATTTTGAATTATTTAATATCTTTAAATCATAATATGTTGCTGATTTTATACAAGATGCATTTCCTATTTTATCTCTTAACATTTTTTTTTATTTAAATTATTAATATTCAATTTTTAAAATATATTAACTTTAATATAAATCAAGATTTACTTATAAAATGGAAGACTCTAGTGATAAAACTAAATTTTGTAAGTTTAATTATATTTCTAAAAATCGTATACCTGATAATAATAATTGGAGTAAATCTGATTCTGATAAAAATTCTGCAGGTCCCTCTAGAAAATATTATTATAATCCATATGAAATTCCTGTTATGTATACAGATTGGCATACTTTAGATAAAACTGCTGTTTCTTATTATAATGCACCTAGTTATGGTTGGGCTAATTATATTTCTGATAGGACTGACTATAATAATAATCAAGCTGGCTCTCGTGATGGACAATTAAATACTTCTATGAAATCTAATAATACTTTTACCACTCTTAATCAATATCCTCGTATCAAATTAAATAATTATTGGTTTTATCCCGATTCTAATTTATTACCTTGCGATCTTTCTGAAGGTTATACTTATATTATTGCTAATGCTAATTGTCCTACTATTCGTTTTGGCGGCTCTTTTTATGATAGTAAAGTTGATCAAGTTAATCCACATTATATTAAATTTAAAGGCAATGCACTTATATGGTTAAAAAATAATAAACCATTAGTTCAACATGTTAATTTTAATCCTAATAATATGAGCTTCACTACTGATTATACTCAACCTATTGATTATCAAAAAATTTCTAAAGATGTTTTACTTGGTAATGATACACAAGATGAATTTCATGCTAGATATATTATCATCCCACCACATGTTAAATATGTTTTCGCTTATTATAATACTAATAGTAATCCCACATATGATAATGATCTCGATTTTATTAATATTAATTCTCGATTTACTAATGGCAAATCTTATAATATTAATTTAGCTTCTAATGGTCAAACTGGTTGGTATCAAATTATTCCTAATAATTGGAGCCCTTATCAATTTGGATTATTCGCACTTACTGGCATACCTGATAATACTTATAATTATAAAATTGATGTATTAGGCAATCCTAATATTCCTAGTGATAATAATAAATATCAAAATGATAATATACCCATCGGATATTATCCATCTGCTATATTACAAATTTCTGGAGACTTCGAAAATTATCAAATCACTTCTTGTTTTAATCGTAATAATATTAATAATTCTTTAAACCCACCACATAACTCTTCTAATATCGGTTCTATATATAGTATTAATCGTATTGATGATACTGGCGATATTATATGGAATATTGGAGATATTAATATTGATAATAGTATTAATAATAATACTAATCCACCTACTGCCAATTCTTCTTATATTAAAAATTATTTAATGTGCGCCGATATTAAAAATAATTTAGTTGACGGCAATGTCGTCCCACTTTGTTATAAAGCTGTTAAAAATTATTGTAATAAACGTGGATACATTCCTAAACAAATATCTGACTTACGAAAAGTTCAATTAGATGATGGTAAACCTTTAGACCAACAAACTTCTAAATTATGTAATATACCTGGATCTGATTATACATATGATAATAATCTTTTTGATCCTTCTGGCGTCAATTATATTAATGAAAACTTTAATGAAAATTTTAATAATAAAAATAAAATTCCCAATAATCAGTTCCAGTCAAAGACTGAACAGAGAAATCCATTTCTCTTGACTAAAAATACATTGGTTAATAAAATGAATACTATTGAAAATAATGGACCTGATAACTTTTGTGGTTTCTCATATTTATTTTTAATATTGTTATTAATTTTTGTCGTTATAATTTCTTTTATCAGCTTTAGTTTTAAAAATAATAATAAAAAATTATTTACTGAAAATTTATATACTGATAAATTATTTACTGAAAATTTATTTACTCAAAATTTATATCAATAATATTTTTAAAATAAAAATATTTTTTTACTCACTTTTGTTATTATAGTTTCTTTTATTAGTTTTAAAAATAATAATAAAAAATTATTTACTGATAATTTATATACTGATAAATTATTTACTCAAAATTTATTTACTCAAAATTTATATCAATAATATTTTAAAAATAAAAATATTTTTTACTCACTTTTGTTATTATAGTTTCTTTTATTAGTTTTAAAAATAATAAAAATACAAAATATGTATAATCAGAATTTATATACTGATAAATTATTTACTCAAAATTTATATCAATAATATTTTAAAAATAAAAATATTTTTTACTCACTTTTGTTATTATAGTTTCTTTTATTAGTTTTAATATAAATAAAAATACAAAATATGTATAATCAGAATTTTTCAAAAAAAGATTATAATAATGATTCTTCATTTTTTAGAAAAAAAAGTGATGATTCTAATTTTTTCTATAATGATTCTACTAGTGATGATGCACCTGGTATTCGTATTAGTGGTCCTAGTAAAATTTGGGATACTAATAAAATGTATATTACTAGTATACCTGATTTTAATATTTCTAATCAAAATGAAACTAATTATAATCTTTTCGCTGCTGATACTACACCTAATTTATATTCTAATGCTACTGGTAAAGACTCTTCTAATTACGCTCATGATAATATTTCATCTTTACAAATACCTGGAAGTATGAAATATACTGATGATATTACTTCTTATTCCGGTTATATTTTTAATGATATTAATAATAATCCTAAATTTTTTGAACTTGACCATCAACAATCTGATAATATTAATAATTATATTTTTGATGATAATGATGGTGAACTTGATTATGATGAATATTTATATAAATGTGCTACTGGTCAAAATCAAAATTGTAAACCTATTGTATTTGGAACTACTAATGATCCTAGTAATAAAATACCAAAAGATTATAGCTTCTATTCTTCTAAAAAAACTGGCGGTAAAGATGCTAATCAATTTATTAAACAATATTGTAAAGATGCTTGTTATAGATATAATTATGCTAGTGCTTGTGATAAAGCTAGTATATCTAATACTCCTAAATGTATCGCTGAAAATTATTCTACTTGTGTTAATAATTGTGTTCAATCATTATTCGCTGAACTTAAGAAATACTATGGATATAATTTAAGTATTGCAGATTCTGATGATTTAAAAAATTATTTAACAAATGTTATAAAAGCATCCGCATCTAATAAAGACTGCTCACAATATAATATTGAATCATTTAGATCTTCTAAAAATTCTAATAATAATTTTAATTATTCTAAAAATTCTAATAATAATAATTTAGATAATAATAATTTAGATAATAATAATTTAGATAATAATAATTTAGATAATAATAATTTAGATAATAATAATTATAATAGTAGAACTAAATCTGTTAGACATAATTATCGAAAATTAGTTAATGGCGCAAAAAATAGATGGGTTAATAAATCAAACAAAAAAAATAAAAATAATATTACTGAAAATTTTATCACTAACTTTAATTATTTAGATAATAATAAATCTGATCCTAGATATTCTAAGTTAAAAGATTTTCTCAATAACCTTAGTCCACCTTTAGATAATACTAGTAAAAATTATTTTTTAAATAAATATGCCGATTGTATTATTTATTATTGCGATCCTATGGGCAATTGTCGTGATAAAATTTGCGCTTGCACTACTTCTAATAAAAATAGTGGATCTTTAATCTCTTTTAAAAATACTGATCTCGCTAAAAAATATCAAGTCCCTTTTGGATCTCAATGTAAAACTTATGCTGGTAGTCCTATTTATTATGATGACGAGACTCAAATCCCTACTAGTGCTCCTCAAAATATTAATATACAAGATTGTATCACTTGTTTATTAGCTGGCGGTAATATTAATATGACTAATTCTGAAATTGAAAATCAATGCACACAAAATGTTGAAGAACCTACTACACCTAGTGATCCTACTACTCCTTCTGATCCTTCTACACCTAGTGATCCTACTACACCTAGTGATCCTACTACTCCTTCTGATCCTTCTACACCTAGTGATCCTTCTACACCTAGTGATCCTTCTACACCTAGTGATCCTTCTACACCAAATAATAATCCTAATACATCTGATGATGGATATTCAGAATATGAAATATTTTTAATTTTATTAATTTTATTTGTTGTTGTTATTTTTGGAATTGGCTTTATAGGTTTTACTATTTTTGCAATCTATGAAATATTTAGTGGAGGATCTAAAAAAAAATAATTAAAACTGAAAATATTGTATACGTAATTATAAATTTTATGCTAATTTTAATTCTGAATTTATATTTGTTGGAAAATTTATTAATCTTTCATTTTCAGATATTTTTGATTTATTTGCGAAATTCTTATTTTTATTTCTCCTTTTTATTTCATTACTAATTCTTTCTTTTAATAATTTATCAAACTTATCATTCAATTTTTTTTTATTATTTTTATTCACTTCATTATTTTGATTCACTTCATTATTTTGATTCACTTCATTATTTTGATTCACTTCATTATTTTGATTCACTTCATTATTTTGATTCACTTCATTATTTTGATCCACTTTATTATTTTGATCCACTTTATTATTTTGACTTTGCTCTCTTCTTTGTTTTATTATTTCAAATAAACTTTCTGATCCAGCAATATCATCTAGCACTGGATTAAATTTTTCATCATCTTTTTTTTTTATTTCACATTCTTCATCAAAATTTATTAAGTCTTTAGTATTATTACATTTATCAATTTTATTTTCCACTTCTTCATCAAATACAAATCCTACATTATTCTCTGATACTTTTTTCTTTAATATACTTTCACTTCTTATATCTAATCGTGATGAGCTTCTCACATCTTCTATTAAATTACTCATATATTCTAAATCCGAATTATATTCTAATTCTTCGGGGCTGTAAGCGTTGTCCGCTTCTTCTAATTCTGAATTATAATTTTCACTACTTTCACTACTTTCATAATTACTATCATAATTACTATCACTATTATATGTTAATCCATATGAATCTGAACTTTCTGATAATTTACTTTTCGATAAATTATTAAATTTATAATTTTTATAATATGATACATAATATTTTTGACTAATATTATCAAATTTTATATAAAGATAATTTGGTAAATCTAAACACTTCGATAATATATTTCCATCTAATAATAATGATAAATATTCCATATCATTTTGATATAAATATTGATCTAACTCTGGATCTATCTCATACATATGTTTTAATATTAAACTATTATAATTACTAATCGATAATCTATTAAACTTTTCATTTATTAATTCTACTGCTAGTTCTATATAATCCACATTTTTATATTTTCGATCCTCATATTTATTCAACTTCTCTATTACATTTAATATCTCCTTATATAAATTCTCTAATATATAAAATGACATTTTAAATTTGAATTTTTGATAATATATTATATATTTATTTAGGTTTCAAATTAATTTATTATATACAAAAATAATTTACAATATACAAAAAAAATTTACAATATAGAAAAAAATTATAATGTCTAGCAGAAGTAGATCAAATAAAAATAATAAAAATAATAATAATAATAATAATGATTATAATAATTTTAGAACTATCGCAAAAAATAAATTAAAACAATGTTTTACTGATTATAAAAATATAATTGAAAGTAATAAAAATATAATTGAAAGTAATAAAAATATAATTGAAAATAATAA